>Ga0070694_100001090_pt1 | contig 15562 bp, 7 predicted proteins | sample KBSK1251metaG_FD_65470 | JGI IMG/M metagenome (GOLD analysis project Ga0070694, IMG submission 65470) | Corn, switchgrass and miscanthus rhizosphere microbial communities from Kellogg Biological Station, Michigan, USA - KBS K1-25-1 metaG | ecosystem: Host-associated > Plants > Roots >... | reverse complement strand
GTGGCATCGGACGCTACACTTGATTAGAAAAAGCCGCGCCAGCTTTTATCACGGTTTGTTTGAGTGTGTCGAGGGATCGCTGGCTTAGCCCTGGGAGCGCGGGCGTCCGCGCCCGCATTGAGCGCGAAGCGCGAACAAGATCTTTCAGAGTAAAGAAATTTGTAAAGCTGGAAGCTGCGAGGGTCCGCGGGAACCTCAACACCTCGAGTTCTTAATGTTTTATTCGCGCTTCGCGCTCAATGCGGGCGGGGACGCCCACGCTCCCAGTATGATCTGGCCAGGTTCCCTCAGCCGTTTCAGGATCCAAATCGCCGGTGGTCCACCATGAGACAGCGATCCTGCACCACCTTGATTCCAGCCTGGGCGAGTCGTTCGGCGACTTCATCGTTACTGATTCCCAGCTGGATCCACACTGATTTTGGTTGCTTCGCCAGAATGTCTTCCAGGTGCGGCGGAATGTCCTGCGAGCGACGAAAGACGTTTACCATGTCCACTTCGCCGGGAATGTCAGCTAACTTTCGATAAACTTTTTCGCCCAGGATCTCGGTGACGTCCGGATAGTAGACCGGAACCGGAATGATCTTGAATCCGGCGCTCTGCATGTAGCTCGGAACGTAGAGGGCCGGTTGACCGGCGTGCATTTCAGTCTTGATGCCGAGCACCGCAATCGTTTTCGTTTCGGAAAGCAGTACGCGGATTTGTGCCGAGTCGTCTATGAGATTATCGCGCCAATTGGGATTCATCTTAGCCGCAGATTAACGCGAATCAGCGCGGATACAAAGTGTCAGAAGCCCGACCGTAAGGGAGGGCAAATTTAGTTACATTGATGTTAGGCCATTACCGAAACGGTTCATCTCCCTGGCCGTTGAGGACATAGTCGATAGCTCGCTCCAAGTCTTCCTCCGTCCAGAGATAGGGAGTGCTACCGTGGCGCGCCCAAGGCTTGATGTCGGAACTCAGCAGTCCCGCTGCCCGCAGTTTCCTGGTAGCAAACGACTTGAAGCTGTTCATGACGTGTTCAGGTTTGCATGAAGCGGTAACGACTGAATGAACGTGGTTTGAGCGCGCGTTAACGGCATGAAGCTGGTACTTACGTTGTTCGCATACTTCTTGAATTGCTGATCCCACAATTCCTCTTTGGGCATGGTCAAGAATCACAGGAGGGTTTCTGAGTTCGTCTTGCTCATCCCCAAGCACCCTTTTGTTCGGCGGCATGTCAGGCTGCCCATACCGATTGTAATGTCGGCGATCAACTGAGCCGCGGTCTTCCCCATGAAGCCAAGTTCCGTAGGTGCGGATTGTAATCAAATACCCCAGCGGCTGAGTTCGGCTTTGAAAGTCGATGTAGTCGCGTTTGGCCATGGAAAGTGGAAGCGAAGCGGCCCTCCCTCACGGTCGGGCTTCTGACACTTCAAAAATTCACGCCCACTGCCGCCAGGATCGCAAAGACGACAGCTAAGATTGCTTCGCCGGCGATCAAGCCCGACGCCAGCGGAATTCTAAAATCCTTCTCTGTCTGCGGCGAGGTCCTGGCCCAGATCAGTTGGACTATGCCACCCAGCACAAAGGTGATGATCACCGAAGGCGTTATCAGCATGCCGATGCCCATGGCGGAAGGCGACGGAATCAACTCGCCCCACTTCTCTGCCAGCAGCGTCAGCAGGATTCCCAACGCGATGCCGATGGCCAAACCCACCAGACATCCCGGTGGTAACGCCTTCAATCCTTTCGTGAGCAGTTCCGCGAACCCGGCCCATTTCACACTGATGGGCGATGAGAGGCCGGCGTCACCGATACCGAACTTGTTCCGCAAAATCGGGTAGACGACCGCGGTGGCCATCGAGCCGACCGGCGCGGCAATTAGTTGCGCGATGGTCAGACTGCGGGGATTCGACCCCAAAAGCTGTCCCGCTTTGAAGTCCTGCATCAAGGCTTCGGAAGTGACCGCAATGGTGCCGGTCAATCCGCTGGAAGACATATTCACGGGGACGTTTCCGGGTGAGATGAACGCAAAGATCGCCTGCATCATATTGGACATGGCGCTAATTGGTCCCCAATTGGTTTCGCCCAGCACGCGCAAGCCCACCAACATCAGCGGCAGAGACAAAATGATCGCGATAAAGGAAAGATAGACCGGAATCCCCATGCTGAAGTATTGGACCAGGCAGATGATTATGGTCATGACGATCGAACCGATCACGACATATTGCATCGGGAATTCAGTCTGCTCGATTTTGGTGCCTTTGAGTCCGCGAAATGTCTTGACGATCAGGTTCCACTTCAGAGCCAGTGAAACCAGTCCGCCCGCCACCATCAAACCCGTCGCCGGCCACATGACCCAACGCAGCGTCGAAGGAAAATCGAGTGAGGTAATCATTCCGTGCTTCATCAGAAACGGCGGCAGTATCACCCAGCTGATCAGCGTGCCCAGTCCCATCGCCAGGCAAATACGGAATCCGACCAGCAAGCCGGAGCCGAACCCCAGCAAGCTGATGTTAAAGCCCACACGCATCGGCTCCATGCCGTGGAAAAACCAATTCTCTCTCACCCACTTCAGCGTCGTCGCGGTCATTACCGCCGCCGACGCGAACGTGCCCACGGCCAGGGCCTTCACTGGTCCGGCCGAGACTCCACTTTCACGGCCCTCATGCAGGACCCTGATCGTTTCGCCGGCGGCTAACCCATCTGCATAGGTCAGATTTTCTTCATCAATGTAGTGACGACGCATGGGCACCGCCAGCAGTATTCCCAGCAGGCTGGCGCTGCACAGCCAGAAGAAGATCTGCCAGGTACCCAGGTGAATTGGCGGATTGAAGGTGCCGCGCGTGTTCAGCATGTCGAAGGCGGCCAGCAGCACCGCCATGAATGCCGTCTGGCCCGCGCTGGTGCCCATGGTCTGGACGATGTTGTTCTCGCGCGGGTTCGTGCCGGCCGCGCGCAGAATCAGCACCAGGACAATGAAACCCAGGAACGCCGAAACCACTGAGAGGTTTGGTCCAAATCCGAGTTTCAAAACGCAGTACGGATAGGCGCTGCCGATGATCATCGCGGTGATTAAGCCGACGATGACGGATCGCGCGGTTAACTCTGGAGTCTTTGAAGCAGTTTTGGCTACGGCCATTGGGGCTCTCCGGTTTGGTTCGTCCAATCCATATGATGAAAGCCGAGGACGTTTTTGAAAAAAGCACGGTCGGCTTCGGCATCTTTGCGGTAAATAATTACGTGAGCGCTAGTAATCATCGCTGCCGGAGACATCCAACGCTGAGATTTACTGGGAAAAGCCGAGTGATTCTTAGTCCTCTTGCCACCATCAGTCAACTTGATCCGTGGTTGCAACTACTGATTACCCGCGTTGCGAGCCCAACTTAGACATGAGTTCACAATTTCATCGCAACACTTCTGCAACCCTTGACCTGCATTCTGGCTTTAGTATTTGTTCATTCATTGATTCTCCTTGTGAGAACTGAGACTGAAGGGTAAGGCACCAACTTTGGGGGAGGTTGGTGCCTTTGCTTTTCTATATAGCGCAGACTGTCCAGTCGGCGTTTTTCTACATCATTTACGAATAGTGGACTCCGCAGGCTGGACAGCCTGCGGTACATTTTGGAATCCGTGCGACTTGAACTTTGCAGGATTCTGGCGATAATCGCGGTTCTAACTTGAGATCAGCAAGAATCAACAGCGAATGATTAATGTGAAAACCGCTCCGTACGGGTCATGGAAATCGCCGATTACCTCCGACCTCATAGTTAAAGAGACAATTGGGTTAAGCCAGCCGCGGTTGGATGGAGACGATACCTACTGGAATGAAATGCGCCCTTCTGAGAAGGGCCGCCAGGTGATCGTTCGGCGAACGAGTGACGGGTCAACGACCGACATCAATCCATCCGGATTCAATGCGCGCACCCGTGTTCACGAGTATGGCGGCGGCGATTATGTCGTCCACCGGGGCATAGTCTATTTTTCGAACTTTGCCGACCAGCAAATTTATCGAGCCGGCGCCGATTCATCGCCGCAACTGATTAGCTCGGAATGCAGCGACGACCGAGTTCGCTACGCCGACGCGGTGGTCGATTCCAAACGCGACCGCTTGATTTGCGTTTGCGAGGATCACCGTCAATCCGGCGAAGCCCAAAACTATCTGGTCAGTGTGCCGCTGGCCGGCGGGACAAACACCGTACTGGTTTCCGGAAATGATTTTTATTCATCGCCACGCGTAAGCCCTGACGGCGCCCGGCTCGCCTGGCTCACCTGGCATCATCCGAATATGCCCTGGGACGGATGCGAACTCTGGACGGGAGAACTGGCTGACGACGGCAGCGTGATTAATCAAAAGCTGGTTGAGGGCGGACTTCGTGATTCGATATTTCAACCTGAATGGTCGCCGGATGGCGTTTTGCATTTCGTCTCAGAGGCTTCCGGCTGGTGGAACATCTGTCGCGCCGCGAACGATTCAATCGAAACTTTGGTTGAAATGGAGGCCGAGTTCGGCGTTCCCCAATGGGTGTTTGGCCTGTCGACTTACGCGTTCGAGTCGGCTGACCGAATCATCTGCGCGTTTGTCGAGAATGGACTCTGGAGCCTGGGGACAATCGACACTCGCCGGAAGCAACTTGAAAAAATCGAAACCCGGTTTACGGAAATCTCTTTTGTCCGAGCTGCCGCCGGACGGGTGCTGTTTCGGGCCGGCTCACCAGTGGCGCCATTTTCGATTGTCGAAATGAATCCGGCGACACGCGAGACAAACATACTCCGGCGAGCGAGCAACGCAGACGTCGATCCCGGCTACATCTCCGAACCAACTCCGATCGAATTCCCGACTGAGAACGGATTGACGGCTCACGGTTTTTTCTACGCGCCAAAGAACCGGGATTTTGCTGCGCCCGAAAGTGAGCGGCCACTGCTGCTGGTTAAGAGTCACGGCGGGCCAACGTCTGCCACTATTGCCGTTTTGATGTTGGGCATTCAGTACTGGACCAGCCGCGGCATCGGAGTTTTGGATGTAAATTACGGAGGCAGCACCGGTTATGGACGCGCCTATCGCGAAAGGTTGAACGGAACCTGGGGCGTGGTCGATGTAGACGATTGCATCAATGGTGCAAAGTTCCTCGCCGCCCGGGCCGAGGCGGATCCAAATCGATCGATGATCGACGGTGGAAGTGCCGGCGGTTACACGACGCTTTGTGCGCTGACGTTTCGGGATTACTTCAAAGCCGGCGCCAGTCATTTTGGTGTGAGCGACCTTGAGGCCCTGGAAGTCGATACACATAAATTCGAATCGCGTTATTCACGCAGTATGATTGGCCCGTATCCTGAGCGGCAGGATCTTTACTACGAGCGATCGCCGATCCACTTCACGGATCAATTGTCATGTCCGGTAATTTTCTTCCAGGGATTGGAAGACAAGGTCGTTCCGCCGAATCAGGCTGAGATGATGGTCGAGGCTCTGCGCCAGAAGAAACTGCCCGTCTCGTACGTGACGTTCGAGGGCGAGCAGCATGGTTTCCGGCAGGCGAAAAACATCAAGCGTTCCCTCGATGGCGAGCTCTATTTTTATTCCCGAATATTTGGTTTTGAACTGGCTGACGAAGTCGAGCCGGTAGAGATTGAGAATCTGTAGGACGCTGTCAGAACCGCGAGCAGTAGCGACCGGATCAGAAGGCGCCATAGCACCCGACTTGGCCCGGTCGCTACCGCTCGCGGTTCTGACACAAGAAACAAAATGATCCCTCGCTTTCGCACACCTTCAACTTGAATGGCCAAAATTGACCGCCTGGGTTGGGCGGACGGATTGACATTCACCTCGTACGGCGTAAAGGTCGGCCTGCGCGTCAATGACGCGGCCATCCTGGATCAGGTCGTCGCCCGCCTGCCGCCCGGGGCAAAGCCTTCTGCCGCTCGCGTAGTTGATCATCTGTATTCGTTAACCGGCTTCACCGACGGGCCAAAGGGAAGAGTTCGCCGCTTCAATTTGGGATATTGGAACCTGGTCCGGTTTGCGCGTTCGCGAAACTTCGAAGATTTGCTGAACCAATTCGAATCGCACGTGCAATTGACTGTCGCTGAGTATGCGCCGCGTCGAGTGTTCGTGCATGCCGGAGTGGTGGCGTGGAAGGGTGCCGCGATACTAATCCCGGGTTTGAGTTACAGCGGCAAGACGACTCTGGTCTCTGAGTTGATCCGCGCCGGAGCGACCTACTATTCGGACGAATATGCAGTGATCGATGAACTGGGTCGCGTGCACGCGTATCCGCGGCCGCTGGGAGTCCGTTCACCCTCGACGGCAATTGCCGCCAAAGTTGAAGCGAAAGAATTGGGAGGCGAAGTCGGCTCAAGGCCTCTCCGCGCTGGTCTGGTAATTTCGACCAGGTTTAAGGAGAGCGCTCGCTGGCGGCCACGAGAATTGACGCGCGGTAAGGGCGTGCTGGAAATGCTTTCGAACACAGTGTCGGCGCGCACTCAACCAGAATTGGCTTTGAACGTTTTGCCGAAAGCTCTGGAGGGAGCCACAATTTTGAAAGGCGTCCGGGGCGAGGCCCGCGAGATCGTCGATTCGATTCTTGAGAAGATTTAGAACCTGTCCGCGGATTACGCAGATTAAATGACATCACAGAACCCACCTGCGAGCGGCGTCCTGGTGCCACACGCCTTAAGCAAACTTTGAGTAATGCGGGAAGCAATGCCTCCACCTCTTGCTTCTAATTCGTCGTGAAGCCGAAGCGGCGAAGACTTTGGGCTGTTTGAGACCACCAAGAGCCACGCCAGTACCAACCTGCCATTCATCTGCGTAATCTGCGGATACATCTACGGCTGCGCGGGCTTGTCGGCGACGGTAGCTGGTCCGCCTCCGTGATCGTCGCCGCGCACGATGCCGCTTTTATCAACGAAGAACGACCGCTTGCCAGTCTTTCCGTATTCCTTCGGCGTAGCAAACCCTTCAAACTGATCGCCCATCACTGTCGCCTCGATTTTGTATCCATATTTGTCGAAGGCCTCCAAAGGAAACATCTTCGCATCCACCAATTGCTGGAGCGAACCGTAGCTGCCCTTTCCGGCGCCCGCTTTGTATTCCTTTTCCTGATTGACGAGATATTGCAACATGCCGATTGCGATCATTTCGTTCTGTTCAGGCGGAGGGTTCTTGGCAGCTGAAGAAATCCCGGCAACCATGGTCAGAATCAGGTTCTTGGGCAGATGAAGTTCATGATTGGTTCCTAAACCATCGTTCGAGAGTGCATAAGTGATGGCTTCTGACTTCGGGTTCAGACCGAGAAGAAAGTCACGCATCGCCGGCTCAAGGCTGGCCGCTTCTTTGCGAACCTGTTCGTGATAACCCTCCATCAAAGCCGGCGAGACATAGACCTGTCCCAAGGTGCGGCCCGGTTCCCAGCGTTTCGAGTTGCGATAAACCGAATTCGAGGAAAGCGTCTGATGACCCTCGTTGGCATCTACGACGCGACGCACACCGGCAGTGTCAGAGATCACGATAAAGTCACCCACAAACCCATAGGCGAACATACCGGCATAGTTCATGATCTCAGCGTCGCCCCGTTTTTCTGTTTGCGCCAGCAGGTTCGCCTCGCCCATTCCCAGGCCCACCAGGACCTTCGGCATCAAGCGCCGCATCGCTTCGCGATCTTTCACGCCGATCAGGATAACCGGAAACACGCTTTCGTTTTTCTGTTTGGGATCATTCGGATCAGGAGAGGGCTTAGCCGCCGGAGGAGCCCCCAGGTTAAATCCACCTGCCGACTGCAAAGTCTTAATCGATCCGCCAATCGCGATCTCACTTCCCAGCGCCGGTAACAGATCATCCTTGATCTTGAAACCGGCCTTCTTTTCAAATTGAGCGAATGCGTCCGGCTGCGGTTCTCTGTCGGGTGTCTGTGACAGAACCACATTGTTCTTTACGTAGATCGCCCCTTTAGCCTCGTTCTTCGCTCTAAGTTCCGCCTGCTTCTTCATGCCTTCATAAGTCTGCGTCAGATCGATCGAAGCACTCACAAACATTTCCGTGTCGTCCGGAAGCACGGACGACGCTTCCGCATTGTACGGCGGGCCGGCGATCAATTGCGGCACAAACGGAATTGGCAGAAGCTTTGACTCGGGCTTATCAATCAACATCGCCTTGACCACGTATTCGTTGCCGTCAAGCGCGAATGCCAGGCCCACCGCTTCCGGCATTTGCGTTTCGCCAATCCCCAACATGTCCAGCATCTGTCCCACTTGCGACGAAGCAATCTGCTGCGCCTGTTGTTCTTTGGTTGGCGTCGGCGTGGGCGAGGGCTCAGGCCCGGCAGTCAACACTGCTCGGGTTTCAAGCTGCGGTTCCTCTTGCGGAGTCGGCGTGGTTGCTGCTTCCTCCTTGGGCGGCGTCGCGGTGACTTCAGCCGTTGTAGCCAGCTCAGTTATCACCGGTGTGGGCGAAGGTTGCGGCTTGCTCTTATCCTCCAGCGCTATGTTGAAGAAAAGAAATACAGGTTCGGTCGAAAACTTGTCACGTACGGTGCGCAGGTGTTGATCCTGAAAGAGAGGTTTACTCGCCGGCGGATGAAGTTTCTCGAACTTGAAAGCCTTCTCGCTAAAGCAAACAAGATTTCCTGACCGCGTGATCACGAACGGCGGCTGTTCGTTAGGCTTCGGCTGCGCAGGTTTCGAGGTCGACGCTGGCGGCGCAGGTGGAGCCTTGGCTTCGCCGGTCTTTGGCGCGGTGGCGGATGCTGGTTCCTCCGTCGCCGTCGGGGTCGGCATCACCGTAGGCAAAAACGCTTCAAGCTTGGGAGCGAACTTCGCAGCATCTTCGTTTGTCGGAAACTCAATTGCCACGAACATTGTCGGCACATCGGAACGCGCCGGCCAGGTGGCAAACATCAAACGCGACGACGCGAGTGCTTCAGAATTCTTCTTGAGAAAAGTAACGACCGATTTGAATTGAGGACCGGGGTCAGCCAGCTTAATCACCGGCTCGACAATCTCGCCCGCGCCTCCGGTGCTTAGCAACTGGCCCACGTTCCGCACCTCGCCGTAAAGCTTGTAGGCATCGTTCGCCAGCAGCGTTTCAAACGTTGGATCAGCGAGTTTGGGGCCCTGCCTGGACGGCGGCGCGGCTGACTTGCTCGCCGGCTGCTGCGCGACAGTAGGCGCAGCGATCATCAGGAGAGCAAGCAGAATGGAAATCAGTCGATAACCGCGAACGGGTTTACTGGTGAACTTAATTATCATGAGCGGTACCTCGTGAAGATGCCGGCCGGCGCTGAGCATAGCAGATTCGAAATCCTCTGACTAAGAAATCCGTCTAATAACAAAGCACTCGCCGCGCGGTCATATGAATCCACTGCGGGTGCGACTAATACTCTGAATACGAACCGTAACGAATCGCGGTTCAGTGCCATTGCCTCAGCAAGTTGTTTAGCCAGGTTGTTACCCGAAACTTCCGTACTTGAGAAATGGAAGGAACGAGCCATGCGAACGATCAAGCTTTCGATAATCGGCGTGCTTTTAGTGACCGCGGCAATGGTCTGCGCCCATCGCCTGTTCCCCGGTTTTCGCGCCAGCGGTCAGAACCCGGCGCTTAGCGCGCCCAACGAGGTTTCGGCCTCGGACAATTCCTACGTCACCAAAGTAGGAATTAGCTGGGCCACCGTTCGCGGTGCGACGCTCTACCGGATCTTCCGCAACGCTGCCAATGACAGCGCAACCGCCACTGCGGTCGGCGCCACGCCAGAAGGCGTTTTCTTTGATGCGACCGCGCCCGCAGGTCAGCCATTTTTCTATTGGGTGCGCGCCGAAAACGGCACCATCATCAGCCCTTTCAGCACGCCTGACCAGGGCTCACGCGCCGTCGGTAACATCAACGGTCCGGTCCAACCGTTGAATCCGCCGCCAGCCCCGCCCGGCAATCCAGTCACCGCCGCCAAAGCCTACCTTGGTAAGACGTTGTTCTGGGACGAACAGTTATCATCGACTCGCACGGTAGCTTGCGGTACCTGTCACTTTTCGGCCAATGGTGGATCGGATGCGCGCGCGGTTGTCGGAAGCGCACGATCGAGAAATCCCGGAGCCGATGGCATCTTTGACACCGCCGACGATGTTTTCGCATCTCCCGGAGTAATCACCAACAACGCGGACGGCACCTACAGCTTGTCACCCGTCTATGGTTTTCACGAACAGGTGACCGGCCGGAAGTCGCGCTCATATATCGACGCCGGTTTTTCCAACACACTGTTTTGGGATGGAAGAGCGACCGGCACCTTCACCGATCCGATTGGCGGCGCAGTCGTTCTGCAAAACGGAGCCGCGCTGGAAAGCCAGGTACTCGGCCCGCCGGTGAGTTCGGCTGAGATGGCAAATGCTAACCGCACCTGGGTTGATGTAGCCGGGCGCGTCGCGAACTCAAGACCGATGGCCGTTTCACCATCAGTTCCGGCCGGCTTGCGCGACTGGATTGCGGGTCGCAGCTACCAGGAACTTTTTCAGGAGGCTTTCGGAACGACTGATGTGACGCCGGTGCGCATCGCGGAAGCAATCGCAACTTTTGAAAGAACTCTCTACTCAGATCGCACGCCGTTCGATTTGTCGGTCCAGCAAATCGCCCCACTCGGCGCTGCCGAACAACGCGGCCAGGGCATTTTTAATAACCGGGGTTGCAATGTCTGCCATGCGGGCAGCCTCTTCAGCGACAATGCATTTCATAACATCGGAGTTCGCCCGCAGACCGAAGACACCGGTCGCTTCCAGGTGACCGGTAATGCGAACAACATCGGCGAGTTCCGCACTCCCAGCCTGCGCAACGTCGGCCTGCGCGGTCCGTACTTTCATAACGGGCGCTTAGCCACACTCGAAGACGTCGTGGCTTTCTATAATCGGGGCGGCGATTTCGATGCGCCGAACATTAATCACAATTTGATTCGGCCACTCGGGCTGAATCCTCAACAGCAGTCCGATCTCGTGGCTTTCCTGCGAAATGCTCTGACGGATCCACGCGTGTTGGCGGGCACCGCACCCTTCGATCGCCCGACTCTCTACAGTGAATCTAATCGCGTGCCGGCCATCACCGGCAACGGCACACAGGGTTCCGGCGGCAACATTCCGCAAGCGACGGCCATTGAGCCCGCCCTCGCCGGCAATCCCAATTTCACCGTCGGAGTCACTAACTCTCTGGGCGGCGCCACAGCCGTATTGGTAATCGACAGCAGCGATCCCGGCACTGGTCCCGCGATTCCGGCGACTGCTTCATTTGCGCGGCTCAGTGTGCAGCTATCGGGCAGCGGCGCCGGTCAGGGCTTTGGCTCAGTCAGCATGCTGGTGCCGGCGAATTCATCTCTGGTCGGTCAGACTTTCTTCGGACGTTGGTATGTGAGAGATTCGAATGCTCCAGGTGGCGTGGCCGCTACTCCCGCTTTCCGCTTCACAGTATTCGGCGACACCAGCGGAATTACGACCAATGAAATCGATCAGACCGACACGTTCGTGGTCCAGCACTATCGCGACTTCCTTAATCGCGAGCCGGACACCTCCGGACTCAATTTCTGGATGAATCAAATCTCGCAGTGTGGCCCGAACGTCGGATGCGTCGAGGCAATGCGCGTTAACACTTCCGCGTCGTTCTTCCTCTCAATTGAATTTCAGGAGAGCGGCTACCTGGTTTATCGATTCCACAAGTCGGCCTTTGGCAACCTGGCGGGAACCCCGGTGCCGGTGCGCTTGAGCGATTTCCTGACCGACGATCAGCAACTGGGACAGGGCGTGATTGTAGGCCAGGCCGGCTGGCCAACAGTTCTGGAAAATAATAAGCAGGCATACGCCACCGCGTTCGTCCAACGGACCCGGTTCACTGCGGCATTCCCCACGTCGATGTCACCGGCGACGTTCGTTGACACGCTCTTCGCAAACGCAGGCGTGACTCCGGCAAGCGCTGATCGCACCGCTGCAATCAACGAGTTCGGCGGCGCCACAACTACAACCGACGTGGCCGCCCGGGCTCGCGCGTTGCGACGGATAGCCGAGAACACAACCTTCGCCGGCCAGGAATTCAATCGAGCGTTTGTATTGATGCAGTACTTCGGCTACCTGCGAAGAAATCCGAACGATGCGCCGGATGGAAACTTTGACGGCTACAATTTCTGGCTGAGCAAGTTGAATCAGTTCAACGGAAACTACATCCAGGCGGAAATGGTTAAGGCTTTCCTGTCGTCGATCGAATACCGCCACCGGTTTGGACCATAAGTCAGAACCGCCTGCGGTAGCAGGCGGTTGATTACCAGTCACCGACAGACGTTTGACCTAAGATGAACCGCCCGCTACCGCAGGCGGTTGCGGACTTACTCCGACTTTCAAAGAGGGAAACTCGCGGGAGACGATGTTTTCATCTCAAACCTTTTATCAAAACCGCGTCGGCTTTCCATCTGCCTTGCACCACGGCGAAGCTTTTCCCATCGGGCGAAACCGCAAGGGAACTTATTCCTTCTTCGCCCAGGTCAGCGATCTTTCGCGGCGTTTCCGCGTCAAGCGGCTGAAGCCAAAGAGTATAATTATCAAATTCATTGTCAGCCAGAACATACACCAAACTGTTCCCGTCAGGCAGCCAACCGATTTTCAAACCTTCTCCACGGCTGGCGTATTTATCGGCATATGTAAAGGTTTTGATTATTCGCCCGTCGGGGAGCGAAACAATCACTATGGATGTTTCCCCGACGCGCCTTTCTGAGAAAGCAACCCGCGCGCCGTCGGGCGAAAAAGCGAAGATTACCCTTTCTTTGTTCAAAACTATTTGCTCTTCGCCTCCTTCGGTCGAAGCGCGCCACACCGTAGCCTGCAAAGCGTGTTGATAATAAACCCAACGTCCGTCGAGCGAGACGAATATCGGAGTACCGCCTTCTTTGAAGGTGATCTGCGTCTGCTTGCTGCCGTCCCCGTTCATTCGCCAGACCTGGGCTTCGCCCGTGCGGTTTGAGACGAAAAATATGAAACGGTTGTCAGGCGAGGAAACCGGCGTGGCGTCGTCGGCCGGATCATTGGTTAATTGCCTCTGCTCGCTGCCGTCCGGGTTAATGCTCCAGATTTCGGCGTTGCCGGACATCAGCGACGAAAAAATAAGTTTTCCATTCGGGGCGAATCCGACCCGCCTGGCGTCCGCCAAAACCCGCTTGTCCGAAAGATTTCCTGTTTCGTTGGAGAGCAAGTTGATTTTGTAAAGCAGCAAGCTGAAATCTCCTTTTGTCTGAGTTGCAACTATTGCGTCGGCAGCTTTGTCCAAACTCAATTCCGAATAACTTTCCGAATCCTTGGTCAGCGGTGCTGCGTCGCCGGTCGCGACAGAGACTTGCCAGAGGAGAAAATTTGCGTTGGGAATTCTCGATGCAGCTATCAGCAGACTGTTTTGATTTGGCAGCCACACCAGACTATGGATGTTGAAGAATTTCTGGTTTGTTAGCTCGCGTTCGGTGCCGCTTTCAATGTTCACTTCGGCTAAACCGAATTCATTCGCCGCATTATCCGAATGCCCAACGGCAAAGGCGACGGTTTTTCCGTCCGGTGAAATTTGATTGCCTCCGATTCTAAACGGGCGCGGGCGCGAGACGAGTTTTCTTTCGTTACGGCCATCCGTATCGGCAATCCACAAAGAGTAACTCTTATCTTCCAGATCAACACGAAGAAAAGAAATCTTTCCGCCATCGGGCGAAATGCTAAACGCTTGTAGCACTTCATCTACGATTTTAGTCGGAACGCCGCCAGAAATCGGAACACGATAAATGGCCGATTGCCCATCCACGTTTCCCGGGCGGCGGTGGAAGTAAAGGGAATTACCGTCGGGCGAAAAAGCGAGGTGACCATAAACGCCGTCGGACGGCGGAATTATCTCTCTGCTGTTGGCGGATTCGCGTTGTCTGAGCCGAACGCTTTCCTTGCCCCTGAGTCCATTCGTATAAACCACGTTCTTGCCGTCGGGTGAAATAACGGCGTGAACGACTGTTCCATTAGTCGAGAGTTTCTCGGAGCTGAAAGACGCGGATAAAACGGGCGCGGCGGCTTCGAGGCTTTTGCTTCGCCGAAACCAGGAGTTAAGAGCAACTGTAAAGACCAGCAAGACGACGACCAAAATCAATCCGACCAGGAGATATGAATAATTACTGAGCCGATTCTTGACGAGCGGCGTCCCTGGAACTAGTTCGTGTTCGATAAACGCAGCTTTGTTCGTGTCGCCAGTCGTCGGATGAGCGACTCCGATTCCGGCCGTACCCGTCGAGGCGGGAGCATCGCTGATGACTGGTTGTCCGCTGCCCTTCGTGGCTCGTTCTTTCAGGTGCTCACCCGTTTCCCGGGATTGTTTCAATCTGCCCTGGAGTTGCAACTCTCGCTTTAACTCCTTCAAATCGTGGGCCAGCTCTCTGGCCGTCTGATATCGCTCCTGCTTATTCTTGGACAGCGTCCTGGTGACGATCCGATCCAGCTCGGCCGGCACGTTGGCGAAAGATGTCAGGCCAGGCAGCTCGTCTTCCATCAAAGAAACCATGACGTGACTGGGCGTTTCACCTGAGAAAGGAACGCGGCACGCCAGCAGTTCATACAGCACGACTCCTAACGACCAAATGTCGGTGCGCGCGTCTACTTTTTTTCCCCGCGCTTGTTCCGGTGACATATATTGAACCGTCCCCATTACAAGTCCGGGACTGGACTGGAGCAAGGTAATTGTTTCCGGGTCTGAGTCTAACGTTTGCGTCTCAGTTAGCTTGGCCAGACCGAAGTCAAGAATCTTCACGTAACCGTCAGCGCGGAGCATTATGTTTTCCGGCTTGATGTCTCGGTGCACGATTCCAGCGCTGTGTGCGCCCGCGAGGGCGCTCGCAACCTGAATAGCGACATTCAGCGCTTCGTTAAGAGTGAAGGGCTTTTCATTCATCAATTGACGGAGCGTTTGGCCCTGAACAAATTCAGTGACCATGAACTGCGTATTGTTAACGTGTCCGATCTCGTGAATCGTCACGAAGTTTGGATGGTTGAGAGCTGATGCCGCGCGGACCTCTTGTTCAAAGCGGCGTACCCGCTCGGGGTCACTGGTGAACCGTGGGGGTAATAGTTTGAGAGCCACTTGACGTGAAAGCCGCGTGTCTATGGCCAGATAGACCTCGCCCATGCCGCCGATGCCCAGGACGGATTGAACCTCGTAAGGACCGATCTTCTCACCGGGCTTCAACCCGGACTGGCCTCGAGCGAACCACCCTGCGGCCAGATCGGACGCCGGACTTTCGATAAAATCTTCTGCTTGTTCGTGAGATGCGATTAACTCTTCGATGTCATTCCGCAAGACTTCATCGCCGGCGCAGACCTCCGCCAGAAACAGCTCTCGCTCGTCGCGTTCCTTTTCCAGCGCGAGATGAAACAGTTGGTCAATTTGCTGCCAACGTTCGGGCTGCATGAAGTTGGGTCTGGTGCTTACTTTCGCATTTCTTTTTTCGGTTGAGCTAACCACTCGACCGAAGAAAACCGGTCGCTCTTGGATCAGAAGATCCCGGCAACCACACTTGTCCAATATATTAAGCGCGAGAATTGCGGTCGAAATCTC
>Ga0070694_100001088_pt1 | contig 15568 bp, 15 predicted proteins | sample KBSK1251metaG_FD_65470 | JGI IMG/M metagenome (GOLD analysis project Ga0070694, IMG submission 65470) | Corn, switchgrass and miscanthus rhizosphere microbial communities from Kellogg Biological Station, Michigan, USA - KBS K1-25-1 metaG | ecosystem: Host-associated > Plants > Roots >... | reverse complement strand
AACTCACCACGATGACCGTCAACTTTGAGATCCGCACAGAGCTGTGCGATCTTCTCGAGCACTGGACGCGCCATAGTGAGCTTCATCAACCCGGCCCGCGCTCGCGTGATTCGTTTACGAAGTTGCTCCTGATCCGCTGCGAAAGACTGGCAAAACGCATCGCGCTCGCGATCGTATGCTTCGCGACGCTGAACGATGTCTACGCGGTTCTTGAGATAGTTTTCAGTCTTCACTTCGGCATGAAGTCCGAAGCGATCGAGCAGTTGCGGGCGCAGCTCGCCTTCTTCCGGATTGCCTGAGCCAATCAGAACAAAACTCGCCGGGTGTTCGACAGAGACACCTTCGCGCTCGACTTTATTAACACCCGTGACCGCAACGTCGAGCAACAGATCGACGAGATGATCTTCGAGCAGGTTTACCTCGTCTATATATAAGAAGCCACGATTGGCGCGCGCGAGTAGACCCGGATCGAAAGCTTTTCGTCCGGCTGCGAGCGCGCGTTCGATATCGATCGTGCCGCAAACTCGGTCTTCAGTCGCGCCGAGAGGAAGTTCAACCACGGGCACTGCCGTTTCTTTCGTGGCCAGTTCGCCGCGAGCTCTGCACTGATCACAAAGATCGTGCGGATCGCAGTTATAAGGACAACCGTCGACTACCGTGATCTGCGGCAACAAGTCAGCGAGCGCGCGCACCGCCGTGGACTTCCCCGTGCCTCGATGGCCCATGATCAGAACGCCGCCGATCAGTGGATCGACAACGTTCAAAATCAAGGCCAGCTTCATTTCTTCCTGGCCGACAATTGCAGTGAATGGATAACTCTTATCTTTTTGCCTGTCCACAGATTACACAGATTACCCGATTTAAATAGTTCGTGTAATCAGTGAACAGAAAAATTCTTGACTTTGCCCTGAAACCGGAATAGAGTGCGCTCCACCTCCCGACTGCTAAAGTCAGGCCCAGCAAAATTCGATTTACTATTCGAGCAGAGTCCGCGCCTCTGCCCTCTCTCTCACAACTAGGGCAATGTCCTGGTTTACTTCTTTCGTGAGGGGACTCTTTTAACTCTGGTCGTACCCCCATAAGACTTGAGCTGCCTCTGTAGTCCAAATCAAGCAGGGTTCTTTATCCAATCAAGCAAAACCGTGCGGTTTGCCGACGGGCAAGCTGTCAAGTTTTGTGTCGCAACCCGTTTGTAAGCTCCTAGGAGGTCAAAGTTAAATGAGGAAAGTCTTACCTATCCTGACTCTAATTCTCTTCGCGGTCGCGCTCTTCCTGCCATTGAGTGATCCTCAAATTGTCGAAAGTCAAACTGCTACCGAGGCACTGACCACCGACATGGACGCCAAAACCGATGACCTGTTCAACGGCTTCGGCGTTAAGGGCACCCCAATAGTGGAATGCGTGAACGAGCCTGTAGCACCCACCGCGCGCGGGAACGGCAGGTTTGAAGACAACAAATTCATCTTCTCCGAACGCGAGACTATCGAAGATGGTCTTGGACCAACCTACAACGACACCGGATGTGTTGAGTGTCACCAATTCGTTGACGTTGGTGGGTTCGCTCAACAAATGGAATTCAGAGCCGGTCATATAACGAACGGCGCATTTGTTGACGCACCAGGCGGGCAGTTGATTCATGCCCGCGCGACGGACTCCGATATTGTCGAGCACATCTCTACTGCGGAAACGGTCAAAGCGTTTCGCGTCGTGACTAGCGCCATCGGCGATGGTTTCGTTGAAGCTATTGCCAACGATACGTTGCAAAACAACGTCGCGGCGCAGCCACTCGCTCAACGCGGAACACTAACCACCGTCCCCGTAACGGAAGCGAACAACGCACTGCGCATTGGGCGATTCGGCTGGAAGGCCCAACAGGCCAGCCTGCTATCGTTCGCCGGCGATGCTTATCTTAACGAGATGGGTATCACTAATCCGTTCGACGGCTTTGGCGGCAGGAGTTCCAGTGCCGCGGATGCCGGAACGCACGAGAACCCGGCCAGCACCGCTGAAGGCGTTATCAATGTGACGTCCCCATCTCCTTTCGATCCGGTTGCGGATCCTGAGGACGATGGAGACGACGTGCTTGCGTTTGCCGATTTCATGGCGGCAACACGTGCGCCCGGTCGCCAAAACCCGATCCCGGCGGCAGCCGCCGCAGGCGATTCACTCTTCAACGCTGTCGGCTGCAATGTTTGCCACACGCGTACTTTCACCACAGCAGCTCCCGGCACTTTGATCAATGGTGGAGCGTTTACGGTTCCCGCCGCTCTCGGCAACAAGATAATTCATCCGTTCAGCGATTTTGCTCTACACAACATCGGCACTGGGGATGGCATTGTCCAAAACGCCGGACAGGGTTCTGCAAACCAAATGCGTACTGCGCCGCTCTGGGGCATTCGCGCACGCAACAGGTTCATGCATCAGGGCCTGAACGTCACTATCTTCGATACGATTCAGTTGCACGCCGGTCAGGCAACGACGGCCAGGAATAACTTCAATTCCCTGACCGCCACGCAGCAAAACAACCTCATCGCCTTCGTGCTGTCGTTATGATCTACTTGCGGCAGCCGAATTGAAGAGACACTATCCCGAAGCTCGCTGGACCAACGTCTCTGGCGGGCTTCGGTTTACTTCCAACACAAAATCCCGTTAAGAGGTTAATTGAAGTTTATGAGACAGACCGCAATAGCGTTACTGACTGTTTCACTCCCGGCTTTGATTATCATGAGTGCTTGCAGCCGCTCGGCGCCAAACCAAGCAAAGGCCGAAGCTCCGCCGCCGGTATACCAATCGACTCCCGAGTCAGCGAAACCACTGGCTCCAGCTGTCGCGATCGGGCCAAAGCTGCCCGAAGTGCAGAGTAAGATCAAAACAGTTTTCAAAGATGCGGCCGTACTACATCCCAGTCACAATCCCAACTTCTTCACAGGCGATTTCAATGGCGATAATTCCCAGGATCTCGTCGTGATTCTGAAGCCCGTGAATCTTGATGAAATGAATAGACAATTTGCGCCGTGGCTGGTGCGCGACCCACGTTCTAATTTATCCACGCGAGTGCGGCCTCCAATCCAGAAGGACGAAACACTACTCGCGGTGATTCATGGTTACGGAAACAACGACTGGCGCGACCCGGATGCGACGCAGACGTTTGTGCTTAAGAACGTCGTCGGAAACGACATGAAAATCCAGAACGGAAAAGAGTTTGTCGAAGCGAACAGTGGTCGAAAGTTGCCACAGGCGCAGGGCGACTTGATTGGCGAGACAATCGATGGCACTCAAGGCTATCTTTACTACGCTACGTCCAACTATTCGTGGTACGACCCGAAGACATTTAAAGGAAACGAACAAGCACCGGGCGCTTTTCACCGGGCTCGCATGAGGTAAGGCCAACACCCACCCGCTACCGCGTGGTGGTACTGACCCTGCCCAGAAATGTTCTTGGATACATCAGTACCACGCGGTCGCCAGCGCACACGCCGGTCGAAAATAATAGGCGAGTCGCTTGGATACGGTCAGTACCACCACGCGGTAGCGGGTGGGTCGGCAGGAGAAAGTTAAAATGAACATGCGGAAAATCTGGTTTTTGATTTTGGTTGTTATCGGTTTCTCAGCACTGTCGATACGAGCACAGACGCCGGCCGTCGACATGATCACTGCCGATGAGTTGAAGGCAAAACTCACCGCCAATCAGCCCGTCACGATCATTGACGTTCGAAGTGCTGAGGCTTACTCAGCGGCGACTCAGACGATTAAGGGCGCCATTCATTACAAGACCAGAAAACTCAAGTACCGGCTCGCTTACCCGCCATTGAAAGATCTCCCCAAAGATCGAGAGATCGTCACTTATTGTTCCTGTCCGAAAGATGAAGCGAGCATCGCGGCGGCACAGATTCTTCAAGCCAGTGGCTTCAAACGCGTGCGTGTATTGCAAGGCGGCTGGCAGGAATGGATGCGAGTGAACGGTCCCGTCGAACCGCGCGTGAAGACATAGCCGATTCCCGGTACAATGGCAGCGGAGGACGACAACATTCTAGAGGTCAGTAACCTCGGCTGCATACGTGGAGATCGCAGGCTTTTTAGCGGGCTCGATCTGTCAGTGTCTCCGGGAACGTACATCCAGCTCACCGGGCCCAACGGAAGCGGCAAAACGAGTTTGCTCCGGATTTTGTGTGGACTTCTGGCTCCTGCCGAAGGCGAGATTAAGTGGAATGGTGCGAATATTCGCTCGTTAGGTGAGGAATATGTCGCATCGGTGACTTACTTAGGGCATCGCCACGGAGTAAAAGAAGAGCTGAGCGCCCTTGAAAATCTGAGAATCACAAACGCGCTGAATGGCGTTGAAATCAGCAAAGAGCGCGGCCTGGCTGTGTTGAAAGAGATGGGTTTGGGTGGGCGCGAGTCACTTCCGGCACGACTTTTGTCAGAAGGCCAACGACGAAGAGTGGCGCTGGCGCGACTTCTGGTTTGCAACACTACGCTTTGGCTCCTCGATGAGGTGCTGACCTCGTTGGACAAAGGCGCCGTTGCCCTAGTTAGATCTTTGATTGAAAACCACCTGACCGGTGGTGGCATTGCGATCGTCGCGACGCATCAGGAATTAGTATTGTCGACGGGCCACACCAAGCGACTCGAACTGACAACGTGAACGCACCTTCGCTCCTTTCGATGTTGCGCTGGATCGTTTGGCGCGATCTGATACTGGCGTGGCGTCGCCGCGCGGACATGCTGTCGACGGCGTTTTTCTTTGTGATCGTCGTTAGTCTCTTTCCGCTCGGTATCGGACCGGAGACGCAGTTGCTGCGGACGATCGCGCCCGGTGTAGTTTGGGTTGCAGCGCTCTTGGCGTCGATGCTTTCGCTCGGCCGGTTGTTTGCGAACGATTATTACGACGGCACCTTGGAACAGTTGTTACTGACGCCGCAGCCGTTGTTTTTAGTCGTGCTGGGGAAGACACTCGCGCACTGGATCATTGCTGAGTTGCCGTTGGTATTGATCGCGCCCCTCGTTGGAGTGCAATTCGATCTCAGCAGCGAAACGCTGAAGATACTTTTTGTGAGTCTGCTGATAGGCACGCCGATTTTGAGTTTGATTGGATCCGTTGGAGCGGCATTGACACTCGGGTTACGAGGCGGCGGCGTTTTGATCTCGATACTCGTGTTGCCACTCTATATTCCGGCGCTGATCTTCGGTTCAGGCGCCGTTGAAGCCAGCATCATGGGGACGAACCCAACGCCGCACATCTACTTGCTTGGAGCGTTTGCGATCGTATCGGCGCTCTTCTCGCCGTGGGCGGCCGCCGCGGCACTGAGAATTTCGTTGGAATGAGTGGGCTTAGTACTTTGATCTTTGGTCTTTGGTCTTCGGTCTTTGTCGCGTTCCAACCAAGTCCAAAGACTAAAGACCAAAGACCCAAGTACAAAGACCAAAGCACAAAGTACTAATCACATGAACCTCTACAAATACGCATCACCCGCCATGTTCTACCCGGTCGCCGGGAAGATGATTCCGTGGTTCTCGACAGCGGCGGCAATCCTGTTTGCTACCGGACTGTTCGTCGGCTTCTTCGTCGCGCCGCCTGACTTTCAACAGGGCGAAGCGTATCGAATCATCTTCATCCACGTGCCTGCCGCGTGGATGGGAATGTTTCTCTACGTGCTGATGGCGATCTACGCAGGAATCGGTTGGGCTTTCAACGCGCGTCTCTCATCGATGATGGCGTCATCGCTCGCCATTACCGGCGCGATGTTCACTGCGATCTCGCTCGTCACCGGAGCATTCTGGGGTAAACCGACGTGGGGGACGTGGTGGGTGTGGGACGCGCGCATGACCTCGACACTCATCCTGATGTTTCTTTACATCGGATTCATTTCCCTGCAAGCAGCCATCGACGATCCGCGCAAGGCCGATCGCGCCGGCGCTGTGCTGGCACTGGTTGGTGTGATCAATGTTCCGATCATTTACTTTTCAGTGCAGTGGTGGAATACCCTGCATCAAGGCGCTACTATTCGCATCCTACAGAAACCGACGATTCGCGGATCGATGCTCGCAGCACTGCTCATCATGCTTGCAGCTTGCTGGCTTTACTCCGTGGCCGTTGTGCTGATGCGCCTGCGATGCATTATTCTGGAGCGAGAACAAAACGCAGCTCGCTTCGCGGAGGTGGGAGTATGAACTGGCCAGACCTGTCGATGGGAGGCTACGGCTTCTACATTTGGGGCTCATATGCGTTTTCATTGATCGCGATTGTTTGGGAGCTAGTGAGTTTGAGCCAACGCAAGAAGGCGCTCATGCAGCAACAACGGCAATCATCTGATACTGTTACTGCGCCAGTTTTAAGAGGTAGTGCTAATGAAACGACGTCATAGACGGATCGCATTCATCGTTGTCGGAGTCGCGGGTCTCGGGCTCGCGGCGTTTCTGGCGGCGAGCGCCTTTCGAAATAATCTCGTCTTCTTCTTTAGTCCCACGGAAGTGGCAGCGCAAAAAGCGCCCGTCGGTCGCACATTTCGTATCGGCGGCCTGGTTCAGGAAGGCACGCTCAAACGTGACGGTCTCAACGTTCAGTTCACCGTGACTGACACTGCCGCCAACATTCCGGTGGTTTACAACGGCATCCTGCCCGACCTGTTTAAAGAAGGACGCGGATGTGTGGCTCAGGGCAAGATCGGAACTGACGGCGTCTTTCACGCAGAGCAAGTGCTGGCAAAACACGACGAGAACTACATGCCGCCGGAAGCAGGGCAAGCACTCGACAAAGCGAAGCAAGCACGTGAAGCCGCAAAGACAGTAGTTGATAATTGATGAATAAAACCATCCACAGATTACACAGATTTACTTTTTTACAATCTGTGTAATCTGTGGATGCACTCTTAAGTAAATGGTTCCCGAAATAGGTCAATTCGCATTAATCGTCGCGCTGTTGCTCGCGATCACGCAGGCAACATTTCCACTCATCGGAGCTTCACGAGGCAATCGCACGTGGATCGCGCTCGCGGCGCCTGCCGGTCAGGCGCAATTCGTTTTTGTCGCGCTCGCTTTCTGCTGTCTCGGCTATTCATTTATCACCAACGACTTTTCCGTTCTCAACGTTGCCGCGAATTCCAACTCACAACTGCCGTTGCACTATCGCCTTGCAGCAACCTGGGGTTCGCACGAAGGCTCGCTGCTGTTGTGGACACTGATGCTCGGGCTCTGGACCGTTGCGGTTTCACTCTTCAGCCGTCACTTGCCGGAAGAAATGACGGCGCGCGTGCTGAGCGTGATGGGAATCGTCAGCGTGGGCTTTCTGTTGTTCATGCTGCTGACGTCCAATCCGTTTACACGACTCAACCCGGTCCCTGTTGATGGTCGCGACTTGAATCCACTGTTACAGGATCCGGCGATGGTGGCGCACCCGCCGATGCTTTACATGGGCTACGTCGGTTTCTCCGTCGCGTTCGCATTTGCGATCGCGGCGCTGATTGGCGGCAGGCTTGACGCAACGTGGGCGCGCTGGTCGAGACCATGGACCACAGTCGCGTGGATGTTTCTTACCTGCGGGATCGCGCTCGGAAGTTTTTGGGCTTACTACGAGCTCGGCTGGGGCGGTTGGTGGTTCTGGGATCCGGTTGAAAACGCCTCGTTCATGCCCTGGCTCGTCGGCACAGCGTTGATACACTCGCTCGCCGTCACTGAAAAACGCGGCGGCTTTAAGAGTTGGACAGTACTGCTCGCGATCGCAGCGTTCTCACTGAGTTTGCTTGGAACTTTCCTGGTTCGCTCAGGCGTGCTCACTTCGGTTCACGCCTTTGCAACCGATCCCAAGCGCGGCATTTTCATTCTCGCTTTTCTGTGTTTGGTTATCGGCGGCTCGCTAGTGCTTTATGCGTGGCGCGCGCGGCAAGTCGGACTGGGCGGCAAGTTTGACGTGATCTCGCGCGAGTCGCTGCTGCTTTCGAACAACGTTCTGTTGGCGGTGGCAGCCGGCTCGGTGTTATTGGGAACGCTTTATCCGTTGATCGTCGATGCACTCGGCGGCGCCAAACTCTCCGTTGGTCCACCTTACTTCAATCTCGTGTTTGTGCCGTTGATGGCGCCCGCGATGTTTTTGATGGGTGTTGGACCAGCAGCGCGCTGGAAGAAAGCGAGTCTTCCTGATCTTGTGACGAGGTTGCGCTGGGCTTTTGTGGTCAGTCTTGTTAGTGCGGTGGCGTTGCCGCTTATTTTTGGACAGTGGAAGTGGCTTGTGAGCCTCGGGTTGTTGTTAGCGATCTGGATCCTCTCGACGATTGTCGTAAATCTGTGGGAACGCGTTCGCGTTACTTCAGGACAACTCACCACGTTTCAAAAGCTGCGCATGCAGAGTCGCAGTTACTACGGAATGCAGGTAGCGCATCTTGGCGTTGCGGTGTTCATCGTCGGCATCACGCTCGTCACCGGATACCAAACGGAAAAAGATGTACACATGGAGCCGGGCGATACTGTAAGCGCCGGTGGCTATGAGTTTCGTTTCAACGGTGTAACGAATGTGAATGGTCCAAACTACATCGCGGGACGCGCGGACATCACCGTCAGTCGCAACGGAACTGAAATCGAAACCATGCATCCCGAGAAGCGTAACTACACGGCCACTGGTAACGTGATGACCGAGACGGCGATCGACACCGGGATACTTCGACATCTATACGTCTCGCTCGGAGAGGCCGCTGGTGGTGGAGCGTGGACAGTTCGTGTTTACTATAAACCGTTCGTCGGTTGGATTTGGGGTGGCGCGATTTTGATGGCGCTCGGTGGCGGGCTTGCGGTCAGCGATCGGCGTTACGCCCTCGCGGCGCGCAAGGAACGTGAAGCCAGGGAAACACTGAGGCCCGCAGAAGTCCCAAGCACGGTTGCGGCTTCGGTGCCTACAGAGTCATAGACTTTGCGGTCTTTGCGTCCCTTTGCGGTCCCTGCGTGAAACTCTTTTTCACGCAAAGGACGCAAAGATTTCGCAAAGGACGCAAAGAGAGGCCAAGAGATGTTTAAGTATTTAATCCCACTCGCACTGTTTCTCGTTCTCGTGGTCTTTCTGGCCGTCGGGTTGACTCGTGACCCGCACGAAGTTCCCTCGCCGCTAATTAACAAAGCAGCGCCCACGTTTCGTCTCCCGCAACTGAAAGATCCTTCAAAGACCTTTTCCGCCGACGATATGCGCGGCAAGGTCTGGATCCTGAACGTTTGGGCTTCGTGGTGCGTCAGTTGTCGCGACGAGCATCCTCTGCTGATCGAATACGCCAGGACAGGCGTCGTGCCGATTTACGGCCTGAACTGGAAAGACAAGCCCCAGGACGCGATCGGCTGGCTCGAGGATCTTGGCGATCCTTACGTCCTGAGCGCCGCCGACCTCGATGGTCGCATCGCGATCGACTACGGAGTCTACGGAGCACCCGAAACTTATCTCATCGATCAAAGCGGCACGATTCGTTTCAAACAGATCGGCCCGCTGACACCTGACGTTTGGTCCGGCAAGATCCTGCCAATGGTCCAGGAGTTAAATCGCCAGGGAACAGCCAGATGATCCGCTCGTTATTAGTTTTATTACTTCTCGGCATCGTGACACCTTTTGCAATCGCACGAGAAGCGCAGCCGACTGGCGACGATCCGGCAGTCGAGCAACGACTCCATAAACTCTCGCAGGAGTTACGCTGTCTCGTCTGCCAGAACGAAACACTCGCCGACTCGCGCGCCGATCTAGCAGAAGATCTGCGCCGCGAAATTCGCGAACAAATAAAAGCCGGTAAGAGCGACAAAGAGATCATCGAGTTCCTCACAGCGCGCTACGGACAGTTCATTCTCTATCGTCCGCGCGTTACTCCAACAACTTACCTGCTCTGGTTTGGGCCATTCGTCCTGCTACTCGGCGGCCTTTTTCTGCTCTTCAACTACATCAAACAGCGCCGCGATTTAGTTTCGGAAAAACCATTGAGCGCTGACGAACGTCGTCGCGCGGAAGAGTTGCTCGCCTCCGACTCAGCGAAGGAGACGACGTGATTCTCTTCTGGGTTATTTGCGCCGCTCTCATCATGATCGCACTCGCGTTTATCCTGCCGACTGCGATGCAGCGCGCTGGTGAATCAGACGTCGCGATGGAAGACGAGCGGAAAAAGGCAAACATCGCCGTCTATCGCGATCAACTTTCAGAACTCGAGGCCGACCTGCGCAACGGCATCGTCAGTGAGGAGCAGTACGCACAGGACCGCGACGAGATCGAACGTCGTTTGCTCGAAGACACTGCGACACCCAAAAAGAAAAAGATTGTCACGGCGCCTGCTGTCACGCGAAACTTTGCGTACCTGCTCGGCATCGGCTTGCCGCTCGTCGCCGTGATCTTTTATCTCAACGTTGGTAGTCCGAAGAGTATTTCCGAACCGGCGCAAGTATCATCCGCGCCACGCCAAACAGCGGCGCCCGAGGAACGGTCGCAGGAACAGATCGCGGCGAACGTTGAAAAGCTGGCGAAGCGGCTGGAGTCAACTCCAAACGATCCGCAGGGTTGGACCATGCTGGCTCGCTCTTACAGTTCGATGGAGAAGTGGACCGAAGCGACCGGCGCTTATGCCAGAGCCACGGAACAGAGTCCCAACAATGCTGACCTGTGGGCTGAGTATGCGTTTGCGACTGCAATGGCGAATGGCAAGAGTCTCGAAGGCAAACCGCTGGAGATGATCAATCGCGCTTTGAAAGTTGATCCGCAAAACGCAAAGGCACTACAACTCGCGGGTAGCGCCGCGTACCAGGCGAAGGACTACAAGAAAGCGATCGATTACTGGCAACAAATACTGAAGCAGGTTCCCGCTGACTCCGAAGTCGCGCAAGCGATCAATGAGCGAATCGACGACGCAAAGCGACTTAGCGCGGGCAAGTAGAAAACATGTCGAGAGAGAATCTTCTTTTTGCAATCATCGGGATCCTGCTGGGATTCATCGTGGGGTTCATGCTTGCCAGTTCAATGAGTCAGAAGCAGACGCAGCAGTTGGCCGCGGCATCGCAGGGCTTGCCGGCAGATCATCCGCCGATTGCTGGTCAGAGTGGTGCGCCTGACCCGCAGGCGATGCGAGCGCAAGTTGCTGCTCAGCTCGAAAAAGCGAAAAACGAGCCCAACAACTTCGACGCACAGATGACCGCCGCGAAACTCTACTATCAAATCGAGCGCTACGATCAGGCGATCGAGTTTCTGCTCAAAGCGAATGCGCTCAAGCCCACTGATTATCAGACAGTCGTATTTCTTGGAGTCGCAAACCTCGATGCCGAACACTACGATCAGGCTGAGAAGTGGTATCGAGCGGCGATGAAGATGAAGTCTGACGACGTGATGGTTCTCGCCGGACTCGCCGACGCGACGTTAAGGAAAGGCGACGCCAGGGCGGCTGAAGACGCGATTGCGAAACTCGAGAAAGCCGATCCAAACGCCGAGGACCTGGCGAATTTCCGAACCAGGTTGGCGAGCTTGAAGGGTGGGAAATAGGGGTTTTTGGTCTTTGTTCTTGGTCTTAGTGCTTTGTACTTGGTTCAAAGGCGATAAAGACCAAAGTCCAAAGACCAAAGCACAAAGCACAAAGACCCCTTGTCCTTCTTGTAGCTAAGGTGAAATTGACATGCGCACCACGTTAATCAAAAGCACGCGCTGGATCTTCCCGTCCTTGCCAGTCACCACCACCTGACCATTCTCGACAGTCACGCGTTTCACCGTACTCATCGAACGGTTAATCAACGTCCCGTCATTCGTTTCGATCACTAAGCGTGGTCCAATTTCAGGTTCCGGCTCCGGCTCGACTGGCGGAGGTTTCGGCTGCGGTGTCTCACTCGCGGCAGTGTCTCTCGTGCGCGGCGTTGTTGTAGTCGCCGGTCTGCGTCCAGCGGGTCTGCGCGTGCGAGTGTTTCGCACGGGCGCCGGTTTCTCAGTTTTCTCTTCGGGCTGCTCGGCCGGCGTCTTTGGTGTCTCGACTGGTTTTGCTTCCGGCGTTGGTTCGGGTGTCGGCTCCGGTGTTGGTGTGGATGCGACTTCCGTTACCGGCGGCGCTGGTTCTTCAATCCTCGCGCCGGCAGACGACACGCGTTTACTTTTACGACCACCAGCAGGCGTTTCGCTCGGCGATGTTGACGGCGTTTCCGTCTCCGCAAGATCAGGTCCGCCAACGATAGGTTGAAAGGAACCGCCGAAAGTCAGACGATAAATTCCCTCATCATCGTTGGGGCTGCGCGCTTCGACGCGCAGGATCAGATCTTCGCGCTTGCGCAGGTAAATGCCTTTCGTTATCGGCGTGGAAATTTCAGCGTATAGAGTGACCTTGAACAGCGGTCGCAACGTGGTCGCGGTAAAGACGTCGACATCGCCGTTGAGGTTGTTGCTTTGAATCGTGATCAGAAGATCGCCGGGCGTGCCGGTGAAGGCGTAGTAGTGATCCGTAAGTCTCGCGTCGCCCAGATCGCGTGCTGCGATTCGAGCCGTGACGGTGTTGCTGCGCACCGGCCAGGGCGCGTTTGGATCGGTCGACTGCGCGCGGACAGTAACGTCCAGCACAAACAACAACGCGAACACGAAGAACAGTTTTTGTCCGAGAAAGTCGGAACGAACCGGTGCCATATTACGCCGCAAAGCATATCAGATCTGGGTTATCCTAGTCCCATGAAGTTACGTTTTACCCTCGTGGTTTTGCTGCTCACTTCTCTCCCCGCTTTCGCGCAATCGTGGACAATAAAACTCGACAAAGACATTCGTTTTTACCAAACGACTGAGATGGGCATCGTGATCGCCGGCACTGAAAAGTCGCTCTACGCGATCGAGGGCGGCAATGGTCAGATACTCTGGCGTCGCAAAGACACGTCGCTCGACGAAACCGCAGTTGCGCCCGTACCCGGCACTGACCTGGTGTTGCTGAGTTTTGAGAAAGGCGATAAGGCGCGTATCGAAGCGGTCGACGTATTGACTGGCGACTCGATCTGGCGCAGCGAGAAGATCAAAGGCGCGGTGATGCAGATCTCCGTTGATCCTGCGAACAACTTACTCGCGGTCGTGCTGGCTAAGGATGCGAAGAACCGCGCTCGCGACGGTTTCAAGCGCCGCCCGCTGTTGCACGTACTCGATCTTGCATCCGGCGATGAGCTTTGGAAATACGAAGTCGGTGAAGTCGAGATGATGCCGGCGCGCTGGCCGGAAGACTCGGATAAAGAAGTTGATTACACGCTCGATAACTATTATCCGCCGGTGTTTATCGATGGTCGTCTCTACGTCTTTTACGAAGGCGTGACTTCGTTCGACGCGCGCAGCGGCAAGGAGCGTCTGCGCGAAAAGTATCGCGTGAATGAAGACGGGCTCGCACTCACGGAAGCTGAGCCGATCTTCAGTGAAAATTTCATCTACGTTTCGGGCCATGGACGCGTGCGCGCGATCTCGCGTCAAAGTGGCGACACCGGGTGGGAAGCAAAAGACCTCGGACTAACTCCGGAGATGATTCTCGCGGGTGATGTGCTTTACGTTCGCACTGGCGGACAGTTCACGCGATTGAAAGACGGCGAGACGATCGAGCGCGGTTCGTATGGCGTGAGCGCGATCGACACTCGCTCGGGCAAGGTGCTGTGGCGTTACAAAGGCGCTGACAAAGGCATCACGAATCTCTTGCTTCCGGGTCGTAACACGATCGCGATTGCCGATCGCGACGATCTGATTTTTCTCGACGCGAGCAACGGCAAACGAACGCTGCGCGTGTCGCACAAGATCGAACGTCCGTCGTTTGGGTTATTGAACGAGCGAGGCGATATCGTGATTGGTGGTCAATCAGAGATCGCGGCCTTTGACTCTGCAAGTGGACGACAACTCTGGCGCGCACGCCACACTCCTCCGGGTCGTGGCATACTGCGGACGATTGGCGCGATCGCCGCGCGCGCTGCTTCACTCTACTTTCGTTTTAGTGGACCAGGAATGACGGCGTTTCGTGTAGCTTCGTCGTTTTCAAACTTGCAGTCGCTGGCGACGCTCGCCACTCGTAATCGCAGTGCCCCGCCGTTGTCGCGATTCAATCGCTACGGGATTGCCTCGCGGCAACTCGATCGTCTCTCTCGGTTTCTCTGGCATCGCGAACGTCTTGCGACCGTGCGTGGGCAGTGGATGTATTTTTACACGAGCCTCGACAGTGGTGGTAACGGGTTGGCGGGAGTGAACGTAAACAACGGCCGCACCGATCGTGAAGTGCGATTCTCTGATCTGGATGAGCGATTCATAATCGATGAGGTTCTCGGGTCCATGATCACCGCGTCAGGCGAGAAGTTAATTAGCCACGGATTGAACAGATAAACACGGATCTGATCCGCGTTCATCGGCGTTCATCCGCGGCCTCTCAGTCGTAATGCATTCGCGATCACGGACACCGAGCTAAAACTCATCGCCGCGGCCGCGATCATCGGGCTCAGCAGGATCCCAAAGAACGGATACAAAACTCCCGCCGCGATCGGCACGCCCAGCGTGTTGTAGATAAACGCGAAGAAGAGATTCTGTTTGATATTGTTCATCGTTGCGCGACTCAGCGAGCGTGCTCGCACGATCCCGCGCAGATCGCCTTTCACGAGCGTGACGTCAGCGCTCTTCATCGCTACATCAGTGCCAGTGCCCATCGCGATTCCCACCTGCGCCTGCGCGAGCGCCGGTGCGTCGTTGATGCCGTCGCCGGCCATCGCCACGATGCGTCCGTCGCTTTGAAGTTTCTTTACCGTATCGACTTTCTGATCCGGCAATACCTCCGCAATGACCTCGTCGATACCGAGTTTTCGAGCCACCGCTTCAGCAGTTGTACGACTATCGCCGGTCAACATCACGATGCGAATGCCTTCCGCGTGTAGTTGTTTAACTGCTTCCGCCGTTGACTCTTTAATCGGATCAGCGACGCCGATCAGCCCGGCAGGTTTTTCGTCGACGAGCACGAACATGATCGTCTGTCCATTAGCTCTCAGGCTCTCTGCCTGCTTAGTCAACTCATCTGCTGCGACGTTGAACGCTTCCAGCAACGCACGGTTGCCGACAGCAACTTGATGCCCATCGACTTCTCCGACGACGCCCTTGCCCGTTAGCGAATGGAATCGAATGGCGTCGACGAGTTTGACACCACGATCGCGCGCGCCTGAGACGATTGCTGCCGCGAGCGGATGTTCGCTGTTTCGCTCGATGCTTGCGGCGAGCCTTAGTAACGTCTGTTCGTCTATGTTGGCAACGACGCTTTGCAGCCGCGGTTTCCCTTCGGTCAAGGTGCCGGTCTTATCAACCACGAGCGTGTCGACCTTGCGCATAATTTCAATCGCTTCCGCATTCTTGAACAGAATCCCATTCAGCGCGGCTCTTCCGGTTGCGACCATGATCGACATCGGCGTCGCGAGTCCGAGCGCGCACGGACACGCGATGATCAGCACCGCCACGGCGTTTACGAGACCATTAGCCATGCGAGGCTCAGGTCCCCAAACACTCCACACTATGAAAGTAAGCGCCGCGATCAAAACAACTGCCGGAACGAAGTAACCTGACACGACGTCGGCCAGCTTTTGGATCTGCGCACGGCTGCGTTGC
>Ga0070694_100001087_pt1 | contig 15570 bp, 10 predicted proteins | sample KBSK1251metaG_FD_65470 | JGI IMG/M metagenome (GOLD analysis project Ga0070694, IMG submission 65470) | Corn, switchgrass and miscanthus rhizosphere microbial communities from Kellogg Biological Station, Michigan, USA - KBS K1-25-1 metaG | ecosystem: Host-associated > Plants > Roots >... | reverse complement strand
TCCTGCAGCCTTCGCTGCTGCACGGCATTGCGGACGAGAACGATTATTTTCTCGAGCGAAAGCGGCTTCTCGATGAAATCGAAAGCGCCGAGCTTGGTCGCGCGCACAGCCGTCTCGATGGTCCCGTGACCGGAGATCATGATGACAGCCGGCGCGCGCGGAATGGCTTGAAGACGGCTGAGTGCCTCCAAACCGTCGATTCCCGGCAGCCAGACGTCAAGGAGAATGACTTCAAGGTCGCCTGAAGCGGCGCGCTGCAGCGCTTCTTCCGCGGAGGCCACGGCCTCCACGTGATAGCCCTCATCCTTGAGAATTAACGACAAAGATTCGCGAATTCCGGCTTCGTCGTCGACGACCAGCAGATGCGGCTTGGCGTTCATCGAGACGATTCCATTCCGTTTTGCTCCGATACGCCGGCAGGTGTGAGCTCCGCGGCCGGAAGCTCCACTAGAAAACGCGACCCTACAGGCAGATTGTCCTCCACGTGAATGCTGCCGCCGTGCTCGGCGACGATACGAGCGGCGATAGCCAGGCCCAGGCCGGTTCCGCGGTTCTTGGTCGAAAAATGTGGGAGGAAAAGCTTGTCTTTGTCTTGCGGTGAGATGCCGTGGCCGGTGTCGGCGACAGAAATCTCGACAGTTTCGGAGTCAGGGCGGGCGCAAGTGGAGATAAGGATTTCCCGGAACGACGAGTTTTCCAGGGCTTCCGCGGCATTGTCGATCAGGTTTACAACAACACTGCGGAGCAACCCGCCATCCGCGCGAACTGCCGGGAGGTTTTCGGCCAAGGCAGTTTTCAAAGTGATGCCGTCGAGACGCCCGGAAAAAACTTCCAGAGCCTCGTGCACGATGTTGTTGGCGTTTGTCGGCGCCAGCTTGGCGGTGGGGAAGCGCACGAATTGAGAGAACTCATTGACGAGCGCCGCGAGCGTGGCGACTTCTCGCTCGATCAAGCGCGAACACTCCTGGACCAGCTTGGTCAGCTCGACATCTTTTGGAGCTTTCGATTCCGCAGCATCGCGGCGTTCGAGAAAGCGCGATAACCGCTGCGAAGAAAGCTGAATGGGTGTAAGCGGATTTTTGATTTCGTGAGCGATGCGGCGCGCGACTTCCTGCCATGCGGCCGACTTTTGAGCGCGCAGCATTTCGGTGAGCTCATCCAATACCAGCACGTATCCGGAATTGGCTCGGCGCGGCCCCAGGGAACTGGCGGTTACGGCGAGGTGCAGGATTCGCCCGGAGACGACCGTCTCGATCTCTCGGGAAACAACTCCCATGCGTAGCGCGCGCCGCATCAGCAGCTGCAGAATACGGGACGCATCCGAGCCAAGAAGTTCTTCCAGGGATTGCGCGCTGTGGGCTTCGCCGCCGAACATGCGCGTCACTGCGGTGTTGGCGCGAAGGATGGCTCCGTTGGCATCCAGCGAAATAACCCCGGTTGGGATGTTCTCCAGGACCGTTTCCATCAGTTGCCGGCGCCGCTCGAGTTCCTGAACCGCCTGCTGCAAATTTCGCGTGAACTGGTCAATCTGCGAACGGTTGTCTCGAAGCTGCGTGGTCATGGCGTTAAATGAGCGCACCAGAATGCCGAGTTCGTCTTGAGCTTGCTCGGGGACCTGATACTCAAAATTTCCCGCGGATATCTCGCGCGTGCCTTCCGCAAGAGCTTGAATGGGGACAGTGACTTGTTTCGCCAGGAAGAGCGCGACCCACATCACGGCGGAAATCAGAAGCACGGTGAACAGAAGAAGGATGAGGAGCATCTGGCGCTTGAGAGCTCGGAGATCCTGTTTCTCGCGATTATATTCGCGCGTCTGCGTCTGAATTTGATTGATTCGGGCAAGAAAATCCGGGGTTGCGCGGTACGCCGCCACGGTGTAGCCAACGGTTTTGCCCTTCTGCAGGGCAGGAACGCGCGCTGCAAAGTAATGATTGCCTCCAGCTACCCAGACCTCCATGCCGCTAGGCAATACTTCCACCATCTTGCCCAATACTCCTGGCTGTGCGCATATCGGGCCGCGCCGGTCTTCCGCCTGATTTTCGCAAACCACTCCGCCTCGCGCGGCATTGCCGTCCTTATCCAGAACCCACTCCGCGTCCGCGCCCTTTGCAAGGGCGTGCTGCAGTTGGTCTTCAGCAGGTTGCGCGGCGTCTTCCTGAACTCCCATTGCCAGCCGGCGAAGGGGCGGCAATTGCGAACGGCTAATATCGTTCATGAGCTCTTGGGATTCCTCGGTGGCAATTTCGAGCGGGCGTGGGAACCATCGCAGGAGCGTCCGGTTGATTAGCGAGTAGCTGACGATAAACATGAAAATGATCGGCAACAGGGAAATCGCCATGGCCCCCACAACCATTTTCGTTTTGAAGCGCGCGCCAAGCTGCTCGCGGCTGCTCTCTGCCCACAAGCGGAGAATAGTGCGGCCGAGAATGAGGCTGAAGACAATCAGGGCGGCGGTCATGAAACAGGAGACCGCAAACAGTGGCATCATTGCCCGCCAGCTCTTCGGTTCAAACGGGACTTCCAGCGAACCGAAGGTAAAGACTGCGGCGAACAGCAGAGTAAGCAGGATGCCGCCGATGACCAGGCTCCAGCGCTGTTTAGAATCGAGGCGACTCATGCCGTGGCCACCTTCATTTCCAGATAAAGATAAGTCATCAAGAGCGCTGTACGCTTGTTGGGGAACGGATGAGACCGTCCGACTGCCTCAATATGGGCACGGTAATAGCTGTGCAGGGAAGGCTGGGTTTTCGACGCAGCGAATCCACCTAAAAAGCCGGCACTCTTAGTCAGTTGCTCCGCACGAAGAACTGATTGTCGCACGATAGGGGGCGTAAACCTCTCTTTCGCACGATAGCCACCGCTTCAAAGCAAGTCAAGAACGGCGCCTGTCCCTCGTTCGCGAAACCTGCCCGTGCGGACAGGTATTAGCCATTTCAGAACTATCTTCTAATTTCCGCACGCCTTTGCCGCCCCCATTTGCTATGTTGACCATGGGTGCAAACCGGCAGGGAGTACTGCGGATGTCCGTCCGTTTGGGCGAGATACTAATTAAAGAAAGCCTGATCACTCAGGACCAGCTCCAGAAAGCGTTGGAATTCCAGCGCGCTAATGGCGGCAAGCTGGGGAGCTGCCTGACGAAGATGGGCTTCATCACCGATGACGATATCACCGGCGTGCTTTCCCGCCAGTACGGGGTTCCCTCCATCAATTTGAAGTATTACGAAATCGATCCCAACGTCATCAAGCTCATCCCGCAAGACACGGCGCTGCGTTACCAGGTCATTCCCCTTTCGCGCGTGGGTTCCGTCTTGACCATCGCGATGACCGATCCCACAAACGTTTTCGCGATGGACGACATCAAGTTCATGACCGGTTTCAACGTGGAACCGGTGGTGGCCTCGGAGTCCGCTATCGGTGAGGCCATTTCCCGGTTCTACGGGGGTTCGGATTCAAACACGGAAGAGTTGAGCAAGATGATGAAGGACCTGGTCGACGAAGACCAGGAGCTGGAGTTGGCCGCCGAAGAGGCCGAACTTGACACCGCCACTCTGGAGAAGGCCGCCGAAGAGGCGCCCATCATTAAGCTCGTTAACCTGATTCTCACGGACTCGGTCAAACGAGGCGCCAGCGATATTCACATTGAACCGTATGAGCTCGAAATGCGCGTACGGTTCCGCGTTGACGGACAGTTGCAAACCGTCATGACACCGCCGCTTCGCCTGAAGGATGCAATCACGAGCCGCTTGAAAATCATGGCCAAGCTGGACATCGCGGAAAAGCGCTTGCCGCAGGACGGCCGCATCATGATCAAGTACCGGGCCGACGGCAAAAAGAAGGAACTCGACTTCCGCGTCTCGACCGTGCCGACCCTCTATGGGGAAAAGATCGTGCTCCGGCTCCTGGACAAAGAGAACCTCCGCCTGGACATGACCAAGCTGGGTTTCGAGGTGGAGTCGCTCAAGAAATTCGAGCGCAACATTTTGAAGCCTTACGGAATGGTGCTTGTCACCGGCCCGACGGGGTCGGGCAAGACCAACACACTTTATTCGTCGGTGGCGCGCCTCAACACCGTCGATACCAACATTATGACGGCAGAGGATCCCGTCGAGTTCCAATTGGCGGGCATCAACCAGGTCCAGATGAAGGAACAGATTGGGCTGAACTTCGCGGCCGCGCTTCGCTCTTTCCTTCGGCAAGACCCCAATATCATCCTGGTCGGTGAGATTCGCGACTTTGAAACGGCTGAAATTGCGGTGAAAGCCGCCCTAACGGGACACTTGGTTCTTTCGACCCTGCACACCAACGATGCCCCTTCCACGATTAGCCGCTTGATGAACATGGGTATCGAGCCTTTCCTGGTGGCCACCTCAGTGAATCTTATTTGCGCGCAGCGGCTCGTGCGCCGCATTTGCTCCAATTGCAAAGAAGAACTGGAATTGCCGGAACAGGCTCTGATTGATGCGGGATATTCCCCCGATGAAGTTAAGACCACCAAAGTCTATCACGGCAAGGGATGTAACACCTGCAACAAGGGCGGCTACAAGGGCCGCACGGGTTTATATGAAGTGATGGAAGTCAACGACGAACTGCGGGAATTGATTCTCGTCGGCGCCTCCGCCTTGGAGCTGAAGAAGAAAGCGATCGAGCAAGGCATGCTCACTCTTCGCCGGAGCGGATTGGCCAAGGTGGCTTTAGGTCAGACAACGATGGAAGAAGTTTTGCGCGAAACGGTTTTATAAGAAAAAAGGTGAAGCGATGGCCGGGATTACCCTGAGCGAGTTGCTCAAAAAGATGATCGAGATGGGAGGCAGCGACCTCCATATAACCACGAACAGTGCGCCCCGCGTGCGTGTTCATGGACACTTGCGCGCTCTGGATATGCCTCCGCTGACGGCGGCCGACACGAAGTCGCTTGCCTATAGCGTTCTGACGGACGCGCAAAAGCACCGCTTCGAGGAAAACCTCGAGCTGGACTTTTCCTTCGGACTCAAAAACCTGGCCCGATTTCGCGGCAACGTTTTCAATCAGCGCGGCGCGGTTGGGGCCGTTTTCCGTACCATTCCGTGGGAGATTAAGGGCTTTGACGCCTTGAATTTGCCTCTCATCGTAAAAGGGCTTTGCGACAAGCCGCGTGGACTCGTGCTGGTTACCGGGCCGACGGGTTCCGGAAAATCGACGACGCTCGCCGCTATGCTAGACAAGATTAACAGCGAGCGCGAAGAGCACATGATCACCATTGAGGACCCCATCGAGTTTTTGCATAACCACAAGAAATGCCTGGTGAACCAGCGGGAAATTCACGCTGATACCCATTCGTTTGCGAATTCACTCCGCGCCGCTCTCCGCGAGGACCCCGACGTAGTCCTCATCGGCGAAATGCGCGACCTCGAGACCATTGAGTCGGCGTTGCGCATTGCCGAAACCGGCCACTTGACCTTCGCCACCCTGCACACCAATTCCGCGTCCTCCACCATCAATCGTATTATCGACGTGTTTCCCTCTCACCAGCAGCCGCAGATTCGAGCGCAGCTATCCATGGTGTTGGAAGGAATTCTTTGCCAGGCGCTTCTCCCGCGCGCCGATAATCGCGGCCGGGCCATGATCATGGAGGTTTTAATCCCCACCCCCGCGATCCGCAACCTCATTCGCGAAGACAAAATTCACCAGATCTACTCGGCGATGCAGACCGGGACCGGACAAACGGGTATGCAAACGTTCAATCAAGGTCTCGCGAACGCGTACTTTACGAAGCTCATCACGCTCGAACTGGCGCTCTCGCGCTCATCGAACCCCGATGAGCTGCAGGACATGATTAACCGCGGGGTGTCCGCGCCGGTTGCCGGCGGCTCGAAATCCCCGGTCTCTAGTAAGAGGTAAAGATTTTTCGGGGCCGCTGTGCCCCTGGCCAAAGAATTTGATAGATTGAGGAGGAAAGATTATGCCTGTCTTTACTTATCGAGGAACGAATCGTTCCGGTGGCAACGTCAGCGGGGAGCTTTCCGCGACCAGCAAGGCGGAGCTCCAGAACCTGCTTCGCCGTCAGCAGATTACTCCCACCAAGATGTCCGAGAAAGGCAAGGAATTCAACTTGCCTACCTTCGGCTCGGGCGTCAACGCCAAGGAGCTGGCCATCTTCACGCGCCAGTTCTCGGTGATGATCGACGCCGGCTTGCCGCTCGTCCAGTGTCTCGAGATTCTTGCCAGCCAGCAGGAAAACAAGACCTTCCAAAAGGTGCTGGCGGGCACGCGCGGTTCGGTCGAGGGCGGCGCCACACTCTCTGCCGCCATGCGCGATTACCCTAAAGTTTTCGACTCCCTCTACGTCAACATGGTCGAGGCGGGCGAAACCGGCGGTATTCTCGACACGATTCTGCAGCGCCTCTCTTCGTACATCGAAAAGAACGTCAAGCTGCAGCGCGCCGTTAAGTCCGCGATGGTGTACCCGGTCGGCGTCTTGACGGTGGCGGGCGGCGTTATCATCTTGCTCTTATGGAAGGTGGTCCCGATTTTCGCCACTTTGTTCGCCGGACTTGGTGTCGATTTGCCCTTGCCTACCAAGATCGTCATTATGCTTAGCAACCTGATTGGCAGCATCTTCGGTTTACTGGCCTTGGTAGCCTTTGCAGGCGCAATTTTCGGATTAAAAGTCTGGTACGGTACTCCACAGGGGCGTTACGCTATCGACGCGACCATCCTGCGCTTGCCGGTACTCGGCGTGCTCATGCGGAAAATCGCGGTAGCGCGTTTTACTCGCACCTTAGGAACTCTAATCGCCAGCGGCGTGCCCATACTCGAGGGATTGGACATTACCGCCAAGACCGCCGGAAACGCCGTCGTGGAAAAGGCCCTCCGGCAAGTTCGGAAGTCTCTCGAGGAAGGCAAGTCGCTTACCGAGCCTCTGAAGGATTCGGAAGTCTTCCCCGGAATGGTTACGCAGATGATCAGCGTCGGCGAGCAAACCGGCGCGATGGACGCGATGTTGCAGAAGATCGCGGACTTTTACGAAGAAGAAGTTGACGCGGCTGTGAAAGACCTCCTGACCGCCTTGGAACCTATCATGATCGTCTTTCTCGGCCTCGTGGTCGGCGGTGTGGTCATTTCCATGTACCTGCCGTTGTTCTCCTTGATCGGCAAGTTGAGTAACGCGCACTAGTCGCCACAGCGAGCGGCGAGAGTTATCCATTTGGCGAAGGGCAGGGAAGGAACTCCCACCCTTCGCCATTTCTGTCTAAACTAGAGAATGCCGGAGGAAGACTGGAGCCGGGGACGCGGGCAATCTATGGAGCAAAATACGACAACCAGGGAATGGCTTGGCTGGCTCATCCGCGTCCGCCTGCTGACGATTCTCCTGATCCTGGCAGTCGACCTCATCTGGCCGCAGTATATCCCCGCTTCCGGCATGAACCACGCCTTCCTGCCTCTCTTGCTTATCTGGGTCACGGTGGGCGTTCTGCACATCTCGTTGGTCCGATGGATGCCCGGTGCGACATGGCAAGGCGGTCTGCAGGTCGCCAGTGACGTAATCATAATCTCCGCGCTCGTCTACACCACCGGTCTCCAGGAAAGTTATTTCATCTCCCTCTATCTGCTGGTCATCATCGTGGCCAGTATATTGTTTTCGCGCCGCGTGGCCTTTATCACCGCCGGAGTATGTCTCTCCATCCTTGGCGGGATGACTATGCTGGCATTTACGGGAAAAATTCCGCGCACCTTCCAACTTGTGCCCACGCCCGACGTACTCCGGGTCTGGTTTCTCAGCAATCTATTTGGTTTCCTTGCCGTTGCTTACTTGGCCAGTCTTTTGGCGCAATCTCTCCGCCGCAAAGGAATCGAACTCGAAGAAAAGCGCGAAGAGTTGCTGGAACTCCAGGATTTTACGGAAGACATCATCCATTCCATGCGCGGCGGATTAGTGACCACGGACCTGGAGGGCAGGATTGTGCTCCTCAATCGCACCGGTGAAGAAATTCTCGGCTGCCGCTTCGTTGATCTCCGGGGAAGAAAGCTGCCCGAAATCGATGAAAATTTTTGGCTTCCAGGTTTGAAGGGTCCCGATGAACGGCCGGTGGTCCGAAGAGAGATCGACTTCCGCACCCCGGACGGCCAGCAAAGGTATGTGGGCATTTCCGTCTCTCCCTTGCGCACCAGGAATTCCTCGCGCAGCGGCTACGTTTTCAATTTTCAGGATCTCACCGAGCTTCGCAGGCTTGAGCAAGAGGTGGCCACGAAGGAGCGCATGGCAGCCCTGGGCAGGCTTTCTGCCGCGATCGCCCATGAAATTCGCCAGCCGCTGACGGCCATGGCCGGCGCGGTGAAGGAACTGGCGCGTCTCGTGCCGCTTGAGGATGACGAAAAGCACCTGGTCAACATCGTTAGCCGCGAGTCAGAGCGTTTGAACCAGACCATCACGGACTTCCTGAACTACTCCCACGAGAAGACTTATGAATTTCAGGAAGCAGACGTACGCGTGCTGCTGGATGAAACGTTGACCCTGCTCGAAAAGAAGCCCGAACTGGAAAACAAGTATCAGATCGTCCGGACATTCAATGGTGCTGACAATGGAGCTGAGGTGCGCGCCCGCGTGGACGCAAACAGGATTAAACAGGTTTTCTGGAATCTTAGTGACAACGCTCTTCGCGCCATGCCTGACGGCGGAACCCTCACCGTTGGGATCGAGCGCATGCCCTTCTGGCTGCGCATTGCCTTTCGAGACACCGGCGTTGGGCTTGATGCAAGACAGCGGGCAAAGATTTTCGAGCCTCTGCAGTCCGGATTCGAGGGCGGCACAGGTCTTGGACTCTCCATTGTGTATCAGATCGTGCAAGCGCACAGCGGAAAGATTAGCGTGATCTCCGAGAAAGATCGCGGCGCGGAGTTCATCGTGGACTTGCCGCGAACGGCGTGAGGTCTTATGCAGGCAACCAAAGCAGTGAGCCAGGACGCTCTCAAAGAGGTGATCCACATTCTCGTCGTTGATGACGAGCGCTCGATCTGCGAGCTTCTTGAGATAACCTTTCGCAAGGAGGGCCATCGCGTCGAGGTGGCTCACAGCGTCGAGGCCGCCAAACGAAAACTCGAATCGCAGATCTTCGACATCATTATCTCCGATGTGCGGATGCCTGGTGCTACCGGCGTCGACCTCCTGAAATTCACCAAGGAGATTTCTCCCAACACCTTTTTCTTGCTTATAACCGGCGTGCCCACCGTCGAGACCGCCATTGAAGCCATCAACTCCGGCGCCGATCGCTACGTTATCAAAGACCACGCCCTGGTTGACCAGTTACGCCGAGCCGTAAAGGAAGTCGCGGAGAGCCTGAAGTGGAAAAAAGAGGCCGGGTACCTCCGCAGGGAACTGCGCCGTCTGACCGGTCTCGACGGCATCATCGGGCAGAGTCCCAAGATGCGCGCCATCTTCGACTTGATCCAGACCATCGCGCCGCAATCCAGCCGCGTCCTCATTACCGGCGAAAGCGGCACTGGAAAAGAATTGGTGGCGCGTGCCATTCATGAAAACAGCGTTCGCTCTCAGGCTCCCTTCATCACCATCAATTGCGGCGCCTTTCCAGAGACACTTCTTGAATCGGAACTCTTCGGCTATATGAAAGGCGCATTCACTGGCGCCAATGCCAATCGCGAAGGCCTCTTCCAGGCGGCTCATGGCGGCACCCTCTTCATGGATGAGATCGGCAACATGAGTCTTACCATGCAGGTAAAACTCTACCGCGTGCTTCAGGAAGGCAAAGTGCGGCCCATCGGCAGCACCGATGAAACGGATGTGGACGTTCGCATCATCGCCGCCACCAACAAGGAGTTCGAAAAGGAGATCGCCGAAGGCCGCTTCCGCGAGGATTTGTACTACCGCCTTAGCGTAATTCCCATTCACCTTCCGTCGCTTCGCGAGCGTCGCGAAGATATTCCGCTTCTGGCGCGGCATTTTCTCGAGCGCTTCCGTAAATCCATGGAAAAGGCTATCGGGGCCATCTCACCGGAAGCCATGCGGCGGCTCGAAGCTTACGATTGGCCGGGAAACGTTCGTGAACTAGAGAACACTTTGGAAAGGGCCGTAGCGCTTGAATCCGGTTCAGAAATTTCTTTGGGTGTTCTGCCCGACCGCATCGCCGGATTCGCCGCGGCATCCTTATCGGAGGCTATCGGAGGCGGACCATCAGCGTTTCCACCGGAGGGCATCGACTTTGAAAAGGAAATCGCGCAAGCGGAGCGGCGCTACTTGTTGGCCGCCCTTGAGAAAAGCGATGGGGTCCGGACTCGGGCTGCCGAACTACTGAAGATCACCTACAGGTCTTTCCGGCATTACGCAAAAAAGCATAACGTGTCCTGACAACTGACTTCGCAAACAGCGATTATTTCCCGGATTCGAGAGGTTCTGACGGAGGTCCGAAGCTGACGAATTACGCGCATCTTTGTAGACATAAAACGTCGACATTTTTTGTTAATTCTGGCTGGAGCCATTCTGGAACGAGTGTTTTTCACCATTCCAGCACCTATGTGCCGAAGAATGTGCAACTTACGCTTTTGTGAACAGTACTGGACCTTACGATTGGAAATGGTCCTCCTCATGCACTATCCCTTGGCATACTTCGGTACTTTAAACCGATTTCAAGGAGATAGCATGAAGAAGCAAAAGGGTTTCTCTCTTATCGAGCTTTTGATCGTCGTGGCGATCATTTTGATCATCGCGGCCATCGCCATTCCGAACTTGCTGCGTTCGAAGATTGCAGCGAACGAAGCGTCCGCTGTGGGTTCAATCCGCACCATTAACACCGCGGAAGTCACTTATCAGTCCAGTTGGGGCAGCGGTTTCTCGGTTGGTTTGACACAACTTGGCGGAGCCTCACCTTGCGTCGCCACTGCAGTCAATGCTTGCTTAATCGACCCGCTTTTGAGCGTCGCTCCTAACACGAAGAGCGGCTATCGGTTCAACGCCGCCGGCACTCTTCTCGTGAACGGCGTCAACAACGGATTCGAAGTGAATGCCACTCCTTCGACAGTACAGACGACCGGTGTGCGTGCCTTCTGCGCGGACCAGACTGGGCTGATCCAGTTTGTCACGCCAGGTGCTGCCGCCATCGGAGTAGGCGCGGGAAATTGCGCCGCGGTTGCAAACGTTGCAGGAGTTTCTGGGCCTATCGGCAATTAGCTCCTGAGCTGAATTCAGGACTGGGGGAGGAAGCTAGCTTCCTCCCCTTTTTTTCGTCAGGACAGTTTCGAAAAGTGCGTGAGAATTACCCTAACCCTTTGGATGCCGCGCACTGTTTTCGTTGGCCTGTTTTGAGAATTGGCGCCTTTCGAGGGACCTGTGAGCTTGCCAGGCGATTGCTGTGCCCTTATGATGCAGCGCAGCTGGCCACTGCTTGGCGCGGCTTCCCATTGAGCGCCGCAAGATCGGTGAGATAAGGCGCCGGCCATTGGAGAAGTGGCCCATAAAATGCTCGTTAGATTAGAGACAAAATTCTCGTTGCATGGGATCCGAAAGGAAACATCGAAGTCCGGTAGAGTCAAAATGAAAAAACCACAGAAAGGGTTTTCCCTCATCGAACTTCTGATCGTCGTCGCGATTATTCTGATCATCGCGTCCATTGCCATTCCGAACTTACTGCGTTCGAAGATCGCAGCGAATGAAGCATCCGCCGTAGCCTCGGTCCGCACCATAAACACGGCGGAAATGACCTATCAATCGACTTGGGGCAGCGGTTATGCGGCCGGTCTGGCGAATCTGGGCGGAGCGCCCCCTTGCCTCGTCGCGACTGCCGCTGGAGCTTGCTTAATCGAACCACTCTTGAGTGTGGCTCCTAATACAAAGAGCGGCTATGTCTTCAACGCTGTCGGAACTATCCCAATTGCCGGTGTCAACAACGGATTCGAGATGAATGCCACTCCAACGCAGGTGCAGACGACTGGCGTGCGGGCATTCTGCGCGGACCAGACTGGGCTGATCCAGTTTGTCACGCCAGGTGCTGCGGCCATCGGCGTGGGTGCCGGCACTTGCGCCGCAGTTCCGAACGTTCCCGGAACTTCTGGTCCTGTCAACTAGAAGCCCGCTCACAAATTCCTGCTAAACTTGGTCGTATGACCTTCATGCTGTGGCTCCTGGCCCTGACCGGGAGCTTCGCCGCTCTTGGCTCCCAAGTACAGGCTCTTATCCGCGTGTTCGAAGGACGCTATCGTTCCGCCCATGTGCTGGAAGCGAAATTTCTAGAGCGCTACTCCGAATCCGGACATGTCCTTCGCAGTGAATCGGGCACGGTCTACTTCCAGCGGCCGGGGAAAATGCGCTGGGAATACGAGGCGCCGGAGAGGAATCTGTTCCTGGTGGACGGCAAGACGGCTTGGTTCTACGTCCCTGCCGATCATACCGTGATGCGTGTTCCTGCAAAGCAAAGCACAGATTGGCGAACCCCACTGGCGTTGCTTGCAGGCGAAATGAAATTGTCGCGGATTTGCTCGCGCGTCGAGCTCACTACGGTTGAAAAGCCGGATACCCCGGGCAACATTGTGTTGTATTGTCCGTTGCGCGGTGAAGAAAGCAAACCTCAACATGCCGAGACTGGCCCGGGGGCAAAGCAGTCATCTAACCCCGAGCAGTCTGTTTACCTGGAGATCTCACCCGAGAACGGAGACCTTGCGCGCGTCTTGGTTCGGGAAGAGGGGGGAGTCGCGATCGAGTTTAAGTTCGCCGATTGGCGTTTCGACCCGCAACTTCCGGTTTCTCTATTTCGATTTGAAGTCCCTGCTGGCGTCGCCATCGTAAGAGGCGAACCGCCTGCCGAGTAAAGACCTTAAGGTTAAATTCATGTTAAAACTCCGAACGTTTCCCCAGAGGCACAGCCAACCATCACGCTCTACACCGCATATTAGCTAGATGAGGTAAACTTGGAGCATGGGGGAGTTTGTCTGCCGTGTTGCGGATGCAAACGGCCGGGTTTTCTCGCACGTCGAGGCTGCTGGTTCGTTGGCCGAGGCGCGCCAGAAGCTGGCTGAGAGGGGCTTGTTTGTCTATTCCGTCGAGACTCGCAGCAGCCTTCTCAGTGCGTTCATAAAGCGGAGCAGCGAGCGCCAGATTGGTGGCTCGGACTTCCTGATACTCAATCAGCAGTTCAATACCCTCATCAAAGCCGGTTTGCCGATTCTTCGCGCCCTTGATCTTCTGGCTGACCGGGCCACCTCACCAAAACTTCGTCCCGTGCTCTCCAAGATCCGCGACCGCGTTCGAGAAGGCAAGTCGCTTTCCGAGGCCATCAGTGAAGCCGGCGTCTTTTCCAAGGTTTACTCAACGGCCATACTCGCGGGTGAAAAGAGCGGAAACCTTTCCGGCGTTTTGGACTATTACATTGCCTACCAGCGCGTCAGTACCGGAGTTAAGAAGAAGATTCTCGCCACTCTGGTATATCCAGTTCTCCTGGTCACTGTCGCTTCCGTCATCGTCACGTACCTGGTGACCTTTGTAATTCCAAAATTTGCGCTCTTATATAACGATCTGCACGTGCAATTGCCGGGGCCCACTCGATTCCTCATCGCTCTCACTGGCGACTATCGCTACGTGGTAATCGGTGTATTCGCGATCTTATTTTTCACCGCAGTTGGCGTTTTTCTCTGGTCCAGGACGCAAGAAGGTGGTGAGGCCTTCGACCGGCTCAAATTCCGCATACCCATTCTCGGCGACACGCTCCTCAAATTCCAAGTAGCACAATTCTCGCGCACTCTGGCCACGCTCCTTACCGGCGGCACTCCCTTGGTTGCTGGTTTGCAAACGGCCGCTGACTCTATCAGCAGCAAGCTCGTCCGCTCGACGGTCACGCAAGCCACCCAGATGGTTCGCGAAGGCGAATCGCTTCACAGCGCTTTGGCCACTCGTGGGACCATGCCGGTTCTTGCGTTGGACATGATCGAGGTTGGCGAATCCAGCGGTGCATTGGCTCCCATGCTCACCAGCATCGCCGAGTTCTATGAAGAGGAAGTTAGCATCAGGCTTTCCGCGCTGGTAGCGGTCATCGAGCCTATTATTCTTATCTTTATGGGTTTGCTGGTTGCTTTTATCCTGATCTCGCTCTATCTGCCGATTTTTTCCTTCTCCGCCACGGGCGGAGCGGTAAAGTAAGGTAAGGAGACTGTGGCTACATCTGAGCACAATTGGAACCCCGCCGATACCTCGGAAGCCGTTCCGGAGCGAGAATTCGCGCGCAAACTCGCCGCCAGGTATCGCTGCGCTTTTGTCGATCTAAGCGAGCAGCACATCGACCCTGAGCTTTTCCGCACCATCCCCGCGGACTTGATGTTCCGCTACAATTTCGTGCCGCTTGAGGTGCAGAACAATTCGCTTTCAATCGCCGTCGCCGATCCCAGCCTGGTATTGCTGAGCGACGAACTGCCGTTGTTGCTCGGAAAAAAGTTGGCCATCAAGGTGGCCACCGCCCGGCAAATTGGCGACCTCCTCAAGCGCACCGAGCAATCCCAGCGCGTCCTGGAGCAGGCTACCGAAGCTTTCACCCTCCAGGTATCCAAGGAAGAAGAAGAGAGCGAAGAGACCATTTCCGGCGACCGCCTGACGCGCGATAGCACCGTCAGTCCGGTCGTCAGACTCGTGGAAACGGTTATCTTCACCGCTTTGGAGCGGCGTGCGAGTGACATCCATATCGAAGCTCGTGACACCGAAGTGGCCGTCAAGTACCGCATCGACGGCGTCCTGCAGCACGCCATGCAGCCCATTGCTAAAGAGTGGCATTCGACAGTCCTCTCCCGCATCAAGGTTCTCAGCGATCTGGACATTGCCGAGCGCCGCGTCCCGCAAGATGGCCGCTTCCGCGTGAAGTACAAAGGCCGCTTCATTGACCTTCGCGTCTCCATCATGCCCGCCAGCCACGGCGAAGACGCTGTTCTCCGTGTTCTGGATAAAGAAACGCTCTCCGAAAAATTCCAGAGCCTGAGCTTGGACGTAGTGGGATTCTCTGACTTGGAGGTCCGCCGTTTTCGGCGTTACATTCGAGAGCCTTACGGCATGGTGCTGGTCACCGGGCCCACGGGTTCGGGCAAAACCACCACCCTCTACGCCGCCATCAACGAAATCAAGACCGACGAGGACAAGATCGTCACCATCGAAGACCCGGTCGAGTATCAGCTCAAGGGAATCACTCAGATTCCAGTCAACGAGAAAAAAGGGCTCACCTTCGCGCGCGGCTTGCGTTCCATCTTGCGCCACGACCCTGACAAGATCATGGTGGGTGAAATTCGCGACCAGGAAACTGCTCAGATTGCCATTCAGTCCGCTCTCACCGGGCATCTGGTCTTCACCACCGTTCACGCCAACAACGTAACCGATGTCATCGGGCGCTTTATCAACATGGGCGTCGAGCCCTATAATTTCGTCTCCGCGCTCAACTGCATCATGGCGCAACGTCTTGTGCGCGTGATCTGCCCAAATTGCAAACGGCAAAAAATCTATTCGCCGGCCGAATTAAAAGAAGCTGGCCTCGATCCCGCGGTGTGGGCCTCCGTCGCCCTTTCCGAGGGCGCTGGCTGCCTGGAATGTTCTGGCACGGGTTATCATGGGCGCAC
>Ga0070694_100001085_pt1 | contig 15586 bp, 11 predicted proteins | sample KBSK1251metaG_FD_65470 | JGI IMG/M metagenome (GOLD analysis project Ga0070694, IMG submission 65470) | Corn, switchgrass and miscanthus rhizosphere microbial communities from Kellogg Biological Station, Michigan, USA - KBS K1-25-1 metaG | ecosystem: Host-associated > Plants > Roots >... | reverse complement strand
AGAAAGCCGCCGCATCCAGATCGTCCGGATAGTCGCGATAGATCTTTTCCATCGCCGCTGAGTAAGCCACGTCGCGCGCGTTTTTATCGCCGGCGCTATACAGCAACTTTACCGCATCAAGATAAGCACGCTCACGCCGGGTGAGTCGGGCCGTATCTTTGATTTTCGCGACCACTATTTTTCCGGCGGGAGTATCTTGTTCGCTCCAGAGCGGGTGGTTGTAAGTCATCGCCTCGCCCCAGTAACCCATCATGAAATCAGGCTCAATTCTGGTTGATTCGCGAAAGGCTTCGAGTGCTTCCTCGTACCAGAAGGAATGCAGCGCGGCGAGTCCGCGCAGGAAGTAGGCTTGCGCCTGGGGCGAGCCGGAGGTGGAGAATTCGACTTTACCCAGTGTTGAGGTTTGGGCGTTTAAAGTCGACGCCGCGGCGAAGAGGAGAAGAGCGACGATGAGAACATGTCGCATCCAGAAGCGGTCCATAAATAATCTCCAGTTGCGGTCAATCGGCGTTTGGTTGGGCATCCCGGTAGTCCTTTGGACGAATCGTGCCGCGGAGCGTCAGTAGATCTGTAGCCAATGGCGTAAGCCATGGGTTGGGGCAGGGAAGCCTAATTGAGCCGTGGAACGGCGAAACAACCTTCCTTGTTACGCCGCGCTGCGGCTCGTTTCGCATCGCGCACCGTTTCCCACGGCTTGCGCCGTGGGCTACAGATCTTGCGCCGCTGCCGCGGCTGGGTTTTTCCCGATTGCGTTTTCCCACGGCCGGCGCCGTAGCGCTCATTTCTTCCCAATGCAATAAAGATTCGTCTCCGTCCGAATGAAGATTTGCCCGTCAGAAATTGCCGGCGAAGACAGGCAGTAGTCGTTTAGGGGATTCTCAGCGATGACTTCGAATTTCGGCCCGGCTTTGATGACACTCGTCAGTCCCTCTTCATTCGTGATGTAGAGCTTGTCATCGGCCAGCACCAGCGATCCGCTGTAGGTCCCTGGTCTCAAGCGCTGCTGCCCATAAATCTCGGTTCCCGTCTTCGCGTCGAGGCACCACATAATCCCGCGGTCATTGACGAGGTAAAAATATTTGCCGTCGGTAACCGGCGTGGGCACGTCGGGGCCATTCACCGTCGTCGACCACAAAAGGTGCGACGTGCTGATGTCACCGCGGCCGCCGGCTTTAAAAGCCAGCAACGGTCTGACTCGTGTCGGCGCATAAATAATCTCATTGAAGATGATTGGCGAGGCCACGATCCGGTGGGAAGGATCGTTATTTGGATTGAGTCCGTTGGCGCGCCACAGCTCTTTCCCCGTCGACGGGTCGTGACCGGTGACACAATCTGCTCCGGCGATCACAATCTCGGTTGTCTTGCCATAACGGAGCAGGGCTGGCGTGGTGTAGGCGTCCGGAGACTCACGAATCGCTGTCGTTGGCCGGTCGACTTTCCAGATTGTCTTTCCACTGGTGCGATTTATTCGCATCACGTAGGACGGATCGTCAGTCTTCATCCCGTGGAGAACTTGAACGTAAAGCGAATCTTCGAACAGCAGAGGCGACGAGGCATAACCCCAGTTCAATCCGAACTGTCCATACTCTTTCTGAATGTCTCGCATCCAGAGCTCTTTGCCGGCAAAATCGAAGGCCTTAAGGATTCCAGTTCCAGTCATTACGTAGACGGTCTTACCGTCGGTAACCGGAGAAGGCGACGACATGTTCTGTTTGCGCATTCTCACATTGCCGCTGCCAAGCAATTTCTTCCAGAGCATCGTGGCCTTAGTTCGATCAACGCACCAGAGATAAAGATCGTTGCCTTCGGCAACATTCAAAAAAATGCGGTCGCGCCAGATGATGGGCGTCGAGCCGCTCCGTTCGGGCATGGCCAGTTTCCAGGCGATGTTTTCTTCTGGCGTCCATTTTGCCGGGAGGTTCTTTTCGGTGCTGACCCCGTTAAGCGAGGGCCCGCGCCATTGCGGCCAGTTGTCGGCATAAGTGATGGTGATCGAGAACAAGACAATTGCAATCACGTGAACGGTACGAGGCCTCATCTCTTTCCTCCTCAATCCACAGATTACGCAGATTCATTAATCAAGAAAAACTGCAGCCACAAAAAGGCACAAAAGGCACAAAAAGATTTCAGAATGCGTTTGAATAACAAGTGCGTTTTTGCCTTGATTCATTTTGTGCTTTTTGTGCCTTTTTGCGGCAATACTTTCCGCGTAATCTGCCGATTAACTCACTCCGCCCTTAACGCCGGCAACAGCGGCGACCGGAGCACCGCCCAGGTCGCTACCAATGATGCGATCAAGCCGGATAGTAATACTGCCAGCAGCAGGAAGCCCAACGAAATATTCGGCAGGCGTCCGCCTCGTTCAAAAAACACCGGCGCTATTGCCAGCAGCGCACAAATGGTTCCCGTAGCCAGGCCCAGGAAAAGCAGCAAAGCGTTTTCCGCAAATACCATGGTAGCGAAATGCGTTGAGTTATATCCCACTGCACGCAGCAGCGCCAGTTCTTTTCGTCGTTCGAATACGTTGCGCAAAAGCACGGCTGCCATTCCCAGCGTGCCGAGGACTAAGCCGAGACCGCCCAACATCTGGAAAGTCGAAAGATATGTGTTCTCGACTCGATGAAAATTGGCCAGACGCTCGCCCGTTGAAACGGCATCGAACCCGAAATCAGCCAGCCGGTCTTCCAGGAGAGCAGTGATAGTTGACGCTTCCCGTTCGGGCGCGTCAATCAAAAAAAACCGATAGCCCTGCGGATCGGGAAACAGCGCCCGGAAACTTTTCTCCGACATGACGACTTCGCTTTGAAACACGCTGTCGGCCAGCGCGCCAACAAAACGAACGCGGACCGGTCCTTCATTACCGGTAAGCAGTAATTCATCTCCGAGTTTCTTGTGCAGGACGTAGGTCAGGGAATTCGCATCGGCGATGACCGGCACCACTCCCGGCTCGAGTTCGCGGTTCAGCAGTAACCAGGGGTTCGCTTTTTCTTCGCTGGTGTTCGCCAGAGAATTCTGAAAAGCGAAACGATTGCTGCTGATGAATTGCTCAGTCGCTCCCAGGACGCGCGGATTTCCCGGCGCATAAAGATTCAGGCAGCTGGCGTCATCACCGGGCCGCAGACGGAAACGCGTCAACGTTACCTGAGCCAACGATGCTGTCTCCGCGTCACTTCCAATATTCAAAGCCTCGCGACCCTCTCTGCTGTTTGGATCGTGAACGATCGGCAGAAGGGATTCGGCCATCAGCGGAAAGCCGCCGCTGCCCGATTTCTTGTCCTGACTCGCTCCGCTGTCGGGCCGCCTGAAAGCATCGACCGCAACAATTATGAATGTTGAAAATGCAATCAGAGTGATGCAGAGCACACTACGACTCGGACGATAGGTCGTGTTGCGAAATCCAATCCGCGAGACCGCCCGCCAACCAGCACCATTAATCCCTTTCCTTTGAGGCTTCCGCAACCATGAAGATTGATAGAAGAGCAAAGCTACCAGCAGCAATCCGCCGCCCCCAAAGAAGCCGGCAACCTGACTGATCAGATGAAAGGAAGCCGCGAGCAGAAGGCCGGCGGCGAGCGTCGTTGAGACAATTGCAATCAGAAGACGCGGCGACGGGGAGACGCGGGGACGCGGGGATATGGCAGTCAGGGTTTTATCTCCGTGTCTCCGCGTCTCCGTGTCTCCGCGTCTGTTTTCAGAGAACGTACCCGACAAGAGGCCCCGGGTAGACGCTCGCCCCAGTCGTCTCAACGTCCAGACGATGCAAATCAAAGCTGCGAGCACACCGCCGGCACCTCCGACAAGTAACGATAGCGGTGACACGTGCAACGTAAGCAGCGTGGTTCCAACTGCGTCTACCCACCAGGTTCGCAGGCCCAGGAGAATCAATTTGCCGTACAACACGGCGCCGACCAGGCCGATGAGACTCCCGGCCACAGAAAGAACCATTCCTTCAATCAGAAACAATCCGCGAATCGTCGACGCAGAAAAACCGATTGCCTGCAGCGTTCCAATCTCACGCGGCCTTTGTTCAATCCCCAGTTTGAAAAACAATGCCGCCAGCAACAGCGCTGATACGACGAGAAAGAAACTGAAGTAAAGAAAATACTCGCCAAAGTCCGTAGCGCCGCGCGATGCATCGAGCCCCTGACTGCGCACCGGCACAACGCTGAGACGCATCTGCGCGGGATCCAGATCGACCCGCAAGGCATCGCTGAACTTTGCGACCTGGTCAGCTGGAAAGTTTGGAGTTTCGCCTTTAGGCGGCTCTGTTTGATTTCCGGAACCAACCTGAAAACGGACCGACGTTAAGTTGCCGAATCGCGTTTGCCAAAGCTCCTGTCCTTTGCTTAATTGAATGAAGGCTTTAGGCGTAGTGCGGTACTGCTTCCAGTAATCTTCGTCCTGCTTGCGAACCAGTTTGAGATCGACCGGAAATGGCGGATCCCAATCAGCCAGGCTTGCTGATCCGCTAATGCCCGGGTAGTCAGGCACCAGGTCGCGGTCGGCAGCAAAGCCGCTGATCGGAACAATTGCCGCGAGATAAAAATCCGCGCCCCTGGTTTCCAGACGCCCGTCGTCATGCCAGAAGTAATAATCGAGCGAAACCTTTGCGCCGGGCGCTGCGCCTAAATCGCGTGCAGCCCATTCATTGAGGATAATCGGCGGCTCGGAGCCGGTTGCGATCGATTTTCCACCAGCCTGGCTTTTCAATCCGTCGAAGGCTGCTTCATCTACGGCAGTAACTAAGGAGTAGGGAACTGATTTGCCTTCGTACTTAATCTGGTTGGCGAGGTACGAAAACATCGAGGTCGATTTCATCGAAAGGTTGTTTCCGACGGCGCGCGCTTTGTTCGCCAGCGAATCGTCGATAAGGTTGCTGGTTCTTTCCAGTGAGATGGCCTGCTGCTGTTCGAGCGCTCGCAGCTTGATGCCGTAATCTTCAAGCGTGGCAGCTGATTTCAGGATCCTTGTGAGCGATGCGACCCTGGCCGGCGCCTCCGACGAACTCGGACTTTGAAGATCCGAAATCAGGATTGTATTGACTTTGTTTTCCTGCCCCAGTTCCCGCTGCAAGAGTTTCAGAGGAACGAACATTGCGCGCACGGGGCCCTGCTGTGGTTGCAGAGAAAACTCTCCGAGCGCGTCAGGCGTCAGGACTTTGTTGATGGTGAGACGCAGCGTGATGCCGAGATCTTCTTTGCGGCCGTGCAACGATTCAACCGGAATCGCCGACGGTTTGTTGATTCTGATGAGCAGCGAGTCACCTTCACGGCTTTCAAGTTCGCGCGCCAGGCTCTCGCTAATCTGAACCTCCCGATTGCCGGGCATCGTCTGTTGCCGGCCCTGAAATTTCCAAAATCTTTCGTCAATGCCATAAACCCGTACTGACGAGGCGCGTCGCTTGTTCGTCGCGTGCCCAACGTTTCCTTCAAGCGCAATCAAAGGACACGCCGCAGCAAATCTCTCCAGACTGGACTGGCGTTGCTTTGGTAAATCCGCTTCGAGTTGTTCCCGAAAGAATTCACTGGTAGAGATGACGTAATCCGTTTTTCCCAGCCGCTGCAAGATTAGGTCGCGCAGACTGGCGCGTACTGAATCACCAACCAGCAGCGCACCAGCCAGGACCGCAACCGCAATTGCCACCCCAAATACTACGGCCAGATTCGTCCGCCAATAGTAAGTAAGGTTGCGTCTGACGAGTTGTGCGGTTCGCATCAAACCTCTTCCAGCCCGTAGTGGGTCAATTCGAAAACAAAATGTCCGACAAACTTTTAGTTTGTCGCCAAGTTTCGACAAACTAAAGCTTGTCGGACATTCAAACCTACTCTTCCAGTCGCCGATCTTTTAATTCAAGCCGGCGCGGGAATCGCGCAGCCAGTTCCGGATTATGAGTAACTACTATCAGGATTGTCTGTTGGCGTTCGTGCAATTCGAGAAATAGCGACGCGATAGCCTCCGCGGATTTTTGATCCAGGTTGCCGGTGGGCTCGTCACAAAGAACGAGTTGAGGTTTCATGATCAGAGCGCGAGCCAGGGCCACGCGCTGCTTTTCACCGCCGGACAATTCGGCCGGCCGGTGATCGATTCGTTCTCGCAAGCCGACTTGTTCGATTAATTTCCGGGCGCGATCGTCCGCGTGGTTGTGATTCTTAGAAACGAGTGTGGGCGTCAGCACATTTTCGATCACCGAGCATTGCGGCAGCAGGCAATGATCCTGAAAGATGAAACCAATCTCTTTGTTGCGGAAGGCTGCGAGCTGACGAGCATTGAGCTGAAACGGATCCTGACCGTCCAGGGTTACCGTCCCGCTCGTGGGCGGTTCGAGGGCGCCGAGAATGTAAAGCAGAGTGCTTTTCCCGCTGCCCGAAGGACCCATGATAGAGATTGCCTCGCCCTGCGAAAGTAAAAGCGAGACATCGGAAAGGATGCTCAGCTTCCCGCGCGGGGACGGATAATCCTTCGAGATGTTTTCAACTTTGAGCAATCGTACCTCAGAAATTCCGCCGCGATTTACGCGCGGAAAGGCGAAGAAATCATCCGCAGATTTCGCAGATTACGCAGAAAGCAAACCGTTAGTCTCTTTCCTATCTGTGTAATCTGCGAAATCTGCGGATTATTTCTTCATCTTTCCGCGTTCATCCGCGGCCAATGACGCTCTCGTATGCCTCCAGCGCGCGATCGGCCATGCGCGCAGCGCTGTAATGCTCACGCACGCCGCGAGCGCCGTTCGTGCCGAGTTCGCCGGCCAATCGACGGTCCTGATAAAGGTTCAAAATGCCCTGCGCCAAACTCTGCGCGTCATCGGGCTCAACCAAAAGGCCGCCCGAGGTCTTTTCCACGATCTCAGTGAAGGCGCCGCGCCGCGGTTGGACCAGCGGCACTCCGCAGGCCATCGCCTCGAGGAGTGATACACCTTTCGGCTCATCGTAGGTCGCCGGCACGGACATCACATCCAGCCCGCGCAGGAACTGGATTTTCTCTGCGCGATTCAAAACTCCCCGGTAATGAAACTCATTCGCCAGGCCGCAATCGGCGAAACCCTTTTGGATGCTGCTCAAATATGATTTGCAATCCGTGGCCATCCAGCCGGCCGCTTCAAAGCGCGCTTCACTCATGCGCATGTCAGAGCGCAGCAACTTGTAAGCGTCCGCAAGCAGATGCAGCCCCTTCTCTGGCGCAATGCGGCCCAGGAAACCAACTGTGAAGGCGCCGTTTCTCTTTGTCTCATTCATCTGCACGCCGGAGTCGCGCGTGCCGTCGACGCCGTCAAAGCCCTCGAGGTTTATCCCAATCGGCACCACTCGCATCTTCTCACTCGGGATGCCCAGGTAGCCCGGCATGAATTCAGCGTAAAACTCGCTGATGGGGAGAAAGAGATCGACGTGCTCGATATGACTGCGAATCAAGTCGAGCGCCTGCGCACGATATGGCTCCTCCAGACTGTCGAGAAAAAGGTCCTCGCCCTGAAGGGTGCAGCAGATGGGCCGATTCAACTCGCGCTTCAGCGGTCCAGCCAGGCTGAGCAGCAGCGAGTAAGGCAGGTTGATCACATCGGGCAGGGTTTCGGTCTTGAGCCAGTCGACAAGTTTGCGAATTTCTTTTCGCTGGAACCCTGACTCACCTTTAAGGACTGAAACCGTCATCTCGCCCAACATTTTTGGATTGGTCGAGATCGAACGGCGCGACGCCAGACTCAGCATCCACGACGAATCCCAGAGACCATCAAGCCATGCAGGCGTGTTGCGAAACAGAGGCACATACTGTTCGAGATACGCGCTAATGCCGCCCAGCACCACGCGGTGCTGACTCACATTCGGCTCGTCGGTGAAGGTGGGCGTGTAAACGGGGAGGAGAATCACGTCATGACCGCGCGCGATTAGTTCGGTCGCCAGCGCGTTATCGCGCAGGCAACTACCGCAATACATCCGCCCGGCGCCGCCTGTGAGATAAACGATCTTCATACGCTCGTTGGACGATATACGCGAATTAACTTGCCTCTCAAATCGGCCAGCTCAGCTATCGCAGCCGTTATGCGTTTTGCTTGTCCGAGTCGGTCCGGGTCTTCCGTACAGATGATGATTCCGGCGTGGTCAGGCATCTGCCGATGCAGGCGCTTGAAGTCTATGCGGTTGAGCGTCAGCAATGCTCGATTGATTACGGTTGCTCTGGCAAGGAGGTCACGGTCGATAATGGATTGGTTAGCCCGACCGTCTTCGAAAGCGGTTAGAACGTCGTGCCCCAGCCGGCGCAACTCCTCAACCACGCGCAAAGAAAAGTTTTCGTCCGCATAGAGCTCCATCAATCATCGTCTTTCTCGTTTGCTTCGATTTGCGCGTCGATCTCAGCACGGTGAGAGCGGACGAAATTCCATGCGTTGCTGAGATCCTGAACGGTAAGCGTAGGATAGTCCCTGAGAAGATCAGCTTCACTTGTTCCGAGACGTCGCGCTTGCTCCAGCAACCAAACCGGAATGCGAGTGCGCGTGATGCAGGGCACTTCGCCCATTACGCCAGGTCTGCTTTCAATTCCGGGAAAGTCACCGCCGTCAATTTCACGTCTGAGCCAGGTTCGTGCGAACTTCCACTCGCGCTCAACGGTGGACTTTGAGACCTCCAGGAGTTTCGCTATTTCGTCGAAGGTAAATCCGCCAAAGTAACGCAGCTCGATAACGTTTGCTTTGCGCGCGTCGAGAGTAGTGAGCTTCGTCAGGGCCTGATGCAGGCGCAGCAATTCTTTCGATGCCTCAACCGTTAAATTATCAGCCTCTGTGACATCAACCTGGGCGACGCGAGTACCTCCTTTAGTTATTAGCTTTCTGGCGTCCTCAACCATGACTTGACGCATGCGGCGGGCGATGAGCGCGTAGAACTGTTTTCGATTGTCCCAATTGATCTTCTCTGCTCGTATTAACCTGATAAGAGCCTCATCGACCAGTGCCGTCGTTTGCAGGATATGCCCGGGCCTCTCTTTCCGCATATAAGCGTGCGCCATCTTCTTCAGCTCACGATCTACCAGGGGGATCAGCTTGGCGAGCGCTTCTGAATCGCCTTGCCTCCAGGCTTGGAGCAATTCAGTGATTTCGTGCGTTGGGTCCATCTTGGCTGTCACGAAAACTGGCCCCAGATTATATATCCAGAATGCTTGCTGGGGTGTGTATTTCCAATGTGAATTGATTCTGCGCCGAGCGAACAGACGCGAATACAGGTAGAGTCGCGAACGATCCGAACGGGTCGATCAAACCGCAACCGCGCGTTGAAAAGCCCGCCGCGCGTACAAGTGCTCAAAGAGATTTCCTTCATGCGGCTGATCCCAGCTGATTTGATTTGTCGGCACGGCTCCCACATTAAGACGATCAACGTTAGGAGAGTTAACTAGTTTCTGAATCAAATTCGAGTCGTTAGTGATTGCCGTAACTACCAGGCTGGGCCCCAGCGCCTGGGGAATTCGATCCTGATTGATTTTAACCACGCTGGCGAAGGGAAAAAGGAACTCGCGATTCGCGAGCGGGTGCGTCGCCTCTTCACAGAGCAAAACGGTCGGCAACAGGTAAGCACAACCATTCCAGTTCATGAGCCGTTCAGTTCCGCGGACCGATGTGCTTGTATCCACAGCGCCTGGTTCGTTCAAACCCTGGTCGATCATCGCTGAAATGCGAGCCGCGACGTTCGGGTCGGTGAAGGGCGCCAACTTGGCTGCTTCGTCTTCAGCCTCACGGGGGACAATTTGGGCCAGCCGCTCTGCCAATGCTTTGCTGATTTCTTCAGCGTGCCGCGGCACCCAGACGCCGGAAGCGTTGATGCACGAGCGGCCGCCGTTCTCGGCGATCGAAGCTACAATCACATCGAGATAGTGCTCCCAATCGTCGATGCAATCCTCGCCGATAATTATCTTGCTGTAGCCGGGTCCGTGGACTTCGATCCGCGAATCGTTCTCCCACATGCTGGTCGTAGAGCTGTCACCGAAGACGATTCCGCGGCCGCAGGTGCGCAGAATTTCTCCCGCGCCGGCGTGGTCGGTCGGATAAAAGCTGAAGGCTTCGGGTGGCGCGCCGGCTTTGATTAACGCCTGGATAATTCGATAAGGCGTCCAGGGCTCGGCGCTGCCGGGTTTAAGCACCAATGGAGTCTTCAATGGGAACGCAGGAATCCAGAGCGAATGAACGCCCGGAGAGTTATTCGGCAGGACGATTCCCAGCGACTCCGCCCGCGGAAAGAAACTCAGGTTATGTCCCTCAAAATTTCCGAACCCTCGATCGAGAATCTCCCAATCGAGGTTTCTCGTGAGACCGTCCAAAACACTTTTCATTTCCGCGAACATCGTGCGGATCTTCAGCATGTTTCGCCGTGCCAGCGCGTGTGGCAACCCGGTGGTCGCGGAAACCTGTCCCACATAGTCGTCCGGAGATTGCGACTCGTTCCCAATCGCAAGCGTGTCATTAAGAAAGTGATCCGCAGCCCGCGCGCACATGCTCACTAATTCAGCGGTCGAAAATCCTGCCAGCGCAGCGCGACCACGAGCCTGGTCGAGAAGGTCGCGGCGGATTAAGCCCGCGTTGGCCTGGCTGATCTCGACGAAGGGTTCGCGCGTGCGGTGGTGCGCAACGCGAGCGACGTCGAGACTGAAGTAGGGTTGGCCCTTTCTGAGAATAGGAATTCGGATCATGATAGAAAGCTTGAGTTATGAAGCCAGTACGAGCGTAGCGACCGGTTCGGCACGCACGCCTCCGGCGTGCTATTCAAGAAACGATCAAGGTCGCCCCGAGCACGCCGGAAGCGTGCATACCTAGTAAACCCCCTCAACGACGGTCGCACTTAACTTCGCAAACGGCCGCACGTTGCGGACACCATCCCAGGGATACAAATCGCACGGTGGCTCGCGCTCAGCCTGGTCCCGTTCCAGAAAGCGCGGCATAAAGAATTCCTTCGTCAGGGTGGTCAGACGTACGCGACCGGTCTCGCCATACTCGACGATTCGTTCAGGCTTGTCCGGGTCGACAACTTCAATCATCGCGCGCGGCAGCGGCGGATAATAAATGATCGCATAGTTGTCTTCGGGGATGCGCGGCTTGTGCACGGCCAAACCCATCAGAGTGTTTCCGTAGGTCGCGGCGAAATAGGCGCCTTCCAAAAGCTCTTCAACCGCGAACCGGTGAAACTGCGGCGTCATCTCAGTCCCGCCGCAAAACACTCCGGTGATGCCCATCTTTTTCAGCGAGACTTTTTCGCAGAGCGCTTCGAGCAGCTTCGGCGTGGTGAAAAGACACCGGATGTTGTCGTGCGCTCGCAGCAGCGTCAGGCCTTGCTCGATCACGTGTTGCTTGTATTGCTCGGCTTGTTTTACCTGGCCCTGCTTAATCAGTTTGATGACCCAGCGCGGATCGAGATCAACCATGAAACAGATGCCGCCGCGGAACTGGGTCAAATGTTCGACGGCGAGACGCAGGCGTCGCGGCCCGGTGGGACCGAGCGACAGCCAGTCGGATCCCTTGGGGAAAAACTCGTCCGGCAACGTAGCGCTAAACGCTTCGTAGTCGATACGAAAGTCTTCAATGTTGATTCGCGATTTCGGCACGCCGGTGCTCCCGCCGGTTTCGAAAGTGTAGACGGGCCGATCTGAATAGCCCTTCGGCACCCAGCGTCGCACCGGACCACCGCGCAGCCACTCGTCCTGGAAAGATCCAAAACGCGAGAGATCGTCGTAGCTCTGGATCTCTTTGCGGGGATCCCAACGTAGCGATTTGGCATATTCCAGCCAGAAAGGACAGCCGGTCGCGGGATCAAAGTGCCATTGGACCACCTCGCGAACCCAGGCATCGAGGGCCACGCGCGATTGAGCGATGTTGGTTTTTATTTTTGCTTCCACAGTGGACATCGATAGTAAGCTTGAATCAGGTTTTTGCAGGGCTAAAATACCAGAGGACGATTTCAAAGACATAATCGACAGGTGGGTCTGGTGCGATTTATGAAGTGGCACGGGCGTCCCGCCCGTGAATCACGCGCAAGATGCGCATGCCACTTACGTGCCAAATTAAGCGGCGAATGTTCTGTCCGCTTCCAGCGCCGTGCGTAATGTCTCTGGAATTGGTGTCGGGTTACCACCCTGTAAGACAACTATCGTCATTGTTCCTTCGATTGCTAATTCTTTGTCGGCGCCGAAGACCTGATAGTCATACCGAATGGATGTACGGCCTAACTTGCCCACCGTAAGCCGTAGGCGAAACGGATCGTCAAGGCTAATCACGCGAATGAACCGGCATTCGAGATGAACCCGCGGAAAATCGTAACCCAGGCTCCGATTCATCGGCCATTCAATCCGACGCACCAACTCACTTTCGGCCTCTTCGATAACTTCGAAGATGCGTGGGAAGTGCAAACGACCGGCGGCATCCGCATCAGCCCAGCGCAGACGGCGCGTTAATTCGATGGAAGCAGGCATATTCGTTTCCTTCTGGTCCAGCTAAAACTTTTATCTTGTGTCGTGCGTGACGAGACTTGTCAAATAGTCACGAACTCGTCGAGTCTGGCTTAGCCTGTTCTTAACAGCAACACGCCTTCGCCGGTGCTGAAGAGTCCCGCCATACACCCGGTCATTAACGTCGCCAACGTTGCGGCCAGCAAGGCTCGTAAGCCGAGGCTGGCGAGATCGTCGCGACGCGAGGGAGCGAGGGCCGCAGTGCCCCCGACAAAGATTGCCATTGCTGCCACGTGTGCGAATCCGCAAAGCGCGTAACTCAGAATCACCACTGTGCGAGGATCGGTGATCTGTCCGCTCGAAATTAACTGTGCGAGATGGTTGTAAGAGAAGACCTCCGTCAGAATGACTCGCTCGCCCAACAAGCGAGCCGCTATTGGTACATCGCTCGATGGCAATCCCAGCAGAAAGGCGAACGGATAGAAAACCCAGCCCAGGATTCTCACAAGTGAAAGCGGTTCGCTCATTCCCAACCACGAACTCGCGGTGCCCAGTAATTTGTCGATCAACGCAACGATTCCCAGAATCGCGATGAGGAGCGCCGAGACTCCTGCCGCCAGCTTCAACCCGTCCATCGCTCCCTGGATAATTGCGCTTATCAGATTCTTCGACCGGCTCGACTCATCTTCCGGAGGAATTGCCGCGAGTGTCACGGGCGTTTCCGTTTCGGGAATTAGTAACTTGGCAGTGATTACACAAGAAGGAATTGTCAGGACCGAAGCCGAGATCAGGTGCCCTGCTATCTGTGGAAATACTCCCGTCAAAAAGGCAACGTAGACTCCGAGCGTACTTGATGCCACCGTTGCCAGACCGGTAGTCAATACCAGCAACAACTCAGATCGCGTCATCTTTTCCAGATACGGTCGGACCACGAGCGCCGATTCGATCCCAACAAAGATGTTCGCCGCACTGGAGAGTGATTCAGCGCCACTGATTTTCATCGTTCGATGGAAGAGCCTGGCAAAGAGGCGGACGAATATCTGCAACACGCGCAGGTGATAGAGCATAGACGTGAACGCGGCAAAGAAAATTACCACCGGGAGAACCTGGAAGATGAGGATGAACCCAATGGATCCTGACTCTCCGGGGCTGGCCGCCAGCGGTCCAAACAAGAACACCGAACCGCTCTTTGACGCGTTGAGTAACACCAGCACCGCATCGTTCAGCCACAATAAGATTCGATGCGAACCAGGTAAGCGAAAAATAACTAGGCCAATCAGAAGTTGTAGAGCGATTCCCCATGCTATCGTTCTCCACGCAATCTTTCGTCGATTACTGGAAAGTAACCAGGCGATGCCCGCGAAGATCATGAAGCCCACGACTGACACGGCGTGATGAACCATCTCGTTCCATCCTCTTACTGGTTATTATTGCAGGGGCCGTAAGATACGAGATGAAAGAACCGCGTGGCAAATCGAGCCGTATCAAAGGAATAGAATCAAGAGCCCAGGGCGGCTGTAGATGAGAAGTAAAGGTATCGCAACAATGCTCGGAGGCTTTCTTGTGTTTGCTGTTCTAGCAATATCATTTGGGCAGAATTGAGTATTCTGGAGGAACTTCAATGCCCGAGCGGCAGAAGAAGATCGTCAAGGCGAACTACCACTTTCAAAGAGTCCTAAACGGAACACCATCTCCCTACTTTAAATCAAGGGACCAATCATCCTTCCATTCAAACCTGTAAATTCTATCAGTATCCTCCAGCGACCGCTTTCTCCTAACTTGCTATGTTCCGGTTAGCTCAGTTCCTGGCCTACTCGGCGAAAGACGGCTGGACTTACACTATCAAAGTGCACGTGTGTTCCCTCAGAACGATAAGCTATCTGAACGAGCGGCTTAGCTCTTTCGTCAGTTTTGCTGCGATCATGCGACACCTGTTCATCTGTACGCTGCTTTGTATTCTGCCGATACCAGTACTCGCTCAAACCAGGCGTTCACTTCCTCAGCCGCGCCAGGCCAGGCGCTCGGATCCTTCCATGAACTCCGCCCAGGTGCGTGACTGGGAAAATCGCTTGCTGTCAAAGGATCCGAAGATCCGGGCAAAAGCCGAAGCCGACCTGGTCCAGGGGGCGGGGCGTTCGCTGCCTTTGCTGAGACGATTCCTCAACCGTCCCAATGAAGACCTGCATCTGGTGACTTTTGAAATCATCCGGCGGATCGGTCCGCCCGCCATTCCGCTGCTGGTGGATCTGCTTGGTGATAAGCGGGTCTCTATCCGGCGCACCGCCGTTGATGCCTTCATTGACCTGGCGCCCGATACAGAATCGATTCAACCGGAGTTGAGGCGGGTCCTGAGCGACCAGGATCCGCAAGTCGCTGGCGATGCCGCACGCGCCCTGGGGGCTTTGGGCCAGAAGGCCAGTCCTTCGGTACCGGCTCTGGTCAGGACTCTCTCGCACGAGGATCCTTACGTTCGCATCTACGCGGCGGAGGCCCTGGCTTCCATCGGTCCGAAGGCGGCCCCGGCAACCAGGGAGCTCGCCAGAGCGCTGGGCGATCCGGTTCCCGGCGTCCGTTGGGCGGCGGGTGAGGCCCTCGCAAGCATCGGCGCGGCCGCGCAGTCCGCTGTGCCGCAGTTGATCGAAGCTTTGAAGGATGAATTCCTCTATGTGCGCATCTGCGCGGCCGCGGCGCTGGGGAGCCTCGGGCTGAAGGCGCCGAAGGCACAGTCGGCTATTGAGGCGCTGAAAGAAGCCGCAAATGATCCCACACTGCGTAACGAAGCTGAGTGGGCGTTGAATCGAATCGCCGGCATCGAGCCCGGTGAGGTGGTTGTAAATCCGAATGGCCCTGCGCCTTCGGTCACGCTTCAACCTCAGACGATGATGGCTCAAACGGGCAATCCTCCGGTTGACTGGGACACGAAGACTGGGCGGAACATCGTCTGGAGCGTCGAGTTGGGAAACGACACGTATGGCCGTCCCGTGGTCGCCGGCGATGCGGTCTATGTGGGCACCAACAACTCCCGGCATATGAACCACGCCTTTCAGGAAGAGTGCGGCGTGCTCATGGCCTTTCGCGCGACGGATGGGGCGTTCCTTTGGCAGGACGTGGCTCCGAGAGTGGACCGCGGCCTGCGGGAGTTCGTGCTGCCTTCGACGACAAGCGCGGCGTACGT
>Ga0070694_100001084_pt1 | contig 15589 bp, 16 predicted proteins | sample KBSK1251metaG_FD_65470 | JGI IMG/M metagenome (GOLD analysis project Ga0070694, IMG submission 65470) | Corn, switchgrass and miscanthus rhizosphere microbial communities from Kellogg Biological Station, Michigan, USA - KBS K1-25-1 metaG | ecosystem: Host-associated > Plants > Roots >... | reverse complement strand
TGACTATGCATAAACCACCAGGCGTATATCCCTACCGGCGAGAGAATGCGAACATCGTGATGGGAGCCCCGATGAGCCCAACGTTCTGTCGATAATTTTATGAATCGAAGCCGACCAAAACAGAAAGGGCGATGATCGAGACTGTTCCAACGCGAGACCGGATGCTCTGGATTTCGATCCTTCGGAGCGTGTTGTACAAAAAGCGGTAGATCGTTTGGTGGAAATATTTGTGTATGTGTGCTAGCGCACGGACAGCCTGCCTTCTTCCTGTTTTACTCACCATCGAAATAAAAGTATGGCATACAGCGAGACTAAGAGATTCTCTCTCTCTCTCTTGATGTCACAGAGTAGTAAGCGGGCGTAAGCTCGCTGGATTTACGAACGGCCTGCACCACCATCGAACCCGGGGGGAAGTACTTCCATCTGAGCTATCGTTTGTAAACCCGCGTAACGCGCTGCCTCCCTAAACATGCTGGCAGCCTCAGTATCCTGACCACCTACAAAGGAGCCCTGACGATGCGAAGAATTTTACTCAACTCATCCATAGCTGCATGTTTGCTAACCGCGCTGGTTTCTCTTTGGATTGTGGCTAATCCGGTCCATGCCCTTGCTGCCAGTTCGAGCGCGACCTGCGCGAATGGCCAGGAGATACACTGCCAGGCTGTTAGCAGCCAGTGCTTCGCCATTGATTCAATGAATGGCACTCCAGGCCAATGCGTTTGTTTTTCGAATGATCCCAACGTTCAAGGCCCGACGGATGAAAAGTACTGTACTGATAGCGACGAAGTTCCGTACATCGATTAAGTGGCCTGGAATAAACTTCAGTAACCGGTCAATTAGGTTTGGCCCGCGTACAAGTACGCCGAGGAGACACCGATGAAAAGAATATTATTCAATTCCGCGCTTTGCGCATGTTTGTTGGCTGGGCTGGTTTCACTGTGGATTGTTGCGTACCCAGTCAAAGCACTGGCTGCAAGCGCCTCGGTGACTTGCAGGGACGATTCGACGCGAACATGCGCAATTAGTGGAGGAAGCTGTTTCGCCCACGACCCAGATCAAGAGCAGAATGGTTTTTGTACATGTGAGTACCCGGGCGGGCCGGTGACGGTCACCAAGACCTGCGACAACGATCCGCCGGATGATCCACCACTCTGCGACTAGTGTCATGCCGTGACGAGCGGGCTACAGTTGAGTCAAGAGCGCTTTAGGAACAAAGTCGGATTACGTTCGTGTAATCATGACAAGTCTCGACTTAACCATGGAGTGACTTTCTTATGAGCCGACTAAATAACAGTACGATTAGAGTGGCGGCAATGCTGGCGATGGCGATTGCTTTTGTGAGCCTGCAAGCGCGACCTGCGGTTGCGCAAACACAATCGCAACCGTCGTCGACCAACCGCAACGCCTCAGACATAATAATCTCCGACGCGAACTTCGCGATCGTTGCTCAACACATACGTGAGCTGAAGAGTCCCACGTTTAGAGGCCTGTTGCGCGCCAGACTTAGTAGTTGGAGCACCTCAGGGGATGTCGCCGAACGGCGGCAAGCCGCGCTCCACGTTGCGACAGAGGCGCTGGCTGACTTGTGCGCAAATCAGGATGACGTGAGGACGCCGACCGCAGTGTGGATTTATGACATGTTGGCGCGAGAAATCAGGTATCTGGATCCCGATGGCGCCGAGGCCGTTCTCAAAAAGTGGGCGCTCAAGAAAGATGAGAGCGTGACCGATGCATCCAGAGATCTCGTGGCCGCAGTTAACTCCCTGAGTAGCGGCACACATGACCCGGCCGCTCAGGAAAAAGCAAGAGCAGCTATCGCAACGGGCCAAATATCCGCGGCAGGTCTGCTTGGCCAATTTTTGGGTTTGCAAAAGTCGAATCCCTCGGTTTTGCCAGGCTTGGTTTCCGCCATGCTGACTGTCGAAGAACAGCAGCCGGGTTTTCTCCCGTTGCAGCTCGTCCCTTTTTTCACTCCGTTCTTCCTAAACAAAGATAATCCAACAGAACTCCAGAACAGGTTCCTGGTTGTCGCAATTCGCCGCACCAGGCTGCCTCCCGAGCAGCTTGCCGATCCGATCATTAGAAGCCAGGTGGTGCAGACTCTTAGATGGATCGCCGAGCCGACAAAATCGCTAGCGCCGGCACTTTATCCGGAGGTTGCAACCAGATTGAATTCCCTGGGCGCCACGAGAAATGACGCCGGGCGCGCCGACGCTGAGGCGCGTATCCGCAACAGCTCAGATCAGCTTCAACAAATAGAAGCCGAGATAGAACAGACCAGCGATAAGGAATACAAGCTGCAGCTATTGAACCGCGGTGCGCGGCTCGCTCTCTCGACGCAAAAACTGAAGAAGGCGGTCGACCTCGTGGTCGCGGCGCAAGATGAAGAAGGAACAAACAATGGCGACTGGGACAGCTTTTTGGGTGACGTTGCTCGGGCCGGATTCAAACAGCGACAGCCCGAGTCATCGACTTACGCAATCTCAAGGATGTGGAAGCCACTGGCGAAGGTTAGCGAGATGCTCGGGTTGGCCAAGTACTATGGAGACAACAACGATCCGGAAAAGAGTCGTAGCGCGTTAAATGATGCTGGGAAAATCCTGAAACAAGCCGATAGCGATAATGCCAAATTGAAGTTGACGATTGGGCTTGCGCAGATCACTCTTGCGACTAATCCGTCTGCTGCATATGACGTATTCCGTCTTGCAGTGGATACGATCAATCAACTCGCGCCGCCCGAAGAAGAAAAGAAAAAGACGTACTACGGCGCACTGATGCCTGTTGCCGAAGACCTCATCAAGAGCTTCCGTCTAATGGCCGGCCAGGATGATGCTGCGGCGCTGGCGTTAGCCCAGGATATCAAATTATCCGAATTACGAGTGTCGGCTCTAAGTGGTGTCTACAGCCGCCAGCGCTCTGCATCTGCTAAGGTCAAGAACAATTAGTTGGGATGAAGAATATGACATGGAAACGCGCTTCCATCGGGTTGTTCATCTTGCTGGCAATTATGACCGTTGCCGATGGACTGCTAGTTCGGCAAAACTTGCAGATGAGACGGCTGGTTCAACCAGCGGCGGCCGCCGGGCTCCAGACGGGAGTGCAACTTCAACCGCTCACGGGGGTGGACTTTTCCGGGCAGCGAATAGATCTGAGTTACGACGGTACAGGTCCGCGACGAATATATTTTTACTTTACTTCAACTTGCAGTTTCTGCCGCCGGCAGTTCCCATATTGGAAACAAATACTAAGCGAGAGCGCTAATCACAACCTACAGGCGATCGGTTTAGTTAAAGCGTCTGAGGATAAGAAAGCGTTGAGGCTCTTCCTTGACCAGGTGGGATGTTCGCTTGATTCACCCACACCTCTGAAAATTGCCTTCATTGACGACGGCCTACGGCGTAACTATGGATTGTCGGCGACGCCGGTAACTCTACTTACAAACAGCCGCGGTGCGGTTGAAAAATCATGGGTGGGGGCCTGGACCGACACCGAGCGTGTCGAGGCCACTTCTCTTCTAAAATTCACAATCTCACCTCAATAACTGTTAGACCATTAGCGTGATGATTTTCCGGCAGCACGGCGATGGTCGCGGTCAATAGAGGCGAATCGTTGGCTAGGAACCTTCACCAGCTTGGTAAGCCTTGCCTCATAACATCAAAGGTGATCTTGATCTCCACCGTAGGCGCGAAGAACCAGTTGCGAAGAGTGTCCAGTGGGCGGAGCCATTCCACCGTTGACGCCGCCGTGGCCCGATCCGTTTGTTCTCGTTGACTGCTGCGGATAAGTTTTGGCTATTCGCCTTAACCTTGACAGATATAATCATTGCCTCCGGGATTGCCATGTGATAGATTGCCTGCGTTCTACCAAGGCTGTCTGCTACCTCCATTACTTCGCCGTTAGGATTTAATCAACGGGCGGATCCATTACGAAGGCTTCAGTGGCAGAAAACTGATCCCTCCCGCATGCCCGTTATTGAGTCGCTGGCGACTGAGCGATGAGTCAGAAGCCGTCAATACCATCAATCTAAGCTGGGTTAATCAGTCTCTAGCGGAAGGAAACCGACCTCGAGTTTCAACCGTTGCAAAAAACGACCAGGAATGCCAACGAGTCTCGCGGCCCAGCTTCAAAAAGCATGCATCATGAAAGTCAAAATGAGGTGACTCATGCCACAAGTAACGATCGAGATTACAAGAGATGATGAAGGGCAAGTAGTTTTCAAGCCCAATCCCGCGGATGTCACAACTCAGGACAACGTTTTCTGGGTCAATAACGACACGGAGCCGCACCTGCCGACGAGAACCGATGGAACCGGACCAGACCAGAAGTGGATGAACTACGAGATTCCGCCAGATGCATCGTCGTCTGGAGTGGTCTTTTTTGATCCAGATACGATAACGGGAAAGAGCCCCATTTACACGGTTGAGTATTTCTGTTCCGTTCATCCCGACGTTCAAAGCGAAAAGGGCACGATCACAGTGGAATCATGAAAGGAGACCGCGATGGCAATAGCTAATGACAGGACAGCGCCGAGTGTCGAAACCGATGAGGATATCCCAGCCGCAAATGAGCAAGAAAGCCGCGCAGATCGTCGAAAGTTTTTGGGCCAGGCATTAGCAGCCACATCCGGCCTTCTGCTCGCGGGCAGATGGCGTGAGTTTTTTCCCTCCTCATTGGTGGGAGCAGCTCTTCAGGCCGTTTGTCCTGCTTCCAGCCAGGCTTTTGTTCCGGTAAACGAGATCATCCGTAAAGATGGCAAATTGAAAGCCGTCCTGAGTGTGATGGGTGGAAGCCGGAAAGTGGCCGGCAGCGACAAGGCACAAATGCTGCGATATTACGCTGGCTTCAACCCGGACGATCGGAATCAGAAATGGCCTGTGTCAGAGAATGCCGGTCCCGGTCCAACGCTTCGGTGTGAACTGGGCGATAGCGTTCAAATCACATTTCTGAATCGGGTCGATCTCAAGAAGTTTATGGGCACAGGGCTTTATTCAGCCGAAGGCGGAACCGCCACCGGCCTTTGTGATGAGGTCAATGCCGGCAGGTTTTATCCGGCAAATGACAAATACCCCAATTGCTTCCATGCCTCCAGCGCCGCGAACGTTCACTTTCATGGGACTCATGTCACCCCGTCAACCACTGGCGATAACGTGCTCGTCAACGTCTGGCCGGATCCGACCATGACGAACGCCGACATCGATAAGATTGACGAGTCGTTCAAGCAGATTTTCGACAAAGGCGAGGCTGTACCAGACTGGTATGCTCTTCCCAAGTGGTGGCGAGATTATCAGATGGGTCCTGAGCCGTTTCCTTCAAACCCTAAGGACCGCAGAGGTCTGGTAGCTCGCTATGACGACACCGCCGTGTACCAGGGACAACGCGGCAAGCTTCCTGAGGATCTGAGGCTCTGGCCGGCGAACGAAGGGAAAATCACCGACAAGAATTGGCCGCAGTACTATGTCGGTTCTTATCCCATCTGCTTCCGCGTCCCCAAGTGGAATGGCTCGGAAAACAGCATGGGCCAGGCTCCCGGAACGCACTGGTATCACTCGCACAAGCATGGCTCGACGTCCGTAAATCTTTTCAACGGCCTCGAAGGCGCGTTGATCATCGAGGACAACAGCCCCACAGGCTACGATGGCGCGCTGAAAGCTTATTACAGTAAGCAGAAGCCAAGTCAAAAGCTGGACCAATTCGTTCTGGTTTTGCAGCAGCTCAGCGACACGATCAATATGCTGGTTCCTAACCCGCCTCCACCGCCTACGGTGCTGGTGAACGGTCAGCTTAGTCCCACGATCACTATGAACGCAGGCCAAATTCAACTGTGGCGCGTCATCAACGGAACGGTGCAGGCGTTCATCAGTGCCCAGTTTAAGGCCGTGGATAACTCCAACACCGCGACGGTGGCATACCGGCAGACCGCACAGGATGGTATTCAACTCGCCTGGAAGAACTACAGCAGCAAACAGAACGCCAATCCGCCGATTCAGATGGCCCCTGCGAACCGAATGGATCTGCTCGTCCAGGCGCCAGCTAAACCGGGCTGCTATGTGCTGCAGAATGGTAACAAGCCGCTGCTCTACATCAATGTTACGGACACTAAAACCCCGATGAAATTCCCGGGGACCGATGCGAACGGCGGGATAACAATAGAGACTGATTATCCGCCCATGCCTACATTCCTGCGGGATATAGTGAAGGTGGTGGAACCGCCTAAGCGCGATCCAATTGTTTACGGTTCGCGTCAGGATCCCGCGCCATCGCCGACGCCTGCCGATTATGGCAAACGAACTTTGCTTCAGTTTACGATAGGCACGCCTCAGCACCCGAACAAGCAGTTCAACGGGGAAGTCGATCAGGTGATGACCCTGGGTGATGCGGAGGAGTGGCAGATCGAAAACATGGATACGATTCAAAAAATCAGGCACCCCTTCCACATTCATATTAACCCGTTCCAGATCATTGAGATCTTCGATCCGGCTACCATGACCGAACCGCTAAAATTGCAGCCGCCCTATGTCTGGTGGGATACTTTTCCGATCCCGGCGCCGTCTAATGTATACCCCGACAAAAAACCGCGGCTTGATAACGCCGGGAAACAAACGTTTGTAGCCGGGTACTTCAAGATGCGTAGCCGCTTCGTTGATTATACCGGCCTCTACGTGCAGCATTGCCACATCCTGGCGCACGAAGATCGCGGCATGATGCAGTTGCTTCAAGTGTGCAGAGACCCCAATAGCGTGGAGTGCAAAAAGCAAGCGAATGTAGAGCATCACTAGAAGCCGCGCGCTCCGAGTAGCTGTTGGGTGGCGCTCACCGAGCTGATTGTGGATTCGCCATTGGCGCCCGTCACAAAGTTGTGAAGAGCGTCCAGTGTGGCGAGCCAATTTCAGGTTCTGGCTCATATCCTGGAGAATCTGCGCGGCAAGTTCTACGTGAGGCAGACGGAGAATCTTGCCGCGCGCGTCTTTTGATCACAAACGAACCGACATGTTTCTCGTCTAATCGGGTCTACCTGCGGAGCCGATTCTGAAGAGCAGGTCGCCGAATCGCATCCGGCGGCGCTTTTGTTTTTGTCAGGCATTGTTGGTAACGGCAAGCAGATCAAACGGATGGCCCAACCTGGCGGTCAGAGTCTGGTCCTTCCAATCGAGTTCCGGCAGGGCTCTGGTAGATGAAGTCTCGTCGTGATTGTCTGGTTGTGGATCCCCTTTCTGTGGTGCAGGTTACTTTCGGTCCAGGCCGCGTTTTGGTCACTAGCCTCGCCTCGGAAAAATAGAAATTAGAAGGGAGAATCACAAGTGTAGTATCGTTTCCAACTCCAACTCTTATTGCATGGAACGATCATGATGCTGATCGGACTGCTGGCAGGGCTGCCCTTGATATTAGCCATTGACCTTGGATGGGGAGATGCGTCCGTACACTCCTGGGCGGTTGCTCACACCTCAGTAACACTGACGGGCGTAGGATTCATAGCCATCTCCGCGGCGTTTGACCACCTGGTTCATGGAGAGACTCGAGCCGCCGGGATCGCTCCAGATTCCCTGGGCGCTCATTAAAGACCGAACCAAAAGCGTGCGCGACTCACTTGGGCCAGTTGACACATCCCCTCAGGCTGGCTTGCAAAGAGATCATTTCCCGAGTTGTCGCCCTGCATCATTCGTTCGACGGCCATTCGCCGGAACTCACCGTCCCTTTTAGCCCCTTGGCCACTCTTGAGCCCTTGCTCTGCTAAAGGGGTCTATCCCGAGTGTCCCATGCGATGTAACTTTAGGTATTGACAGGCCAGTGACGCTCTAGTAGCCTCCCTTGCTGTAGCGGGGAAATGCAGCGGTAGAGCCTGAAAACTTAGCACATCGAAACGGTTTCCGTGTACCTCAAAGGCTTTGCTGGAGGCGAGAAGCCAAGGTGTCAGGCCCACCGTTTCCACAGTTCTACTACTAACCAAAGTGAAAACTAAACCCGATGACCAGTCACACTGAGATCGCGGCGAGGCATCGGAAAGTCTTGATCGCCAACATTATCATTGCCAGTCAGGCGGTCATCTGGCTTATCACCGCAAGCTTTTTGGTCATAACCCCGAAAGTGATTGTCTCATTCTTCGGTACGTCATACACGCCGTTTACTATTACGCTCGCCCGCATCTTCGGGGCCGAGTTGACAGGCCTCGCTTTTGTGAGCTGGATTACGAGGAACCCGTCAGAGTCCAGCACCCTGCGTGGTCTTGCTCTGAGCTACTTTATATGCAACTCACTCGGTTTTATTGTGAGTCTGTTTGGCTGGTCGTCGGGATCTCTCGCTCAAACAAGCGGGTGGCTGCTCATCGCTCTCTATCTTCTTTACGCTTTGCTCTTCGCATATCTTCGATTCGTGGTTCTCGTGCGAATAGGTGAAAGCCTGAAATAAATGGGTCATCAAAACGGCTCAAGATGGGCTTCGATGATGCAATCCAATTCGTTGACAAATGACTGCGTCTCGAATCTAATTGGGCCATAGTCAAATCCGGAATCTCTGATGAATAGGACGGACCTTCCCAATGACTTCTCCTCCTGCCGCCGACACTCGCTGGTCCAATGAATTTCTGGAACAGGAAGTAATTAAGATCGTGTCCCGCATCACCAAGGTACCGACAACAAAAATCTTACCCGACACCGATCTGAAAGCTAATCTGAATGTTGACTCGCTTCAAGGGTTGCAGATTGTGGCGGCTCTGGAAAATCAATTCGAGATCACGTTGCCTGATGAGGATTTGGATTCTTACACTAGCGTACGCTTGATTGTTGAAACGGTGAAAAGACTTCGAGCAAGTGCACCCCAATGATGTGATGAAGTGCCCAGGCTATGAGCTCTCTTACTTCGTTGCCACCGATGCTACTATTGAGTTCAACCGTCAAGGCGAAGACTAATTGAATGGCTTAGAACTTTTTGCTTGACTAGCGTTGCTACTTCGGCGGGCGCATCTTGGGAGGGTTTAAGCTTTTAGTCTGCGCGGCTGACTCTCGGAGAGCTTGGGCAGCAGAAGAACACTCTCACGGCTTTGGAACAGAATGCTTTCACAGATGCGTGCCTTGAAGCTGAAGAATCCTGGCACTGTTTCCTAAACGTTAATCAAGAGGCGTAGAAGCGCCTTTAAGCATCAAGGAGGATCCCCTCATGGTCCACCCAACCGCCTCGCCCGGCGTGTGCTGGGGATATCCACCACATTACCTCGGAGCTTCCGAGTAACACTAGAGGGAGAATAACCAGATGAAGAAAGAGAATACCATGCAGTATCGCCTGCAAATCACGCTCTTGGCGCATGGAACTGTCATGTTGTTGATCGGACTACTGGCTGGGGTGCCGTTAATGATAGCGATAAACCTTGAGTGGGGCCTATTTGCGACGCATATCTGGGCAGTTACCCACACCTCAGTTACGATTGTCGGCGCATCCTTTATCGCCATTTCGGGAGCGTTTGACCACTTAGTTCATGGCGAACTCGAATCCAAGATTCTGGTGGGGTCTCTATTGCTCTGCGCCTGGACTTTCACTCCCGGCTTGGTGATCGCAGGGGTATTTGGTGTGCAAGGTCTAGAGCCGCACGGGCCTTTCGCAAACTGGGTGGTTTTCATCTTGTTCGTCATTGGCGCGTTCGCGATGGTGTTTGGCGCGGGCGTCATGGTATTGGGGGCGCAGCGTGCCCTTCGAGTGGTCGTCCTGGGCTCGATGAAGAGACCTAAGGATAGCTGACCTGTCGAGAAGGTTACGTATTTGAGCGACGCCGGCGTCTCTGCAACTCTTTGAACTTGAAGGAGCCTGGGACAATGATCGGTCGCCGGTTACTAACCGTGGTTCGAAAGCGCCGCAACCATTCGCAGGTTTAGGAGTATCCTTCATGTCGGATTCAAACCCGCCTTCGCGCTGGTCTGATGAGTTCCTCGACTCAATGCGCCTCGTCGCTGATTCAGAGACTGACGACTTGATGGCAGACCTGTTTAGATCAGTCAACCTTGCAGGGCTACTGGAGCTAAGGTCAATTCTCGAACGATGGGAAGCGCCTCTCACGCCGAATATTCCGCAGTCAATTCGCGAGTTTCTGGAAAAGCCGGTGGTGTTTCCTGATTGGGTAGATCAAAAGAAACTGGACCGGGCATCTGACATGTTTGTTTCGTACGGGCCGGTTACGGCGATGATGATCCTGCTTGATGGCTTTCCGCATACCTTAACGAATCCAACCGAAGCTCGCGCTTTTTTCCTTGGCCAGGTTTTTAATCCGACGACAATCAAGAACCGGATGTATCAGCTGCCCCACTTCATGATAAGCATCACGCAGAAGGGTGGGCTCGTTCAAAGAAGAGTTCCAGGGCCTCAGGAGTCAGTGAAGAAAGGACTGGGTATCATAGCGGCACAGAAACTTCGTCTGATTCATTCAGGTGTCCGCCTGCGCTTGCAGCTGCCGCAAAAGCTCCCGGAGAACAATTGGGATGTAGCCGCTTGCGGCTTGCCGATCAACCACGAGGACCTGACCGCAGCGATACTGACTCTTTGCTTCTTTACCGGCGACGGGATGAAGAAGCTGGGCATCGAAATATCACCGGAAGACGAGGATGCGCGACTTCATCTGTGGAAGACCATTGGCTTCCTGCTCGGACTTCACGAGGAGATGCAGCCGCGGGACCTTGAAGATGCGCGTGCGTTGCACGCTATTATTCGCCGCCGGCGTACGCGGAAATCGCCTGAAGGCGTGGCGGTAGCAGCCGAGCTGATCCGGGTCATGCAAAGCATGCTGCCTCGAACACATAAGTCGCTACCCGCGGCTTTGCTCCGGTACAACCTCGACGTAAAAACTGCTGACATGCTGGAGGTTCCCAAGCCCCGCTTCCTGATATGGGTTTTGAATGCTTTGAGTTACTTCTTTGTGAAAGAGAGAATCTTCGCAAAGGTTGCCAGGCTGATCAGCCCGCCATTGGTCCATTGGCTGATGAATGATGAAAACACGAGCAAAGCAGGAATCTCGGAAATTCCGGCCGCTTTGTCCCAACGCTGGCATGGGAATCACTGAGCAACAGACTTCGGCCGGTCACGTTAGAGAGCCATTATTGTAGTGGCTTGGAAACCTGCGTCAGATCCACACGAGCATTTTATAAAGAGCACTTGGGCTCACCTTCAAAATGCTCATTGAGTATGAAGGGCAGGCCATGAATGACTCCCTTGACTCGATCCAGGTGCTCAGGGTCCGGGATCACGAAGTTTGCTTTAGAGATATTGGTCGCGGGCCTATCGTTGTGTTGCTCCACGGGTGGAGCTTGAACTCGACATACTGGGCTCCGCAAATCGAGTTTCTCTCAAAGAAATACCGTGTCATAGCTTATGATTGGCGCGGCATGGGTTGCTCCGGCGGTGGGCAAAAAGCGTTCGACTTTGAAGCACTCTGTGACGAGGCGAGATTCATCATTGGCGCCCTCTGCGGTGATCAAAAGCCCACGCTGATCGGGCATTCACTCGGCGGCAACATAGTATTACGCCTGGCTATCGAGAGTAGTGAGCAACTATCCGCTATTGTGGTGGTTGATGCTCCGCTCCCACACCGGCTGAAGGAAGAGATACTGTCAATTGTCTTCAGATTAGCTTCTGAAAGGATCAGCCTGAAACTGATGGCGGCTTTTGCCAAACATGTGCTTTGGGGAGTGAGGTTTTCTCTGGCCCGGCCTGAAATTATTGCCTATTGGAAAACGCAATTTCGCTCCAACTCGGTGCCTGCGCTCATCAACTCGTGCGCGGCTTGGGCCAGGCGACCCAATCCGATCCCTGATTTGGACAAGATCAAGGTTAGGTCGCTGCTGATAGCCGGGGAACAGGATACTGTGACGGGCAGAGACATGAAGAAGCTGCAACAAGCCTGGTCCGGCTCTCAGTTGCACTTGATTAGAAATGCCGGCCACATGTCGTTCGTAGAACAGGCGGATCAATTCAACGAGGTCATCGGGTCATTCCTGACTGGGATTGAGGATGGTCGATAGAGTCATCGATTTTCCTCGGGAGCACGAGCTATGTGGAAAAAGCTGGATCTGCTTGCCACCGGAGGCATCTTGCTGATCACGGTGGGTCATGTTTTGACCGTCTTCCACTTTTTCCAACCGCTGGTGGTCCCGGGAACGGTCGGAACAGCCCGTGAGCCCTCTTTGTGGTGGACTGCCGGAGGTGTCGGCTTTTGGTTTGTCGCCGCGCTTAACTTCCTGCGCATCCATTACTCGAAACAGGTTCCGGCACTTAATGCAATATGCTTTCTTTTCAACAGTGTCTTGCTCTTGTTCGTAAGTGGGCTCCTGATCAATTCACCGCGGTTCCTACTCTATGTGCGAGTGCCTTTGCTCATATGCATCGTGGCCGTGTTGATTTTCTCCGTACTTGCATTGAGCAAGAACCGCTTGCTTCCGAGTTGAGCAACACCACAGGCAAATACCCTAGCTTTGAAATTCGCGGTGCCGGCGATGCAAAATGAGCGCCCGCACATTGAATGCAGTCGCCGCTATCTGGAAGACGGCCAGGAGCGCTCTCGGAATGGTGATGAAATCAAGATTGTTTGTTTCCAGCCGAATCTCATACAACAGCATCAGTAAGTTCACGATCAGACAGACGTAAATAATTCCCGGCGCCAGGCTTCCGTACCTTATGCGAAGCAAATTGAAGGTGCCACCGAAAACAAGATTGATGCCGCCGGCCACCCACCAGAATGCATACTCGTGACCGACACCGGTTGCGTTGTTGACGATTATCGGATGAAAGAAATGGAAGACGCTGAGAGCATGTGCACATCCGGTAAGGGCGATGGTACAGGCAACGACGGTGTCGATCTTTTTGAGCATTGTGGGTGGATGCATGGCCGTTAAGTTACGGACTTAGGTCGACGGTTTTGACAGTGAAAAGTGCGAGCTCAAAGTAGCAGTGGCGAGCGCGTTCTGCAAGGGATTCCATGAAGAAACGGTTTGGATGGAAGTGGCTTATTATTGGTTCAGTCGCCATTGTTCCGGCGACGTTGGCTGCCTATGTCTGGATCATAGCGCCCGAGCAACGATGCCCCAGCCAGTCGGGCGGCGTTCCGTTACAGACCGGGGCCTGGAACTGCGTAAGCTCATTGCCCACATCGCGCTCCGAAGTTGGGGTCGCGGTCCTGGATGGACACATCTACGCGGCCGGGGGCATGAATCGGTGGGGCAACACGGCGGCGTTTGAGGTCTACGATCCGATATTGAACCAATGGCGGAGACTAGCGCCCTTAACCAAACCGCTTAATCATTTGGGTATTGCCGGCGCCAGAGGCCGGATCTACTTAGCCGGCGGCTATGCAGATCTGTTCCTGACTAAACCGGTTAGCGACGCCTGGACATACGACCTCGCCACCAATGCCTGGGTATCCGTCGCCGCCATGCCTGGTCCTCGGGCTGCGCACCTCATGATAAATATTGACGAGAAGCTGTACGTAACCGGCGGCGTGGGGTCCGATTCTTCAGCGCTCTGGGTTTACGACCCAGCCACAAATACCTGGGACACCACGCGCGCGCGTATGCCCACAGCCCGCGAACATGCGGCGGCCGCAGTGTTCGATGGCAAGCTCTACGTGATCGGCGGGAGGCGCGCCACGTCTGAGAATCTTGCCGTGGTCGAAGTTTATGACCCGCCGAGCAACACCTGGGCCCGTAAGCGCGATCTACCGACAGCGCGGGGAGGTCTTACAGCAGCAACATTGGGTGGGCGGATCCACGTAACCGGTGGAGAAAGTCTCTCAGCGCGGCGCACTTTCAACCAGCACGACGTATACGATCCGGTAAGCGATACCTGGTCGGAGCTGGCCCCGCTGCCAAAGGCGCGTCATGGTCTCGGGTCGGGAGTAATTAATGGTCGTTGGTACGTCATCGGCGGCGCGACTTCGCCAGGCTGGCTGACGCCTATTTCAACATCGGCGATGGTAGATGTCTTTAACCAATAACAATCCTAAGCGCTTCTCGGCTGAGCCACGATCGCCCCATGTATCAGGGTTTCTTTCAGAGCCGAGTTCAATGACTCTTGCTCGGCGTCGTTACCGGCACCGATTGACTGCATGATCTCCAGGGCGGTCCTTTGGCCGTCAACCTTCGAAAGGATCTTCTTGAGTGGGTCGGTCAAAGGAAGACTCTGCTCGCTGCCGGGTGTCAGTATCTCTGACGGCCGCAAGCGGAGACCGTCAATGGCATAGCTGTCTTTTACTTGCCAGCTCGGGTTCCTAATGAGCGGGCTGTCGACTGCCCCGGCCATTGGCCCACCACCTTTGAAGATGCCCTCCGCCATCTTTCGCAAAGCCTCGGGGACCTCCAGATTGCTCAAAAAAGCGCGGAACCATGCGCGATGTTCGAACGCCCCGGCGATCAAAGAGATGAAGGCCTCTTTGGGAGTCGCGCTGGGCATATCCATCTTCTTACGGGCGTGCCAGAAATATGAGTCAGTCGACCGGTGGCCTCCATACAGGAAGTAAACCTGATCCCTCAAACGCCGGTATTCGCGTTTGTATTGCTCCTGGTAAAAACTCAAAACCGCCTGCTCATTCTCCGACTGTTCCTGAAGCAATGTATTGACAGAGACAGCTCCCAAAAAGCCCGAGAGCATCGCCAGATGTACTCCGGTTGACAGCAGCGGATCAATAAAGCAGGCGGCATCGCCGACCGCCAGAAAGCCTTTCCCCCCAAACGAATCATAGGTGTAAGACCAATCCTTGGTTACTCTCATCTCATCGACCATCTCGGCATTTCGAAGTCGTTCGGCCAGCGCCGGCGTTCGTTGAATTGCGTCGAGGTAATATTCTTTGAGGCCCTGGTCCCTGGCTGCCAGGTAATTCTCACGATCAATGACGGCGCCGATGCTGGTGATTTCGTCTCTCAGAGGAATAAACCACCACCAGCCGTCGTTAAATGCCGGAAGAAAAATATTGCCGGCGTCGATCCCTTCAAGTCTGATCGCATCCTTCCAGTAGCACCAGATGGCCATGTTCTTTAATTTGTCATCCCAGGTTTTCTGGGCCACCTGCCTGGTGATGAAGTTGCCCTGACCGGAGGCGTCAATGACCCAGGGCGCTTCGACAGTGTGACGGGTTCCGGATCCGACAGCTTCGTGTTCGACGCCGGTTACACGATCACCGCTCCACAATAACTTAGTGACAGCATGGCCCTCGAGCGCTTCAACGCCATGTTCGCGCGCGTTGTCCAAAAGCATTTTGTCGAACGGACCTCGCTCAACCTGGAAGCCGTGATCGTAGGGTGTGGCCAGGGCATCTTTGAAATAGACGGTCCACGGTTCGCGCTGCGCTCCCCAGAGCCATGTGACACCAAGCTTCTTTACAAAGTTGGCGCTTTCCACCTTCCCCAGCACCCCCATCTTGTTCATTATGTCAGCCGTTCCCGCGAGCAACGATTCGCCGATGTGATAGCGTGGAAACTGTTCACGCTCAAGCAGCAAGACGCTTCGGCCTGCCATCGACAGGAAGGTGCTGACGGTTGATCCTCCGGGCCCACCTCCAATTACAATTGCGTCGTAGCTTTTGAGCATGTTATCGATCTCCTTTCATTGACCGTTACTGTTCTCC
>Ga0070694_100001073_pt1 | contig 15649 bp, 14 predicted proteins | sample KBSK1251metaG_FD_65470 | JGI IMG/M metagenome (GOLD analysis project Ga0070694, IMG submission 65470) | Corn, switchgrass and miscanthus rhizosphere microbial communities from Kellogg Biological Station, Michigan, USA - KBS K1-25-1 metaG | ecosystem: Host-associated > Plants > Roots >... | reverse complement strand
CGGGCGCGGTCGCGGCCTCGGCGACGTGCGGGAGGTAGATCTTGAAGCTGGTGCCGCGCCCGCACTCGCTGTAGAGCTGGATGTCGCCGCCGCTCTGCTTGACGATCCCGTACACGGTGGCCAGCCCCAGGCCGGTGCCCTTCCCGGGATCCTTGGTGGTGAAGAACGGCTCGAACACCCGCGAGCGGGTCTGCTCGTCCATGCCGAGGCCGGTGTCGGTCACCGCGAGCATCACGTAGGGTCCGGCCGGTACCGAGAAGTGGCGGCTCGCGTAGGCCGGGTCGAGCTCCACGTCGGCGGTCTCGACGGTGAGGCGACCGCCCTCCGGCATCGCGTCGCGCGCGTTCACGACCAGGTTGACGATCACCTGCTCGATCTGGCCCGGGTCGGCCTTGACTCGTCCGAGGTCGGCGGCGGGGATCACCGCCAGGTCGATGTCCTCTCCGATGAGCCGTCCCAGCATCGGCTCCATGCCGGTCACCACCGCGTTGAGGTCCAGCACCTGCGGCTGGAGCACCTGCTTGCGGCTGAAGGCGAGCAGCTGCTGGGTGAGCGCGGCGGCGCGATCCGCGGTGGTGCGCACCAGGGTGGCGTCCCGGTGGATCGGCTCCTCGGGACGGAGACGCGAGATGATGAGCTGGGCGCGTCCGGCGATGACGGTGAGCAGATTGTTGAAGTCGTGCGCGATGCCCCCCGCGAGCCGCCCGATCGCGTCCATCTTCTGCGACTGGCGGAGCTGCTCCTCGAGGTGGCGGCGCTCGCCGATGTCCTTCAGCACCCCGAGCGTGCCGACCTCCGCGCCGGCCGGGTCCCGCAGCATCGCGATCGAGGCGCTGACCTCGATGCGCCGGCCGTCCTTGCCCAGGAATCCGGTCTCGTAGTTCCGGAGGGGGCCTTCCTCGGCGAGGCGCCGCCTGACGATTCGCGCCTCCTCGAGGCCGCCCGGATAGAGGTTGGCCACCGTCTCGCCGATCATCTCCTCGGAGCGGCAGCCGAACATCGCCGCCGCCCCTCGGCTGAAGTAGGTCACCCGCCCCCGGCCGTCGGTCGTGATGATGGCATCCGGGGAGTGGTCGGTGATCGACTGCAGGAAGTCGCGGGCGTCCCGGATCTCCAGATAGAGGGCCGCATTCTCCAGGGCTACCGCGCCCTGGCCCACGAACGCGGCGAGAAGGGCCAGCTCGTCCTCGGTGTAGGTCCGGCCCGGCGCGTCGCCCAGGCCGAGCACGCCGATGACCCGCTCCCCCGCCTTGAGCGGCATCGCGAGCACCGAGCGAAAGCCGTCCGCGCGCACCCGCTCGGCCGTCCAGTCCGGCATCGTGATCTTCGGATCGGCGAGCACGTCCGGGGTCCAGACGCTCCGCTCCTCCGCGGCCGCGCGACCCACCATCCCCTCGCCGACGCGCATGCTCCGCCCGCGCCACGCCTCCGGATCCCCGCTCCCGGCGGCCGCGATGCACACCAGTCGCCCCGCCTCCCGGTCGAGTCGGTAGAGCGTCGAGTGGCGCGCGTCGAACACGCGAACCACCGAGTTCGCGATCTGCCCGGCCACCTGGGCCGGCTCGAGGCCGGAGGCCAGCTCGCGGCCCGTCTCGATGAGGGCCGCCGCCGACATCTCGGCGCGACGGCGCTCCGTGATGTCCGAGTGGGCGATGACCGCGCCCCCGCCTTCGAGTGGGGTCGCGGTGAGCATGAACCAGCGCGGGTCGCCCGGGCCGCGGCTGGCGTAGTCGAGGGTGAAGATCGGCAGCTCCCGGCGCAGCACGCGGGCGATGCTCGCCTCGGCCCGGGCGCCCTGGGGACAACCCGCCACCCGGCCCTCGCGGCATACCGCGAAGTAGTCCTGGCCGACGCCCTCCGCGACCGCGGGCCCGGCGCCGTTCTCCCGGCCGAAGCGCCGCCACGCCTCGTTCGCGGCCGCGATGATCCCCCGGTCGTCCACGATGACCGTCATCGCCGGCAACGCGTCGAGCAGGACGCGGCCCGGCCCGCCGATCCACGCTCCCGGCCCCGACGCGTCCGGGGCGGCGCCGGCCGGCGCCAAGCCGAGCGGTCCCCGACCACCGCCGGTGGTCATGCGCTCTCCCGCCAATGCCCGGGCGCTACGTCGACGGCTGGAACTCCCGCGCGGAGATGCCGTAGCGCTTCATCTTCGCGTGCAGCGTGGTGTAGTTCGTGCGCAGAAGCCGCGCCGCGTGACTCTTGTTGCCGTGGGTGCTCCCGAGGGCGCGGCGGATCGCCTCCGCCTCGGCTCGGGTCACCGCCGAGTCCACGATCTGCCGGAGCGAGAAGATTCCGACGCGCATCGGCGCGCGGGCCTCCGCGGCAGCCTCGAGGGCCGGGCGCCGCGGGGCTTGCACGGCCGGCGCAGCCGGCGCGGCCGGGTCGGGAACCGAGATCCAGAGCGGAACGGCCTCGAGCGTGCTCATGCGTTGCCCTCCATCCAGAAGTGGGTGCGGGTGCGAAACCACTTCGATAGCAGGGCAAGGGCAGTGCCATCGACGGCCGCCCGGTCAGGTCCGGCGCCCGGGCCGCCGGCTCGAGCGATTCCACTTAGTTACGTGACGAGCCAGTCCGGGTCGCGGTCGTGGAAACGGCTCGCGATAGCGGAGCGCCACCAGAGGCATGGCGGCCACCCCATAGGGACGGCCACGACGATCAGCGGGGCGCGAAGTCCCGGGCGGAGATGCCGTACCGCTTCATCTTCGCGTGCAGCGTCGTGTAGTCGGTCCGGAGGAGCCGGGCGGCCTGGCTCTTGTTGCCCTTGGTCGACTCGAGGGCGTGACGGATGACCTCGCGCTCGGCCTGGACCGCGGCCAGCTCGGCGACCTCCCGCAGCGACAGGTCCTCCCCCACGGGCTCGGCGCCGGGGCGGGAGTGGACGGGGACCGACCCGCTGAGCGCCGGGATGTGCTCGGGGGTCACCACGTCGGTCGCGAGCAGCGCCGCTTTCCGCACCACGTTGCGCAGCTCGCGCACGTTGCCCGGCCAGTCGTGGTGCAGCAGCCCCTGCATCGCCTCGTCCGAGATGCGCCGCACCGGCCGGCGCAGCTCCATGCTCACCTCGTCGAGGAAGCGCTGCGAGAGGTGCATGATGTCCTCGCGGCGGCTCCGCAGCGGGGGCAGGGCGATCGTGAACTCGCTGAGGCGGTAGTAGAGATCGGCCCGGAACCGGCCCGCCTTGACGCTCTCCTCCGGCTCGGAGTTCGTCGCGACGATGATGCGCGCGTCCACCGTCACCGCGCGCGGCCCGCCGAGCGGATGGACCTCGCGCTGCTCGAGCGCCCGGAGGAGCTTCGCCTGGGTGGCGAGGGGCACGTTGCCGATCTCGTCGAGGAACAGGGTGCCGCCCTTGGCGAGCTGGAAGTGGCCCTCCCGACGGGCCTGGGCCCCCGTGAAGGCGCCGCGCTCGTGGCCGAAGAGCTCGGACTCCACGAGCGTCTCCGGGATGGCACCGCAGTCGACCGCGACGAAGGGGGACTGGCGGCGCGGGCTCTGCTGGTGGATCGCTCGGGCCACCAGCTCCTTGCCGGTGCCGGTCTCGCCCTGGACGAGCACGGTGAAGTTCGACTCGGCGACCTGGGCCACCTGCTGGATCACCTGCGCGATCGCGGGGCTTCCGCCCATGCGCTCGGCCAGCGAGCTGCCCTGGCCCTGTCGCTTGAGCTCCTCGATGCGCGAATGGAGCCGGTGGCGCTCGACCGCCCGCTCGAGGGTGAGGATCAAGAGCTCCACGTCGAACGGCTTGGTCAGGTAGTCGTAGGCTCCCAGCTTCATCGCCCGGACCGCGGTGGCCAGGTCCGCGTGGGCGGTGCAGATGATGACCGGCAGCTCCGGGTCGAGGCGCTTGATCTCGGGGAGCGCGTCCATGCCGTTCATGCGCGGCATGCTCAGGTCCATCAGGATCACCGCGGGGCGCTCGCGCGGCACCGCCTGCAGCGCGGCGGCTCCGTCCTCGGCGGTGGCCACCTCGTAGCCCTTGCTCTGGAGGACCGCCGCGAGGAGCGATCGGATCTCCGCCTCGTCGTCGACCACCAGGATCTTGGTCATCGGATCATCCCGTCGCGCGGAGCTGATAGATCGCGATGTGGCGGATCGAGGCGACCGGGCGCGTCCCATCCGCGAGCAGGAGCAGGTCCAGCTCCACGAACTCGTGGCCCTTGCCCTGGAAGAGGCTCTTCACCTTGGCGCGCGTCTCGAGACGCTGGCCCACCCGGGGCACGCTCAGGTGCTGGCCGTGGCTCTCCACGTGGATCCACGGGCTCACCCGCACGTTCCGGTCGAGCGCGCGGTTGGCCTGGTCGAGGTAGAGCCCGGGATGCACCGGCGCGTCGGCGCCCTGGTACATCGGGAGCGTGTCGCTCACCCGCTCGAGGAACGCGTCGATCACCGACCGCTCGAGGAGCAGCTCGGGGGTGCCCAGTGTCGTGTGCCCCGCGAGGTGGGCCCGGGTCGCGAGCGGTCGCTCGGCGGGCAGCGGTGTGGCGGGATAGGCGGCCAGGTCCGGCAGCGTGAGGAGCGGGCCCAGCGGCAGGCCCATCGTCGCGGTGGCGCACACCTCGTCCTCGTCGTTCACCACCCGGGCCTGGATGGTCACCTCGTCCTTGGAGTGCGCGGCCACGCTGGTTCGTACCGCGACCACCTGGCCGAAGTAGACCGGCTTGGCGAACCGCACCGAGAACGTGCCGTGATCGAGCCACGCGCCGCCGATCGCGGCCACCACCGGGTGCGTCATCCACGCGTACACGGTCACCCCGGGAACCAGGCCGCCCCGGAACCCGAACTCGCGGGCGAGCCCATCCTCATGGATCTTGTTCTCCCACGCGTCGTGCGTCGGGGTGGCGCTCACCCGGTACTCCGGGAGGTCCGTCCCCACCACCAGGGCGTCGAGGCTCATCGCGGTCCTCAGGGCTGAGGGGTCTGGCCGCCGTAGCCTCCGGCGAGATCCTGGTCCGCGTTCCATCGGACCCAGGTGGTCTCGAGCGGGTCGACGCTGAGCGCGACCGGCTGCGCGGGCGGGCCGGACGCGGGAACGACCAGCTGCTGCGGGCCCTTCAGCGTCCGCTCCCACTGCCGGTCCGGCCCCGCGCACACCGCGGTCCCGTGGTGGACCTGCACCAGGAGGGTGCCGTCCGCGCTGCGTCTCAGCCCGACCCCCGCGCCACGGATCGTGACCACCGCGGGCCCGGCCCGCACCTCGACGTGGGTCGGCGCGGGACTTCCGGGCAGTACCGCGACCCAGAGCCATCCGCTGTCGAGCCGCACGCGCGTCGGACCTGGAGTCGCGCCGTCATCGGAAGCGAGCAGCGCGATCTGGGAGCGCGAGCCGAGCCGCAGAGCCTGACCGCTCGCGGTGCGGATGGTGACCCGTCCGCCGAGCTGGGTGCGAACGCTGTCGCCTTCGCCGACGTCGGCCCGCAGGGCCGCCGGCGCCCACGCCGGCGTGTCCTTCCGGTGTAGCTCGGCGGTGCCGCCGAGCGTGACGAGCTTGGCCGGCAGCTCGCGCGGCTGTGCCCACGCCCCGGGCGCGGCCGCACCGACGACGAGGACGACCCCACCCAGCACGGCCGCCCTAAGGACCTTGGGCACGCTCAGACCCCCGTGGACTTCGGTTGGTGTCCCGCACAGCGTAGCACGGGCAGCCGCGGATACTTCGCAAACGCGGGGTCTCGGCTCGCGAGCGCGCAGAGCCAGAACACGGATCCCCGCCCCGACTCGACGCGGCGGGCGTGCTCGCAGGTCCCGCAGAGCCCGGGACCATCGCTCGGAGGCCGCGCCTCGGCCGGCCGTGAAATGGCTAGCGGCCGGTGAAGCGCGGCGGCCGCTTCTCGAAGAAGGCGGCGATCCCTTCGCGCGCGTCGTCGGACAGGGCCACGAGGGTGATCAGCTCTCGAAGGTAGCGCAGGGCCGCGCCGTACTCCATGTCCGGCACCATGCCCGCCGCTTCCTTGGCGAGCCCGAGGGCCGTCGGCGAGTAGCCGGCGAGCGTGCGGGCGAGCGCGTCCACCGCGCCGGCCAGCTCGCCGCGCGGGACGACGCGGCTCACCAGCCCCATCTCGTAGGCCTCTCGCGCCGAGACCGGCTCTCCGGTCAGGATCATCAGCAGCCCCCGCTTGCGCCCGACCGCGCGGAGGATCGGCGCCATGACGATGAGCGGCAGCAGCCCGACCTTGATCTCGGGCAGCCCGAAGGTCGCGTCGTCCGCGGCCACCACGATGTCCGCGCCCGCGGCGAGTCCACACCCGCCGGCCAGCGCGTGACCGTGCACCTGGGCGATCACCGGCGTGCGCATCCGGGCCATGTGCTCGAGGATGCGCGCGAGCCCACCGAAGGACTCGCGCGCCTGGAGCGTGGTGCCGCGATCGGCCACCTTCTTGAGATCCGCGCCCGCGCAGAACGCGCGGTCCCCCGCCCCCCGCAGGACGACGACCCGCGCGGCGGAATCGTCCTCGAGCCGGCGCAGGGCGGACTCGAGCTCGCGCAGCAGGGCCTCGTTGAGCGCGTTGCGCACTTCCGGCCGGTTGAGGGTCACGCGCGCCACGCCCTCGGCCACCTCCACGAGCAGGCCCGGCTCGGTCACCGCTCCGGCTCCTCGTCGAGGAGCGCGAGGAACTCGCTGAGGATGCGGGCGGTCGCGCCCCAGACCACGTCGTCGGCCGAGACCTGGTAGAAGAGCACCTGGTGCCGCTCGCCGTCCCGCTCCCACATCTCGCTGCGGAAGATGGTGGGATCGCGCAGGGTGGCGAGCGGCACCTCGATGACGCGCTCGATTTCGCGCCCGTCCGGCTTGAACTCCACCGGGCCCCGCACGATGCCCACCACCGGAGTGATCACGAAGCTGGTGGCCCGCGTCGGGGTGTCGTCGAGCAGCCCCAGCACCTCCACCGCCTCCGCGGGCAGACGGATCTCCTCCCAGGCCTCGCGCAGGGCGGTCTCGACGCGCGAGCCGTCCCGCGTTTCCACCACCCCGCCGGGGAACGAGAACTGCCCCTTGTGGTGGGGCACCCCCGACGTCTTCTTGGTGAAGACGACGTGGGGCCCGCCGTGGTCGGTGATCGGCACCAGCACCGCGGCCGAGACCAGATCGCTCCGATCGAGGGTGAGGCGCGGGCGCCGGCTCAGCGCCGCGTCGAGGCGTTTGCGCAGGGCTTCCAGGTCCATCCGCCGGTCAGACGAACCGGCACGATACGCTGCCGAGCCGCGTGAAGGAGGCGCGGGCGGACTGCCCGGCGGTCGGGCGCAGCACCTTCGAGATGGAGCCGGTGAGCACGATGTCGCCCGCGCGCAGGCCGCGCCCCATCCGGCCCAGCGTGTTGGCGGCCCACGCGAGCGACACCAGGGGGTTGCCCAGGACCTCGGCGGCGGTCTGGGTCGCGACGATCTGGCCGTCCTGCTCGAACACCACGCCCTCGAGGGCCAGGTCGAGGCCCGCGACCGCCGTGAGCGGGCGGCCAAGCACGATGGCGTTGGCGTAGACGCCGTCCGCGACCACGTCGACCCCGCGCGGGGTGCCGCTCAGCCGGAAGTCGATCAGCTCGAAGGACGGCATCGCCCCCTCCACCGCCAGCAGCGCGGACGCGGTCGTCACACCCGGACCGGCCAGGTCCGCCTTGAGAAGGAACGCCACCTCGACCTCGACACCCGGAGCCACGAACCGCGCGACGGGTACCGCGTCGCCGCTTCCGAACACCCCGGATCCGAGCAGGAAGCCCAGGACCGGCTCGGTCACCCCGTGCCGCTCCTGGAGCGCGGCGGTGGTGAAGCCCACCTTCCATCCGACCACCCGCTCGCCCCGCCCGATCAGCGCCTGCTCGAGCTCGCGCTGCAGGGCGTAGGCTCGCTCGATCGTGAGGTCCGGGATGGTCTCGCTCAGCGGGCCGGCCGCACGGCGGCCCAGGCGACCCGCGAGGAGGTGCTCGACGGACGAAGCGGCCACGGAGCGGCCCGGCTCAGCTCGCCACGGGCCGCGGCTGCAGGCGGTCGACGACGGTGGCCAGCACGCCCGCGGCGCTCCCGCGCACCAGCAGGTCGGCGTGGTCGTCGTGGGGCGTCTCGCTCAGGTTCACGATCGCGAGCGTGGCCCCGGCCTCCTTGGCGTGAAGCGGCATGTAGGCGGCCGGGTAGACCACCAGCGACGAGCCCACCACCACGAAGAGATCGCAGGCCCGGGCGCGCCGCTCGGCCTCCTCGAGCTCCACGCGAGGCATCGACTCGCCGAACATGACCGTCCGCGGCTTGATGATGCCCCCGCAGGGTGGATCGCACATCGGGATCGACACCCCCGCGTCGAGCCACTCCTGCACCCGCTCCCGCTCGTAGGGCGTCTCGCAGCTCAGGCATCGGGCCTGCGTGGCATTGCCGTGCAGCTCGATCACGCGGTCCGCGGGAAGCCCGGCCCGCTGGTGCAGGTTGTCGATGTTCTGGGTGATCACGCAGTCGAGCTTGCCGAGCCGCCACAAGGTCACCAGGGCGTGGTGGCCCGGGTTGGGCTCGGCCCGCCGGATGACCGGGAACGTGGTGCGACCGAGCTCCCAGTAGCGGCGCCGGCCGGCCTCGCTGCCCATGAACTTCTGGAAGGTGAACTCGTTGGGATCGAACCGATCCCAGACCCCTCCCGGACTGCGGAAGTCGGGGATTCCGGACTCGGTGCTGACCCCGGCGCCGGTGAAGACGACGACGCGGTGCGCGCCCGAGACCAGGTCGGTCAGCCGCTCGACACCGGCCGGGTTCACGAGCGGCGCTTCCCCTTCGCTTTCGAGTCCTTCTTGGCCGGTCGCTTCTTCCCGGCTTTAGGCTTCGCCTTGCCCTTGGGCTTGGGCCGGGCCGACGAGGCTGGGCGCGCCTTGGGCCGGCTGGCCAGGTGCGCCTCGTTCCGGGCTCCCACCCCACCCCGGACCGTGGGCCCGGTCACGATCGCCCGGATCCAGGTGTCGAGATCGGAGGCCAGCTCGGGATAGGCGTGCTCGCGATACGCCTCGAGCGCCCGGAGCGCCGCGGGGTCCTTCCAGGGCTTGAGCACGAACGGCGCCTCGGGATCCTGCAGATCGAAGGGCGCCTCGGTGGCCATGGTCATCACGATGTATCGCCGGGTCAGCTCTGGCATGTCGATCGCCTCGCTTCGCTCAGGGCTGGGAAAAGGACCGGCCGGCGCGCCCCGCGAGCTGGCCGTGAATGCGGTTGATCATCCGGATGCTCGCCGAGCCCGCTCATCGCTCTCCCCTCGAGGCCTCGATCGCCCGCCCGAGCCGTCCAAGCGTACTCTGGGCTCGGCCGGACCTGCAAGCCTCCCGTCCTGTGGGACAATCGCGCCATCATGCGCGCCATGCTGCTGCGGACCCAGGCGTCCATCGGCACCGCGCCACTCGAGCCGGCCGAGATCGCCCCGCCGGCCCCGGCGCCCGGCGAGGTGCGCGTGCGGGTCCGCTGCTGCGCGACGTGCCGCACCGATCTGCACGTCATCGAGGGCGACCTCGCCCCGCGTCGCCTGCCGATCGTGCCCGGCCACCAGGCCGTCGGCACCGTCGAGGCCCTCGGCCCGGGAGCGGGGCGGCTCCGGCTCGGCGATCGGGTGGGGATCGCGTGGCTTCGCTCGACCTGCGGCGCGTGCGGCTTCTGCACGACCGGCCGCGAGAACCTGTGCGAGCGCTCGCGCTACACCGGATGGACCGACGACGGCGGCTACGCCCAGTACTGCTGCGTGCCCGAGGCCTTCGCCTACCCGATCCCCGACATGTTCGACGACGCCGAGGCCGCGCCCCTGCTCTGCGCCGGAATCATCGGCTACCGGGCCCTGCGACGGAGCCGGCTCGCGCCCGGCGGCCGCCTCGCCCTCTACGGCTTCGGCTCCTCCGCCCACATCACCCTGCAGATCGCCCGGCACTGGGGCTGCCCGGTGTACGTCTCCACCCGCGGCGCGGCCCACCGTCGCCTGGCGCTCTCCCTGGGAGCGCGCTGGGCCGGAGGACCCGGCGAGCCCCTGCCCGAGCGGGTGGACTCGGCCATCGTCTTCGCGCCCGCCGGCGACCTGGTGCCGGTGGCGCTGCAGAGCCTCGAGAAGGGCGGCACGGTGGCGCTGGCCGGCATCTACATGACCGACGTGCCGGCGATGGCCTACGAGCCGAACCTCTTCTGGGAGAAGACGCTCCAGAGCGTCACCGCGAACACCCGGAGCGACGGCCTGGCACTGCTGGCCGCGGCCGCGGCCGTCCCGATCCGGCCGCGGATCACCCGCTACGCGCTGGCCGCCGCGAACACCGCCCTGCAGGACCTCGCGGCCGACCGCGTGGAAGGCACCGCGGTCCTGATGGTCGACTGAGCCCGGCCGGTCAGCCCCCGGCCGCTCATCCGAGGTGGAGGAGACGCGGGATCACGAGGGTGACCCACGGGACCAGGATCACGATCAGGAGCCCGGCGCACATCATGTACACGTAGGGCATCATCGCGGGGGTCGCGCGGTCCCCGGGGATGTTGGCGATCCCGCAGGCGATGAAGAAGCCCACCCCGATCGGGGGCAGGAACAGCCCGATGCCGGTGGCGGCCACCACGACCGTGCTGTAGTGGATCACGTCGATCCCGAGCCGGGCCACCACCGGCATGAAGGTCGGCAGCAGGATCACCACCGCGGGCAGGCCTTCCAGGACCGCGCCGAGCGCGATGAAGAGCAGCGCGGTCAAGGCGAGGAAGACGAGGTTGCCCCCCGGCACCGCGAGCATCGCGCTCAGCAAGAGCTGCGGGATCTGCTGCACCGCGAGCACCCACGCCACCACCGCGGCGGTGCCGAGGAGAAAGCACACCGCGGCGGTCACCACCGCGCTCTGGACCAGGATGCGCGGCAGGTCCGTCCACGCGATCTCGCGGTACACGAAGACGCCGACGATGAACGCGTAGATCACCGCGAGCACCGCGGCCTCGGTCGGCGTCACCACCCCGCCCAGGATGCCGCCGAAGATGATCGCGGGCAGGCCGAGCGGCATCACCGCGTCCGCGAACGCGCGCCAGATGTCGCCCCAGGACGCGCGCGCGCGCGCCTCGATCCCGCTCCGGCCCGCGTCGTACCAGATGTACACCATGATCGCGAGCGCGAGCACCACCGCGGGCAGGAAGCCGGCCGCGAAGAGCGCGGCCACCGACACGTTGGCGACCGAGCCGATCACGATCATCAGGATACAGGGCGGGACCAGGATGCCCATCGCGGAGGCGGCCGAGACCACCGCCACCGCCTGCTCCGGCCGGTAGCCCGCGCGCAGCATGGGCGGGATCATGGTGGAGCCGATCGCGGACACGTCGGCCACCGTGGAGCCGGAGATCCCGGAGAAGATGTACTCCGCGACCACCACTGCCATCGACAGGCCTCCCCGGATCCAGCCCACCAGCACCTGGGCGAGCCGGACCAGGCGTACCGCGATGCCGCCGGTCTCCATCAGCGAGCCGGCCAGGATGAAGAGGGGGATCGCGAGCAGCACGAAGGAGTCCACGCCCTCGAAGATCTGCTTCACGATCACGGTCAGCGGATACTGCCCGCTCCACCAGAGCCCGACGAAGCCGGCTACCCCGATGACGAACGCCACCGGCACCCCCAGGAGCAGCAGGACCAGGAACGAGACCGCGATGATCGGGATCATGCCGACACGGGTCCGGGCGCGCCGCGCAGCGCGCGCCAGAGGTGCGGCAGGCTGTAGAGGATGATCAGGGCGCCGCCCGCCGGCACCGACGCGTAGACGTACTGCTTGGAGAGGCCCATCACGGGCGTGCGCTGAAACTGCCCCAGCTCCACCAGCTTCCAGCCCTGCTGGATCATGAGCAGGCCGAAGCCCATCACGACCAGGACGCCGACGACGTGGGCGACGCGCCCGAGGCCGGGCGGGAAGCGATCGAGGACCAGGTGGAGGCGGAAGTGGGCGCTGCGCCGCACGCCCACCGCGGCGCCCAGGAACACGATCCACACGAAGAGCAGGCGGGCGATCTCGTCGTACCAGGTGAACGTGCGGGCCATCACGTAGCGCGAGAAGACCCCGAGGAACACGTCGAGGCACAGCACCACCATCATCACGAGCAGCAGGCCCTCGACGATCTGCGACAGCGCCCGGGCCAGCACGGACTACTTCGATGCCGCCTGGGCCGCCGCCCGCAGGCGGGTCATGAAGTCCTTGCCGACCTGGCCCTCGACGTAGTCGTAGGCGGGCTTCATGAGCGCCTGGAACGCCTTGATGTCCTTCACCTCGTTGATCTGCACTCCCGCCTTCTTCATGATCACGAAGTCGTTCTTCTCCTTCTCGACCTCGAGACGGCGGTGGAGCTGACACGCGTCCCGCATCGACTCGTCCACCAGCTTCTGGATGTCGGCGGGCAGGCCCTGGTACTTCTTGAGATTCATGAACCACGCGATCGGGGGGTAGGAGTGGCGGGTCAGCGAATAGTACTTGGTCACTTCCTGGAACTTGTCCGAGGTGAGCGTGAACGACGGCAGCTCCATGCCGTCGATCGTGCCCTGCTTCATCGCGAGGTACACCTCGACGTAGGCCATCGGCACCGGGTTCGCGCCCATCGCCTTCATCATGGCCACGTAGGTCGGCGACTCCTGGACGCGGATGGTCTGGCCCTTCATGTCGTCGGGCGTGACGATCGGGCGCTTGTTGGACATCATGTTGCGGAAGCCCCAGCCGCCCCCGAAGCAGAAGGCCTTCAGGTTCTTGCTCTCCATCTTCTTGAGCAGCTCCTGCCCGATCGGCCCGTCCATCACCTTCCACACCTGCTCGCGGGTGGACCACAGGAACGGCAGGTCGAGGGCCTGGTAGAGCGGCTCGAACATGCCGCCCACCGGCGCGCTCCCGATCGCGACCACGTCGATGGTGCCGAGCTGCACGCCTTCCAGGTGCGCGCCCTCGCCCTTGGCCAGCGCGTTGGCGATGTGGACGTCGACCTTGATCCGTCCCCGGCTGCGCTCTCCGAGCTGCTTGGCGAACTGCTCCATCGCGTCGTTCAGCGGATTGCCGCCCGAGGTCACCGTGCCCGCCTTCCACACGTACTGGGGCGCGGTCTGGGCCGGGGCGCCGGACGCCACGCCGAGGAGGACGAGCGAGCAGAGGGCCATCGCGAGAGCCAGGCGACGATGCACGGTCAGTTCTCCTCGGAGTCGAGCGGGCGCGGGGCGGGACGGAGTCGGGTCATCGGGAGCCGCCCTTGTGTAACACGCGGCCTCCCGGAGGGTCAAGGCGCGGAGGCACTGGACATCCGCCGCGGGCCGGGGCAGGCTTGGGCCGCCGCCCCGCGCGGACCACACTCGCTTCACCACGGAGGAGGAGGACGATGAGCGAGCCGACCCTCGATCGGCTGCACGGACGACTGGAGCGCCTCGAGCGCGAGCTCGCGTGGTGGCGGCGCGCGGGCATCGCCGCGCTGGCGTGCGCCGGACTGCTGGGCGCGGTCGCGGCCACCGTCAGCACCAACCCCGACGAGGTGAAGACGCGCCGCCTGGTCATCACCGACGGCGACGGGCGCACCCGCGCCGTCTTCACGGTGGACGAGAGCGACCGCACGCGCCTGTCCCTGACCGACCGCGACAACGGCACCACCGCCGACCTGACCGTGATCCCCGGCCAGTCCGCCGCGCTGTCGGTCACCCGCGCCGGCGCCCAGGCGCAGCTCGCCGCCACCGGCGACAACGGGCAGCTCTCGGTCGGCACCCGCGGCCAGCGCGGGTGGCTCCTCGCGGCCCCCAGCGGCTCGAGCCTCGGGCTGGGCGACGCGTCGCCCAAGCCGCAGGTCTCCCTCGCCACCAGCCCCACGCTCGCCCCGAGCCTCCAGCTCTCCGACCGGAACGGCAACGTGGTGTGGAAGGCGCCCTAGACGAAAATCGTCGCTTTCTCCGACAATTTGTAGGCTCGGCGCCGCGCCCCCCGCGGCCGCCCTCTCCGCCGGCGAGGGCGGCCCCGTCTTATCAGCCGCTTAGACCCTCCACCCCGTGGCACTGCTCTTGCTCGATTGGTCACCCCTTGGAGCCCACCGATGCCCCAGGGACCGATCAATCGTGAGGTGGCGTTCGCCGGCCTGCAGGTTCGGCGCAAGGTGATCTTCGCCCTCACCCTCTGCTCGCTCCTTCCGCTGCTGCTCCTCGCCTATGCCTTCAGCGCCCCGGTCCGCGAGTGGCTGGGCCCGCTCGCCGGGCTGGCCGACGCGATCAGCGTCCCGGCGCTGCTGGTGTTCACCGCGATCCTGATGGCGGGTGGCGCCTTCGTGGTCTGGGACATCGCCACCGCCCTGTCGCGCGCGGCGCAGATCAGCAACCAGGAGAACCCGGACCTGCCCGCCGAGTCCGGCCGCAAGGACGAGATCGGCACCCTCATGAGCTCCTTCGCACGCATGCTCGCGACCATCGAGCAGCAGTCGCAGGAGATCAACGAGTTCCCCCGCCGCCTCGACCAGCTCATCCGCGAGGCCTTCCGCGACTCGCTGACCGGGCTGCCCAACCGGGCGCTCTTCATGGACCGCCTCGCCCACGCGCTCACGCGCGCGGAGCGCGCGGGGACGAACCTCGCGGTGCTGTTCCTCGACCTCGACCGCTTCAAGATCCTGAACGAGACGCTCGGGCACGAGGTCGGCGACCGGCTGCTGGTCGAGGTCGGGCACCGCATCGCCGGATGTCTGCGCCCCGAGGACACCGTGGCCCGCCTGGGCGGCGACGAGTTCGGCCTGCTGCTCGAGGAGACCGCGGATCTGGCCGGCGCCACCGCGGTGGCCGAGCGGGTCTCCGCGGAGATCCAGCGCCCCTTCGTGGTGGAAGGGCGCGACGTGCTGATCTCGGCCAGCATCGGCGTCGCCCTGACCGCGGGCGGCTCCATGCAGCCCGACGAGGTCCTCCACAACGCCGATCTCGCGATGTACCAGGCGAAGGCCGAGGGCCGCGGGCGCTACGAGCTCTACCAGCCGGGCCTCAGCGTGTCCACCCGCGAGCGGCTCGATCTCCAGTCGGATCTCCGCACCGCGGGCGCCCGTCAGGAGCTGACCCTGCGCTATCAGCCGGTCGTGACGCTGGCGACCCTCCGGCCCGTCGAGGTCGAGGCCCTGATCCGCTGGGATCACCGGCGACGCGGCGCCCTGCTCCCGGCCGACTTCATCGCGCTCTCCGAGGAGAGCGGGCTGATGGTGCCGATGGGCCAGTGGGTCCTGCGCGAGGCCTGCCGCCAGACCCGGGCCTGGCAGGGCGCCGGCGCGGGGACGGCGGCGCTGGTGGTGGGCGTCAACCTCTCCGCGAGCCAGTTCGAGCGGAACACGCTGCCCGAGGAGATCGGCGCCATCCTGCGTGAGACCGGGCTGCCGCCGAGCCGGCTCCAGCTCGAGGTCAGCGAGGCCGTCCTCATGCGCGACGACCCGCAGATGCTGCATCGGCTCGAGGCGCTCAAGAACATCGGGGTGCGGCTCGCCATCGACGACTTCGGTACCGGGTACGCTTCGCTCTCCTATCTCAAGCGCCTGCCGGTGGACGGCCTGAAGATCGACCGCTCGCTCGTCAAGGGCGTGGGCACCGACACCGAGGATACCGCCATCGTCCGCGCGGTGGTCACCCTCGCCCGCAGCCTGGGGATCGTAGTAACCGCCGAAGGCGTGGAGACCGCCGAGCAGCTCTTCCAGCTCCGCGCCCTCGGCTGCGACC
>Ga0070694_100001072_pt1 | contig 15653 bp, 20 predicted proteins | sample KBSK1251metaG_FD_65470 | JGI IMG/M metagenome (GOLD analysis project Ga0070694, IMG submission 65470) | Corn, switchgrass and miscanthus rhizosphere microbial communities from Kellogg Biological Station, Michigan, USA - KBS K1-25-1 metaG | ecosystem: Host-associated > Plants > Roots >... | reverse complement strand
TCACCGTGAGAATTCGTTTCAATTCCTTCATAAATAAGTTGCCGCCTCTCTGTTTTTATCACGCCCGAGGGAGAAGCGGAGAGTCGCGCTGCCCTGTCCTTCAGCAAGCTCAATGCCAAGAGGCTAACATATGACGCTGCTAACGTCTGAAAGTTTGTCTGCTAAGGGCTAATCGTTGGTTTCTCAAGCTCAATCAGCTCTCTCGAATTTAACTAAAGATAGCCGGGTTCACCCTGTTTCGCGCCATTTCGCACCGTATCGTGCACGTCATCGTCGGAACGTTAAGCTAATATTGCCAACATTATTGCTGTTATCAAAGGCCCGGAGCGAAATCGTGTGCTCCCCTGCTCCAGCGGCGCTGAGGTCAACTGAATAGCGCTCCTTTGAGCTGTCGGCGATCCCATCATCGGGAAAGATTTCCCGCCAGGGAGAGCCATCGATGCTGACGTCGGCCCGTTTAATTCGACCCGTCGCATCTTCAACCTCGAACGTCCCTCGCACGCGATCCGCGTTGAACTGAAGCTGGCCGGTCGACCGAACCACCGGCGGCGAGTTATCAATGTCCACGGCTTCACTCACACGTTCCGCCGACAGGGCGTAGCCGGACGGATTATCGAGAGCGTCAGTGGCCACCACTCTGAACACATAACGGCCATCGGCAAGACTGGCGCCATCCACTGTATAGAAGGTTTCGCGAATGTGATCTTTAAGGAGGCGAAACGCAGTCTCGTTCAGCGCGCGATAGTACACTGCGTACTCAAGTGTGTCACCGTTCCGATCTTCGCTCTGCCACTGAAATGAACGAGCACTCCTTTGGAAAAGCCGGCGCGGAGGCGCCTGCACGATCATGCCGAACAACGAGGGGTCGAGACCTGAAGCCTCAATGTTGGGATCGACCTGAATTTGAATCTGCTGTTGCAACGCGATGCCCGGCGCCAAAACACTTATCGCCAGGACTTCCGGCGCAACGTTGCGCGGCAGGTAAGCGAGGCTGACATCTTCGAGTTTTGCCTCGCCGGCACTGCTGCGATTCCCTACCCGCAAAACAGCTCGCCATTGAATGAACCTCGCTTTAGGGCTGGCGATTTGGGACCCGCTCGCGTCTGTATAGGTAACACTCCAATCACTCCAGGTGGTGTCGGGCCTTTCGCTGTTACCGCTGCGAGTTTGCATTTCAATCGGCCCACTGCCCCGCCACCAAATCCGGCCCCATGCTGAAACGAGTTTGGCGTCGCGCACCGGTGATTCATAACTGCCTTCTTTAGCTGCCGGACCGCCAAAGCGAACCAGTTTCCCTTGATTGCTCGAAGCAGCAAAAATATCGGCTCCCCGTGCGACGAGTGAAGAGATTTGAGCCTCAGTCGATTGCAGCAGAAGCGTGTCGCGACCGTCGTCGGTGGCCAGGTAGATTCGGCCTTTATCTGACGTTCCGATCAGCACGCCGCCTTTCGTCGCCAGGATCGAGAATCCGGTTACCGTGGTCGAACTCCAGACGACGTCAGCGCCACCATCGGGCAGGATATGAAGCACGGCGCTACGCGCGGTCGAAAGATCACTCCGGCTACGAACCGCTGCGGTTTGGGCTGCTGCGCTGCTCTCATCTGCCGCTGTAACGGTTGAGGTTACCGTTGCGGTCACAGTGGCGGCATCGGTGGTGGTTCCGGTTCCGGCCTTCGTAGTCGAAGCCGCATCGCCCAAAGCCAGGGCGTAGATAGATCCATCGGAAGCCGGGGCTAAAGCATGAATCTCGCGCAATGACGCATCGTGAACTGCGAAAGCTTTTCCATCCGGCGAGATGCGCAGGACTAATCCGCCCGGATCGGTGCCCGCAAAAAGATCGCCTTGCGAAGTAACCGCCAGAGACATTACGTGGGTTTGATTCGTATCAATCAGCAGAGAGCTTTCCGGCTTCGCCCCGGCGGTGCGGACGCGATACAGCTTTCCGTTATCACCCGTGCCGACTGCGAGGGATCCATCTTTCAGAATTGCCAGCGACCAGATGTATTTGTCCTTAGGATCAAAATAGACATCAGCTTTGCCATCGGCGGTGATGCGATAGACTTTGCCGTCCGGAGAGGTCGCCGCGAACAACGATCCGTCGGCGCCAACAGCCAGGGCAGTTACATCCAATTCGGCGGCCTTGTACAGCAACGCACCTTTCCCATCGGCGCCGATCCGAAACAGCTTGCCATCGTGGCCCGTGCCAAGATAGACGTTGCCCGCCGAGTCAACGGCGCTGGACCAAACGTAAGCCTGCTCAGTATTAAAAATTTCGTTGGCGTTGGGAGCGAGGGTAACGACGCCCGCATCGGTGATCGAAACTCCGCGAGCTTCGCCTTTCAGCAATTCGGCACGCGAGCCGATCTCCCAAACGATGGGCTGGCCCGCAAACACGGCAGTCGCAGACAGGACGGTAGCAAACAACAAAAGTGACAGTCTGAATTTGTTCATATATAAGAAAGGACCCTGCAATTATCTTTTTTCAATTACCGACAAATTTCGCGTAAAGAGAACGCGCCGTCGAAATATCATCAGTGCCGCGAATGATCGAGCGCGCGTCCTGAAAAATAGTCATCTCAAATTCGCCTGTGCGAAAGCGCAGCAGGTAATCGTTCCCCTTAACCTCACCGGCGCGCGCCAGACGCTCACTCAACTGGTTCAGGTCGACGCGTATGGGACGCGCCGGAGAAACCTGCACAGCATGACGGCCGCACAGCACGGCGGCGAACTCGGCGCTTTCCGGTTGCAACGATTCAAACTTGCCGAGCGAACAGGCAGCACAATCTTCTGCGCGTGCTCCAACTGAAATGCTGCGCCACTGGTTTCGCCAAACATCGAACTGCATGAGCGAACCGTGCAAATCATTTTCATTTCCGGTGAGCAGCTTCAGCGCCTCGCTGACCTGGACCGCGGCCACGATATTAATGATCGGCATGATGACTCCGGCCGTGTCACAAGTTGGCGCGGTCGCAGCCGCAGGCGTTTCCGGAAATACACAGCAAAGACACGGCGTAACCCGAGGCCGAATCGTCATCGTGGCGCCGTACGAACCCACGGCGGCGCCATAGATCCAGTTCACGCTGTGTTTCACGCACGCATCGTTAATCAAGTACCGTGTGGCAAAATTGTCAGTGCCGTCGATCACCACGTCGCAGTCCTGAATCAGACGTTCCACGTTTGAATGATTGACGTCGGCGATTTCCGGCTCGACGCTGATGTCGGAATTGACTTTGCGAATATGATTCGCGGCGGCGATCGCCTTTGGCAGTCGATTCGTAGCATCGCTCTCCGTGAACATTGTCTGGCGCTGAAGATTTGAAAATTCAACGAAGTCACGATCGACGATCCGGAGATTGCCAACGCCGGCCCGCGCCAATGACTCCGCTTGAGCCGAACCAAGGGCGCCACAGCCGATGATTAGCGCCCGCGACTGCCGGAGGCGCTCCTGTCCTGCTTCACCAATTCCGGCGAAAAGAACCTGTCGGCTGTAACGATCGGCTTGAGAGTTCGTATTCAAAGATTAGATTCAGCGAATTGGACTCAAGGCTCGTCGCGAATCGTGAAAGGTTGACCGCTCTTACACTCCATCACCGCCTTGATTTCACGAAACACAATCGGGCGTTCGGACTTCGGGATTCGCACGATTTCGACCGGCTGAGTCACCATCGTCAACACAACGCACGATCCCGGCGAGATGCTGCGCACGATGACTTCCAGCTTATCACTGCGTTCGTACGCGCTATCAATGACGATCCCGTACCCGCCGCTCGGCCTGGGTCCCATGGCTGCGACAATAATCATCTCACGACTAAAATCGACGTCCGGTGCGGCAGGTACGGGCGTCGGAACAATCGTGCCGTCAGCCTCACGACTGAAACTAACACCACAAGCCGGACCTGCCATGATCTGTTTCCACTGCTTGTCCCAGTCTTCGCAATCCCGAATGACAATACGGGCCGGAGTCGAAAGGCAACCGTTCACTCTGTAGGACCAGCGCGGCCCGGACTGCTCCGGTCCCAATTGAGTGACCCTGACGGGAGTGCCCCGGGAGTCAGGCTGCTGGGCTATCTGCGCAATCGCATGAACGTGACAGCAGAACAATACAACGATAAAGAAAAAGACTGCTCGTCTCATAAATCGGAGAATGAACGTCCAGCCCGGCAATAAATCCGGAGTTTGACTATTGAACCAGGCTGCGCAACGCCCGTGTTCGCATCACGTTCGCATCCGGAAATTGTCCTGTCCACAACCTGAACTGCTCGGCGCCTTGCGCAATCAACATTTCAATTCCGCTTAAGATATCGCAGCCGGCGGCGCGCGCTTGGCGCAAGAACACTGTCTCAATTGGATTGTAAACGAGATCGTAAGCCAACCGCACCCCAAGGAGTTGTGCGGTAGTCGCCGGCGTCACCTCTTGATACGCCCCAAACATGCCGAGGGGAGTTGTATTTATGACGATATCAAACCCGGCGAAATCAGCCCCGGACAGTTGGTGGCAGGGGACCCCGAAGTCCTTTGCGGTGATTGCTGCTCGCCCAAGGTTGCGCGCAAATAGCTCGACCATTCCGCCTTCATTGATAAGGGCCCACGATGCAGCCCGCGCCGCGCCGCCCGCCCCGATGACCGCGCATCGCGCATCCCTGATCGCCCCGAATCGATTGATTAAAGGCGTCATTAACCCGGAAGCATCAGTGTTGTAGCCCAGCAATTGGTCGTCGCGCACAAGGATCGTGTTTACCGCGCCAATCTCTTTCGCGGTTTCGTCGATCCAATCAAGCAAGGGCATCACGGCAGACTTGTGAGGAATCGTGACGCTCAAGCCGCGCAGGTTCCAAACAATTTCACGCGTCTTCGGATGGACCATCCGTCTCATGAATTCTGTTACATCGTGTGCCTGGAATGGCAGGTAAACGGCATTGATGTTTGCTGCCGCGAACGCGGCGTTGTGGATGACTGGAGACAATGACTGGTTCACCGGATTGCCGACGATGCCCATGACCTCGGTCTCTGAATCGAGACGTTCGATGCGATAGACATCTCGAAGTTGTTTCGCGGTAGGCTGGCCGGGCGCCGTCGCATTTTCATCATCGAGCGCGCCGTAGGTCAGAAACGATCCTCTCGAGGGACCTAGAACCCGGGTTATTATTCCGGCCGGCCCCATGGCAATCGCGATCAATTCGCGGTGTTCGCGCCGGGCCCGCTCGAGCAGATTGAAGATTGGCAGACAATCGATTGCGTCGTTCGCCTGCACGGCAATTTTGATAATGCCGGCCGGTGTTGCGGCGATGGCCTCATAGATTTTTTCCAGGTCCGGCGGCACGCCTTTGAAATCATGATGCGAGCAGATTACCTGCTTCCAATCAGCGTCAAGCGGGTGCAGAGACGCTGCCGAGGACAAATCCTGGACCAGATCGTATTCGAGATCGAAAAGGCAGTCAGCGGCTGGTGGTTTGAGCGATGACCAGAATCGCCGGCGGCCCTCGTAATCAACTGAAGAGTGACCGCCTTGCTCAGCGCTGCGCAGCGTAAGGATCAGCGGCCGTCCGAACGACCTGGCGTCCTCCACCTCCACCGCGCGCGAAGCTGCCTCAACGTCGTCCAGACAATCCAGACGCAGTTCAATAAGGTCCGCGGCTTCTGCGGCGCGCTCAACTGCGTCGCGCATCTCGTCAAGGCTGCGAGCGCAAACGGGGACGCAGATTCTGCTCATGCGGGTTTTGAGGTATCAGAAATGATTAATGCGAATCGAAGTGCCGTGTCTGGGCTTCAGCTCCCAGATGGCGTGTAGTTCCTTCAGTCACGCTCGGCACAGGGGTCATCAACTCTCCGGTTCTGGGGACAGGAAGTTCCGTCGGCCGTACCGAGTTGAGCTGCGGCGACGCAAAGGTGGTGGCTTGTCCTTTGGTTTGTTTCATTCGCACCAGCCCCGAGACACCTCGCGAAAAGAATATGGCTGCCGGAATCAACATCCAATACCACCAGGTCCAACCACCCGGGCTGTACCTGCCGACCAGGACCGAAATGACGGCAAAAGCGATACCCATCATCAATGAGCGCATCGCGTTGTCGAGCGAGAGCTCGCCCGTTCGCCGCCGCCGCCGCCTGAAGCCGAAATCATCGCATGCTGCGGCCGGCTCAGCCGGCAGCTTACCGTCTAAAGCCTTTGACACGAGGCTGATATTGGCGCCGCAGCTTCGGCAGAAGCTGGCGCCATCAACATTTTGAGTTGCACACTTTGGACAAAACATTTTCGGTTGGCTCCTTAATACTCCAACATCTTAAACGACAAACGACGGTTCAGTGTTCTGAGTTTCCGGCGCTCGTTCTTTGCCGCTGAGCTTCGTAAAGAACCACCCCGGCGGCCACGGAAACATTCAATGATTCAATCTTTCCCCGCACGGGAATTCGAACCAGAACATCACAATGCTCACGTACCAGGCGATGCAGGCCGGATCCTTCCCCGCCCAGCACGACCGCCGAGGGCCGCGTCCAATCCCACTCGGTATAGTTAGTTGAAGCCTCTCCGGCAGTTCCGACAATCCAGACGTTACGCTCTTTCAATTGTTCGATCAAACGCGAAAGGTTGGTTGCGCGGGCGATGGGCAAATGCTCGACGGCCCCGGCCGAAGCTTTGGCCACAGTCTCGTTCAATCCCGCAGCTCGCCGCTCCGGAATGAAAACGCCGTCCGCGCCCGCGCATTCGGCCGTCCGCAGAATCGCGCCGAGATTGCGTGGATCCTCGATTCCATCGAGCACCACTACCAGGGGTTCGCGGGCGCTGCCCACGCGCGCGGCGATCGTATCCAGCAGCAGGTCCACGTCCGCATACGTGTTGGCAGAGATGCGCGCCATTACCCCCTGATGAAGACCGTTGCCAACTTCGCGATCGAGTTTCGCGCGCGGCGCGTGCTTCACCGGAACGTGCCGGGCCTGGGCCAATTCAATCAGTTCACGCAAACGGGCATCGCGCGCCCCTTCGGCAATGATGATTTCGCTGGGCAGACGCTCTGCGCGTAAAGCCTCGATCAACGGATTTACCCCGTAAAGCAAACGGGAATCAGTTTTTCTTTTCATGAATCCGTTGGACGTATCGGAAGCCCGACCGGGTCAGAACCGCCTGCGGTAGCGGGCGGTTGATCTCAATCGGGAAGAAACCCGGGGTCGGCGATGAACCACCCGCTACCGCAGGTGGTCCTGACTCCGCATTCTCAAACGCTGAAGCAACCTCGAATAGTTGGAAAACTGATTTTCGTTGTCGGTTGAAGTCACCGTCGAGATATCGACCTTTCCGGCGCCGCTCCGTCGCCAACCGCCGGTGCGAGTGCTCGCTCCCCACGGCCAAACTCTCGCAAGCAAGGGCCGGATAGCCAGATAAGACTCATCAACTTCAAGGTTGGCAGCTCGCTCACGAAGCAGATTGATCAAAGCCCGAAAGTTTTCAAAGGCAGTAATTCCCTTCCTCTCGGCCAGGCAGGAAAAATCGAAGCTATCGGCGACAATTCGCCAGCCCTCCGTCGCCGACCGGCTATAGAGATCAAAGATCGATTCGGTGTTCGTCAGCTCTCGATGATCGACAGGCTTCTGTCCTCCACGTTTGCGCCGGACCACGTCTTCTACGTTGTTCATCTGCAGGCGGCCTGAGACTATTAGCGTTAAGTCGCCCCACCTCTCGAATAAGCGCTCTCCTGATACGCCGGCCAACCCGGTCAGACCATCGTCAGAAAACTCGAGAGCGCGTACCTTCTTGTTAATTGAATTGGAATTCAGCTCTTCATTCCTGATCAGGGTTGTTTGAATTCCAAGCGTCCGAAATTCATCTATCAATTCCTCTGCCTGCTTGCTTGTGTTTGTTTGCGCCAGCGGCAAGGCGCCGCCTGCGTGCAAAGCACTCTTCAGATCCGGCAGCTTTAGTTCCGCACGACTTGCGACTCGCTCCCACAGGGATTCATCTAACGACCCATTTCGGTCGACCGGGAGCACAATATAGAAGCAATTCGCGGTCGGAGCCGATGTGGCTTCGCTTTCAACGTTCGGCGCCTCGATTGGTTCAGTTGCCAGCAGACGCTCGCCACAATACAGACAGGTTTGACGGGTCGGCGGGTTGGCTCGCAGGCATGAGTCACACGTGATCATTTCGGCAGGCGTAAAGCTGCGCGGCCTCGAGTCAGCGCCAGTTTCCAGGTTGGCTAATTCTGAGTTGTCCAATTCAGTGAAATCACGCATCGACGGTGATTATACGATGCAGGCCTTAAATACACTGCCAATTTTTTGAGTAGCACGGGCTTTCCGCCGGCGAAGTCACGCGCCAGATGTGCGGCCCACTGCTCCAATGCAATTTTTTGGGCCCTCGCTTGACCCAAGCGGTGTCTGAGCGGCATTCTAGACGGGCATATTGAGAATTCTATTTTGGAGCTTAACAAACGTGAACCACTTTGATTCGGCCAACAATATATCGTTGCAATTCGGCCATCGCGGAAAAGTGGCAATCTTTATCGACGGAAACAATTTGTTTCATGCGGCGCGATTTCACAACATCGATATCGATTACAACAAGCTTTTGCGAGTGCTGCTGGGCGATGGACGTTTATTTCGAGCCTTCTTTTACACTGGCGTCGATGCCGGCGCGGAACGACAACAGGGTTTTCTGCTGTGGATGAGACGCAACGGCTTTCGCGTCGTGCAAAAGGAACTTAAGACCTTTTACGACGGCACGCGAAAGGCGAACCTTGACGTCGAGATTGCCGTGGACATGTTGTCGCTGGCCGGCCGCTATGACACGGCCGTGCTGGTGTCCGGTGACGAAGACTTTGTTTATGCAGTGAACGCCGTCGCTTACAAGGGCTGTCGCGTGGAAATCGTCGGCTTTAGATCCAACACGGCGCCAAAGTTGATCGACGTGGCCGACTGCTTCATCGACCTGGGCGATATTGCGGAGAAGGTGCGCAAGGAATTCCCGCACGGGTTGAAATATGAAGATCGCGACATACACGTCTCACAGCAGCCACCTCCGCCGGCTCCCTTCATTCAACCACCGCCGGTAATTGCCGCTGTGCAACCGCCGTGCGCCGCTATACATGAGGACGTGTTCCATCCAGCGATTGGATCGATTATCGATCCAAACGGGGCGGAAGGAGTCGATCAGTTTGGGCCCGGTTCGGACTTTGTGCGGGTAACCGACGATCAGTGAGCGCCGGCCCCGTGGCTCGGCGATGCTGGAGCGCGGTCGGCCACTGCAAATCGAGGACGAGATCCGCACAGCGGTTACCTGCTTATGGCTCGGCCACTCTGATGCGCGGCAAGTCTACGACTTGCCGACAACGCACCGTAATTCTCTGAAGGTCTTCGACCTCGGTAATGGATCGAGGTTGAGCGGGTTTTTCGGTAAGTATCAGACTTACCGCGCATTCCCCCACAGACACCGCATTCTCATCGATTTTTCATTGACACTCTAATGCCAGTGTTATATAAGGCCCGTGCTTTCAACGAATCCCCCGATGTAATCGAAAGTAAGTTTTTGACTGGGGATTTTTTGAAGTGGTTTTTAGAACTCCCGTCGTTATCCAAGCCGGTTCCCCTTACCTGCCAGCGCGTCAATTTTTTGGATCTGTGTCCGAGGCCGCCAGCCCTCTGGATCTGGTGAAGCTGCGCCCGATTATGGAGGTGAGCCGGGGCCGATCCGAGGTGGTGATCGGACTCATCGACGGCCCTGTCGCCGCAAACCACGAAGATCTGGCACACACGAATATCAGTGAGGTTCCGGGAAAATCCCGAAGTGCTTGCATCCGCGCCGACAGCACAGCGTGTATGCACGGAACTTTTGTCGCCGGGATCATCGGCGCCCGCCGCGAGGCGGACGCACCGGCAATTTGTCCTGACTGCACCCTGTTAGTGCGTCCAATCTTTCGCGAGTCGTCCGATCAAAACCCACACATGCCCAGCGCGACGCCCGAAGAACTGGCCGCCGCCCTGATTGATTGCATTGACGCCGGCGTTAAGGTCATCAACCTTAGTGCGGCGCTGGTGCAGCCATCGCTGAAAGGACAGAGATTCCTGGAAGAGGCGCTGGACTACGCGTCGCGCCGTCAGGTCATCGTGGTCGCAGCCGCAGGAAACCAGGGGAACGTCGGCGCCTCGGCCATCACGCGTCATCCCTGGGTGATTCCAGTTGTCGCGTGCGACCTCCGCGGCACGCCGATCAGCTACACAAATCTCGGAAGCTCGATAGGAAGGCGCGGGTTAAGCGCGCCGGGCTATGACATCACCAGCCTGGGAAGCAAGGGCCAATCGCTAACTCTGAGCGGAACGAGTGCGGCCGCGCCATTTGTGACCGGCGCGATCGCTTTGCTGTTTTCTGAGTTTCCAAATGCCAGAGCCGCCGAAATCAAACGTGCCCTATTGCACGGGCCGGCTCTCAGGCGACCCGGCGTAGTGCCCGCGCTGCTGGATGCGTGGGCCGGATATCGAATCTTGGAACACGCCCACGCCTGAACGAGGACAAAAGAAATGTCTTTACCAGGATTTTTCGCTGACGCAGTACTAGAGACAGTCGCGTCGTATTCATCGCGACCTGCCGTGAGTGAAGCTCAAGCCGTCATGCTTCAGCAATTCAATCCCAACACCTTAACGTCCCGAAGCGCTTCGATTTCGAGGACGCCCGGTTTGAGTGGTTGTATTGATATTGATCATGTCCCGGTCTGCCGCGGAAATCCGGCCACACCGTTTGGCCGCTGCTGCGACACCACTTACGAAAAGGTCTGTAACGGCCGGCGCGTCGCCATTTGTACGCTTACCGACTGCACAGGTTTCCCGGATACGAACACATCCGTTTTGACCTGACGGTACGCACGCCTCCGGCGTGCTCTAACGACTTACTCGATGAAGCACGCCAGAGGCGTACGTACCGAATTATGAAAACGAAAAAGTCCAAATCGGAAACGCGATCCGACCGCGAACCTCGGCGCATCCGGCTTCCGGGGTTCATCGCTGATGAAGACATCGGTCTTGGTGATGTCATTAAACGAGCGACCTCGGTCGTCGGATTCAAGCCCTGCGGTGGTTGTCAGCGCCGAGCCGTTGCCCTGAACCAGCGCTTTGTCTTCACGAGTTGGCGTTCGAAATAGATTCGCTTTTTGATCGGCTGCTGAATTCCCAAAGGAGAAACAAATGGAGCAAACTGAACTAAACGAGCAAACGACGACCGAAGCAATGGTGCTGAACGCGAGCCAGACAATTGCGCCCCCGGTCAATAATCATAGCCAGACGGCGACTCGCTCACCGGTCAGTCCGGCGACATGCGCCAGCTGCGGAGGCGCCATGGACTACAGTCCGAATGGATCGACTGCGCCTTCTTACGTGTTTGCCATCGGCAAGGTGGAGATGCGGTTTCCCAGCCTGGCGATTGAAAAGGAATTCGCCCAGGCAACCGGACGGGCCGACACTAAGGGCCTTACGGATCGCGCAGCGGCCCACGCGGTGCTCTCGGAACCCTCGAATCGTTACATCGCCCGTCAGATATGTTGGGTGTTCACGATTGAAGGCCTCGAGACCTACATTCTGATTCCGCGTGATCCGGCTGATTATGATCAATTACTCCAGGCGGTGCGGCCGCAGCCCAGTCCTCTCGATCTCGACGTAGTCGTAGGTCTGAAAGGATCGATCGCCCCACCGGATATGTGCAACGGGTTGATGGTCCCCATCGTGGCGTTCGATCAGATTTACTCGTTCGACCGTGACAGTCTAATCAAAGCCATCCCTCGTCCGGCCAAGGCGTCGGCTAAGGAATTCGCGCCGGCTGCCGAGGAATTGTTCGATCGCATCATGCTGGCTGCGGACAATGCGGGATCGATGGACGACCACCGCGCCCTGAACTACCTGGCCGTCCGGTATCCGGCGATCTATTCCACGGCGGCCGAGATGTTCGGCCGCAACTCTTCGCTAAGCAGTGTCGACGTGCAGACTTCCCCTTTGAGCAGTACGCGGAAGGTGGTGGACGTGATCATGACGTTCACTAATCGCGCTACTGATGTTGACGACAAGTTCTTTACGCGAGTGGATGTCACCGAAGAGTTTCCTTTTCTGGTGACTAAGATGTCGCCGTACTTTGATCGCTGAGCGCGTCCCGAGTTTGCGGAGGTGACGCCGCGTGCTTGCGTTACCGCGAGCACGGGAAAAGGTAGCTTAGATGTACTGGAGGTGAAGAACATGACCGTGCCTGGATTTAACGCGACGGCTTCGCTTTATCGAAGTCAGTTCTCCTACCTGATCGGCGCTCAGGCCAACCAATCGCCAACTGCATCCGATTTAGTCCAACCAGCGATGCAGGCGATTTATGTCGATGGGCTGTTTTATTGCTATGGCGACGTTACCGGCAGTGGAGTTGTGTGTGGAGGCGGCGGAGTCGGAGGTGGCGGTGGAGGCGGTGGACACGAACCGGTCTGCCGGCCGCAGTGTGGCCCATGTCGTAACCACGTCAAGACCTGCATTCTTCGAAACTGCGACGATGTTGAAAGACATTGCTAGTCAGGATGCCAGGTGTCGAACCGGGTCTTTGCCGGCGCGGCTCGGTTCAATCAAAAGGAGCAGTGGCACAGACTTTAGTCTGTGAGTCGGGCCGGCAAATCACAGACTAAAGTCTGTGCCACTTGGTGTGCTTGATCGGATCTTGCGGAGAACGAGCGATTGCGAATTCGCAGTCGCGGTTAACTTTCAAAGTAATGAGGGGGGTAACGAAATGAATCTACCAGGGTTTGATGCAGAAAGGTCGCTTGGCTTGAACACGTCCACATACCAGGGAACCGGTTTCGACAGATTTCGGGCGGAAGGCGGAAGAGTGGTGTCGCAATTTGGTATCTCGTCGGATCCGGATCTCGGATCCTATTTGCGATGCCGGGCCAATGGAGGGAGCGACCTGATTTGCCGGTTCTTTGGAGGGTTGCCTCCATTCACGATCGGTGGCCGCCTGCTGAGTCGATGAATCAACGAGGCATCGATGCCACAGAGTTTCCGTTTTTATGAATCAGGATGTCGCCGTACTCTGATCAGTAAGAGTAAGGGGTAGAGAGAATATGAACTTGCCGGGATTCACTGCTGAGGCTGCGATCAATTGCCTGGGCAGAGGTTACACGAAAGAGATTGTCCATGAGTTCATGAGTTCATCAGTCGTGCCCCAGGCGAAGGCGCTGGAAAAATGCAACGCAAGGTGTCTGGGCGGCTACTTCGGATCGGCCGGAGCGTGTTTCGTAAGCAGCAATGCGGATTTGTGTTTCGCGGCTGCGGGCAATCGCTACAACCGTTGCGGCGATATGTGCGACTTGCTGTACGGATGAATGCCGACGCTTCGCGGGCGAAGTGGCATGCTCTCAAAGAACTGGAATTAAGCTGGAAAGCCGTCGCCTTGCTTGCCGGAGGAGCAGGAACGACTGAAAGGAAATGAAATGACCACACAAAACATGCCAGGATTTACCGCAGAGGTAACACTCTATAAAACGAATAACGGCTATCAGGTCGCCGCAGTCTTAGGTGCTGAGACTGCCGGTCGAATATCCGCGGCGGTTCTGAAGGGCACGTTTTGTACAGTTCGAGATGCTAACTGTGCCAGTGGCTTCAGTAAGATCAGCTGTACCGGTTTTGATGCTGACTCTTGTACTGAGACAGGAGAATGTTGCACGCCGCCACGAGGTGGAGGGGGAGGACAATCACGTAACTGTGGGACTCACTCTTGCGCTACCGAGCCTCAATGTTGTGGCTTGGGCTGCTGCCCAACAGGCACTCACTGCTGTAGTGGCACCACAGGGTGTTGTCCGAACGATAGAACCTGTAGAAGCATATTTGGCCAGCACTTCTGTAGTCCAATTTGAATTATTGTTGCGCTGAATTAAGGCGGTGAATGCTTAATTCAAGTATGTCATCGTTCAATCAAATACCAGGAGGTCACGACATGAAAATGCCAGGCTTTACAGCTGAAGCTGTGTTTCACGGAAAGGTTAACAGGTACTGGCTGAATGAACAGCCCGCTTCGCATGCAGGGATTGTCCCGGCAATTCCATTCTGCGGGAACTGTCCTGAAATCCTTGAACACTGTTCACGAACCGGCGGACTGCCGCGGGCCGTATGCCGGGCCTGCGAGACCGGCAATTGCTTTAGTGGCGTGGAGAGACCTCCGCAGCTTCTCGATCCGTTTGGTCATCATCCGGGCGGCTTTTGATCGAGCACCCCGAAATCAATGCCGATAACTATCTCGCATCTGTCGAGATTCTGATCGTCTACCAGTGTGAAGGGATTTTTGAAAAGTGAAGACACCCGGATTTACGGCGGAAGCGTCGCTCCGCCGAGACTACAATCGCTTTCAACCGTTTGAGGCTGCGAAGGAGCCGCGCAACCACAAAGGGATCAGTCCGCAACTGCCAATCATTTTGGACTGCTTCTGCTTTCGCAGTTTCAGATACTGCTGTTGTAAAGGGCCAGACGGAAAGCTTGTCTGCGGGGCCAGCCAGTCGGCCTGAGCCATACGCGGATTCTCTGGGGTCGGCTCTTGTGAATGCTGTTGCCAGGTCTGAAGCGGATCAGGACGCTACGTCCCTCTGAGCCGGCGAGTCAATTACTTCAAGTCTCAATCTTAATGAGGAGCAACCAATGAACCTGCCAGGATTTAGTGCTGAAGCTTCGCTCAGCCGCACAATCAATGAATATTATTTTCAGCCTTCCGCGGCTGGGCAATCTGCCGGTGGCGGCGTGGTCGCGAGTAAAGATGAAATGGAAACCTTTAATTGCGGCCCGTGCCTCGATGTCACCGTACCAGGTGGAATCGCCAGAACATGTATGAAGTATTGCTGCGACGCTGTTTCCGGACTGAATTGCCAGTTTAAGATTTGCACGTGTCCGCCCAAACGGAAGGGCTTCGGCGCGATTTTTTAGGTTCGGATCTCGTGTGGCACGCGAATCTTGCGCGTGAATCACCTTCAAACCATCAAGCCAGCTGTGGAGCAGCGATCAGAGTTAAGCCCAAGGCGAGGCTTTGCGAGCCTTGGGTAGTGTTTAGTTGTATTTGGAGAGCCGCGAAGCGGCGACAGAGAATAGCGGCAGTGTGGATTACCTTGATCGCAGTCGCCCCTTCGGGGCTCGATCACATAGATGATTCGTACCCAAGGCTCACAAAGCCTCGCCTTGGGCTTAACTCTGATCGCTGCTCCGCAGCTTATTCAAGCCTGCGGACTTCACCTTTCATCAATCGGCACGTAAGGCACGTTGCGCGGTCCGACATATTCCGCCCGCGGGCGAATCAGTTTGTTGTCGGCGTACTGTTCCAGGATGTGTGCGGTCCAACCGCTGATGCGGCTAATCGCGAAGATGGGTGTGTAGAGATCCAGTGGGATTCCCATCATGTAATAGGTTGAAGCTGAATAGGCATCGACGTTCGGCAGCAGGTTTTTCTCGCGCTTCATAATCGCTTCCAGCTTCGCCGTAATTTCATACCACTTCGAATCACCCTTCCGCTCGCCCATTTCCTTCGAGAAGCGACGCAGGTGTGTGGCGCGCGGATCTTCGGTCTTGTAGACGGCGTGGCCGAAGCCCATGATCTTTTTCTTTTTCGACAAAGCGTCGCTGACATAACCCTCAACCCGGTCGACGTCGCCAATCTCAAGCAGGATCTTCAT
>Ga0070694_100001071_pt1 | contig 15655 bp, 7 predicted proteins | sample KBSK1251metaG_FD_65470 | JGI IMG/M metagenome (GOLD analysis project Ga0070694, IMG submission 65470) | Corn, switchgrass and miscanthus rhizosphere microbial communities from Kellogg Biological Station, Michigan, USA - KBS K1-25-1 metaG | ecosystem: Host-associated > Plants > Roots >... | reverse complement strand
TCGAGCACGTCGTCTACATCATCAAGGAGAACCGCACCTACGATCAGGTGTTCGGCGATCTGCCGCGCGGCAACGGCGATCCGTCGCTCGTGATGTTCGGCGAGGACGTCGCGCCGAACCATCGCAAGCTGGCGACCGAGTTCGTCCTGCTCGACAATTTCTACGCGACCGGTGGCAACTCTGGCGACGGCCATCAGTGGGCCACGCAGGCCAACGAAACGAGCTACGCGATGTGGCCCGGGTACGTCGGGCGGAGTTATCCATTCGACGGCACCGATCCGATCGCGTACGCCAGCACCGGCTTCCTCTGGGATCTGGCGCAGGCCCGCGGCAAGACCGTCCGCGTCTACGGCGAATACGCAGGACGTCTCGCCGAGACCGATCCGGCCCAACGCGCCCGGCTGCTCGAGAGGTGGCGGCAGGGCGACGATCTCTCCCACGAGTGGAACGTCACGGCGCCGCTCACGCCGTTGAATCGCGTGCTCGCGAGGAATTACCCGCCGTACTCCCAGAACGTCCCCGACGTCGCTCGCGCGCAGATCTTCCTGAAGGACGTCGCGCGATGGGTGCGGGACGGCGCGATGCCGAACCTCGCCATTCTGTTGCTGCCGAGCGACCATACGCGCGGCGCGACCCCCAATCATTCGACGCCGAGCGCACATGTCGCCGACAACGATCTGGCGCTCGGCCAGATCGTCGAGGCGCTGACGAGCACTCCCTTCTGGCCGAAGATGGCGATCTTCGTCGTCGAAGACGATGCGCAGAACGGCGTCGATCACGTGGACGGCCATCGCACGGTGGCGCTCGCCGTGTCACCGTACGTGCGCCGCGGCGCGGTCGACTCGACGTTCTACGCTCACCAGAGCATGTTGAAGACGATCGAGCTCATGCTCGGGCTGCCGACGATGTCGCTTTTCGATTTGATTGCGACGGACATGCGCGCGAGCTTCACCGGCACGCCCGATCTTCGTCCCTATCGCGCCGTCCAGCCGAAGCAGTCGCTGTTCGAGCGCAACCCGGTGCTCAGCGCGATGCGCGGGCCGCTGCGTCAGGCCGCGATCGCGACGATGAAGATGCGGTTCGACGTGCCTGATGCCGCGCCGACCGAGCGCTTGAACCGCATCGTGTGGGGAATGGTGAAAGGGTGGATGCGCCCGTACCCGGCCGTGCGCAAGGCCGTGTTCGCGCCGTTCGCGGTGGACGTCGACGACGACGAACGTGAGGAAGCGCGATCGACACGCTGAGCCGTTCGATCCTGCCGGCGGACCTCGGTATTTCGATTGCAATCGGACCTCGACGTGAATCGGGGCCGTCGTGTTTTTTGACACACCGATCTACTTCCTCTTTCTGACGCTCGTCGTTCTCGTCTACTGGTGCCTTGGCTGGCGGCGCCAGAACGTGCTGCTTCTCGCCGCGAGCTACGTGTTCTACGGCTGGTGGGATCCGCGGTTTCTCGGCCTCATCGCGCTGTCGACCGTCGTCGATTTCTATTGCGCAAGAGCGATAGCGAATACCAGCGACGCGAGGCGGCGCAAGGCGCTCCTCACCATTTCGCTGGTCATCAATTTCGGATTCCTCGCGACCTTCAAGTACTTCAATTTCTTCATGGATTCGTTCGCGGTGGCGCTCGAGGCGCTCGGATTCCACCAGACGCCGATCGCGGTGCTGAAGATTCTCCTGCCGCCGGGGATTTCGTTTTACACATTTCAGGAAGTCGCGTACATCGTCGATGTCTACAAACGTAAGATCGAGCCGGCTGAGTCGCTCGTCGACTACGCGCTCTTCATCAGCTTGTTCCCGCACCTCATCGCCGGGCCGATTCAGCGGCCGAGCCATTTGCTGCCGCAGGTCCAGGCGCCTCGGTACTTCGACTCCGAGCGGGTGTTCAATGGCTGCCTGCTGATACTGACGGGGCTCTTCCGCAAGACGGTCATCGCCGACAACTGTGCGCTTCTTGCCGACGCCGCGTTCTCCGGGCGCCTCGGGCCTCCCAACCTCGCAGTCGTCGCGATCGGCACGTACGCGTTCGCCTGGCAGATTTACGGCGACTTCAGCGGCTACAGCGACATCGCGCGCGGCAGCGCGCAGCTGCTCGGGTTCCACTTCATGGTGAATTTCCGGCAGCCGTATCTCGCGACGAGCCTGCAGGATTTCTGGCGCCGCTGGCACATCAGCCTCAGCACGTGGCTGCGCGACTACCTGTACATTCCGCTCGGCGGCAATCATCACGGCGAGCGGCGCACGTACCGGAACCTGATGCTGACGATGCTCCTCGGCGGGTTGTGGCATGGCGCGAACTGGACGTTCGTCGTATGGGGGGGCATTCACGGCGCCGGCTTGAGCATCGAGCGCGTCTTCCGCCGCGCCTTCTCGCGCGAGGACGCGAAGGCAGCGCCGGCGCCGCTCTGGTCCGCCCGCGTATGGGTCTCGCGAGTGATGCTGTTTCACCTCGTGTGCCTCACCTGGATTTTCTTCCGCGCGCCGAGCCTCGGCGAAGGCCTGGCATTTCTGCGCGGGTTGGGCACGTTCGTGTGGGTGCCGGAATACGGGATGGCGCTTCGGTTCCTGGCGCTCTTCAGCCTGCCGTTGTTCATCATGGATCTGTTCAACGAATCGCGCGGCGAAGAGTATCTCCTCGAACGAACACTGGAACCCGTTCGCGTGGCGGTCGGCGTCGCGATGATGGCGTTCGTGACGCTGCTCGCTGCCAATCAACTCAATGCCTTCATCTACTTCCAGTTCTAGACCTCTCAGAGCGGCGTGGTGGCTGCTGGCCGGCTGCCTCCTGGTGGCACTCGCCGGCGAAGGCGCGGCGCGTTTCACACTCGATCGCGTCAGCAGGATTCAGCGCCGGACCGCCGACGAATATCAGCTCGCGCAGACGATCGGCGCCGATGCCTGCGGACGCCGCCACGTGCTCCTCGTCGGCAATTCGCTGCTCGACGAAGACGTGCGATTCGATTCGGTACGCGCCGCGCTCGCGAATGGGTGGGACGCGCGCCGGTTCGTCATCGAGCAGACGTTCTATTACGACTGGTATTACGGATTGAAGCGGCTGTTCCGCGAGGGCGCCCGCCCGGATCTCGTGATCGTGATGCTCAGCCCGCGGCAGTGGATTCGGACCGACGTGCGAGGCGACTACTCGGCGCACTATCTGATGAGTCACGCGGATCTCTCTGCCGCCGCCCGCGATCTCAATCTGAACGCCACGCAGACGACGAATCTCCTGTTCGCGAGGGCGAGCAAGTTCTGGGGCGCGAGAGCCGAGATCCGAAACTTCCTGCTCGGACGCCTGATGCCGGATCTTGGACGGCTGATGAATTTCTCGAGCGTCGCGGATTTGCGGCCGCTGTTCTCCGACGAAGTCGAACGCGTCGGCACCGGCCGCATCGCGCGGATGCAGGCGCTGGCGTCGGAATACGGCGCCCGTCTCGTCGTTCTGATTCCCGTGATGCTCGAGACGAAGGACGGCAACGGGTGGCTCGGCTTGATGAACGCCGCCCGGGGCGCCCGCGTCTCGGCCTTGATGCCGGCGGCGGCCGGGTCGTTCCGGCGCTCGTTGTACCGGGACGCCGGCTTCCATCTCAATCCCGAAGGCGCCGCCGCCTTCACCGAGCTGCTGATTCCGGCGCTTCAGAAAGAGCTCTCGGCGTTCGCCAGCGTCGTGTCGGCGAGCGCGTCGCCCTAAGGCTACAGCTGACCGACGCCTCATCGCCTCCGCTTTGACAATCGGCAAACTGCGGCTTGACAGCCTTCGTTCGAACCCTTAGCGTACCGGTCGCGAACGGTACGAACTCGCCGGTTTTGCTTGACATTCTGGGGAGGTGGACATGTCGCCGCTGTCACTGCGTCGTCGCGTCGCGCAGTTCTTGTCGGGCCTGCCAGTTCTCGCGTCTCTCGTCGTCGTTCTCGCCTTCGCCGCCGCCGCGCGGCCTGTCGGCGCTCAGGTGCTCTACGGGTCGATCGTTGGAAATGTCCACGACTCGACCGGCGCCACGCTGCCCGGCGCGACGGTCACGATTCTCCACGAAGAGACCAAGCTCACGCGTGAAATCACGACGGACTCCGCCGGCGGCTACACGTTCACGGCCGTTCCAAGCGGCACGTACCTCGTGACCGTGTCGCTGCAAGGCTTCCGGACGTTCACGCGGCAAGAAGTGCCCGTGACGCTCAACAACGTGACCCGCGTCGACGCCGCGCTGGCGGTGGGCGAGATTGCCGAGACCGTGACCGTCGTCGGCGAGTCGCCGCTGCTGCAGACCGACCGCGCGGAAGTGCGGGCCGAGATCAGAGAGCGCGATCTGCGCGAGCTGCCCGTCCCGGTCGGCCGGAACTACCAGCGGCTCTTCAAGGTCCTCCCCGGCATCACGCCGCCCGAAGACGCACACTCGATCCCGTCGAATCCGTCGCGGGCCCTCGTGTTCAACGTCAACGGCGCGAGCCGCAGCTCGAACAACACGCGGATCGACGGCGTCAGCACGACGAACGTCTGGCTGCCGCACGTCGCGGCGTACGTGCCGGCGCTCGAATCGCTCGAGACGGTGAACGTCGTCACGAACAGTTTCGACGCGGAGCAGGGGCTGGCAGGCGGGGCTGCCATCAACGTTCAGATCAAGAGCGGCACCAACAAGCTGGCGGGATCGGCATTCGAGTATCACACCAACGAAAAGCTGCGCGCGCACAACTACTTCGACCCGCCCGGGACGGAGAAAGGCAGATGGCGGTACAACCAGTTCGGCGGCACAGTTGGTGGTCCGATCGTCCGCAACAAACTCTTCTTCTTCGGCAGCTACGAGAACACGCGCGACCTCCGAAACGCGAGCGTGACGGTGTCCGTGCCGACCGACGCGCTGCGCCGCGGCGACTTCTCCGCATCGCCGACGCTGATCTATGACCCCAGGACGGGCAATCCCGACGGATCCGGCCGCACGCCGTTTCCCGGCAACATCGTCCCGCCCAATCTGATCGATCCGATCGCACGAAAGATCATCGGGTTGATGCCGCTTCCCAACGTGCGAGGTCCCAATGGCGCGATTCCGGAGACGAATAACTACTTCACCCAGTCGCCATTCGAGTTCAACCGGTGGACGCTCGATACGAAGGTGAACTGGAACGCGTCGCCGAAGCTGAACGTCTTCGCGCGGTACAGCCAGCTCGATTTCTGGACGTACAATGAGACGGTCTACGGCAAACAGCTGCAGGGCCGGCCGATTACGCTGCCGGGCAATCCCGGTACCGGCGCCGGAAACACGTACAACTTCTCGGCGGGCGCTACGTACACGCTCTCGAACACGATCGTGGCCGACGCGCACTTCGGGTACGTCCGCCAGTACACCGCCGTCGAGCATTCCGATCTCGGGGAGCAGAACAAAGGCCTGGACTTTCTCGGAATCCCGGGTACGAACGGGCCGCGCCGCTTCGAGGGCGGGATGCCGCTGTTCGATTTCGACGTATACGAAGACGTCGGCATCTCCGAGCGGTACATGCCGTATTACCGCGACGACGATCAGTACCAGGCGGTGGCGAACGTGAACTGGCTCAAGGGGCGCCACAATCTCCGCTTCGGCACGGACATCTACCTCCAGGCGCTGAACCACACACAGCCGGAGCTGAGCGGCACGTACTACACCGCGCGCGGGGGCTTCCAGTTCCGAGGCAACCCCACGCTCCTCCGCGGAGGTCCAACCAGCAACCAATTCAACTCATGGGCCGCATTCCTGCTCGGGCTGTCGAACGAGTTCGGGCGCCTGCTGGAGGTCGACGACCCATACACGACGCGCATGCGCAGTTACAGCTTCTACGCGCGCGATCAGTGGCAGGCGGCGTCCAAGCTCACCGTGTCGTACGGGGCGCGGTGGGAGTACTTCCCGACCCCGACGCGCGCCGACCGCGGCCTCGAGCGGTACAACCCGAACACCAACATGATCGAGATCGGCGGGATCGGATCGGTGCCGACCGATCTCGGCATCAAGGTCGAAAAGGGGCTCATCGCGCCGCGTCTCGGCGTCACGTACCGCGCCACGCCCACGCTGGTCATGCGGGCCGGATTCGGGATTACCAACGATCCGTACTCGCTGGCGCGGCCGCTGCGGACGAACCATCCGGTCCTGATCAATCTGGTGGTACCCGCAGAGAATTCGTGGGCCTGGGCCGGACGGATGGCCGACGGCATCCCCGCGATCCCGGAGCCGAATCTCGGCAACGGCATCATTCCGATCGACGGCAACGTCACGGCGTTCACGCTGCCCGACGAGTTCAACCGCGGCTACATCAAGTCGTTCAACGTCGCGATCCAGAAGGAGCTCACGAAGGGATTTGTCGCCGAGGCGGCCTACATCGGAACAAGACAGATCGATCAGCTCGGATTCCGGGAGCTGAACTGGTCGCCGATCGGCGGCGGCAACGCGGGGCGGCAGCTGAATGCAAAGTTCGGACGAAGCGCCCAGACGCGCGTCGTGGCTCCGATCGGCGATTCACAGTACGACGCGCTGCAGACGCGGCTCGATCGGCGCTTCGCGAACGGCTTCCAGCTGGGCGTGACCTACACCTTGTCGAAGTCGACGGGCATCGAGGGCGCGCCCAACAGCGACGGCATCGCCGCGATCCAGATCCCCGAGTTCTATGACCTGAATCGCGCGCTCAGCTCGTTCGATCGCACGCACAACGTGCAAATCAGCAACATCATGGAGCTGCCGTTCGGATCGGGACGCCGGTGGCTCAATGGCGGCGGCGTGGCGGCTGCCCTCGCAGGCGGCTGGCAGGTGAACAACATTCTGAGCTTCTACAGCGGCACGCCGTTCAACGTCACCTCGTCGGGCACGTCGCTGAATGCGCCGGAGAGCAGTCAGCGCGCCGACCTGGTGGTATCCGACCCGAAAGTGCTGGGCGGCATCGGCCGGGGCAATGCGTACTTCGATCCGCTCGCGTTCAAGCCGGTGACGGACGCGCGATTCGGGACGGCGCCCTGGCGTGTGCTGCGAGGCCCGGGCGTCGCGAACTGGGATCTCGGCGTGTTCCGGCAGGTCGATTTGCCGCGCAACACGAACGTGCAGGTCAGAGTCGAAGTCTTCAACGTGCTCGACAGACAGTGGTTCTCGAACCCGGGCGGAAACGTGTCGAACCTGCGGCTCAATCCCGACGGAACCGTGCGCGATCTGAACGGATTCGCGGAAGTCGTCGAGTCCGCCAACGAGCGTCAGGTGCGGGTCGGGATTCGATTGGGATGGTAGTGCGGTAGAAGGTCGGCCTTCGGATGGCCCGAGGGCTCGCCGCTGCTGCGAGCCCCCGGGTCGTTTCCGCTCATCGCGTTGTCGAGAGCTTGCTCTCGAACTGCTCGTCCACCTTCGCGCTGCGCGCTACGGTGGACACCCTTCGCCAGATGGTGGCCTGAGGGCGTGTGGCTTGCCACGCGAAGCTCGCTCAGGATCGAGGCGAGCGAAGGGTGGGCCCACCAGGACTTGAACCTGGAACCAGCCGATTATGAGCCGGCGGCTCTAACCGTTGAGCTATGGGCCCTAAGCAGGTAGCAGTTTCGTAGGGGCCGACCCGCGTGTCGGCCCGGGCGGACGCATGGGTTCCCTCAGGTCTAAGAGGTTCGTCCCTCGAGGAACGCACGCAGCTTGCGCGATCGCGACGGGTGACGCAGCTTGCGCAGCGCCTTCGCTTCTATCTGACGAATGCGCTCGCGCGTGACGGCGAAGCTCTGGCCCACCTCTTCGAGCGTGTGCTCGCTGCCGTCGCCGACGCCGAAGCGCATCTTGATGACCTTCTCCTCGCGCGGCGTGAGCGTCTTGAGCACTGACTCGGTCTGCTCCTTCAGATTCAGGTTGATCACCGCTTCGGCCGGGGACACCACCTGCCGGTCTTCGATGAAATCGCCCAGATGCGAATCTTCCTCTTCGCCAATCGGCGTCTCCAGCGAGATCGGCTCCTGCGCGATCTTCAGGACCTTGCGGACCTTCGACACGGGAATGTCCATCCGCTTCGCGATTTCTTCCGAGGTCGGCTCGCGGCCGAGCTCCTGCACGAGCGCGCGCGACGTGCGAATGAGCTTGTTGATCGTCTCGATCATGTGGACCGGGATGCGGATCGTCCGCGCCTGGTCGGCAATCGCGCGCGTGATCGCCTGGCGGATCCACCACGTCGCGTACGTCGAGAACTTGTAGCCGCGGCGGTACTCGAACTTGTCGACCGCCTTCATCAGGCCGATGTTGCCTTCCTGGATGAGATCCAGGAACTGCAGCCCGCGGTTCGTGTACTTCTTCGCAATCGAGACGACGAGACGGAGGTTCGCCTCGACGAGCTCTTTCTTCGCCTGCTCCGCCTGCCACTCGCCGCGCAGGATGACGTCGAGCGTCTGCTTCAGCTCGTCAGGCGACTGCTCCAGGGCGTCGCTGATCGATTTGATCCTCGCGCGAAGATCTTTGGCTTGCCGCTGAACGTTCTTGCGATCCTCTTCCTTGAGCTTGAACTTCTTGTTCTTCGGATTGAGCTGCCGCTCCAGCGCTTCGACCTCGCGCTGCACCGAGCGGACGCTCTCGACGGCGTCCTTCATCTCGTCGATGAGGCGCCGCTTCACCGATTCGGTGAACTCGATCTTGCGGATGTACCGCGACACCTCGACGCGCGCCCGCATCGCCGCCCAGCGCGCCTTGCGATACTTCCGCTTCTCGCGCTTGTCGGCGCCTTTCGGCGTGTCGTCGAGCTTTTCCTTCAGCTTCTCGTACGAGAGCCGCGCCTTCCGCACGGCGTCGATCTGCTTCTGGACCTGCTTGCTGCGTTCGACGATGCGCTCGTCGGTGATCTCTTCGTCGTTGAAGATGACGAGCTCGCGGATCGTCCGCTCGCCGGTGGCCAGCTGATCGCCGAGCTCGATGACCTTCTTGGTGATGATCGGCGTCCGCGAGATCGACTTGATGACCGCGAGCTTGCCGCGCTCGATGCGCCGCGCGATCTCGACTTCGCCTTCGCGCGTGAGGAGCGGGACGGTGCCCATCTCGCGGAGGTACATGCGGACCGGATCGTTGGTCTTGTCGAGCGCACCCGGCGTGAGATCGAGCTCGAGCTCCTCGGCGCCTTCCTGCGTCCGATCGATCGGCTTGACGTCGTCGCGAAGATACTTCTGATCGGAGTCGATGACCTCGATGCCGGCGCTGCCGAACGTGTTGAAGAGATCGTCCAGCTCGTCCGACGACGTGATCTCGGACGGCAGCAGCTCGTTGACCTCGTCGTACAGGAGGTAGCCCTTTTCCTTGCCGATGTTGATCAGCTGCCGGACCTCGTCGTACTTCTCTTCAATCGACAAGTCGCCTCCTACGTCAGTTCCTCGATGCGATGGAGTAAGTCTTTTTTCCGCTGCCATAAGGTATCAATCTCGTGTCCGTGCTGGCTTGCGCCAAGTTGTTGTAGCCGGTCGATTTCGCGTTGAATGGCCGCCCTCTCGCGGTCCCACCTGAGCCGTTTGAGTGCGCGGACGCATTCGGCGGGTGGAGCGGGTTGGGCGGCCGAGGCGGCGATGCTGATGACGAGCTGGCCGTTCACAGTACTTAGACGCTGCAGAAGAGCCGACGGTAAGACGTCCAAGGGGCCATTTTGCAGGCTCCGCGCCAGTTCGAGGATTTCGCGCCCGGCGAGGCCCTCCAAATCCTCGCCCTCCAGCTCGGCGAGCGCCCGGACCGCCTGTGCAGTCGTGTGAATCAGGCCCCAAATCAGCGCCTTTTCTGCGTCTTTCAGTTGGCCGAGCGACGGAAGCTCGCGCGTGCTGACCGCCGTCCGCTTCTGGACGGCCGCTTTCCGGATTTCAGCGCGGACCACCTCTTCGGTAATCCGGGCCTTGTGGGCGATCCGATCGGCGAACTGGTCGCGCCCTGCGGCGTCGGGAATCCAGGCAGCGACCGCGAGCATCCGGCTCAGGAATTGTCGCCGATTGTCATCGTGACCGAGGTCCAGTCCTTCGGTCGCCCGATCGAGCAGATACTCTAAATACGGCTGCGAGCCCCGTAATCTTTCACGGTACTGCTCCGCACCTCTTCGACGAATAAACGTATCCGGATCTTCGCCTTTGTCCAGTGCGATCACGTTCACATCGAAACCTTCTGTGACGAGCATCTCGCACGACCGGGCCGCGGCGCCCTGTCCGGCCGCGTCGGGGTCGAAACTGAGTACTACTTTCGATGTAAAGCGGTGGAGCAGCTGGGCCTGCTGCGGCGTGAGCGCCGTGCCGCAGGACGCGACCGCCGGCGCCGATTGCGACTGAAACACCTGCGCGAAGTCGAAATACCCCTCGACGAGGACCGCGAATCCGACCTTGCGGATCTGTGCCTTGGTCAGGTTCAACCCGTACAGCGTCCGGCTTTTTGAATAGATGGGCGTCTCCGGCGAGTTCAGATACTTCGGCCCGCCTTGATCGGGATCCATCTGCCGGCCGCCGAACGCGATGACCGATCCGGTGTCGCGGTGAATCGGCACCATCAGACGGCTGCGGAACCGATCGACCATCGAGCCGTCGTCGCGGCGCACCACGAGTCCGCTCTGGAGGAGCGCTCCTTCTGAAAAGCCCTGGTTCAGCAGCCGGCTCTTGAGGCCGTCGCGCGAATTGGGCGCGAACCCGAGACCGAGCTGCTGGATCGTCTGAGGCGATACGTCACGGTCGCGCAGCTGCTGCCGCGCGCGAGCGCCGGCCGGCGTGGCGAGCTGCTCCTGGAAATAGGCGGCGGCGATCTCATGGGCCTTCAGCAGGGCTTCACGGAGGGCCGCATTCTCTCGCGTGCTGTCGTCACCCTCACTGAGCTCCGGCAACGCGACGCCGAACTTCTGCGCGAGCAGCCGGACCGCGTCAGGAAACGCGACCTTCTCGTGGAGCTCGAGGAATTTGAAGACGTCGCCGCCGGCGTGGCAGCCGAAGCAGTAGAAAAATCCCTTTTCCGGATCGACCTGGAACGACGGCGTCTTTTCCGAATGGAACGGACAGAGACCTTTGTACACACGCCCGGCCTGCTTCAGCGGCACGTACTCCTGCACGACCTGGACGATGTTCGCGTGCAGGCGCAGATCGTCGATGAATTGCTGCGGAAAGAGCGCCACTAATCCTTGAGTTCCACCACGGTGACGCCGCCGCCGCCCTGTTCCGGCGGTGCGGTCGCGAACCGCGCTACGAGCGGATGCTGTTGCAGGAATCCTGTCAGCGCGCGCTTCAACTGCCCGGTGCCATACCCGTGAATCAGACGCACGACGCGCTGATCGGTCAGCAGCGACTCGTCGAGAAACCGCTCCGCGCGCGCGATCGCTTCGTCGACGGTGCAGCCGATGACGTTCAAATCCGCCGCCGTTGTCTCGCGCGGCTGCAGCGCGACGTTGACGCTGACCTTCGCGGGCTGGGCGGCGCCGCCGCCGCTCGCAATCGTTTTGAGGTCGCGCAGGCTCGCGCGCATCCGCTTGCCGCGCACGTCGAGATCCGCCGTGCCGTCGTGCACGCCGGTGACGATCGCTTCGAGCCCGAGGCCGCCGACGATGACGCGATCGCCTACACCGATATTGCTGATTGCTGATTGTTGAGGGCTGATTGATTGTTGATTGCCCGGCGATCCTTCCTGCGGACCGGCTCCGGCCAGGACTCGCTTCGCGACGTCCTCGACCGCGGCGCGCGCGTCGCTGCGGGCGGCGCCCGTGTCGCCCGTGGAGACGGCCGCGACCTGCCGTCCCGCTTCCTGGGCCATCGCGTCGGTCTTCGCCTTCAACTCCGCGATCACGGTGTCGATCTCACGGCGCGCCTCGCGCACCTGCGCATCGAGCTCTTCGGTGAGACGGCGGCGGAACGTCTCTTCGCGCTGCCGGAGCGCCTCCTCGCGTTGACGCATACGCCCTTCCGCGTCCGCGAGCGTTTCGCGCTCCTTGGACGCGAGACGCTGCTCGTGCTCGAGCGCGCGCATGTCGCGGTCGATCTTCGCCAGGTGCTCGGCGAGCTGGGCCTCGCGCGCGCTCAGGTTCTCGCGCGCCTGGGTGATCACCGACGGATTCAAGCCGAGCCGCCCCGCGATTTCGAGGGCGAGGCTGCGCCCCGGCGAGCCGTACATCAGCTGATAGGTCGGCGCGAACGTCTCGTTGTCGAACCCGAACGCGGCGGTCGCCACGCCGTCGGTCGTCGACGCGTAGGTCTTCAGCGCGTCGTAGTGGCTGGTCGCGATGACCGTCGCGCCGCGCCGGCGGAAATGATCGACGATCGCGACGCCGAGCGCGCCGCCCTCGATCGGATCGGTTCCCGATCCGACCTCGTCGAGCAGGACGAGCGCCGGCGCGGCCATCGAGCGATCCATCGAGGCGATGTTCGTGATGTGCCCCGAGAACGTGCTGAGGCTGGCGTCGATCGACTGCTCGTCGCCGATGTCGGCGAAGATCGATCGGAACACCGGCACGCGCGATCCGTCGGCGGCCGGAATGCGCAGGCCGGCCTGCGCCATCAGCGCCAGCAGCCCCGCCGTCTTCAGCGCGACGGTCTTGCCGCCGGTATTGGGCCCCGTGATGAGCAGGACCGTGGCCGGCGGGATGATTTTGATCGTGACCGGGACCGGATTCTTCGTCTCGCCCGGCGCGTCTCCTTTACGGATGAGCAGCGGATGCCGCGCCGCCTGCAGCTCGAACGCGCCATCGGTGGACAGCGCCGGCTCGATCCCGTCGATCGACTCGGAGAACCGCGCGCGCCCTTGCAGCACGTCGAGCTCGGTGGCCGCCTCGATCGTCCGCGCCAGATCGGCGGCGCGCTGCCGGAACGCGTCGGTCAACGCGAGCAGGATGCGCCGGATCTCCTCCGTCTCCTGCTGTTCGAGCGCGACGATATCGTTGTTGATTTCGACGGTGCTGAGCGGCTCGAGGAACAGGCTTGCGCCGCTCGTCGAGCTGCCGTGCACGATGCCGGGAATGCCGCTGCGATGCTCGGACTTGACCACGAGCACGTAGCGTCCGTTCCGCTCGGTGACGACCTGGTCCTGCAGATATTTCGCGGTCTCCTTGCCGCGCAGGTACGACTCGAGCGTGGTCCGCAGCCGCGTGCGCTGCTTGCGCAGCCGGTCGCGAATCCCCTTCAGCTGCGGGCTGGCATCGTCGACGACTTCGCCCGACGGATCGATCTTGTCGCGCACCTGCGCCGACTGATCCTTGAACGACGCCGCGCCGGCGCTCGCCGCGTCGAGCAGCGGAAACGACGCGGCCTGCCGGCGAATCGCGACGCGCGACTCGTCGATCGAGTCCAGGAACGCGGCCAGCGTCAGCAGGCGCGGCGCTTCGAGCGGGCGTCCTTCGACCGCGAGCGCGGACAGAATCGGCGGCAAATCGTTCGTCGCCCGCAGCGGGAAGAGACCATGGGCCGCGATGAAGCGCGCCGTCTCGGTGGTGGCGGCGAGAAGCTGCGCGACTTTGTGCGGATCGGTGGACGGCGCCAGACGCGCGAGCCGCCCGGCGCCCATGGGCGTCAGCGCGAAGCCCGTCACGGCCTCCACGATCCGATCGAATTCGAGAGCCCGCAGGGCGCCTGGCTGCATAAGACAGCGAACCCGGGATTCTACCCTACGCTCGGACGGCCCGAACGGCCGTTCTCTACAGATGATTGATCAGCGAGGCGATGGACGCCGCGCCGAACCCGTTGTCGATATTGACGACCGCAACGCCCGACGCGCAGCTGTTCAGCATGCCGAGGAGCGCGGCAATGCCGCCGAAGCTCGCACCGTAGCCGACGCTCGTCGGCACGGCAATCACCGGCACGCTGACGAGCCCGGAGATGACGCTGGGCAGCGCGCCTTCCATGCCGGCGATGACGATGATCACCCGGGCCGAGGCGAGGCGCGCGTGTTCGCCGAGCAGCCGGTGCAGGCCGGCGACTCCGACGTCGTACAGCCGGCAGACGTCGTTGCCCATCAGCTCCGCGGTCCGCGCCGCTTCTTCCGCGACCGGCATGTCGGAGGTACCGGCGGCGGCCACCACGATGGTGCCATGGCCAGGAGTGACGTCGGCCTGACGGTACGTGATGACGGACGCATCGGAGTAATACATCGCGCCGGGGACTTCGGCACGGACCGCTTCGTACGCATCAGCGCTCGCCCGCGTGACGAGCAACGTAGAACCGCGCCGCACGATCGCCGCCGCGATCGCGGCGATCTGGGCAGGTGTTTTGCCTACGCCGAGGATCACTTCAGGAAATCCCTGACGGATGGAGCGATGATGATCGACGCGCGCGAATCCCAAATCTTCGTAAGGACGCGCTCGCAGCTCGTCGACGAGCTGTTCGCGCGCCGTATCGGGATCGAGATCGCCGCGCGCGACTCGTTCGAGCAGATCCTGCAGCTGTTTGTTTGACGTCATCCGACCCCGACAGTAATATTAAATGATTGCACGCGTAGAACATGACGCCCGTTGAGACGCTCACCCTCGCCACATACTTCTTCGTCCTGATCGTTCTGGCGATTTACGGGTGGCACCGCTATTACCTCGTGTACCTCTACATGAGGAACAAGGGCAACGAGCCGAAAGCCGAACGTCCGCTCGATCCGCTGCCGGTCATCACGATTCAACTGCCGCTCTACAACGAGATGTACGTTGCCGATCGCCTCATCGACGCGGTCTCGGCGATGGACTATCCGCGCGAGCTGCTCGAAATCCAGGTGCTCGACGATTCGGTCGACGAGACGCGCACCATCGCCGAGTCGGCCGTCCGGCGCCTCGCCGCGCAGGGCCTCGACATCAAGTACTTCCACCGGACCGATCGCGTCGGGTTCAAGGCGGGCGCGCTCGAGGCCGGCCTGACAAAGGCGCGCGGCGAGTTCATCGCGATCTTCGACGCCGACTTCATCCCGACGCGCGACTTTCTGACGAGGCTGATGCCGCACTTCGCCGATCCCGGCATCGGCATGGTGCAGGCGCGCTGGGGGCACATCAACCAGGACTATTCGCTGCTGACGAAGATCCAGTCGATTCTGCTCGACGGCCACTTCGTGCTCGAGCACGGCGGTCGCAATCGCAGCGGCCGCTTCTTCAACTTCAACGGCACCGCGGGCGTCTGGCGCCGCACGGCGATTGACGACGCCGGCGGCTGGCAGCACGACACGCTCACGGAGGATTTGGATCTCAGCTATCGCGCGCAGCTCCGCGGCTGGCGCTTCGTCTTCGTCTCGGATTTGATCGCGCCCGCCGAAGTGCCGGTCGAGATGAACGCGTTCAAATCGCAGCAGCACCGCTGGGCGAAGGGATCCATCCAGACGTGCCGCAAGCTGCTGCCGACGCTGCTGCGCGCCAGGCTGCCGCTCGGCGTGAAGGCCGAAGCGTTCTTCCACCTGACGGCGAACTTCAACTACCCGTTCATGTGCGTGATGTCCATCCTGATTTTCCCGACGATGGTCATCCGCTACAACATGGGCTGGTACGAGATGCTGCTCATCGACGTGCCGCTGTTCTTCGCGGCGACGTTCTCCGTCTGCAACTTCTACATGGTCTGTCAGCGCGAGATTCATCACGACTGGCGCGCGCGCATCAAGTACCTGCCGTTCCTGATGTCGATCGGCATCGGTCTCTCGATCAACAACACGCGGGCCGTCTTCGAGGCGCTGTTCAACAAGCACAGCGATTTCAACCGCACGCCGAAGTACCGCATCGAGGGCGAGGCCGACGAGTG
>Ga0070694_100001069_pt1 | contig 15658 bp, 11 predicted proteins | sample KBSK1251metaG_FD_65470 | JGI IMG/M metagenome (GOLD analysis project Ga0070694, IMG submission 65470) | Corn, switchgrass and miscanthus rhizosphere microbial communities from Kellogg Biological Station, Michigan, USA - KBS K1-25-1 metaG | ecosystem: Host-associated > Plants > Roots >... | reverse complement strand
GCTACGCCTCAGACTCGAGGCGTAGCCTCGAATGACAAGACACGCTTTCGGAGAGGCGGAGCCTTTCCGCACATCGAGCGGCATAGCCGCGATCCAGCGCGGCCATTGAACCGCACCGCTTTCACGTCCACTTCGCTCCCACCATCATCTATTCCTTCGCTCCGGCCTTTTGTAATTGGGCCACCACGTCGGTCAGTCCCTTTTCCCTGGCAGATTTCAAAGCAGTGTCGCCGTTTTTCGAGTGGGCGTTTACGTTTGCGCCCTTCGCCAGCAGCAAGGGCACGATACTGGTATGGCCGCCCCGCACTGCCAGTAGGAGCGCCGTATTTCCGTCCGTATCCATGGCGTTGACGTCCACGCCGCGCTCAGTAAACTCACGGACAATCGACACGAGGCCCTCGGAATAGTCCTTTGTCTTGAAGACGTCCTTGAACTCGCTGAATACTTTAGCGTCAAGGATAGTCATCAGGCAGGTGCGGCCTCGCTTGTTGCGAGCGTTTACATTTGCGCCCTGGTCCAACATCCTTTGAATGATATCTGGTTGGAACCCGTTGGCAGCCTGCATCAGCGCTGTCTCGCCTTCATTGTTGGTGGCGTTAACGTCGGAACCCCTGGCCAGAATGGTCATAGCCGCGTTGTATCTCTCGAGCGTGAGGAGGTGCTCGTGAAAAACATAGAACAGGGCGGTCTCGCCGGCTTCGTCTCGGGCATCGACCTCGGCACCTTTATTTAACAGCAGACGCAACGCCGGATGACCCTCTTCAGCCGCTCGCATCAACGGAGTGATTCCCTTCCGGTTTCGCACGTTGACCTGGGCGCCGTGCTCCAGAAGGAAGGGCACGAGCGGTTTGTGGGCTTCCAGGTAGCCAAGCCGGGACCCCATGACCAGCAACAAAGCGGTGTTGCCCTCGTTGTCAGTGGCATTGATTTTCGCCCCGCGCTCCAGCAGAAGCTTTACGGCATCGACATGGTACGTACCCGCCGCCAACATCAGCGCCGTCTGTCCCTGTTTATCGACAGCGTTGACGTCGGCGCCCTTGGTCAGCAAAAGGGGCACGAATTCATTGGCGTAGTCGCCCTCAGCCGCCGCGAGCAGGACGGGCTGGCCGTCATCCGTTTTTGCGTTGGCATCCGCGCCCTGTTCGAGCCGCATACTGGCTTCGGCAACCTGCCGGCCGGCCACTGCCGCCAACAACGCGTTTGTCCGCGCTGTCGCCGAAACGGAAGCCGCATCGGTTCCTTCCCCGGCCCGTGCGCCCTTTTCAAGCAAAAATTTGACGGTCTCAGGCTGTCCCGCCGTGGTAGCCAGAGTTACGGCCGTGTTGCCCTGGTCATCCATGGCGTTACAGTCTGCGCCTCGCTCGACCAGCAACTTAACAACCTCGAGATTCCTCCAACCCTTTGCCGCTTTCATCAAGGCAGTTTGGCCTCGATTGTCTTTGGCGTTCACGTCAGCACCTTTGGCCAACAACATTGGTATTACTTCCTGCTTGGCGCCCTCCGCAGCCACCATCAATGCGTTAGTCCCGTCCTGGGTGCGAGCGTTGACGTCAGCGCCCTTGCTCAACAGTAATTGCACGAGTTCAGGCTGCGTGTCCCAATTGCTTAGCAGGATGACCAGCGGCGTCCGGCCCTCCTGGTCTTTGGCGTTGACCTTGGCGCCATGAGCTAACAGTAAACGCACGATCTGGGTGGTAGCGCCAATGACCTTCCATTCCGAAGCATAGCCGGTGAGCGCTTTCATCAAGGCCGTCTGTCCCACTTTGTCAGTGGCATTAACGTCAGCGCCGCGCGACAACAGAAGGCTTACCACCTTGCTATGATCAATTCTGCCTTCCTCGTATCGCGACTCAATGCTCACGGCGCTCATCAAGAGGGTCGCGCCGTCACGATTTCTGGCATTGACGTCGGCACCCTGGTTCAGCAAGGTGCGGACTCGGACTACATCGCCCTCGATTGCTGCTTTGAAGAGCGTATCGAGACTCGAGGGCTGGACGGTAGTGTCTGCCGTCGGGGAGCCAATGGCGACCGGTGCGCTGGCTGTCAAAACCATCAACGCCGCGAGAGCGAACATAGCTCGGTACCTGGGGGTAGTTTTGATCAGCATTCTCGAGCATCCCGCTTTGTTATTCCGGCGCGGTAGCTGGTCGGTTTGTAGCTAGACGTGTACTGGCACCTCACTTTGCTCAGATGATCCCGAGGCTGCCCCGGTAGCCCGGCCCCGGCGCATGAACATCGTCCTATTGCGTTCCTCCGGAGCTGAGACTTATTTTGATCGGTGTAGCTATCAACTGAGCTAAACCCGTTTAAGGTAGGTGTCGGTAGTACCGTTTCGGAGTTCGCGTGGCCTGTCAGCAACGGAACCCTGGTTCACTCGTCCGAACTCACATTCGGGAACCCTGAGCCTTCCGTCACGTTATAACTCTGGAAACATAGGAGAACTGTGCCCATGAAGCTATGGTTGGTCTTGCTTGTCTTGTTGTTTTCGTCGCTACCCGGCTTCGCCCAAACCGTTCGTCAGAGTATTTCGCTTCAAAAAATGTCTTTGCCGGCAAACGGGCGGCCGACCAGAATGAGCAACCTCTTTTTTGCCAAGCCGGACAACAAACAGGTCCATTACCCACCTGACTGGAAACAAGTTGAGATTTCTCCGGTGATGGAAAACGCCGCGCTGGCGCCTGTCTACGTCATTCGCTTTCAAGAGAGCGGCGGTCCGAGTTATGTCGTCGATACCAACGCAGACCTCGACTTTCAAAATGAATCGAAGCTGCGATTCCACGAGATCGATGAGCTGAAGTTTGCCGACTTTGAAGTCACAGTTCAGGCCCGGGCTCCAAAGCAGGGCGCTCCCACGAAAGTCAGTTACCAGATTGTCTTGTCACGCGACGGATATGTCTACGCGCGAATCAGCGAATATCGTGTAGGGGAGATTCGCATTGCCGGCAAAACCTTTGGCTTAGATCTCCACACCAGAAGCCGAAACTACCCTTTGTTTGATTTATCCGGAAGTACTGTCTGTCTAATCGATCTGAACCACGATGGCGCTTTTTCGCCGCGTTGGAGCCTTTCCGAATCCGGTGACGTTCTGCCACGCGAAGAGATCGATATCTCATCTCCCTTTATTCTGGGCGGAGAGAAACTGCGAGTCGTCGATCTGGATCCGGCCGGTACCAACCTCCGCATCGAGCCCAGTGCGGAAGAGGTCTCCATCTCTGTAGGATTCAAAGCGCCGGCATTTTCGCTTCAGGCTCTTGACCGAACTCCTTACGGCCGGGAGCAGTTAAAAGGCAAGATCGTCTTACTTGAGTTCTGGTCAGTCACTTGCGCTTTTTGCAAAGGGATCCTTCCGGAGTTCAACTCGCTGGTCAAGAGAGTTGCCGGAAAAGATTTTATTGCGCTGGACGTGACCAAAGAGGAGAGTGCCGAGGAAATTAGCAGCAACCTGCGCGAAAATCCTCGCGAGGCCAAAGTCACTCTATTTGATAAATCCGCCTGGCAGACTTACAACCGGCAGGTCATCACACCGACCTTTTATTTAATCGATCATCGAGGGATTATTCGGTTCTCCGGCGCGGGAGCTTCCTCGGATCAGTTGAAGGTAGTCGAACGGCTGGTCGAGCAAATTCGCAAAGAGATGGACGAGCGGGAATGATCGAGTCCGGCCATGTGGCACGGGTGTGTCCCGCCCGTGAATCACGCGCAGGATGCGCGTGCCACATTACGAGTTCCCGTTGGTTCCCCACTTCCCAAGTTGACGGAGCTTTTGATAACGACGGGTGAGACGATCTTCGACACTCAGGGTTGAGGACTCAGCCAGTCGTTCGCAAAGCGTAATGTCCAGGAGTCGGGCTGCTTCATCGTGAGAGTTTTGTGCCCCGCCTTTGGGTTCGCCGACGACCTCATCAACTATTCCTTCTTTCTTAAGATCCGGAGCGGTCAATCGCAACTCCTCGGCGGCGCGAGCTGCCTGACTTGAATCCTTCCAGAGAATCGCGGCGCAGCCCTCGGGTGAGATGACTGAGTAGATGGCGTTTTCCAGCATCAGAATTTGATCGCCCACACCAATCGCCAGAGCGCCGCCAGAGCCTCCTTCACCAATGACCGTCACGATAACGGGTACGGTCAGTTTGGTCATCTCACGAAGGTTATAGGCGATGGCCTCAGCCTGGCCGCGCTCTTCGGCATCGATGCCGGGATAAGCTCCAGGCGTATCAATGAAACTGAAAATTGGACGGTCGAATTTGTCCGCCAGTTTCATGGCCCGTACAGCCTTGCGGTAGCCTTCGGGTTTGGGCATCCCAAAGTTTCGGAACTGGCGCTGTTTCGTGTCGCGCCCTTTCTGATGACCAACGACCAGAGCCGGCATTCCATGAAAACGGGCAAACCCGCACACCAACGCCGGGTCGTCAGCAAAACGCCGATCGCCATGAAGCTCGCTAAAGTCTTCGAACATTCGTTCAATGAAATCGAGCGTATACGGCCGGTCCGGGTGCCGCGCGAGCTGAACGCGTTCGAACGCTGTCTGCGGATCTGTTTCGTTTGAATCGTTGGCCATTGAAAATCACGTCCGACAAACTTTAAGTTTGTCGCCAAGTCTCGACAAGCTAAAGCTTGTCGGACATCAAGCGGATGCCGCTACTGCCCTCACCGGCAAGCCACTCCAGATTACCTCACAACCCAGGTTTCTCAGAGCCCGCTCAATTTCGACGCTGCCCTGCACCTTCAGAGAAGGATGAGCGCGAATACGAACCGTCATTTCATCGAGTCTCATATCGATGAAGACATCGCAATCGCCAGGAGACCCCTCGAGCAGCTTCTTGACCTCTTCGCATTGTGCAACCTCATCCTGAGAGTTCGCAAAGTGAATAATCAGTTCGCGGGCCTTTTGCTGGACCGCCTGGGTCAGTTCGGTGACCTTCTCGGCAAAGATCGTGATCATGCCTTCATCGCTGATCTCTGCCCGGCCGCTGACCAGGATGGTGGCTTCATCGGCGAGAATCGAACTGTTGCGCCGGTAGGGTTCCGGCCAGAGAACACACTTGACCGCGCCCGCCTGATCCTCCAGCTGGAAGATTGCGAAGCGGTCTCCTTTTTTGGTCGTCCTCAACTGAAGGTCCTTGATCAGTCCGGCCATCGTCGCGCGCGATCCGGTTTCCTGTTGAATAAGCTCAACCGAAGTGACAGCGCCGAGCTGGCCGATCGTTTCGAGATGCCCATCAAGCGGGTGTCCGGTGATGTAAAAACCCAGAGACTTCTTTTCCGCCGTCAGCATCTCCATCGGAGACCATGCAGGTGCGTCTGGTAATCCGTCGGTCGGCTCGATATCCACAACTTGCTCGCCACCGAACAGATCGTTTTGGCCCAGCGCTTTGGTGCGGCGTGCGCGCACCGACCGCGCCACCGCTGAATCGATCGCAGAAAATAGCCGCGCGCGCCATTCGTGAGCCAAAACCTGCGCCGGTTTCAGAGAGTCAAAAGCTCCGCTGCAAACCAGGCCTTCCATGACTCGCTTGTTAATCGCGCCTTCCTCGAGCCGCTCAGTAAAATCAAACAGAGATTTGAATGGCCCCTGCTGGCGCGCCTTGATAATGCCGTTGACGCTGGACAGACCGATTCCCTTGATAGCCACCAGGCCATAGCGGATTGCGCCTTTGAGCGCCGTGAATCCGACGTCACTTTCGTTCACGTCGGGAGGCAGCAAGGCAATTCCCTGCCCTCGCATCTCTTTCGTGTAGCGGAACACCTTGGCAGTGTCGTCGACTTCGTTCGAGAGGACGGCGGCGTAGAAATGCTCCGGGTAGTGAGCTTTTAGATATCCGGTCTGAAAAGCGAGATAGGCGTAGGCGACGCTGTGCGCCTTCGGGAACCCGTAATCGGCGAACTGGGCCATCAAAGAGAAAATCTGCTGAGCTTTGTCGCGCTTGATGCCGCGCTCGACGGCGCCTTCAATGAATTTCTGTTCCTGGCGCGCCATCTCCTCACGGTTCTTCTTGCCCATCGCTTTCCGCAGGCTGTCCGCCTCGGCCATAGAGTAGCCGGCCAGCTTCTGCGCCAGGAGCATCGCTTGTTCCTGATAGACGATCACCCCGTTGGTGCCGTCCAGAATCTCCTTCATCTGCGGCACGATATAACTAACCTTCTTCTTCCCGTGATGCCGCAGGATGAAATCGTCGACCATTCCGCCATCAATCGGCCCGGGCCGGTAGAGAGCGTTGAGCGCTGACAAATCCTCGATACTGCTCGGCCGCAGCTTGCGACAGATGTCCTGCATCCCCGACGATTCAAACTGAAAAATCGCATCTGTCCGCCCTTCGGTAAACAGTTGCATAGTCTTTTCGTCGTTAAGCAATATCTTCGACCAGTCGATCTCTTCAGCAAGCGACTGCTTAATGCTCTTTAAGCAATCGCTTATGATGGTTAAGGTGTTAAGCGCTAAGAAGTCCATCTTAAGCACCCCGACCTTTTCGAGGTCGGACATCTCGTACTGGGTGGTGACTTCGTCCTTCCCCGAAACGGCGATAGGAATTAGTTCCTGAAGGGGTTCAGGTGTGATCACGACGCCCGCAGCATGGACTGAGACGTGGCGCGCGCAGCCTTCAAGGCGCCTGGCCAGGTCAATCAGGTCGCGAACCTGATCGTTGGTCTCCATCGTTTTGCGGAGTTCAGGCACCTGCTCAATTGCCTGTGTGATGCTGACGTTCCGTCCGCGAACCGGGGGCGGGATCATTTTTGAAATCCTGTCCACCTCCGCGTAAGGCATGTCCAGAGCCCGGCCGACATCCTTGATGGCAGCCTTGGAAGCCAGGGTTCCGAAAGTCACGATCTGGCACACGGAATCGCGGCCGTAAAGGTTCGCGACGTGATTAATGACCTCCGCCCGGCCCCGTACGCAAAAGTCTATGTCGATGTCCGGCATTGAAATGCGGTCAGGGTTCAGGAAGCGCTCGAAGAAGAGGTTGTACCTGAGCGGGTCGATATCGGTTATTCCCAAACAGTACGCGACCAGGGACCCGGCGGAGGACCCGCGGCCGGGACCAACCGGAATGCCGTGCTCTTTCGCATACTTAACGAAGTCCCAAACGATTAGGAAGTAACCCGAATACCCCATCCGCTTGATGACACCAATCTCATGGGCCAGGCGCTGCTCGTAATCGCTGAACGGGTGGGTCATCTCTCCTTTCGAGAGTTCCAGGTCCCAGACCTGGGCCTTTCGCGTCTGATAACCCTCGCGGACGGTCTTTTCAAAGTACTCGTCCGACGACAAACCAGCGTCCGATTCAGGAATTGGATAGTTGGGGAGATAGTTGATGCCTTTGGGCAGAGTCATGTCGCACCGCTCGGCGATTTCGACCGTGCGCTGCAAAGCATCGGGAAGTTCGTCGCCGAAGATTTGCCACATTTCCTCGGGAGAACGCACATAGAAATTCGGCGTGCCGTAGCGCAGACGGTTCTGGTCGCTCACAACTTTTCCGGAGCCGATACAGAGCAGGACGTCATGCGCGCGCGAGTCTTCAGGCATCAGGTAATGCGCATCGTTCGTGGCGACGAGCGGAATGCCTGTGCGCCTGGAGAGCTCCACCAGAGGCTTGCGAATCCGCGCCTGAGGCTCGAGGCCATGCTCCTGAATCTCGAGGAAATAATTTCCCTTGCCCATTATTTCCTCAAACTCCAGGGCCGCGGCCGCGGCGTCGTCCGGACACTGTTTCGCAAGCATCGCCGAGGGGACGCCGGACATGCACGCCGATAAAGCAATCAGCCCCTTGCTGTGCTGTGCCAGCAACTCTTTATCGATGCGCGGCTTGTAGTAGAAGCCTTCGGTGAAAGCCTTTGAGGTCAGCCGCGAAAGATTCCGATAGCCCTCGTAATCCTTTGCCAGCAGAATCAAATGAAAATTCGCTTTTTCTCCGCCGATGGTGCGCACTGATCTGTCCAACCGGTTAGTCGAGGCGATGTAAGTCTCGCAACCGATGATGGGTTTGATCCCGCGATCCTTCATGGTGTTGTAGAACGTGATCGCACCGTACATGTTGCCATGATCGGTCATGGCACACGCGTTCATCCCGAGTTTTTCGGTGCGTTCAGCCAGCGGTTTTATTTGGATTGCGCCGTCGAGAAGACTGTAGTCGGTGTGGAGATGTAGATGGACGAAGCCCTTGTCCTGCATGATGAATAATTATGAAAAGAACAGCCCGGGGAAATTCTCTGCTTGTTCAGGTGTCACACTATATCACGTGTGCCCGAACGATCAACTTAACAAGATATTGACGCCGGATTTATTATCGCTGAGCGATGGAGTCAGTACCGGGAGCGATTTTCTCCTCTCCCTCTGGAGAGGTTGGCAGAGGATCCGAAGCATAGCGACGGGTGTCCCTCTCCCGGGGTTGACAGCAAAGAAGAAATAGCCACGCATCACGGCCGCGTCAACTCAAGTGTTCGGTGACTTACTCAGAAAACTGCCTGGGTCTAAACTTTATGCTAACGCCGCGTCACTCAGACCTTACGCGCTCCGAGCGCTTGTAGCACCAACCCGCCACATGCAATCACTAGCCAGACCCTTTAAGTATTTGTTGGTGGGGCTTGCGGATCGACGTGGCGACGATCGAGTCGTTATGCTTGCTGATATTGAGAGAAGCCATTCTGACGAATGATGGACTCCAGAACACATAAGACGATTGAGACGTGACCTTGAAAAACCTCGAAAAGAAAGCAGCCAAACATCGCCAGCCGACGCCTGAGAGCGTTGAGGCCTTTGTCGCCTCACTCGATGAAGCTTCGAAGCAAGCGGTATGTGCGCTGCGGCAAATCTTTCTGGCTGCCGACCCCAGCATTGCCGAAGGAATCAAGTGGAATGTGCCGAGCTTCCTGACCTCGGACTACTTTGCGACGATGAACCTGCGCGTGAAGAACGGTATTGGCGTAGTCCTCCACTTCGGCGCCAAGAAAAGTGACATCTCCAGGACTGGCGTCGCGATCTCGGACCCGGCGTCTTTGCTCGTATGGTTGGCAAAGGACCGCGCGATGATCACGTTTCGCGACGTGGACGACATCACGGCTCGAAGGTCAGCGTTGACCGAACTGATCCGCGAATGGATCAAGCATCTCTAAGTGCACGTTTGGCTCGGCAGCGCTCTGGGTACGCAATGGTCAACCTCAACGGTTAACTCGACAGCCTTTTCCCTGGGGTGGATCATTCTGCTCGCAAAAAAAAGGCTGCTCTTCTCCCAGAGCAGCCTCAGAATAGCGACTGGCGACGGCTTAGTTCGGCAGGCAGATCTCAGCCGTCATTTCAGTGGTAAAGTTCAAACCGTCCGCGGATACTCGGCCGGTGGTGAAGACGTCGCCGGTTGCGCCATTGAAGCGGCCCGTTCCGTCCGTAATACGGCCGACGCCTGCGAAGGTTCCGCGCGCAGTATCAAATACCGAAACATCGCTGATAGTCAGCTTCCCATCATCCGTCGTGTACGTCGACACGCCTGGAACCACCAGCCGTCCCAGTGCGTCGCTGACGATCGGATCGAAACTAAGGGCGCTGAAAAAGAAGTTTCCCCGGAACCCATGGTTGCCCCTGAACGTCCCGACGGCACAGAACCCTATCGGGCTCGTACACCCTTCAGTGGTCAGGTGGTCATTTTGCTCTGCAACAATGGTCTTACACTGCGAGGCAGCGAAAGCGGCCGGCGCCGCCATCACGAGCAACAGCAACATCGTTACTACTCTGGTTTTTGAGAATCGAACTTTCATATCTACTCCTACTCCTTGTTTTCAATTTAAGGCTGGCACAAAAGCCCGCCTGAATGAGCGCAAAGGTAGACGGATCGATACACCTAAGTCGTTAGAGTTTTCTGAAATCTCTTTGAAAAAGTTCTGAAAAACTGCGCGATTGAGAGGTCTTGTGTGGAAATGGAGTCAGTACGGGGAGCGATAGCGACCGGGTGAGTCTATTGATTCATTGACTGATTGATTCATTGGGTCATTGAAAGAGCGTAAATGATTCAATGATCAAATGATTCAATGAATCAACAGACTCACCCGGTCGCTACCGCTCCCGGTTCTGACTCCATGTCCACTCTCTCACTCCCATTCAATCGTGCTGGGTGGTTTTGAACTGATGTCATAGACGACGCGGTTGACGCCTTTCACTTCTGAGACGATTCTTCCGGAGACGCGTGCCAGCAAATCGTGCGGCAGGCGCGCCCAGTCGGCGGTCATGCCGTCCACGCTGGTGACGGCACGAATCGCGATCACGCGTTCGTAGGTTCGCTCGTCGCCCATGACCCCTACGGTTGAAACCGGGAGCAAGACTGCGAACGACTGCCAGACGGATGAATACAATTCGGCCTGGCGCAATTCCTCATCGAGAATTCGATCGGCGGCGCGGACGATTCGCAGGCGTTCTTCAGTTATGTCACCGATTACCCGAACTGCCAGGCCTGGTCCCGGGAATGGATGACGGTTAAGGATTTCTTCAGGCACTCCCAGTTCGCGACCGATAATCCGCACTTCATCCTTGAACAGCTCGCGCAGCGGTTCGATCAATTTCAGATTCATCTTTTCCGGCAAACCGCCGACGTTGTGATGACTCTTGATCGTCACCGAAGGGCCGCGGACGGACACTGACTCGATGACGTCCGGATAGAGCGTGCCCTGAACCAGGAACTTCACATTGCCGATTCGGTTTGCTTCTTCCTCGAAGACGTCAATAAACGCAGCGCCGATAATCTTTCGTTTCTTTTCAGGATCAACCACGCCTTTCAAAGCGTCCAGGAATCTTTCGGTGGCGTCGACTCCGCGGATGTTCAGCTCGACCGTTTGTTTCAGCAAGGCCAGAGTCGATTCGAATTCGCCTTCGCGCAGTACGCCGTTGTTGACGAAAATGCACGTCTGCCGATTTCCGATGGCTCGATGAACCAGCGCCGCCGCCACCGAAGAGTCCACGCCCCCCGAAAGACCACAGATCACCTGATCGTTTTCGCTGACGGCAGCTTGAATCCGGGCCACCTGTTCATCAATCGCCGCGGCCGGGCTCCAATCCCCGGCGCACTCGCAAATCTCAAATAAGAAGTTTCGAAGGATCTGTGCGCCCAGGGGCGTATGGGCAACTTCCGGATGAAATTGAACGCCGAAGATCCTGCGGGCCGGATTTTCGAATGCGTTGACGGCGTCGTTGGTCGTGGCCGTGACATGAAACCCTTCGGGCAATTTCGTGACGTGGTCGCCGTGACTGAGCCACACATCCATCTCGCGCGGCAAGCCAGTGAATAAAGCCGTCTCTCCGTTCACGACGGTAAGCCGGGCGTAACCATACTCGCGGCTGGACGAAGGCTGGACTTCACCGCCCAGCTGATGAGCCATCAACTGCAAGCCATAGCAGATTCCCAGAACCGGACACTGGGACTCGTCAACAAGGTCCCTTTCCGATCGCGGCGCATTCTCGTCATAAACCGAAGACGGCCCTCCCGACAGAATCAGTCCTTTGGGCTGCCGCGAGGCGATTTCCCTGGCCGAAGTATTGAACGGAAGAATTTCGCAGTAGACGCCGGCTTCCCGAATACGACGGGCAATCAACTGCGTGTACTGGGAACCAAAGTCGAGTATGATTATTCTTTCGTGACTATTAGGCTGCAAAAAAGGAAAACCTCCACGTCAAAGTAAGCGTCAAAGAAAAGAATGTATTTGCGGAACCCTGGATTATAGAGGCGAGAATTCGAAAGCAGCAAAGCCTTTTAGCCAAATAGACGAACGAGTTTGCATAAAACGAACTTTTTACCCTCACCGGGAATTCTCAGGCCTTTTCTTGTGCGCCTCACTTACTGCTTTCTGGCGGCGATTCTGGCACATTCATCGGCGGCGTTTGAGAAAGACAAAAACTCTGCGCGCAGGAAAGACGACGGACTTGCGCTCTCACAACCTCTGAGGCTCGCCTGGCGCTATAACACAGACCGAACGACGGATTTGACGCCTGCTGCTGACGCAGAAAGCGTCTTCTTTCCTTTAAGCAACGGAGTGCTGCTGGCCCTGAACACCAGCGACGGAAAGTTGCAATGGAAGGCCGAAGTGGGCGGTGATTTTTCCGCGGCCCTGGTGGCCGATGAGCGAAGTGTCTTTGCCGCCACCGGCTATACCACACCCGAGGAAAAGAATCTTCGTGGAACTTTGCGGGCTCTGAGCAAGTCCACGGGCCTGACTTTATGGATGCGAACTTTGCCCGCCCCGATCTCGGGGAGCCTGGTGGCGGATAGCGTTGCCCTTTTCGGCGGCAGCGCCGATGGACATGTCTACTCTGTGAGTAAGCAGACAGGTCAGGTGTTTTGGAGTAATCAGTACGCCGAGGAATTCTCTGGTCAGCCACAGGTGCTCGGCAATCGAGTTTATTTCGGCAGCAATGCGGGAACGATTCGTTCGCTCGACGCCAGGACCGGCCAACTGCTCTGGGAATACAAGACGCGGGGTCCCATTCAGGGAGCCATTGCAGTCAAAGACAATATGGCCTATTTCGGATCGGGCGATGGAAACGTTTACGCCTTTGACGAGATCCGATCCAAAGTGCGCTGGCAGAGACGCACCGGCGCAGCAGTTCAGGCTGTAACGCTGGTTGAAAACGGCGTGCTGGCTTCTTCACTCGACAACTTTGCCTATCTGCTTTCGCTGAACAAGGGAGCTCTGATCTGGCGCCAGCAACTTCCCGGAAGAATCTCCTCGCGTCCAGTCACGGCCACTGACGGCGCATTGTTCACGCCTTTTTCCACTGACACGGCCATTGTGCTTAATCTTCGCGACGGCAAGCCGGCAAATACGCTGTCCCTGGGCGAGGAAAACAGCAGCGCGGCAGCTCCCATTTCCACCAGCCATCTGCTGCTGATCACAACGCCGCACGCACTCCTCGCGTTTGCAGCCCCTAACTCAAAATAGGTACGCACGCTTCCAGCGTGCTTGATTCAGAAGGGCGCACGCTGGAAGCGTGCGTACCGAGGGGGTCAGGCTTCGCGCATTTCGCCGGACTTATCAGGAGGGCGACGGCCCAGGGAAGCCAGCCCGCGCCACAGCAAACCATGGACGATGTACCCGACAACCAGAATCAGCAAAACCCACTGGGAGTACAGATAAATCAGACAGACCAGGCCAATGATGCCGATCAGCATCCTCGCGCTTCTGCGCCCAGCGCCGACAGACTTGAAGCTGGTGAAGCGCAGCGTGCTGACCATTAGCAAACCGAGAAAGGCCATCAGCACCATCATCACAATTGCCAGTACTTCGGGCCGGTGAGGAGCGTACTTCAAAGGAGTCGGCGAAAAATGAACTATCGCGGCGACCAAACAGGCGGCCCCGGGAATCGGTAAACCGACAAAGCTCTTCTTATCGACTTTTGGTGTTCCGGCTGCGAGCGGACGCGGCCGCGATGCCTGAACATTGAATCTCGCCAAACGAAATCCGCCGCAGATCACAAACATGAACGAAACGAACCAGGCGAGTTGCCGGACATTCATCCAATCCTGCAACGTGGTGCCATAACCCCAGACGTAAGCGAGAATCGCCGGCGCCAATCCAAACGACACGATGTCGGCCAGCGAATCCAGCTGGATGCCGATCTCCGTCGTGGTTTTGGTCATGCGCGCAATGCGGCCGTCGAGAATATCGCAGACGACCGCCCAACCAATCGCCATCGCCGCATGATCAAGTCGTTCGGCGGCATCTTTGACCTGTTGCACACCACCAATGCCCAGCAGGCGAAACGCGCTCATCGTCGCCATCACGGAATAGAAGCCGGCGAGAATATTCATCGCCGTGAAAAACGATGGCACGAGGTAAACGCCTTTTTTCAGGCCTTTGCGACCTGAAGGCGCCGGCGCCGGACCCAGACGCGTCCCTGATCTGAATCGTTGCACGTTCAACTCTTGATTTTCCCGATTATGGTTTCGCCGCCCCGCACACGCGTGCCGGTCTGAACCACGATTTCGATTTCAGGCGGCATTAACAGATCTGTTCGCGACCCGAACTTGATCATCCCAAAAAGCTCGCCACATTCTACTCTCTCACCCCGCCGCTTCCAACAAACAATGCGCCTGGCCAGAACTCCGGCGATTTGGGTGCAGGTTACGACCATGTGGTCGCCTTTGATTATCAGGCGGTTTTGCTCGTTCAAATCGCGAGACTCTTCTTTTGTCGCCATCACGAATTTGCCTTTTTTGTACGCAATTTCGACGATTTCACCGGCGATGGGCGCGCGATTGAGATGGACATCGAAGGGAGAAAGGAAAATGCTGACGAGGGATTGCGGGTTTTTATCGTCCGCGGGCCGGACCAGAGTGACGCGACCGTCGGCAGGTGCCAAAACGATACCCGGGGTCAAAGGAATCGATCGACGGGGATTGCGAAAGAAATACGCCATAAAGGCCGCGACCAGCAGCAGAGGAATGGCAGCCCACCAACATCCAAACACCAGAGGGATAATTGCCAGGATAATTGGAACAACTACAAATGGAATTCCGTCACGAACCATTGGGACACTATCGATCAACTCTACGGCTTTGCCGCCTGATGTGCGGAAAGGCTATGCCTTTCCGCAAGCGAGACAATTCCTATTGGGCTCCGCCCACGATTTTTGGCGGCGTAGCCGCGCCGAGAATTGACCGTCCTCCTCGGAAAGCCAGAGGCTTTCCGCACATCAGGCGGCTGAGCCGCCGTTTGTATTAACAACAAAACGGGGCACAACAGCTTTGCCTGTCGGCCCCGTTTCAATGATATTAATTAAAAGCAACCCTGCGCGGCAAACCGGACGCAGTTCGCAAAACTTAGTGCCCGGTTTTTTCGGCCTGGAGCATCAATGAGTACATCTGGTCTTTCAAAGCAAGCTTCTTTTTCTTTAAAGTGACCTCTTCCAACTGTTCTTCGTCGCTCGGATATGTAAGTGCGGACAACTCGCTCAATCGTTGTTCGTAACGTCCGTGTTCGCGAGCCATCTCTCGAAACTCAGGATTGCTCGCCATCAACGCCTCTTTGAGGCTGTCCGCCTTTGTCAGTTCCATATCTATATTCTCCTCTCGATTGGTTGGGTTGGAAAGAAAGTGCTTGCGGATGAGAAGTGCCTGGGGCAGTTCGTCATGAGCGAAATGTTAGCCCACGATGCATGTTAAATCAAGGTTAACTTTTGATCAGAACCGCCTGCGGTAGCGGGCGGTTGGCCCGATGAAAGCGGAGCCCAATTAGCCAACGGAAGGCTCATCAAAAGCGCATCTTCAGTTGGTGAACGATAGTAGTTTCGGCGGCGCCCTGTCGCGCGAAAACCGCAACGCACATAAAGTCTTTGGGCGACTTCGTTTCCGGCTCGAACTTCCAGGTGCGCCACGTTGGCGCCGTAAAGTTGAGCCACTTGCAGCGCCCGCTCCAACAACCTCGAGCCGATACGATTTCGACGGATTTCAGGCCGCACGGCAACGTTGTTGACGTGCAACTCTCCGGCGATCAGACGCGCTACGATAAAGCCAAAAAGTTCACAGCCGTAAGCGACTGAATCAACCCTCGCCACCAACATGATCGTGTCCTGTGGAGATTGCAGTTCCTTGTGATAAGCGTCCCAGCCCCAGGCACTGAGCTGGCCGAGTTCTTCGATCTGGCAGACCTCCAGCAAATCATGCTCGGTCATCGCTTCGATCGAAATCTC
>Ga0070694_100001068_pt1 | contig 15661 bp, 6 predicted proteins | sample KBSK1251metaG_FD_65470 | JGI IMG/M metagenome (GOLD analysis project Ga0070694, IMG submission 65470) | Corn, switchgrass and miscanthus rhizosphere microbial communities from Kellogg Biological Station, Michigan, USA - KBS K1-25-1 metaG | ecosystem: Host-associated > Plants > Roots >... | reverse complement strand
GAGGGTCACTGTCCTCTCAGCCGATCCGCTGAACCCATCCGCCCTGAACAGCACGCTGGACGTGAGCGGCGCTCCGCCGTCGACTCGTGAGACGACCTCCACACCAGCCGAGTCGCGCCACCGCCACGTGTGATACCGAAGTCCGGCGGCGACGGATTCTCCGGTGAGTGCGAGCGTCAATCCTGCCTGCACCCGGCAGTCGCCGCCCGTGCAGCTGATCGTCGGCGGAGCGGCCGGCTGCACGGTGATGATTTCCGTATCCGACGCGCAACTGCCAGCGCCGAAGCCGCCGCTGCACGCTTCGAAGCGCACCGTCACTCGAGTGGTCGCTGCGCCGTCGAAACCGCCGGCCGAGAATGGGACATCCGACGTGAACCCTCCGAGCGTGTCGATCAGCGTGGCAACGACAGCGCCCGACGCGTTCATCCATTCCCACCGGTGATATCTGAAGGCGGCCGCCGAAGAATCACCTTGCAACCGCATCGTTCCGCCCGCGCGCACGGCGCAGTCGACCGGCGAACAGACGATGGAAACCGCCGGCGCCGGCGTGATTTCAACGACCCGCGTCGTGGCGCCGCACGTGCCCAGTCCAAACCCGCGGTCGCAGGCGGTCAGCGTCACCGTCCTCGTATCCGCGCCGCTGAATCGCTCCGCGGAAAAGATCACGTCAGAGGCGTAACCGGTGGCGAGGGCATCGCGGTTGATCGCGACGGTCGCGCTCGACGCGTCGGTCCATTCCCACCTGTGGTAACGCAGCGCGGCGGCCGACGAATCGCCGTGGAGCCCCATCGTCTGTCCCGCCCGCACGGCGCACGTCGCTTCGGCGCACGTGATCGAGGGCGATGGCAGCACCGTCACGGTGAAGCTGCGCGTGGCAAGGTTGCCGTGCCGATCGATCGCGGTGCACGTCACCGGCGTCGAACCCAGGTCGAACCGATGTCCCGAGATCACGGCAGCGCCCTTGGCCGAGCACTCAATCGTCGGCAGCGGATCGACGAGGTCGATCGCGAACAGATCCGGTCCGAAGTCGACAAGGGCACCGTTGAGATCCGTCGCCACCGCGATGATTTGTCCCGATGTCTGTCCGCACGTGCCGTCGCCCACAAATGGATTCGGGATGCCTTTGAGCGGATCGTCATCCGCAATCACGTCGAAGTCCGCCGTGATGCGCTTCGCCGCCCATTGACTGCCGGCTGACGATGCAATCAAGCGGCTCGCGGTATCCAACGACAGGACGCGATCGGACTCCGACTCGGCGACCACCACGCCGTCGACAATCAGCGACGTCTTCTTTCCAGCCCGTCGCGCCTCGACGTGATGCCACGTGCCGTCGCGCGGAACCTGGCCGCCTTCGACGCGCACGGCGGGACCGGCACCGTCGCTCAATTCGAAGACCGCCGCGCCGCTGCCGGCGAGCGCGAGCTCGAAGTAGTCAGATGCGTTCTCGGAGCGGGTCGTCAGCAGACGGACTTCCCCCTGCGACTTCGCGCTCAGCCAGAGCGAGAAGGAGAAGTCACGCGCGCCAGGCGCGCCGAGGCCAACGCCAAAGTCGATGTACGACTCAATCGAGCCGTCGAACGACACCACCCCGCCTTTGCCGCCCTGCGGATCGCCCGCGGCGCAAACCGGAACGATGCGGCGAACGGCGCCCGGCTGAATAGCGCCGTGAACCGGCGCCGGACCGAACCCGGTGTCCCAGGCGACGTTCGCGGTGACGTCCATCACGCCTGCCGCAGCGGGCCGCGGCAGATCGAATGTCCATTCGTGCGCGGGGCTCGCCGCACCTGGAACGTGCAGCAACGGCGCTCTCGTGTCCGCGACCGTGACCGTCAGCGTGGTCGAGAAATTGTTTGGCGCGGTGCAGGCCACGTCGGTCGTGCCCAGGGGAAACACTGCGCCCGATTTCGGATTGCACTCCACCGGCAGCGGCTTGCCGTTCTCGTCCAGCACCGTCGGCTTCACATACGACACCGGCGTTCCGGCGGCCGTCATCGCCTCGGCCGAGAATCGCGACGAGATCTGATTGGTTTGCGTTTGCGCGCCGACGGCGCCGGCCGTCACAAGGAATGCCGCCGAGAGAACACACCGGACCGGCCCGCGGAAGGACCGCAGGATACGCAGGGTGACCATGGGTTTCCTCGATTGACGCGGCCATTCTACTGCCGGCGGGCGATGTTGCGGGGCAGAACCGCTGCACGGTTCTGCCCGTCTCATCTCGCTTCGTCAGAAATAGCCGCGGGATCACCCCGCTCGATCAGCGACGTTATCGCCGCGGCGCGCCGGCCGGGGGCGGTCCGCCGCGGCGCGCGGGCGCCGGCGGCAGCGTGCCACCTTCGGCGAGGATCTTCATGTTCTCGAGCGCGGTCTTGAACTGCGCGGTCCTTCGCGCCCGGTCCTGCTCGCGCGCGGCATCGTCGGGCAGCATCGAATTGTCGAAGAAGAGGGTGTAGACGATCTTCGAGGTGGTCGCAGTGACCGGCCTCGCTTCGAGCGTGCCGTGATAGAGGTTGTAAGGGCGTCCCTCTCTGACCGGCTGCGTGTACGTGTACGAAAGTTCCGTCTTGCCGACGAGCACCTCGTTCGCGACCGAACGCACGGCGCCGAATTCACCGTCCTTGCCCGACGTGATCGTGCACGGGATTCGCAGCCATTCGCCGATGTCGCAGTACTTGCCGACGCGCTTCCAGACTTCGGCCGCGGGGCGGTTCACCGTGATTTCCATCGGAATGAACGTGTAGGTCGGCGAGGCCACGACAATGCTCGCCGGCGCCGCCGGCGCGGCCTGCGCAGCGGGCGCAGGCGTCTGCGCGCGGGGGACGCTTGCCGCGCACGCGATCGCGAGCGCGCCGCCGGCGGCGGATCTAATGAATTGATTCCGCATCGATTCCTCCAAATGGTTTTCGCCTGTTCGCTGGCTCGTCGTCGAGTGTGATTCCGATCGCGTTCGTGCGCGTCATCGGTCGCGGCACCGGCATCGCCATCGCCGCGGCTTCAGGCGGCGGTTCGTCTTCGTCATCATCGGGCGCCAACTGGAAGTGCGCCTCCGCGATGGACTGAAGCGCGTCCGCCTTTGCCACGCGACCGTTGCGCCGGTGATGGTCCGCGAGCTCCGAATACCGATCGAAGCAAAACAGGTGCGAGTCGAGCAGCTCGCCGTTCCGCCCGAGCATCCACACGAAGAGCTTCATGGACCAGATGTCGAGCCGCAGACCAAGGTGCGCGAGGGCGTTCATCAACGGGAGAAGTATCGCACGCGATCGTCATTCTTCGAGCACGGCCTTGCCGAGCGCGGGGCGGCCGGCAAGCGCGGTGGTGAAGCCGAACAGCGCGAGCGAGGCGAGCACGAGAAGCGCCGTCACACCGGCTCCGGCATACCAGGCCCGGAGGTTGGCGGTGACCGGAAAGAATACGAACAAACCCGACACATAAAACGCCGTGACAGCCGCCAGAAGCCCGACGCGCACGACGAGGACGGCGAAGATGCCATTGACGATCGCGTTGGTCAAAAAATGGATCCAGAAATGCGCCGACGCGACAGCTCCGAAGAGAGGCAGAACGATCATGAACGCCGCGACCGCTACCGCTCTCGACCCGAGCGCGAGCCGCAGCAGCAGCAGCAGAAACACCGCGGCGAGGCCGGTCATGACGGCCTGCGCCAGACGCCAGACGAGGATCGGCACTGCGGCCTGCACGCCGTACGCGACGCCGAGAAAATCGGCGGGTACGAGATCCGGCATCACGCCGAGCCACTCCGGGACGAGCACCGCGCCAATCGCGCCGACCGCAATCAGACATCCGGCGGCGCAGCCGACGAGCAGATCGCGGCCGACGAGCGGATCGCGAAATTCTCCGGCGAGCACGCGCGCCCACGTGATCAGGATTTCGGGCCAGCGGCGCCGGAGGAACGGTTCGACCGCCAGGTAGCCCACCCAGGAGAACACCGCCGCGAGCAACGCCCACGACATCGCGGTGAGCATGAGCGCGATCTCCCACAGCGTCGCGATATGCCGCTCGCCGAAGAACCACGACAGGCACATCGCCGCGAAGACGAATGCCGACAGCCGGAGCGCGCCTCGACGATCGCCGCGTCCCGCGCGCACGTTGCGCTGCGCGAAGGCGACGGCCCCGACGATCATCGCGGCCAGTGTGAGAAAGACCGGCACGAGGGCGGCGCGTTCCGTCGACGTGAGCAGCGCCGGGACCGCGCGCGGCGGCCGCGTCCATGGATAAGTCGCCTCGAAGTACACGGCGCTGCCGCCGAGCGCGGCGGCTTCGAGGCGCACGGGCAGATCGGGCCGATTCGGCCATGTCCCTTCCCATGCGGCGCGGGCGTCTGCGTACACCGGCGGGTTGCGCTCCGGCGCAACCATCTTCCATGCGGCTGGATCGAATCCGGCGTGCGTGAGAATCGCATTCCAGTCCGGCGTCCGCGCGCTCGCCCCGTCGCCGGCCGATGCCGGCACGAGGACGAGGTGCATGAGACGGCCGGACGGATCGAGGCGCACGAGCGCCATCGACGCGAGCGCGAGTGGCGGGTCGACCGGACTGATGCGCGAAACGTTCCCGTATTGAAAGGGAAAGCGCCACGTCTCGAGCGGCTCCGGGCTCTCGCGGTACCAGAACCGCACGGGGCTCGGATCGAAGCGATTCCAGCTCGAACGCGAAGGCGCGTGCGTCTGAAGCCATCGAAGCTGCTCGACATCGACTTCGAATCCCGTCGCGCGATCGACGGGAGCCTCGTTGTACCCGAGCCGCGCGAGCATCGCGCGCGCGTTGTCGGCCAGGACATCGGGCGATTTGTCGGGCGGCCGCCAGATCAGCGCGCGGGAGGCGACGCCGATCGCCGCGATCGTTCCGGCGACGACGAGTGCGAGCGCCGCCCACGCGGCCCAGGTGTCGAGTCCCTCGCTCGTCCCGGATGCCGCGACCATTTCGGGCGACGGCGTGTCGCCGGCGAGCAGCGCCGCCTCGAGCGCGCTTCCGCCCGGCAGCGCCGCGGCGACATGCGCGACCGACGCAGGGCGCGCGCGCGGATCGCGCGAGATCGCGCGCAGGATCACGCGCTCGACCGACGGATCCATCTCCTTGATCAGTTCGGACGGCGCGGCCGGCAGCTCTTCTTCTTTTCGGGCGCGCAGCTCGGCGAACGACGAGGCGGCGAACGCGCGCTTGCCGGTGTAGAGCTCGTAGAGCACGAGCCCGAGCGCGTAGACGTCGCTGCGAACAGACGGACCCTTGCCGGCGAACTGCTCGGGTGCCATGTAGGCCGGCGTCCCCGACGCATCCGTTTCGAGTCCCTCGGCATCGGCCGCGACGGCGAGCCCGAAGTCGGTGATGCGCACGCGTCCGCGGCCATCGAGCATGACGTTGGCCGGCTTGAGATCGCGGTGAAGCACGCCGCGGTCGTGCGCGGCGGCGAGGCCGGCGCAAATCTGGCGCGCGATGTCGAGCGCCTTGTCGGCGGGCAAACGGCCGATGCGCCGCAGCAGCGAGGCGAGATCCTCGCCGTCGATGTACTCCATCGAGAGGAACTGCTGCCCTCCGGCGCCGCTCGTCTCGCCGATGTCGAAGACGCGGCAGACGTTGGGATGGGCGATCTGGCGCGCGATGCGGACCTCGGCGAAAAAGCGCTCGCGTTTGACGGGATCGTCCGCAAGACCGCGCGGCAGAAACTTCAGCGCGACAGGAGTGCCAAGCTTGAGATCATCGGCGCGGTACACCTCGCCCATGCCGCCGCGGCCGAGGAGACCGATGACGCGGTAGCGGCCGGCGAGCACCGTTCCCGGCGTGAAACCCCGGATCGAATCGCTCGAAAGGATTCGCGCGGCTGGCGTGTCCACAGCCGCCATCGGCGCATCAGGATGCGACGGCGCCGTGCTCGTCGGGAGTTGAGAGGGCGCCGCCACGCGCGCCCGCGGGAGGACCGGAGCTGCCGCTGCGTTCGCGACCAGTGCCGCGGCGGCCGCATCGGCGTCATTTGAGAAATTTTCCGCTGACGCCGCGCGATCGACGAGCGACTGCACGTGACGCCGCAGATCTTCGTCGCCGCGGCATTCCCGATCGAGGAATGCCTCACGCTCGCGCGAAGGCCGCTCCAGCGCCGAGTGAAAAACTCGCTCGATGTGGCGCCAGCGTTCTGGATCCACGGGTGCTCGTTGGCGCGGGTCATTCTATACGGTCCTTTCAGCGCCTCAGTCGGGCTCGCCAAACAGCGCGAAGCCGGCCCAGAAGACGGGATGCTCCGGCAGCAGGATTTTGCCCAGCGGTGTGTCGACGTGAAGTTTGTTCGCACGGAGATCGCCGAGCAGCCGCAGCTGCGCAGTCCGCAGCGCGCGCGCCTTGGTCGCGCCGCCCAGCCAGGCGCGATAGAAGTCGGGCAGCAACCGGTTCGCGGGCTGGTCGGCCACGTCCCACAGGCTCGCGACGAGCGACGGCGTGCCGGCGTAGATGAACGCGCGCGCGAACGTGGCGATGCCGTCGCCGCTGACGCGTCCCCCGGCGGAGCGGCACGCGCTCAAGACGACGAGATCCGCATCGAGGCTCAGGCCGTAGATTTCGCGCGCCGTGAGCAGGCCGTCGGAGGCGGCGCTCCCCGTCGTCAATGTCACGGCCGTCGTGACCATCGCGGGCGTGACCGCGAGAAACGATCCGAACGGATCCTCGTCGTGCACGACCGCGTGCGTCGCGAAATGCAGGACGGACTTGCCCGGCGCCGCCGCGCGAATCGTCTCCTTGGTCGCGGACTCGCCTTCGAGCGAGGTCACACGCGCGGAAGGAATCAGACGCGCGATCGCGCGGGCCTCGGCGCGCGCTCCAGCCAGCCGCGGCAGCGGCGACTCGAGCTTCGAGAGCACGGGCGGCACCGGATCGGACACGAGGAGGACGCTGCCGGTCCGCGAGTCGGGATGGCGGCGCGGCGCGGTGAATTGCAGCACCGCGCCGGCGGGGACGTAGTGCAGCGTGTAGTCTTCGAGCAGATAACGGCCGCGGTCGCTCTGCAGCGCGGCGAATGCCAGCGCCGACAGCGGGCCGTGCGGCACGATCGTGATGAGCGCGCCGGGCTGGCGCGGCAGCGCGCGGCGAACGGGCTTGACGATGAGGCCGTAGAGCTCTCGCCACGCGCTCGACGCGTTCGAATTCAAGGCGATCGATGCGGCCCCGCGCGTCGTGAGCGTGCGCGGCGCGCGACCGCCCGGACGTCCGCTATCGGGCGTTCCGTTTTCGGTGAACGGGGACGTGGCCCGAATCAATTCAGCGAGCCTCGATGCGCGCACGTCAACCTGCGAGGAATGCATCCGGCCGTCAGGCGCGATCACCCAGATGAACAACCGATCGTCGGTGGTCCAGTACACGAGCAATGTGGAGTGCAGCCGTTTCGCCGTGTCGACCAGGTCGTCTGCCGTCGCGGCCGGCGCCGCGACCTGACTTGGCAGGTCGGCCGTCGATCCGCGCACCACGAGCGGCAGGCTCTCGCGCGGCTGCAGGTCCTTGCTGGCCAGCAGATCGACGAAGGCGCGCGATCGCGCGAGCTCCGCGGTGGTGAGCGCCTCCGCCTCGCGGCCGTCGCGGAGCTGGAGCGCGATGGCCCGGCTGTAGATCGCTTCCCGCGCGACGTTGAACTGCTGCTTGAAGAAGTCGGCCGGCACCAGCTTCGCGCGGATGTCCTCGATCGTGTCGAGCGCCGCGTCGATGTCGTCGAGCGCCGCACTGGTGCGGCCGGACGCCGCGTGCACGGCGGCTCGCTGGTCCAGCGAATACAGACAATCCAGATCGCGGCCTGTGCAGAGGTCGACGGCTCGTTCGGCCAGCGTCATCGCCTCGTCGCGGCGGCCGAGCTTCACGTACACGCGGGACAGCTCGCGCATGCGCATCCCGGGGAAGGCGTCGAATCCGCGCGCCAGAACACCTTCGAGAACCCGAGCGGCCTCGGCATGGGCGCCCTGGTCCACCATCATGCCAGCCAGGTTGGCGCGAAGAAAATCCTGAATGCGCGGCGAGCTCGCGCGTTCGGCGATGGCGAGCGCGCGCTCGAAATACCGGCGGGCGCTGCGCGAGTCGCCGAGCGACTGATAGGTGACCGCGACGGCATTCAGGCTCTGCATGAGCTCGAAGGGCGAGTTCACAGCCTCATGGAGCGCGAGCGCCTTCTGCTGGAACTTCAGCGCTTCGTCCGAACGGCCGTGCGCACGATAGAGGCGACCGACGCTGTTGTACACACGCCCCAGCGCCCGGCGATCGCCGACATCCTCGAAGATCGCCGAGGCCTGGTTCAAGGACTCGAGCGCGTCTTCGTATGCGGCGGCGGTGAACAGATGATCGCCCTGCGAGTGGAGCGCTCGTGCTTCGACGAGTCGGTCTCCGGCGGTGCGCGCGTCGGCGATCACGCGCTCGAGCAGTCGCAGGTCTTCACCACGATCGAGCTTCGCGACGCGAACGAGCTCGAGCGTCGCGACCGCGCGCCCCCGGGTATCGTTGGCAGCCTCGTACGCCGAAACGGCGCGTCTGGCGCGAGCTTCCGCTTCGGCAAAATCGCCGGACAGACTGGCGATCATGCTGAGCAGGTGATTCGCGCGGCCGATGCCGCTCTGACTGGCCAGGCGATCGTAAATCTCGGCGCACCTCAATCCGCGTTCGCGCGCCGCCGCGTACTGTGCCCGTTCGTACTCGGCTTCACCGGCCGCGCACAGCGACTCCGCCTGCGTTTGCTCGAGCGACTGCTGCGCGGCGGGCGTACAAGTAATCAATGTGAAGGCAACGACGCCCGCCGCGAGCTGCCGCCTATCTCGCATCGATCTGTTTCAGCGCCTCGCACGCACGTGACGCGCGATCGCTGTTGCCGCGGCACAACGCGTCGAGCCGCGCGCGCGACTCGGACGTGCGACCCGCCCGCTGCTCGGCGATCGCCCGATACCACTCGATCCGGGGAGCGAACGTCGCGTCGGCGAGCGCTGCCGCTTTTTCCAGCGCGACGATCGCCCGTCCGGCGTCGTTGAGGAACAGACGCGAGACGCCGCCGTAATAAAACACTTCGACGGCGGCCGGGTACCGCGGCTCGAGCGCGGCGAATTCACCATCGGCGCGCGCGTAGTCGCCCTGCCGAAAGGCATCCACGGCCGGCTTCAGGTCCGTGAGCAGCTGGTTCTCCGAGTTTGCGCCGCGCCACGTCAGCGCGGCAGCGCTCAGGATCATCTCGGGCTTGTCGAGCGGCAGCTGGGCCTCTCGTCGAACCGCAGGCGCAGCCGGTGCCTGACGAATTTCGGCCGGCGACGGCGCTGCCGGTGTCCGGAGAATCTCGCGCGATGTCCACGCCGCGACGAGCACCACGGCGAACGCGGCTGCCGCGAGGGCAGGCCGCAGCCACCGCCACGCCGCCTCTCGCGCCTCCGATGACTTCGCGGTTTCCTGAATGCGCGCCAGCAGACGATCCTGCTCCTCAGGGCGCAGCGACATCTCCGCCTCGTCGAGTCCCTCGACGAGCGCGCGGCTCCATGCGTCTTTCGAGAGATAGTCGCCCGCCTCGGCCTGCAAATCCGGCGGCAGGGCGTCATGGTGTGCGGCGCGCAGCAGTTCGATCGGTGGATCGTTCTCGCGGCGCTTCCTGAGCGCCTCGAGATCCGGCCGAAGCGCCTGCAGCACGTTCTGTTCGTCAGCGTCCCAGCCGTCGCGCGGCGATTTGATGGTCACTTCGACACTCCGTATGTCTTGCGCAGCAGCGTGAGCGCATATTGAAGGTGACCCTTGACCTGCATCTCGCTCAATCCGGTCTTCGCGGCGATCTCCGCCCGCGTCATGCCCTGCACGTATCGCAGCATCACGCACACGCGGTGAATCGGCTTGAGGTCGGCGGCATCGAGAATCCATTCCTCCAACGGGGGCGGCGGCGTTGCGGACGGAACGTTCCGTAACTCCTCGCGATGACGCTCTTCGACCGCTCGCCGCCGCCACGCGTCGCGCGCGCGGTTGCGCACGACGGTGAGGAGCCAGCCCGGGAGCAACGACTGGTCGATCGAGCTGAGGTTCCGGTGCAGCGCAAGAAACGCCTCCGATGTCAGGTCTTCGGCCTCTTCCCGGTTGCCCGTGACGCTCATCGCAAATCGAAACACGGACTGGACGTGCCGGCGATAGAGGTCCTCGAAGCTTCCCATGTGAATACGGACTAGGCGCCGGTTTGGAAGACTTTTTTCGCCGTGCCCACCATATGCGTCGGCTCCGTCGACGGTCAACGGCCGGATCAGGTTGTCCCCGGTTATTCCAATCCGCCCCGCCGTGCGTATTCAAGAACACAGCCGGAGTCGCGATCGACCCCCAGGCGACTTCCAACGAGGCAGAACCGTGATCGCGAAACCAGGCTCAGCTCCATACCTGCGGCAAATCGGGATTGCTCTAATCGCAGCGTGTTCGGTCTCGCTACACGTGCATGCACAGGCGCCGCCTTCCTCGTCGACAGCCTTCGCCACCTATCTGGGATCCGACCAGAACGATGCGGTCATCGCGATCGAATCGAACGCGGCCGGCGCGGTGTACATCCTGAGTTACGACGGCAGCGGTTGTGTGCTCTCCAAGCTCGCACCCAACGGGCCGGGCGCCTGGTTGAACTCCTACAGCTACCCTCTCGGTCCGGCGAGCTGCGACGCGATGGCCGTCGCGCCGAACGGTGAAGTGTTCGTCGGACGGACAGGGCTCTCGAACGAGACCTACGTTCAGACCTTCTCGGATACGGCAGGTTTCCCTCAATCCATCCGACTCGTGAATCTGTGGCACATGAGCGGCGTGCGCAAGCTGCGGGTGGACAGCCGCGCCAACATCTACGCCGTCGGCTCGTGCCGGCCGGACGACAACGGCAATCTCTGGCCGCTGCCGCGTGGCGTCAACCCCGCGCCGGACGGAAGTGCGTGCAGCGCCGCTTCGAGTGCCACACAGTGGCTGCTCACGGTGAACAACGCCGTTGACGACCTGACGTACGGCACGTTCCTGGGTCCGGTGGACAACTTCGCGGTGCAGGCGCTCGACATCGACGAGCAAGGCAAGGCGTACGTCGCGGGCATTACCGGCACCGGTGGACTGACTGCGATCACTGCGGATGCGTATCAATCCGCACCCGGCATCACGACGTGCATCGGGCCGGGCTGCATCGACTCCGATGCGTTCCTGATGGTGTTCGACACCTCGGAACCGCTGACCGGCAGCGACACCCTTCGCTACTCGTCGTTCTTCGGCGGCGGCGGCGGTGAATTCACCGTCGGCATGGCGCGCGGAGCCGACGGCATCGTCGTGCTCACCGGCGTCACGCAGTCGGGCAACTTTCCGCTGACGACCAGCCAGACCGTGGCGCAGTCGTCGTCCTTCGTGGCGCGCCTCGATCTCGCGCGATCGGGGACCGACCAGCTGCTCTTCAGCGCCCTTGCGATCGAAAGCCCGCTTACCGGCCTCAGCGAGCCGCCGCGGATACGGCTGCTGCCGGGCGGTGAAGTCGCGCTCGTCGCGGAGACAGCCAACCCGGACTATCCGTTGATCAAGCCGATTTACTCGGCGCCGCCGTCGAGCGGAACGTCGAAGCCGCTGCTGGTCGTCTACAACCCGGCGACCGCCTCGACGACGTTCGCGTCGTATCTGGACGATGTCCAGCTCGCGCGCGACCTGCGGATCGCGTCGGATCCGTCGGGCACGCTGCTCGTCGCGATGACGACGAGCGAGACAGGTCGATCGACAGACGGCTCGGTCGGTCTCGGCCAGGACGAAGTTCTCGCGCTTGCGATCTCGACCGTCAATCAGCCGCCGACGGTGACGAACTTCACCAAGCGCGAGATCGTGGCGACGTCGCCCGACGGCGTCGTCCTGCAGCTGACGGCGGTGGCGGACGATCCGGACGGCGATTCCATCTCCGCGGTCTGGGCCGGTCCGTTCGGCAACATCAGCAACTCGTGGCCTGCCTCGTCCGGCTCGCAGGCGCCACTGAGCGCTGCGGTTCGACTGCCGATCGGCGAGAGCTCAATTTCACTCACCGTCTACGACGACGCAGGCGGTCACGTCGTCGCCGAAACGTTCACCGTGAATGTCACCGCCGTCAACACCATCGCGGGTGACTTCGGCGGACAGCCGCAAGTCGTCCGTCCGCCCGACGACAACCTGGCGGTCGGCGCCGGCGTCACCGCCGGCCGCGTCGAGGTGAGGTTCACCGGCCAGGTGAACGTGCCGGGGCTCGTGTGGATGCGCACGCGAACCGATCAGACGCCGCCGCCGCCGTTCGGCATGCAGTCGGGCAGCTCGCCGTTCTACTACGACGTCGGCTATTACGCTCCCGCCGGTGGTCCCGGTCCGCTCGTGCAAGGGACCTTGCAGCTGTGCATCGACCACAGCGGCATCAGCTTCGTCGATCCGGCGAACGTGCAAATGTTCACGCTCGCCGGCGGCAGCTGGAGTCAGGTGACGCCGACGCAGCTCGTGACCGATCCAGCGGACTACAAGTTCCGGATGATCTGCGCCGACAGGCCGGCCGACAACGCGTTCGGCACCTACGCGCTCATGACGCCGGCCGATGCGGCGACCGCGATCGCGACCATCGAGTCGAACCTCGACGGACCGGTGTCGGCCGTCTACGACATCAACCCGGCCGGCAATCGCAACTATCTGTATATCGCTGACGCGTCGCGCTTCCTCGTGTATCGCAGGAACCTGGCCGACGGCACGACCTCCGTCGTTGCGGGCGACGGCACGATGGGCGCCTTCAACCCGCCCGACAACGTCGACGCGACAGCGTCGCAGGTCGGGCCGTACGGTCTCGCGGTGGACGCGTTCGGCAACCTGTTCATCGCCGACGCGTCGCACTGCAGCATCCGCCGCGTCGATGCCGCCACCAACATCATCACGACTGTCGCCGGCATCCGAACCGATGACGAAAATCTGTGCGGCCACGCCGGCGATGGCGGACCGGCGAACGCGGCGCGCATCGGGCGCGTGGGACACATGGTTTTCGACGCTGAAGGCAACCTGTTCATCAGCGACGAGTGGACGCCGGCGCCCGGTCCGGTCATCGGCTACATCCGGCGAATCGCCGCGGTCAACGGCGTCATCACCGAGGGCGTCTCGACCATCACCACGATCGCCGGCAACGGGTCGTCCGATCTGCCCGTCGAAGGGACGCATCCGTCGACGTCGGGCAGCTACGCCTACGACCTCGCCTTCGGCCCGGACGGGAATCTCTACGTGTCCTTCGTCTCGGCGATCTTCAGAATCGCTCGCGGCGCCGGCTCGCTGGATACCGTCATCGATGGCAGCGGCGACGAACGGTTCGAACGGATCGCCGGAGGCAACTACGGATTCGCGTACCTGTTGCCGTTCGCCGGCGACGGCGGACTGGCGCGCGACGCATTCGTCCAGAACCCGATGGCGATCGCCGTTCTGCCCAACGGCGATCTGCTCTACACCGAAACGTTCATGAACCGGATCCGGCGCATCAGCGGCGGCGCCGATCATCTCGTGAACGGAGTCAACGCGGCGGACTGCGGCACCAGCGACACCGACTGCGAACGGATCACGACCATCGCCGGCTTCACCGACAACGCGGGGGCGATCTTCCCGCCGCCGTCCAACGGCGACGGCCTCGCGCTTCAGACCCGGCTTGGCTATCCGATTCACATGGCGATCGACCCGCGCGGCGGCTTCGCGATGGTCGAGATCGGCCAGGGCTTCACGCGTGTCCGGCACGTCGGCGTGAGCGGCGTCCCCATCGTGCCGCCGCCACCGCCGATCGCCGTGACACTCCTCGCGCCGCTCGCCGGCGCGAAGGTCTTCGTCAACGTGCCGGTCGTCGTGCGGTGGCAGGCAACGGGCGCGCTGACGTCGTTCTCGATCGAGCTGTCGCTCACCGCCACGGATCCGTTCGTCCCGATCGCGGCGTGCGCCAACCTGCCGGCGTCGGCGACGAGCTGCGCGTGGACGCCGACCGGAACGTACCAGCCGGAGGCACGAGTCCGCGTCATCGCGCGAAACACGGTGCAGACGGTGAGCGACACGTCCGGCCCGTTCCAGATCGCGATCACGCCGCCGGTGATCACCGTGAACGTTCCGAACACTGCCGTGCACTGGGCCATCGGATCGACGCAGTTGATCCGGTGGAGTCACAACCTCGGCGCCGCCGCACTCGTCAGGCTGGAGCTCTCGCGCGACGGCGGAGCCTCGTGGGAAGCGCTCGGCGCTCCGATGCACAACCTCACGGCGACGGTCGGCCAGATGGACTGGCAGGTGACCGGTCCGCCGACCGCGACTGCGCTGATCCGCGCCATGTGGACCGACGGTCCGGCGACGGACACGAGCAACGTCCCGTTCGCGATCGAGGATCCGCGCATCACGGTCACGACGCCGAATGGCGGACAAATCTGGACCCTCGATGGGCAACGCCCGATCACGTGGACGCATAACCTCGGGACGAACATCCCTGTCTCGGTCGAGCTCTCGCGGGACGGCGGAACCAGCTGGACCACGATCGCGGGATCGATGCCGAACACCGGCGTCGCCACCGGACAGTTCAACTGGCTCGTCACTGGTCCGGCGGCCGCGCAGGCGCGCGTGCGCGTTCGCACCGTGTCCGCCGTCGGCGCCGGTGGCATCGTCGCCGATGCGAGTGACGCAGACTTCACGATCGCGTCACGAATCCGCATCACGTCGCCGAACACCAACGTCACGTGGGCGGCCGGAACGCCGCGTCTCGTCACGTGGACTCACACGTACCCGACCACGCAGCTGTTCGACGTGGACGTCAGCACCGACGGCGGCGTGACGTGGGCGACAGCCGTGCGGAATGTGCAGGCGCCCAACGCCGGCATCGGCAGCGGCACGATCATCATGCCGACGACACCGACGGCGCAGGCAATCGTGCGCGTCAGTCCGGCGGGCCATCCCGAAGACGGCGATCGCAGCGATGTGCCGTTCACGCTCGTGCCGCCGTCGATCACGGTGACGTCGCCGAACATCAACGTGAGCGCGACGCTCGGCTCGGCGCTCACGATCCGGTGGACCCACAATCTCGGCGACGTGCCGATCGACGTGAGCATCAGCCGTGACGGCGGCGCCACCTGGAACGAGATCGCCCACCACGTCAGCGGCGCCAATCTCTACACCTGGAACGTGCTGCCTCCTGTCACGTCACGTGCGCGCGTGCGCGTCGCGTGGGTCGGGACCGCCGGGTCGGTCGAAGACACGAGCGACGTGGACTTCAGGATTGCGTCGCGCATTCACGTGGACTATCCGAACACCAACATCTCGTGGGCGGCGGGTTCGCGGCAGCGCATCTCGTGGACACATCCCTTCGGAGGGGCGCAGCTGTTCGACGTGGACACCAGCACGGACAACGGACTTACGTGGACCGCGGCCGCGCGCGACGTGCTGGCAACGGCTCCGACGTCTGGCAGCGCCGCCATCATCCTGCCGGCGACGCCGACCACGCAGACGCTCGTCCGCGTCAGTCCGGCGGGAAGTCCGGCCGAGGGCGACGTCAACGACGCGCCGTTCACGCTGGTGCCGGCGACCGTCCGCGTCACGACGCCGAACACGAACATCAACTGGGTGCTTGGCTCCAGTCACTCGATCTACTGGAGTCACAACCTGGGATCGAGTCTCCTGAACAAGTTCGACGTCGCGGTCAGCTTCGACAGCGGCCAGACCT
>Ga0070694_100001067_pt1 | contig 15665 bp, 10 predicted proteins | sample KBSK1251metaG_FD_65470 | JGI IMG/M metagenome (GOLD analysis project Ga0070694, IMG submission 65470) | Corn, switchgrass and miscanthus rhizosphere microbial communities from Kellogg Biological Station, Michigan, USA - KBS K1-25-1 metaG | ecosystem: Host-associated > Plants > Roots >... | reverse complement strand
CGCACGCAGGCGGAGTGGAAGGTGGCGATGAGCGGCGGCCTGATCCCGGCCGGCAGCAGCAGGTCCTCCACCCGGTGACGCATCTCCGCGGCCGCCTTGTTGGTGAAGGTGACCGCCAGCACGCGCCGCGGGCCGATGCCCTCCACCGCGAGCAGGTAGGCGATGCGGTGGGCGATGACGCGGGTCTTGCCGCTGCCGGCTCCGGCCAGCACCAGCACCGGGCCCTTGGTCGTCGTGACCGCCTCGCGCTGCGGGGGGTTCAGGGGCGCGAGGAGACTCTCGGCGGTCACTGCGGGGTGCGGCATGGGAACAAACGATACCACAAGCGCGAGGGGTCGTGGCCCTCCCCCTGCCCTCTCCCCAGGGGGAGAGGGTGAAAACTACTCGACGGTCACCGACTTCGCGAGGTTCCGCGGCTGGTCGACGTCGCGGCCGAGGCGCACCGCCATGTGGTACGCGAGCAGCTGCATGGGGATCGACAGCAGCATCGGGGTGAGCAGGTCGCCCGCGGGCGGCACCGACAGCATGATGTCGGCCTTGGCGCGGAGCTCGCGGTCCCCCTCGTGGCCGATCGCGATCACCCGCCCCTCGCGCGCCCGCACCTCCTCGAGGTTGCCCATCATGCGGTCGTAGGACGAGTCGCGGGGATTGAGCGCGATGACCGGGAACCCGTCCTCGAGCAGCGCGATCGGCCCGTGCTTCATCTCGCCGGCCGGGTAGCCCTCCGCGTGCACGTAGGAGAGCTCCTTGAGCTTGAGCGCGCCTTCCAGCGCGAGCGGGTAGTTGATCCCGCGGCCCAGGAAGAGGAAGTTCTTGTGACGCGAGAGCTCGCGGGCCACCTCGGCCACCGCGTTCTCCATCTCGAGCGTCTGCTCCATGAGCCGCGGCAGCTCGAGCAGGCCCTGGATGTGCTTGCGCCCGTCCTCGGCCAGCAGCGAGCCCCGGCGCCGCCCCAGCCAGAGGGCGAGCAGATAGAGAGCCACCAGCGTCGCGGTGAAGGTCTTGGAGGAGGCCACCCCGATCTCGGGGCCGGCGTGGGTGTAGAGCGTGCCGGTGGCCTCGCGTGAGAGCGCGGAGCCGACGACGTTGGTGATGCCCACGATCGGGGCCCCCTTGGCCCGCGCCGCCTTCACCGCCCCCAGGGTGTCGGCGGTCTCGCCGGACTGCGACAGCGCGATCACGAGGGTCTCCGGGCCCAGCACCGCGTCGCGGTAGCGGAACTCGGAGCCGATGTCCACCTCGGAGGCGATCCCGGTCAGGCGCTCCATCATGAAGCGGCCGACGATGGCCGCGTGATAGGAGGTCCCGCAGGCCACCAGGACTATTCTTTGAATTCCCGCGACCACCTCGGGATCGAGCTGCACGTCCGGCAGCACCACCGTGCCCCCCTCGAGCTGGACGCGGCCCCGCATGGTGTCGGCGGCGGCCCGCGGCTGCTCGAAGATCTCCTTCAACATGAAATGGCGGTACCCCCCCTTCTCGGCCATGATCGGGTCCCACAGGATCCGGCTCGGCGCCCGCTGGACCGGGGCGCCGTCGAGGTCGGTGATCTCGACCCCGCCGCGGGTGATCACCGCGATGTCCTCGTCCTCCAGCACGACCACGTCGCGGGTGTGGGACAGGATGGCCGGGATGTCGGAGGCGAGGAAGGTCTCGTTCTCCCCGAGCCCCACCACCACGCTGCCCGCGCCGAGCTTGGCCGCCACCAGGCGGTCGGGCATCCGGCGGTGGAGCACCACGATCGCGTAGGAGCCCCGCAGCTCGCGGAGCGCGCGGCGGACCGCCTCGTCCAGGCGCGGGGCGTCCTTGAGATGCCGCTCGATCAGGTGGGCGATGACCTCGGTGTCGGTCTCCGACTTGAAGACGTGGCCCTCGGCCTGCAGGCGCTCCTTGATCGGCAGGTAGTTCTCGATGATGCCGTTGTGCACCACCACCAGGTCGCCGGAGCCGTCGGTGTGGGGGTGCGCGTTCTCGTCGGTGGGCCGGCCGTGGGTCGCCCAGCGGGTGTGGCCGAGCCCGATGTGGCCGTCGATCGGCCGCTCGCGGAGGATGCCCTCGAGCACCTTGATGCGCCCCGCGGCCCGACGGATCTGCAGCCCCTCGGGCCCGATCACCGCCGCGCCGGCCGAGTCGTAGCCCCGGTACTCGAGCCGCTTGAGGCCCTCCAGCACGATGTCGATCGCGCTCTTGTCCCCGACGTAGCCGACGATTCCACACATAGGGCCTACTCCCCGTGCTTGGCCTTCTTGTCCTTGTGCTTGCGCGAGACCCAGCCCTCGCGCGTCTCCTGCCGGCCGCGGGCCACCGCCAGCGCGCCCGGCGGGACGCTCTTGGTGATGACGGAGCCGGCCGCCACGTAGGCGCCCTCCCCGATGGTGAGCGGGGCCACCAGGCTCGAGTTCGTGCCCACGAACACCCGGTCGCCGATGACGGTCTCGTGCTTCTTGACCCCGTCGTAGTTGCAGGTGATGGTGCCCGCGCCGACGTTGACCCCCTCGCCCATCTGGGTGTCGCCCACGTAGGAGAGGTGGGGCACCTTCGAGCCACGGCCGATCCGGGACTTCTTCAGCTCGACGAAGTTGCCGATCTTGGCGTTGGCGCCCACGTGGCTCAGCGGCCGCAGGTGGCAGAAGGGGCCGAGCTGGGCGCCGGTCTCGACGGTCGACTCGGCGAGCACGCAGTAGGGCTTGAGCAGGACCGCGTCGGCAACCGTGGTGTCGCTCACCTGGCAGCCCGCGCTCACCACGCAGTCGGCCCCGATCGCGGTGCGCCCCTGCAGGCTCACCCCGGGGTGCAGCACGGTATCGATCCCGATCGTCACGGTGTCGTCGACGTAGGTGGTGGCCGGATCGATCACGGTCACCCCCGCGGTCATCAGCCGGTCGAGGATGCGGCGGCGCATGATGCCGGCCAGCTCGGCCAGCTGTCGCCGGTCGTTCACCCCCAGGCACTCGCTCGGGTCGTCGGTGGCCACCGCCTCCAGGCCCTGGCCCTGGCGGTGCAGGATGCCGATCACGTCGGTGAGGTAGTACTCGTGCTGCTCGTTGTCGGGCGTCACCTGGGCCAGCGCGGGCCAGAAGCGCTGCGCGTCGAAACAGTACACGCTGGTGCCGATCTCCCGGATCCGCCGCTCCGCCGCCGTCGCGTCGCGGTGCTCGACGATGCCCACCGGCCGGCCCTGGTCCCGCACCACGCGGCCGTAGCCGGTGGGATCCGCCACCTCCGCGGTGAGGAGGGTCGCGGCCGCGCCGCTCGCCACGTGGTGCTCGACCAGGCGCCTGAGGGTGGCCTCGGAGAGCAGGGGCACGTCGCCGGGCAGGACCAGGACCGTGCCGGGGGCGTCGCCGCAGGCCACGTGTGCCTGGAGCACCGCGTGCCCGGTGCCCAGCCGCTCCTTCTGCTCGACGAACGAGGCCCCGACCTCGGGCGAGACCGCCGCCCGGACCTCCTCCGCCGCCCGACCCACCACGACCACCACCCGGGCTCCGAGCGCCCGCGCGGCGCCCACCGGATACGCGATCAGCGGGCGCCCGCAGAGCGGATGTAGGACCTTGGGCCGGGCCGAGCGCATCCGCTTGGCCTCGCCGGCTGCCAGAATGATGGCGGTGAGCTGATTCATGGTACCGACCATGTTAGCACGCGGCATGCCACGCATCGGATGCGCGTCGGGACGACGAATACGCCGTCGTGACGGGGCGTTGCCCCGTGCCCGGCGTCGCACGGCCGGTCGGCTCAGCTCGGTCTGTTGCGGAGATGAGACAGGATGCGCTCGATCCTGTCGGGCGAAGGACACGCGAAGCGCATCGGCTCGCCCGTGACCGGGTGCGTGAACGCCAGACCGGCCGCGTGCAGCGCGACGCCGCCGAGCCCTTGGACGAGCTCGGCGAGCACCGGGTCCCCGGCCGGGGAGGCACGCCGGCCCCGGTAGGGGTCGTCGCCCAGGAGGGGATGGCCGAGGGAGGCCAGGTGGACCCGGATCTGATGGGTCCGACCGGTCTCGAGCCGGCATTCGAGCAGGGTCACCGCGGAGGCGCCGCCACCGAAGCGCTCGACCACGCGGTAGTGGGTGACCGCCCGCTTGCCCCGGCCCTCGGGCACGATCGCCATGCGCACCCGCGAGCGCGGATCGCGTCCGATCGGCGCGTCGACCGTCCCCTCCGCCCGGCGCATCGCCCCCTGGGCGAGAGCGAGGTAGCGCCGGCTCACCGTCCGGCGCGAGAGCTGCGCGGTGAGCCCGTCGTACGCGGCCTGGGTCTTGGCGAGCACGATCAGCCCGGAGGTGCCCTTGTCGAGGCGGTGGACGATGCCGGGGCGGCGCGGGCTGCCGACGCCGGCCATCTCCGGGGCATGGGCCAGGGCCGCAGCCGCGAGCGTGCCGTCGATCCGCCCCGCGCCCGGATGGGTCACCATGCCGGGGGGCTTGTCCACCACGAGGACGTGCGCATCCTCGAAGACGACGCGCAGCGGGACGGCCTCGGGCGCGATCCCGTCCCGGGCCGGCGGCGGGATGGTGACCTCCACGCGCTCGCCCGCCTGCACGCGGTGCGCCGCCTTGACCTCGCGGCCGTCGACGCGTGTCCGGCCCCCGGCGATGAGGGCCTTCACGCGCATGCGCGACAGCTCCGGGAGGCGCCCGGCCAGCCACCGATCGAGCCGCGCCCCGGCGGAATCGGCCTCCACCACCTGGGTGAAGCGACGATCGTCGATCACGTCGCCGCCCCGGCCATCCGGCGCCTCAGCTGGACGACGAGGGCGCGGTGAGCAGGCGCAGCGCGAGCAGCGCCACCCCGATGGTGATCGCGGAGTCGGCCGCGTTGAACGCGGGCCAGTGATAGCCGCGCCAGTAGAAGTCGAGGAAGTCGACCACCGCCCCGAAGCGGCCGCGATCGATCAGGTTGCCGACGGCCCCGCCGAAGATGAGGCCGAGGGCGAGTGGGGTCAGGCGGCCCCCGCCGGGGAGCATCCGGAGCCCCACCACCGCCAGGACCGCGAGGGCTCCGATGGAGAGCAGCGCCACGAGCCACCGCCAGCCCGACGGCGTGGTCGAGAGCATGCCGAAGGCCAAGCCCGGATTCATGACGAGGGTGAGGGAGAAGAAGGAGTCGATCACCGGCACGGGCCGGCCGGGGGCCAGGGTCTGCAGCGCCCGGAGCTTCGTGAGCTGGTCGAGGACGAGGACGGCCAGCGCGGTGAGGGCGGCCGACGTCACCGGCCCAGCGCCGTCACGACGGGCGCGCAGCGCTCGCAGAGCGTGGGATGGGCCGCGTGCTCCCCCACCCGCGCGCTCCAGGTCCAGCAGCGCTCGCACTTCTTCCAGCCGAGCGCCTGGGCCGGCACGATCTCCAGCACGAGGCCGGGGATGTCCTGGCTCTCGTAGCGGACCGCGCCGGCGGGCGAGGCCTTGCCGAGCCGCGTTCCCGAGACGTTGAAGAGGGTGGTGAGCAGGGCCTCCCCCTTGGCCTCGAGCAGCGGGCCCCACTGCTCCACCGGCGCGCTCGGGACGAAGACCACCGCGTCGATCCCCTTGCCGATCTTCCCCTGCTGCCGGGCCGACTCCAGCGCGCGCGAGACCTCGCCCCGCACCTCGAGCAGCCGCTCCCAGTCCGCGGCGAGCCGCTCGTTCGTCCACTCGCCGCGCTCCTCGGGAAACAGCACCAGGTGCACGCTCTCCGGCTTGCCGCGACCGGGGATGTAGGACCACACCTCGTCCGCGGTGAAGGTGAGCACGGGCGCCATCAGGCGCGTGAGCGCGGTCAAGAGCTCGAAGCACACCGTCTGGGACGCCCGGCGCCGCGGGTCGTCCGGAGCCGAGGTGTAGAGCCGGTCCTTGATGATGTCGAGATAGAGCGCGGAGAGGTCGACCGCGCAGAAGTTGTGGATCGCGTGGAAGACCACGTGGAACTGATAGTCCTCGTACGCCTTCCGCACCCGCGCGATGAGGTCGCCCAGGCGCAGGAGGGCCCAGCGGTCCAGCTCGTCCATCTGCTCGTACGAGCGCCGGTCGCGCTCCGGGTCGAAGTCGGCGAGCGTGCCGAGCAGGAAGCGACTGGTGTTGCGGATGCGCCGGTACGCGTCGGCGAGGCGATTGAGGATCTCGTTCGACAGCCGGATGTCCTCGGAGGAGTCCTCCGCGGCCACCCACAGTCGCAGGACCTCCGCGCCGTACTTGGGGATCAGCTCGTCCGGGGTGACGTTGTTGCCGACCGATTTCGACATCTTGCGCCCGTCGCCGTCCACCACGAACCCGTGGGTGAGCACGGAGCGGTAGGGCGGCCGGTCGCGCGTGCCCACCGCCTCCAGCAGCGAGGAGTGGAACCAGCCGCGATGCTGGTCCGAGCCCTCGAGGTACATCTCGGCGGGCCAGTGCAGCTCGGGGCGCTGCTCGAGCACGGCCGCGTGGCTGCAGCCGGAGTCGAACCACACGTCGAGGATGTCGCTTTCTTTGCGAAAGCGCTCGCCACCGCACCGCGGGCAGCGCGTGCCCGCGGGCAGGAGGGCGGCGGCCTCGCGCAGGTACCACTCGTCGGCGCCCGCGCCCGCGCGCATGATCCCGGCCACGTGCTCGACCAGCGCCTCCTCGAGCAGCAGCGCGTCGCACCCGTCGCAGTAGAAGGCGACGATGGGGACGCCCCAGACCCGCTGGCGGGAGATGACCCACTCCGGCCGGTGCGCCACCATGTTGTAGATGCGCTCCTCGCCCCAGCCGGGGATCCACCGCACCTCGTTCCGGATCGCGTCGAGCGCCTTCTGGCGCAGCCCGTGGCGGTCGAGCGCGATGAACCACTGCTCGGTGGCGCGGAACAGCGTGGGATTCTTGCAGCGCCAGCAGTGGGGGTAGGTGTGCTGGAGCGACACCTCCGCCACCAGCGCCCCGATCGCGCGCAGGTGATCGATGATGCGCGGGTTCGCTTCCCAGACCGTGAGCCCGGCGAAGTGCGCGACCTCGGCGATGAACCGCCCGTCGTCGTCGACCGGGTTGTAGACCTTGAGCCCGGCGCGGCGCCCGACCTCGTAGTCCTCCTCGCCGTGACCGGGCGCGATGTGCACGAGCCCGGTTCCCGCGTCCATCGCCACGAAGTCGGCCGCCACGACCGGCGCGTCCCGATCGATCCACGGGTGGCGCGCCACCAGGCCGGCGAGCGCGCGCCCGGGCACCGCCAGGGGCAGCGCCGCCCCGCGGCCCTTGACGCCCGGCAGGCGCAGGAACGCCTCCACGAGGGGCTGGGCCACGATCAGGGCCTGACCGTCCAGCTCGACCGCGGTGTAGACCGCCTCGGGGTGGACCGCGATCGCGAGGTTCGCGGGCAAGGTCCACGGCGTGGTCGTCCAGATCACGAGCGAGACCGGGCGGCCGCCCAGATCGGCGAGCGCGGTGGCGGGGGCCTTGAGCGGGAACTTCACGTAGACGGACGGCGTGGTCTGGTCCTCGTACTCCACCTCGGCCTGCGCCAGCGCGGTCTTGCAGTACATGCACCAGTGCACCGGCTTGAGGCCCTTGTGCACCAGGTCGCGCCCGACGAAGCGGCCGAACTCGCGCACGATCGTCGCCTGGTAGGCCGGCTCCATCGTGCGATAGGGATTGCGCCAGTCGCCGAAAACGCCGAGCCGGCGGAACTCCTCGCGCTGGATGTCGATGAACTTGCTCGCGTACTCGCGGCAGCGCCGGCGCTTCTCCATGGGATCCATCGCCTGCCGGACATCGACCGAGGCCTGGTCGAGCCCCAGCTCCTTGTCGACCTGGTGCTCGATCGGCAGCCCGTGGCAGTCCCAGCCCGGCACGTACACCGCATTGTGCCCGAGCATGGAGCGCGCTTTGACCACGAGGTCCTTCAGGATCTTGTTGAGCGCGGTCCCCATGTGGATGTGACCGTTGGCGTACGGAGGACCATCGTGCAGGATCCACAATGGACGGCTCGCCGAGGCCTGCCGGATCCGCCCGTAGATGTCCATCGCCGTCCAGCGCTCGAGCCATTCCGGCTCGAGCTTGGGCAGGTTGGCCTTCATGGGAAAGGCGGTTTTCGGCAGGTTCAACGTGTCTTTGTAGTCCATAGAGGGCCAACGCTAGCACTCATCCCCGCCTCCGGCAAGAATGGGCCCGGCGGGGAGCGGGGTCGGGCGACGGCGGGAGGCTACTTCTTCGGGGTCAGGGTGACGAAGCGGCTGGCGCTGTCGATGGTGACGACGAAGTTGTCCAGGAAGTCGCGCCCGAGCAGCCCATCGGTCCCGCTGCCAAGGCCGGCGTCGTGCGAGATGACCATCAGGGGGCCGAACCGGGCGCCCTCGACCTCGACGCTCTCGATCCGCACCGCGAGCACGTTGGTCTCGCCGGTGACGCCCCGGATGGAGCCGCGGGCGGCGTTGCGGTAGCTCACCCCGAGCGCGGCCAGGGCGCTCGGGCTGATCACGGTGGCCTGGGCGCCCGTGTCGAGGATGAGCTGGGTCGTCCCGCCGCCGTTGATCCGGGCGTTCACCATGATGGGCCGGCCCGGCGTGAACGGGATGCGGGCGGCCCCGGCGGGCGCCCCGCCGTCGGTCAGGGCCTCGGAGCCCGCGGGAGCCGACGGGGCGGGCTGGGAGGGCGTGCTCATCATGACCGCCCCGCCGCGGGCCTGCGGTGGGACGCTGTTGATGCCCTGGGAGTACCGCACGTCGCCCCGCTCGTCCGTCCAGCGGTAGATCTGGGCCGAGGCGGGAGCCGCGGCGCCGGAGAGAACCCCGCCGAGAACCAGCCCGGCGGAGAGGGCGCGCCCGAGACCTTTCAGGGGAGCCACGAGACGATTATACGATCCGGGCCATTTTCCGCGGGAGCCCGGCCTCCGGGCCCGCTCCGACCGGCCAGGCCGCCCGGGCATGGCTGTCGGTCGGCCCGCCAGCGGCTCCAGATCGCCTCGTAGACCACGAGCTCGTCGGCCCCCGCCACCGTGTTGTGGTCGAGACGCACCCGGTGCACCGGCCGGAAGCGATCGCTCATCGCTGAGAGGGTCGGGAACCAGGCCGGGAAGACGATCAGGTAGTCCGGGCACGCCTGCTCCAGGAAGCGGAGCACCCCGGTCTCCCCGTCCCGACGGAAGGGAAGGATGGCGGGTGTGACCAGCCCCATCACGTCGACGATCTCGCGACGCGAGAAGTAGGTGATGGCGCCGACGTCGTTGAGCCCGAGCCGGGCCGTGGGCGGGGTGTGGTCGGTGACCCAGCGGGCGATGCTGACCTGCATGCCCTCGATGTTCTGGACCGCCCAGGCATAGCGGGACGCCGCCCCGGGCAGGGCCGCCATCACGCTCGCGAGCAGGGCGAGCGCAGCGGCCTGGCGGGCTCGCCCCGGAGTGAGCCACCCGGCCCCGCCCCGAGAACCCCGCCCCGGGCTGGCTTCGCCCCCGTCGGTCGCCGTCCGGAGCCCCAGGGGCACGACGGCGACGACGAGGGCCAGCGGCAGCAGGTGGATGGAGTAGCGGCCCTCCTGGAAGCCGGGCCCCCGGTAGGGGGCCAGCAGCGCCATCGCGAGGGGGTGCGCCAGCAGCACGCAGGCCGGGACCAGCGCGGCGCGACCCGGGCGCCGGGCCAGCCACCAGAGCCCGGGCAGGAGCAGGAGGGGCAGCAGGGCGTCGACGCGCCAGAGCCAGTGGGCCCACTCGGCCACGTACTGCCCGGGCCGCCGGAGCAGCGCGGTGGCGAGCGGCTCCCGCAGACCGGCCAGCGCGCCGAGCAGCCCGCCCTCGATCTTGGCCGCCGCGGTGCCCGGCAGCGGGCTGCCGATCGTGGCCAGGTTGAAGGCGACCCACGGCGCGAGGCAGGCCGCGACCGGACCGAGCCACTTGATCCCGCGGCGCCACGTGAGGCGGCCGGACAGCCAGAAGAGCGGCAGCAGCAGGGTGGCCTCGGGCCGCGCGAGGGCCGCGAGCCCGAGGGCGACCGCGGCTGCTCCCTCGCGGTCCTGGGCCCGGAGCAGCGCCGAGGCGGTCACCAGGAAGGCGGCGAGCGAGACCTCCATACCCGAGAGCGCCCCCCACACCATCGGCCCCGCCAGCGCGGTGAGAGCGGAGGCGAGGAGCCCAACCCCCCGATCCCCCGTCCAGAGCCCCGCGAGTCGGCCGGCGAGCCAGGCGGTCCCGAGGGTGAGAGCCAGGCCCAGGGCCTTGGCCAGGGCCGGATGGGCGCCGAAGACCGTGAAGGTGCCGCCCAGCAGGAGCGTCCACAGCGGGGCCGTCGACCCGGACACGGGAACCCCCGGGTTGTAGGCGAAGCCACGGCCCTCGGCCAGGTTGCGCGCGAACTGCATGTGGATCCACGAGTCGTCGAGCGGGAACGCGCCGGCGCCGATCGATCCGGCGATCTGGCGGGTCTTCCAGACGAAAGCCGCGACGCCGATCCCGAGCGCGGCGAGGGGCGCGCCGAGGGAAAGGGCACGCCCCCTCACCGCGAGGCGCGCTCGAAGGTGTAGCCGGCGTACTCCACGGGCGCGCGGGTGAGGGGCAGGACGTAGAGGAAGCGGCCGTACGGCAGCTGCACCTCGCGCAGGCCCGCGGGCGGCTGGGTGGCCGGGTCCCAGTGGTCCACGAACCAGACGAGCTGGCGGATCCCCGCCGGAAGCGTGATCCGGGCGCCCGGGGTCAGGATCATGGTGGCCGCGAACTGCGGCGCGTAGAAGCCGAGCGGCATCGCCCCCACCTGCACCTGGTAGATCGGGTACTCCGGCATGTAGAACATCGCGTGGCGCAGCCAGGGATAGGAGCGCGGGTTGCCGAGCTCGGTCACGAGCGCGGTGTCGCCCGGATCGTACACCGCGCGGATCGTCTCCACGTAGGTGCGGATCACCGCCTCGTGCTCGCGCAGCGCGGCCGCGGTGCGGCTCATGATCCAGTCGTCGAACTCGTCGCGCGCCCGCCACACCCAGGAGTCGCCCGCGCGCTTGTCGAACTCGCGCGGCATCGGCCGCGCGCTCACGAAGAACCCGGTATTGATCAGCAGCAGCGGCAGCAGCGTCGCGGTGGTGAGCGCCCAGCGCCAGTTGGGTCGGCGCAGCCGCTCCGATCCCGCCGCGACCACCCAGGCCAGGACGCGGCTCAGGAGGATCACGAGGGCCGGCAGGAAGGTCAGCACGTACCCGGCCTGGCCGAAGTGGATGAGCATGTAGAAGACGACGGGCGGCACCATCCACCCGAGGAGGAACCACTCCGGGCGGCGCCAGCCCATCCGCCGCGAGTAGGCGGGCAGGATCAGCGCGACCAAGCCGAGGGGGCCGAGACCCACCAGGGTGGACTCGAGGAGGTAGCGGACCTGGGCGAGCGTGATCTCGAGCGACCCGCCCAGCACCGAGGTCGGGAGCAGCACCGAGCCGTACAGCTGGGCGGAGGCCCCGACGTAGGCGGCCGGCCCCCCGGTGAGCCACAGCATCGGCAACAGCCAGGCGAGCACGGACGCGATCAGGATCCCGCCCGCGATCGCCTGTCGCCGCCGAGACGGGACGCCGAGCAGGGCGGAGCCGAGCCAGAGGGGCAGGAGCAGGACGAGCACCGACTGCCGCATCCCGCCGGTCAGGCCGAGCGCGAGCGCGCCCCAGTAGAGCGAGGGCACGTGCCCGCTGAGGGCGCCGTAGGCGAACCAGGCGACCAGCGACGCGGCGAACGCCTCGCCGGCGTAGGTGAGCCCCACCGAGCCGTAGAACCAGAAGAGCGGGCTCACCGCCAGCAGTGACGCGGCGGTGATCGCGGTGGCCCGGTCGTAGAGGCGGCGCGCCAGCCAGTACAGCACGAAGGTGGAGCCCGCGCTGAAGAGCATGGCGAGGGCCACGTAGGCGAGCGTGGGATTGGCGAGCGAGGCGTTGAGCAGGCGCCCGAGGGCCACGTAGAGAAGGTAGCCGGGCGGGTGCGGCTGGTGCTTGGCGACGTCGAACTCGTGGAGGGCCAGGGCGAACTGGACCGCGTCCCAGTTGTAGAGCATGCGGGCGCGGTAGGGCCAGCGCGAGAGCAGGGTCACCAGCGCCAGGCCGAGCGCCAGGGCCAGGTCGACGTGGGGAGCCACGCGACCGGCCGCCTGCCGGCAGCGCGCCGCCATCCGGGCGAGCGATGCTCGGGTCACGGAGCGGAGATGACGACGCGGGCGATCAGGGGCTTGCGGCCGCCCGAGCCGACGCCGACGGCGGGGCGCTCCAGAGGCATCGGCAATCCGGGCAGCGTGTGGGGGAGAGAGAGAACCGGGCTAGGCCTTGTTGTCGTCGTCCTTCTTCGCGGCCGCGGTCGCGTCGTCCTTCAGCTCGTTCACGCCCTTCTTGAATTCCTTGACGCTGCTGCCGAGCGAGCGGGCGAGATCCGGCAGGCGCTGCGCGCCGAACAGGATCAGCACGATCACCAGGATCAGCAGGAGCTCTTGATATCCCAGACCGAACATGGCGGGACTCCTTTCCTTTTGCTGACGCCCCCTTACCCTACGCGCCCGACCCCGGGTTGTCAACGCGGCCGTACCCCTCGCGCAGCACCCGGCGCTCCCCGACCCGGACCGTGACGCGCTGGGCGTCGAAGTACTCCATGAGGGGGATGGCGAACTTGCGGCTCACCCCGAAGAGATCCTTGAAGTCGGCGGGACCGATCTCCTTCTTCGCGCGCAGGAGCGCCACGAGCTGCTCCTGGACGGAGCGCAGCGCGTCGGCGTGGAAGAAGAGCGATTCCTTCACCCGCACCAGCGTCCGGTCCGCGACCAGCACCTGGAAGAGATCGTGCCGCTCGTTGCCCTTGACGCCGTACCGGGCGAGCGCCTCCTCCGGGCTCGGGGGCGCCGCGCCGGCGCTCCGGAAGTCGGCCTCGAGCCCCTTGACCACCCGGTCCTGCTCCGGGCTCAGGCGGATCGCGTGCGAGGCGAGGCGGACCTGGTCCCGCTCGCTCCGGACCACCCCTTCGGCCTCGAGCGCGCCCAGGAGCTGGGCGAAGACGCGCTCCTGCGCGTGCCCCACGCGGCTGCGCAGCTCCTCGCGGGAGATCCCACCGCGCAAAGGGTTCTCTCCGTGAAAAGCCTCGAGCAGCGCCAGGGTCTGGGAGCGCAGCCGATCGCTCGCGTCCCGGTGCAGATACCACTCGCGGTCCACCGCCACGATGCGGCCCGCCCGCTGGAGCCCGTCCAGGAGATCGCGGAGCTGCTGGGGCCCGAAGGGCGTCCGGGCCCGCAGGTCGACGGCCCGCACCCCCGCGACGCCCGCCTGCTTGAGATGCTCCTCCAGGACCTGAGAGGGCTCGCCGGTGGCCAGCAGCGCCAGGTGCTCCGCGAGCGCGGGGCCCTTCCGCTTGAAGCGGGGCGGGGCGATGTCGAGGATGGTCCCGCCCCCGATCGTGACGATGGGCGAGTAGGAGCGTGCCACGAACCGGTCGCCGGGCAGCGCCACCAGCGGGGACTCGAGCCGGAAGCGCGCGTGGCAGGCCTGCCCGGGCTCGAGCTCGGCCCGACCGACCGGCAGCACGCGCGCCATGACCTCCTGGGTGCCCGCGTGGAAACGGATGCGATCGCGCGTCTTGATCGGCCGCGGGGCGTCCTCCAGCAGCTCGAGCGTGCCGTCGAGGAGCAGCGTGGGGACCAGCGTGCCGGCGGGGGCGAGCACGTCGCCCCGCTCGATCGCGGCCCGCTCGACGCCCTGCAGGTTCACCGCGGTGCGCTGTCCGGCGGTGGCCCGCTCCACCGCGTGGCCGTGCACCTGCAGGCCCCGCACCTTCGACTGCACGCCTCGCGGGTACACCTCGACCTTCTCGTCGATCGCGAGGCGTCCCGCCACGAGGGTGCCGGTCACCACGGTGCCGAATCCCTTCACGGTGAACACCCGGTCGATCGGCAGCCGCGCGGTGCGATCCGGGTCCTTGGGCGGCACCGCGCGGCCGAGCTCGGCGAGCGCGGCCCGCAGCTCGGGCAGCCCCGCGCCCGTCTTCACCGACACCGGCACGATCGGGCAGCCGGCCAGGAAGGTGTCCGCGACCTCGCGGCGCACGTCGTCGCGGACCAGGTCGATCCAGTCGGGCTCGGCGAGGTCCGCCTTGCTCAGGACCACGAGCCCGGACTTGATGCGCAGGATCTGGCAGATCGCGAGGTGCTCGCGGGTCTGCGGCATGACCCCCTCGTCGGCGGCGACGACCAGGAGGGCCAGGTCGATGCCCCCCGCGCCGGCCAGCATGTTGCGCACGAACCGCTCGTGCCCGGGGACGTCGACGATCTCGATGACGAGCTCGCCCGGCTCCTCGAGGAACGCGAAGCCGAGGTCGATGGTGATGCCGCGCGCCTTCTCCTCGGGCAACCGGTCCGTGTCGGTGCCGGTGAGCGCCTTGACCAGCGAGGTCTTGCCGTGGTCGATGTGGCCCGCGGTCCCGACGACGACGTGTCTCATGCGCCCCTCGGACCTAGAGGGCGGCGAGGCGCGCGGCGAGCGCGGGAACGTCCGAGGGCAGGACGGTGCGGCAATCGAGCAGGAGCCGGTCGTCGAGCACGCGGCCCAGGACGGGCGGATGCCCGGTCCGCAGCGCCTCGTCCAGGCTCTCCGCGGGCCGCTCGAGCGTGCCGAGCGCGATCACCGCGGTGGGCAGCTCGACGGTGGGCAGCGCCCCGCCGCCGACCTGGGAGCTCGACTCGGTGACGCGCGCCCCGAGGGCGCGGGCCGCCGCGGGGCCGAGGCGGGCGAGGACCCGCCGGGCGCGGCGGCGAATCGAGGCGAGCGGCTCGGTGAGCATCCGCAGCGTGGGGATCGTCTCGAGCGCGGTGCCCGCCTCGTAGGCGTAGAGCGTGGCCTCGAGCGCGGCGATCGTGAACTTGTCGATGCGCAGAGCCCGGTTCAGCGGGTTGCGCGCGAGGCGCTCCACCAGCTCGGCGCGCCCGACCACGATCCCCGCCTGGGGGCCGCCCAGGAGCTTGTCGCCCGAGAACGACACCAGGTCCACACCGGACGCGACGACCTCGGGCACGGTGGGCTCGTACGGGAAGCCGTGGCGGGTCAGGTCCACGAGGCAGCCCGAGCCGAGGTCCTCCATCACGGCGACGCCGCGAGCCCGGCCGAGCTCGGCGAGCTCGCGCGAGGACACCGCGGCGGTGAACCCGACCACGCGGTAGTTCGAGGTGTGGACCTTGAGGATCAGGCCCGTCTCGGGGCCGATGGCGTTGACGTAGTCCTTGAGGTGGGTGCGGTTGGTGGTCCCCACCTCGCGCAGCACCGCGCCGGACCGGCGCATGATGTCGGGGATCCGGAATTCGCCCCCGATCTCGATGAGCTCGCCGCGCGAGACGATCACTTCCTTGCCCCGGGCCAGGCTCTCCAGGGCGAGCAGGACCGCGGAGGCGCAGTTGTTGACGACGAGGGCCGCCTCCGCCCCGGACAGGCGCCGGAGCAGACCGTCGACGTGCGAGTAGCGCGAGCCGCGCTCCTTGCGGGACACGTCCATCTCGAGGTTCGAGTAGGCCGACGCGACCTCGCGAAGCCGCTCCTGGGCCAGGGCGGAGAGCAGCGCGCGGCCGAGGTTCGTGTGCAGCACCACACCGGTCGCGTTGATCACCCGGGCGAGGGAGAACAGGCCGCTCCGAGTGAGGGCCGCCACGACGCGGCGCCCGAGGGCGGCGGCATCCGCGGCGGGGCCGCCCGCCTCCAGGAGTCGGCGCCGCTCGACGGCCAGAGCCTCTCGGACCGCCGCGGCCAGACGAGGGCGCGG
>Ga0070694_100001066_pt1 | contig 15678 bp, 12 predicted proteins | sample KBSK1251metaG_FD_65470 | JGI IMG/M metagenome (GOLD analysis project Ga0070694, IMG submission 65470) | Corn, switchgrass and miscanthus rhizosphere microbial communities from Kellogg Biological Station, Michigan, USA - KBS K1-25-1 metaG | ecosystem: Host-associated > Plants > Roots >... | reverse complement strand
TAGAGGGACTCGGGCGTGGTGACGAGGATGTGCGGCGGCTGTTTGAGCATCGCCTGCCGCTCCGACTGTGGCGTGTCGCCCGTCCGGACGAGCGTCCGAACCTCCACATCGGGCAGCCCCTGCTCCCGCAGACTCGCGCGGATCTCCGCGAGGGGCTCGGACAGGTTCTTCTGAACGTCATTCGACAATGCCTTCAGCGGCGAGACATAGACGACCTGTATTTCGTCGCGCAGCTCGCCATTCAGTCCCTGCCGCACCAATCCATCGATCGCTGAGAGGAAGGCGGCGAACGTCTTGCCGGACCCGGTCGGCGCCGCAATGAGCACGTCCGCACCGTTCTGGATGATCGGCCAGGCGCGCTGCTGCGGCTCGGTCGGCTCGGAGAAGCGAGTGGAGAACCAGCGCTCGATGACAGGATGGAACTGGGACAGCGCCATAAGGCCCGAAATATACCCGAAAGTCGGTTAGTGGAGAACCTCGTTCAAACTGGCTCCACGGAGTGCCACGATCCGCTCGATCGTCTCCCCGATTTTGTTGTTCGGCGTGGAGGCGCCGGCCGTGATCCCGATGGTCAGCCGCCCCTCGGGCAACCAGCGCTCGTGGCGTTCCTCGCTCGAATGCAGTCCCACGGGCCGATAGCGAATGCTGCCCCCGTCGACATCGATGCACGTCGCATCTTCGATATGGTAGGTGGTCACCTTCTCGTTGCAGATGGCCGCGAGGTGCGTGGTGTTGCTCGAATTGTATCCACCGATCACGACCATCAGGTCAAGCGGATCAGCGATCAGCTTGAGGACCGCGTCCTGCCGCTCCTGGGTCGCCGAGCAGATCGTATCGAAGGTGCGGAAGTGCTCGAGCAGTGTTTCGGCACCCCACCGCCGCGCCATGCTCTTGCCGACTTCCCCCGCGATGGCCAGCGACTCGCCAGAGAGCATCGTGGTCTGATTCGCCACACCCACGCGCTGCAGGTCGCGGTCGGGGTCGAAGCCGGGGGTCATCTTGCCCTCGAAGTGCTCCAGAAACTGCTCTCGGGCCCCCGCTCCCTCGATATAGTCGCAGACCAGCCGCGCCTCGTTCATATCTCGCACGACCACATACTTGCCGCCCTCGTATTTGCTGACCTGGCTCGAGGTGGCCTTCGTCTCTTCGTGGTAATTCTTGCCGTGAATCAGCGCCGTGAAACCGTCGCGCGCGTACGCCTCGACACGCTTCCAGACGTTCAGCACCGACCCGCAGGTCGTATCGACGAGCACGCATCCGATTGCCCGCAGCCGCTCGAAGTCCCGCACCGTTACCCCAAACGCGGGCAGGATGACGACGTCGTTGGCGGTGACCGAGCTGAAGTCGAACTCGCCGTCGCGGCCTTCGGGCCGATGCAGAACCTCGACCCCCATCGCGGCGAGCTTTTGATTGACGTGTGGGTTGTGAATGATTTCGCCGACGAGGAACGTCCGCTTGCCCGGGAACTTGGTCCGCGTTTCGTACGCGTACTCGACCGCGCGGTCCACGCCATAGCAGAAGCCGAACTCGCCCGCGAGCCGGAACGTCAGATCGCCGACTTCCAGCGCGTAGCCGGAAGCGCGAATGGCGTCGACTACCCGGCTGTGGTAGTCGGCAGAGAGCGCGCCTTCGATCGCGCCCTTGAGCCCAAAGCCTTTCCGGAAGTACGTCTGTTCCACGCGCTCAATCTAACTGGACTCCGCGGCCGCCGCGGATCGCGTCGAGCACGCGCTGCACCTGCCAGCCGTCGCGGAACGTGGCCGGCTCGCCCTGCGGCATCGCACCGCCGATCACCTGCACCATCTCGCGCATCAGCCGCACGAACGAGCGGGCCCACATGTTGTTAGGCTTGGTTTTCTCCCAGAGATCATCGGGCGCCGAAATGTCCTCGAGCGGCCCACCAGCTTTCCCGAGCTCGAGTTTCGTTTCGCCGGTGAGAACGAGCGTCCCCTCGCTCCCCGTCACCTGCCCAAGGTGGCCGGGGCCATGATGAGCGACGGTGCTCAACGTCATCGTCGCCACCGCGCCGCTGCCCGTCTGCAGCACACAGCTCGCGAAATCGTCGGCCGTGACCGGGCGCATCGTGCCGGTTTCGTCGCGGCGTTGTGTGACAAAGGTCTCGACCAGTCCGGCGACATACGTGATCTCGCTCCCGGTCCAGAACCGGCAGAGATCGATCAAGTGCGAGCCGACCGCGCCGAGAATCCCGCCCCCGCGTGCAGCGTCAAACCACCAGTTCCACGGGGCGTCAGACGCCTGGGGTCTGCCGTCGCCACGGAGGTACGGCTTCAGCGATAGCTCGATGTGGCGAACCTCGCCGATGGCGTTGGAGCGGATCAGCTCGCGCGCCCGCCGCCGGTTCGGTTCGTAGCGCAGCTCATGGTCGATCCAGGCGAGCCTGTCGGGATGCTGTTCGGATGCTGTCACCATTTGCGCGGCCTCGAAGCCATCCAGCGCCATCGGCTTTTCGCACAGGACATGCTTCCCTGCCTCGAGCGCCGCGATCGCGTACCGCGCGTGGGAATCGGGAGTGGACGACACGACCACCAGGTCCACGTCGGGCGACCGTGCGAGATCCGTCCCGTCGGTGAAGACGTGCGCCAGTCCGAATTCGCGCGCGGCCGCATCGGCGTTCGCCCGGTGCCCGCTCGCGATCGCCGTGGCCTTGGCGCCCGGCACAAACGCCAGCGCAGGTAGCTGGACGCGGCGCGCGAATCCAGACCCGATGAACCCGACGCGGAGGTGGTTTGCTGAGCTCATGGCTGGTAGGCGCAGGACACGGTGTCGGACGGGCGCGGGAGCGAGACATCATGATAGTCGATGCGCGCGGGTGTGCGAATCCCGGTCTCGATGCCCGACCCCTGAATCCGTCCGCCGATCTTCGCACCGTCGCGCCGGAGCTCAACGCTGCCGCTGTCGAAGAAGAATGCGTGTCCCGCATCCCTGAGCAGATAGCGCACGGCGACCGTCGCGCCGGTCGTCGTCGTATCCGCCGGGACGACGATGGGGTACGTGGCCGTCACCAGGCTGTCGCGGTAATGCAGACGCATGAGCACGCCGCTGCCTTCGGGCGTCACGCCTTCGAGCAGAACGGATCCTCCCGACGTGCAGCGACGCATCGCCGCGGGAAGCGACACGCGCACGGTGTCGTGCGCCGGGAACACGACCAGTACGTCGACGAGCAGCGGCTCTGCGTCGTCTCCGCCGCAACACGTGAGCACCAGCAGCAGGGCAGGGAGTGCCTTCAGCGCGGTGATGATGCGACTCCGAGCGACTTGCGCGCGGCTTCTGGACTGAGGGTGTGCGGCGCGAGCGAGGCGATCAGCCCCGCCGGCAGGGGGCTCGGCTTCAGTTTCTTGCGATCGACACAGACCAGCACCATCCATCCCGCGGCGCCGAGCGCCTTGGAGTCCGGGCGCAAGACATCGAAATGCAGCGTGAGTGATTTCGTCCCGACCTTCCCGACGTATGCGGCGATGCGCAACCGGTCATCTAGACGGGCTGGCCAATAAAACTCGCTGTGCACGGCTTTCCGGGGCAGGAAAATGTCGTAGTCGTCGAACATCCGCGCGTACGCCAGTCCGCAGTGCCGAAACATTTCCGTTTCGGCGATCTCGAACAGGCGGACGTAGGAGCCGTAGAAAATGATGCCGGCGAAGTCTACGTCGGACCAGCGGACGTATTCCTCGATAACGAACGGCTGCGGCGAGGGAGCGGGGGAGGTCATCCCCCGGGGAAGCTAGGAGCCTACGGAGAGGCGCGGAAGCCTTCCATCCCGTAGGACTTGAGACGTCGCCACAGCGTCGTGCGGCTGATGCCCAGGCGTCGCGCGGTCTCCGCAAGCTTCCCGCTCGTGTCTTGCAGCGTCGCGGTGATAGCCTGCCGCTCGCGCTCGGCGAGCGTCAGGGGACCGTTCTGCGGCAGGATCGCCGCTTCGCCAAGACTCTGGGCGCCGTTTCTCAGCTGCGAGAATCTCGCGCCGAGACTCTGCAACCGGTTGCGCACATCGCCGTTCTGCCCGTCGATGACGCGGCGAGCCGTGGTATTGGCGTAGAGCACGCGACCTTGCGAATCGAAGATCACGACGCCTTCGGTGATAGAATCGATGACCGCGCGCGCGAGGGGTGAGAACGCGGCCGGGACGTTGCCGGCGGGACTAACAGGCTTGTCGATCATTGGTTGGTTATCCTCATACAAAACATGCCGGTCCAAGGTTTCATGCTGCCGACGCGGGCTATAGATTCGTGTCAAGATGAGACTCGCTCATGGGGCAAAAGGTTGCTGGTTAGGTTTCGGCCTGCGTCCCTTCTTAATGAGTTCTTAATGGCCTCCAGCCTCGACCGCCGGGGCAACCACCTTGCCTAAGGACGCCGCCGCTACACGCTCCAGCATCCTCGCGGCCGCCGTGCAGACGCTGCAGCGCGGAGGGGTCGAAGGCTTCACCCTCGACGCGGTCGCCCGGCGTGCCGGCGTTGTGAAGGGGTTAGTCCTCTATCACTACGCATCACGCGGCCGATTGCTGCGCGCCGCCGCCGCGCAAATCGACGCCTCCCGCAGTGCCGCGCTCGAGCGCGCGCTGTCCAGCCCCGGCTCGGCTGGTCTCGAATCGTGTTGGGAGGCGTTGCGCCGCCAGTCGGAAGACGGCACGACCCGGGCGTGGTTAAGCCTCTGTGCGGCAGGTCTGATTGACCGATCGGCCAAGAAGGTAGAATTCGAGGCTGCCGCGCGCGATGCCATCGTCGACGGCTCCGCAATCGCGCTGGCGACGGGCGTCTCGCCGGCCGACGCTCGCGACGCGTACGACGCGCTCTGGCTTTCCTTACTTGAAGTGACTGCGAAGGCCTAGCGTCGCCGGGGCCGGCGCCCGCCCCGCACCACGCGACCGCGATGCATGCTCCCGAGCGAGCGCAGCCCGTGCCGCAACTCCTCGAGCGAGCTCGCTCGGACGGCTTCATGCTTGCCGCGGGTCACCGTATACCGCACGGGCCTATCGAACTCTGGTAAATCCTTGGGTTGGAGCCGCCGTGCCTGTCCCTCCTTGAGCCGTAGCCGCACGACGCCAACGCCTTGCTCGACGTCATAGTCCACGGGGACCCGGTCCCCATAGAGGAATACAGACGAGGGCAACGCATCGAGCCGCTGGCGCTCGACTTCCGGAATGGCGGCGTCAGGATCGAGCGTGATCCGCGCGCTGATGAAGTCATCCCACGAATTCACGGCCGCGACCTGCACGGCAATCTGCGCGGCAACCTGCTCCTTCTGGGCCTGTCCCAGCCGACCGCCCGAGCGGCGCCAGTAGTGACCGAACCGCTCGAGGGCGCGGCGAACCTTGGCCTGATCGGGGTGGGGCGTCGCGCCCGCCACCAGTCCGTCGACCAGCGCCTGCCGCGCTGAGTCGGCCAGCTCCGGAGGGAAGGGACTCGGCAACGGCTCGACGTCGCGATCGAGCGTGAAGCCGAAATACTCGACGGTGCGAACAGCCATCAGCCCCTCGCGTCTGCGCTGCCGTTCGAAGACCACGACAGGCCTGCCGCGGCGGGCGTAGCGCCGAATCGCCCGCTCCGGGATCTGCGTCCCCTCGATACTGGCGCGCGGCACACCAAACCGGTCGGCGAAATAGCGTAGCGACCCCGCGATTGCCCCCCAGCTCCCGGACACGGAGCTGCGGCTCACCCGCGCCTCGCGACCGTCCGCCGTCTGTTCGTCGATCACCAGGTCAAACGGCATGATCTTGGCCAAAAGGTCAGCAAAAAGCTCGAGCGTCTTGCGATCGCCGTAGGGGAGCTTGGCGGGCAAGGGCAGTTCGAGCTGGCGATACACCGAGGCTGTGCCGAGGGCGATGTCCTCTATTGCCTTGACGAGGACGCCGCGCTCCTCGGCCCAGCGTTCGATTTCCGTTTCCTTGAAGAGGTGGCGCGGTAGACCGTACACCTCACCCAGGTACCCGTACTTGTTCACGGCCTCGGCGTACACGTTGTACGCCGTGATGTGATCCGAGCCCGGCACGATGAGGCCGCCCAGCTGCCGTTCCTCGCGCGTCATGCGATGCAGCGACTCGATGTTGGCGGCCACCGCGACCAGCGGCACCAACGCCGGCTCGGCATGGTACAGCATCTCCCCCCACGGGCGCTCCACCGGCATCGCCTCGACATCACGCCCGTAAGTCGTTAACCTGCCGTGCTCTATGAGCCCACGCTCGGTCAGGAGCGCCACGCTGTCGCGATACGCGCGCCGGTCGAGCGGAACCGGCAAATCGAGCTCAGTCGCGTCCACGCCGATCGCGGCACAGGTAATCGCCACGCGTTCCGCGTCGCCGGCGAGCTGGAACTCAGGAGCGGTCGGTTGCAGCTCGTCGAACACGAGGTCGCGGTCGCTGAGGATGTACACCTCTCCGTGCTGCACCCGTCCGTGGACGCGCCCCGCCATCTGGAGGATCTCGTTCGCGCCGAGGTACGCGCGCGTCAGGACGTTCTTGCCGCGCTCGACCACGTTGGTGTAGCGCGCATCGTAGATCACGACGGTATCCAGACCGCGGATGTTGAGCGCCGACTGGCCAGCCGCGGTCATCGCCAGCAGAAACGGACGTTTGACCAAACCGTCAAGAAACGGCCGGATGACCCGGATCGGCTCGCCGCCGTGGTAGAAGGCGGTGGCGAGGTTGTGCCAACGGTCCCCGAGCTCTCGGGCGATCTGCTCCACCTCAGCCCGCGTCGGCACAAACACAGCCACGCCGCGTCGTTCACGCATCACGCGTTTTATGAAACGCTCGTTCAGGAACTCGAGCGGCTGCTCTGCCAGAACGTTGACCTGCGCAGCCTTGGCGGGATCGAACGCGCGGGTCTCGAGGACCTGCGCCGAGGCCAAATAGCCGGCGTAGAAGGTGGGATCGACGGTGGCGGACAGCCAGATGAACCGGCACTTCGCACGCTTGCCCAGGGCAAGGCACAGCTCCATTTCGGCCGATGTCTGATGGATCTCGTCTACGACGAGGGTATCCTGGGTGGTGATGAGACCGTCCTGGAACCAGCGCCGCGCGATCCCGGTCGTGATGATGACGACGTTCCAGGTCGGCGTCTCCGGAGTCGCTTCGCGCTCGCGATTGACAACTCCCACCTTGAGCGGGGCCTTGAGGATCGTCTCCGCCATGGTGCGGATCGCTAGTGTCTTGCCGGTGCCCGTGCCCGCCACGATCCCAAACCCCTGACCCGACGCCGCGAGGCGACGAATGTCGGTCCCGTGCTCGCGCTCCAACAGCGTCTCGATCTTGAGCCCGAGAGCCAGCTCGATGGTCTCGCAGGCGGCGCGGGTGGGGGCAATGACAATGACCCGTCCGGTGGACGGCTCAGCGGCGAGGAATGCCTGTGGATCGGGGGGAAGAAAGTGATCGCGGGAGATTCGCACTGCTGGAATATAGAAAGCGGCTACAAAAAAAATCCCCTCTCCGGGTCGCGGAGAGGGGAATAACGCGTCAGCCTACCAGCGGTGATAGTGGCGGTGCCGGTAGTTACGATGCGGCCGCACGATGATGACACGCGGTTCGCGATAGTAACGCGGTTCGACGACGATCACTGGGGCAGGGCGGTAATACGGGCGGTATTGGTAGTAGTAAGGGCGCGCGTATCGGTGGTAATACGGACGGCCGATGACGACCTGGCCGGCGAGGTACGGATCGCCGAAACTCAGCGAAACACCGACCCGGGTCTGTGCGCGACCCGTCGTAGTCATCACGCCAAGCAGCAGTCCGACGAGAATGAGCATCCGTTTCATGGCTTCCTCCTGGATGCCGGGTTCCTAGGGAAGAGCCGTGCCACGAACGGTTGAATCATAAGTAGTGTTGCGATAACTAGTTACGATGCCGCCTGACTCGTCCATCATTGTCCGCCCGCGGAAACAGGTGTCCTTCCTCAGTCTCCGAAGCTGACACCGAGGTCCCTGGCGGTGGTGATGCTGTCGGAATCGAGCGGCACGCGGCGGGGCTCGGCGAGCGCTGCCTCGATCGAGACCGGGACGATGTGAGGTGGCTGGAGGGCTACCATCATCCCGAACTGGCGTTCAGCAACCAGCCGGACAGCCGCCGCGCCGAATCGCAGTGCCAGCAACCGGTCGAACGTGGTCGGACCGCCGCCGCGCTGGAGGTGGCCGAGCACCAGCGAGCGCGTCTCTTTTCCGGTCATTTGCTCGATGGAGTGGGCCACCTTGTCACCGATGCCGCCGAGACGTTCGTGGGCCGGATCGATGAGGGAGACCGTCCCGCCTTTCGGCGCAGCACCCTCCGCCACGACGACGATGCTGAAGTGCCGCCCCTCGGCTTCCCGGCGGCGGATCTTGTCGCAGACCTTGTTGATGTCGAAAGGGATTTCGGGAATCAGGATGACGTCGGCCGACCCGGCGAGTCCCGAGTTGAGCGCGATGAATCCCGCGTTGCGCCCCATCACCTCCACGACGATGACGCGCTCATGACTTTCGGCGGTCGAGTGCACTTTGTCGATCGCATCGGTGGCGGTCGCCACGGCGGTATCGAATCCAAACGTCGCGACTGTCCCGCCGACGTCGTTGTCGATCGTTTTTGGGACGCCGACGACCGGCAGCCCTTTCTTGAAGAGGGTCAGCACGATGCCGAGGGTGCCCTCGCCGCCGATGGCGATCATCGCGTCCAGGCGATGCGCGCGAAACGAGTCGAGCAGCTCCTGCGACCGGTCGCGCTCTTCCCAGGAGCCGTCCGGGCGCTGCAGGCGCCATTTGAGGGGATTGCCGCGGTTCGAGGTGCCGAGAATCGTGCCGCCCAGGTGCGTGATGCCCCGAACCTCGTTCGGTCCGAGCGGCATGAGGTCGGCCTCGCCGAGCAGGCTGCCGAATCCCCGCCTGATACCCACGCACTCCCAGCCGCGGTGGACGGCGCTCAGCACCGCGGCGCGGATGACGGCGTTCAGTCCCGGCGCGTCACCGCCACCCGTGGAGATCGCAAGTCTCACTGCTTTGGAGAGGGGGGACCGGCGGAATTGCGAATCAGCCGCAGCACCTCGCCGGGTTCGGCGTGTCGCTTGGACGTCTTCTTGGAGAACACGCGTCTACCGTCGACATCCACCTCGAAGACGCCGCCCGACGATTGGATCAACCGCACGTCAGCATGCGGGAAGGCATTGCGGATCTCGGCCGCCAGACCGGTGGCCCGAGGCTCATAGTTTCAGATTACGCAGTATTCGATGGTGACGGTCATGGCGTAAACGATAGTCGCGCTTGACACCCCGCGCCACGGCGCCGACCTTCGGCGGCATGCAGCTTCCGTCGCGCGTCTCGGCGGCACTCGTCGTTCGTATCGCGGTTTCTCTCGCCGCACTCATCAGCTTCGGCGCCGCGGTCGCGGCCTACGTCAGCGGCCGCGTCCCCGGCGCCGAAAGCCTGCCGCTCGCGGCCGCCGTGCTCATTCTCGTCGCGGCCGTCACGCGCCGCTACGGCATCGCGCTTCCCGGAAACGGCTTCTCATCGTACGTCCTCGGCGTCATGCTGTACGCGATCCTCGACCGCGGCTGGGCGTTCGCCGCAATCGTGGCGCCGTTCGCTATGCTGGTCGGGGACGTGCTGCTCCGCCGGATGCCGCTGCGCGGCGCGCTCGGAAACGCCGCACACCTCACGGCCGGGTCCGCATTCGTCGGCTGGATGTATCTCCAGCTCAGCGGCGCGACCGGGGCCGCTGCGCTTTCCGACGACAATGCTTGGGTCGTCGCGCTCACCGTCGTGATGTTGCCGATCATCGTGAACGGCACGTTCTATCTGGAGCTCGCGCTTGGGCAGACCATCGCCTGGGTCGATGCGCAGCTCACGCTGCGCTGGGAATCGATCGTCTATCTCGTGTCCGCGGCATTGGCGTTGGGGTGGTTCGCGGTGGTGCACGCGGTCATTCCGCTTGGCACGCGGGGCCTGCTCTTCGCCGCCCTGGCGCTCGCGACCGTGGGCAGCTTGAAGGTACTGCGACTCGGCGTGCGGGCCGACGAGCTGCATCTGATTCAACGACTCGCGCAGGTGATCGCCGCGGAGCTGACGTTGACGCAGAGCTTTCAGCGCGTGCAGGAGCTGACCCGGCAGCTGGTTCCGTGGGAACACATGGGGTTCGCTCGGTACGACGCCCGTACGCGGCAGATGGAGCTTATCGCGGATACGGCGGCGCAATCGGGCACGACATTTCGCTACGACTCCGACACCGGTCTGACCGGCGAGGCGCTGCGCCTGCGGCGTGCGGTCGTTGCGCACGGCCTGGTGCGAGATCAAGTCGTGGTGCCGGGCGCCGAGACCCCCGGGTCCGAGATGCTGGTTCCGCTCTACCATGCGGGCCAGTTGGTCGGGCTGTGGAGTGTGCGGCACTCCGATCCCTCGATGTACCGCCAGTCGGACGGCGATCTCCTCGAGCTGGTGGCCCCGCAGCTCGCCTTGATGGTGGCGATCGATGGCTCGCTGCGCCCGGTCCGCGGCGCCTCCGATCAGACGATGCAATACGTGCAAACGCTGACGGCCACCACAGAGGAGATCCACGCCTCGAGCGAGGAAGTGGCCGCTGCCGCGCGGCGCGCCAGCCAGGGGGCCGGGCAGGCGGCGACGCTCGTCAGCGCCGCGGCTCGCGAAGCCAGCCAGTTAAAGGAAAGCGCCGGTGAGCTGGCAGCGGCCGGCGACCGGACGCGTGAAGCGGGTGCGCAGATGGAAAAAACGGCGGACAAGGTGCGGACGGGAACGCAAGACGCCGTGCGCCAGCTGACCGACCTCGGCACGACCACCGAGGAGAGCGCGGCCGAAGTGGGACGGCTGCGTGAGGTCGCGACGCAGGTTGAGAAGTTCTCGGAGACGATCGGATTCGTCGCGAACCAGACGAACCTGCTCGCGCTCAACGCGACCATCGAAGCCGCGCGCGCGGGCATTCACGGGCGGGGATTCGCGGTGGTCGCCGACGAGGTCCACAAACTGGCGGAGGCGAGCGGGCGCGAGGCACGCAACGTCGGCAAAGCGGTACAGGACACGCGCCGGGCCCTGGACCGGGCCGCACAGCTCATTGAACGCATCCGCGCCGACCTGACCCAGGTCGTCCAGAACTCCTCGGCCTGGGTCCACGACCTCGACCGTATCGCCGAGGCCGCCGCCGAAACCGCCCGCGCCGGAAAGCATGTTGCGGAGCTCGGCCGGCAAAGCGCCAATCTGGCGGCCAAGATCACCGAGTCGCTCGGCCAGGCGCGCGCCGGGGCCGAGACGTCCAGTCAGGAAGCCAATGCCGTCGCGGCTGCGGCCGCGGAGCAGCTGCGCGCCATCCAGGACCTGGCGCACGGCGCTACCGAGCTGTCAGGGCTTGCCGAGCAGCTGGCTCAGGCGCTCCGTTTCATACGGGGTGGGAATGGGCATCCCTAGACCCGGCGGGTGGTGACGCGCGCTACAGGGGTTTCTCCAAGCGGGGCCGATTATTAAAGTGGAGGGCCGCTAACCTCGAGGAGAAACATGCGCGCGCGAACGACGCCACTGATGCTGTGTCTGATTGCCGTCCCTGCGCTCTGCCTCGCTCAGCACACGCATCAGTTCGAAATCGGCGGGTTTGGCTCGTTTACGCGCTACGATCACGCGTACAATCTCGACAACCAGTTCGGCGGCGGCGGCCGCCTCGGCTACTTCTTCGGTCCCGTCATCAGTCTGGAGGCCGAGGTGGGGTATCAGCAGCCAACACCTCGCGGCGGCGTCGCCAATGCCACCCTCCAGCTCGCCAGCGGCAGCCTCGTCCTCAACTTCGGAACCGCGCACAACCTCTTCTATATCCTGGGCGGTTACACCCACCTCCAGTTCAGCGACATTACGGGCTACAGTTTCCCCGATAACGCCGTGCACGGCGCGATCGGTGACCGGATCTTCCTGGGCGACCGCCTGGCGCTACGAATCGAGGGACGCGCGATCTACGCGCCCAGCACGAGATTCGCCACGGGCAACTGGGCGGGACACATCGTGGGCTCCGCCGGGCTTTCGATCTTCCCCGGTCCGAGCGCGTTTCGTGACTCCGATCACGACGGTGTCGCCGACCGCAAGGACACCTGCCCCGCCACCCCGGCGGGCGCCGTGGTCGATGCGCACGGCTGTCCGAGCGATTCCGACCGCGACGGCGTTTACAACGGGCTCGATGCCTGCCCCAATACCGTCGAGCATGCGGAAGTCGATGCGCGTGGCTGTCCGAAAGACGCCGACGGCGACGGCGTGTACGACGGCATCGACAAATGTCCGGGGACGACGACCGGCGCCCGCGTTGACGCGCAGGGGTGTCCGACGGACGCGGACGGCGACGGCGTCGCCGACGGTCCCGATCAGTGCCCCAACACGCCGGCCGGTGTCACGGTGGACGCGACGGGATGCCCCGTCGACAGCGACAAGGACGGCGTACCCGACGGCCTCGACAAGTGCCCCAATACGCCCGCGGGCACGGAAGTGGATACGGCAGGTTGCCAGCGCGTGACCGATAGCGACGGCGACGGTATCGACGATACGAAGGACAAATGCCCCGGCACGGCGGCGGGCACACGCGTCGACTCCGCGGGCTGCCCGATCCTCTTCACGGAAGCGAAGACGCCGGTCGTGCTGCGGGGCGTGACGTTCGAGACCGGCCGGTCCGCGCTGAAGCCCGACTCATACACGATTCTCGATATTGTGGCGGCGTCGCTGGTTGCCAATCCGGACATCAAGATCGAAATCGCGGGACATACCGACAACACCGGATCGCTGGCGACCAACACGCGGTTGTCGCAGGCACGGGCTGAGTCCGTGCGGGCATACCTGGCGCGAAAGGGTGTCGCGCCGGAGCGGATGGTGGCCAAGGGTTACGGTCCCACACAGCCGGTCGCACCGAACACCACGCCGGACGGCCGGGCGCAAAACCGGCGCGTCGAGCTGCGGCAAACGAACTGAGCGGAGGCTCAACGTGAGAAAGCTCGCGCCAATCCTGGCGATGCTGGTGGCGCTGTCCAGCAGCCTCTCGGCGCAGTACGCCCGGCGCTACGAAGTCGGCCTGTTCGGCGCGTTCACGAAATACGACAACAGTTTCGGGCTGGCGAACAAGCTGGGCGGGGGCGTGCGGTTCGCGTACGCCGTGACGCCGATGATCGGACTGGAAGTCGAAGCGCTGTTTCAGTCGCCGCAGGACGTCAGCACCGTGCACATCGAGCCGATGATCGGCGGCGGCAGCCTCGTCATTAACACGCTGAACGCGAGCCGCATGACGGTCTACGTGCTCGGCGGTTACTCGCGACTCGATTTTGGCGGCTCGAATCCGTACCGGTTCACTGACGGCGGCATCCACAGCGGCGCCGGCGTCAAGCTGTACATGAGCTCACGATACGCGTTTCGGTTCGAAGCACGCGGCATCTACACACCAACGACAACCAGCTCGTTCGGCACGAAGGCCACGCACATCGTGGCGTCGGCGGGTCTCGCGTTCTTCCAATCGGACGTTGGCCGGCGCGCAGGCGCCGTCGCGGGCGACGCCGATCGCGATGGCGTCAACGACAAGGATGATGCGTGTCCCGATACGCCGCACGGCGCCACAGTCGACGCGCGCGGCTGCCCGTCCGACTCCGACGGCGACGGCGTGCTGAACGGCATCGATCAGTGCCCCGACACGCCCGCAGGCGCGAAGGTCGACGCGAAGGGCTGTCCGGTAGCGGCCCCTGCACCGGGGGATTCCGACGGCGATGGCGTCAACGACACGCTCGACAAGTGCCCCGCAACACCAGCCGGCGCCAAGGTCGATAGCGACGGCTGTCCGATCGATTCCGATCACGACGGCGTGTGGGATGGACTGGACCGGTGCCCCGACACGCCGGTCGGCGCGACTGTGGACGCGAACGGCTGCCCCTCTGACTCGGACGGCGACAAGGTGTTCGACGGCATCGACCGGTGCCCGGATACGGCTCCGGGGACGCCTGTCGACGCGAGCGGCTGCCCGCTCGATAGCGACAAGGACGGCGTGCCCGACAGCCTGGACAAGTGCCCCAACACGCCGGCGGGGATTCAAGTCGATCCGAACGGCTGTCCGATCGAGCACGACACGGATGGTGACGGCGTGGTCGACTCGCAGGATCGTTGCCCCAACACCCCGAAGGGATCGCGGGTCGATCAATTCGGCTGCTTGCTGCTGTTCGAGGAGCGCGCGGTTCCGCCGGCCGCGCCCGGTGCTCCGCCGGCGCGTCCGACGCTGATCCTCTCAGGCGTCAATTTCCAGACCGGACGCTCGGTGCTGACGCGCGAGTCGTACGGTGTGCTCGATCAGGTCGCCGCGTCGCTGGTAGCGAATCCGGAGATCCGGATCGAGATCGCGGGCTACACCGATTCCACGGGTGGCCGCCGGTACAATCTCGGCCTCTCGCAGGCGCGGGCGATCGCCGTCCGGGCCTACCTTGCGCGGCGGGGTGTCGCGCCGTTGCGGATGCGCGCAACGGGATACGGCGCGTCGGGATATATCGCGCCGAACTCCACGGCTGATGGACGGGCGAAGAACAGACGGGTAGAGCTGCACAAGTTGAACTAAGATCTGAAGGCTGGGATCGCGAGGGGTCGGGATAAGCAAACTATCCCGACCCCTTGTATTTTCCTCCCGCCCCGATCAATCGAGCCGCGTATGCGTCTGCAACATGCCGCGATCGTCCTTCTCCTGGTCCCTCACGGTCTGACCGCTCAGCAGCGCGCTTGGCAGTCTACCGACTACTACCGCCTAACGTCCGTCGCCAATCCGGCGCTCTCGCCCGACGGTCGCCGCGTGGCATTCGTTGTCACGACCGTCGTCGAGGACAAGGACCGCCGCCACAACGAGATCTGGTTGGCGCTTGCCGACGGCTCGGCACCGGCATTCCGCTACACCAGTCCTTCGACCGAGGCGTCCAGCCCGCGGTGGTCGTCGGACGGCGGCCTGCTCGCGTTCTCGAGCAAGCGCGACGGCTCGGATGACGACATCTGGTTCTTGCGCACGGCGGCGCCGGGCGGCGAGGCGTTCCAGATCAAGGGCGTGCATGCGATGCCGGTGTTTTCCCGCGACGGGCAATGGCTGGCGTACTCGTGGCGCGGCGACGAACCGGACAGCATCAAGAAGGAAACGTGGCGCACGCGGGTCTCACCGACCGCGATCACCCAGGGCCCCGATCCGAAGCGGTTCGACGGCCGCGTCTACACCTCGATCCCGCTCGTCGCCGACGAGCGCGGCTATCTGCCGCCGCGCGAAACCCGGCGCCCCAGCCATCTCTATCTGGTACCGATCGGCGGCGGCACCGCGCGCCAGCTCACCAGCGGCGAGCTGAGCCAGAACTCCCCTGTCTGGTCGCCCGACGGCAAGACGATCGTGTTCGAGCAGGATTCGACCGAGAACCAGGAAGTTCGCGACGACACATATCCAGCGCTGTTTCTGCTCACGATTGCGGACGGCACGACCCGGGCGCTGCGGACCGGGTTCTCGCAGAGCAGCTCAGCCGCGTGGTCACCCGATGGCAAGACGATCGCCTTCATCTGCTCGAAGGGACGGGGAGTCGAGAACGACGTTTGCGTCATTCCGGCGAGCGGCGGAGCCGCGCGCAATCTGACGACCGACTGGAGTCTCGACCCGAACGATCCCACCTGGTCGGCCGACGGCAAGACGATCTCCTTCAACGCCGAGACCAACGGCAACGTGCACCTGTT
>Ga0070694_100001062_pt1 | contig 15692 bp, 11 predicted proteins | sample KBSK1251metaG_FD_65470 | JGI IMG/M metagenome (GOLD analysis project Ga0070694, IMG submission 65470) | Corn, switchgrass and miscanthus rhizosphere microbial communities from Kellogg Biological Station, Michigan, USA - KBS K1-25-1 metaG | ecosystem: Host-associated > Plants > Roots >... | reverse complement strand
CCTGCCCGCCGCCCGCGCCTTCATCGGCATGGCCTGCCACTACGCCCTGATGAACAACCTCTACGCCGGCACCATGCCCGGCCGCATGCCGCGCACCGGCGCCGCCCGGCTCGTCGCGTCCCTCTTCCTCGGCGGACTGCGGGACGTCTCTCACGAGGCAGGCGCTCACCCGGCCCGGCCTCGCGTGGCGAGCGCATGAGGGCCCCGCGCCGCGCCACGACCGGCACCCTGCGCGCCACGGACCCGGGCGCCGGCATCCTGCTCGGGATGATCCTCGCCCTCACCGGCGCCGTGGCCGGCTGTTCCGCCGGCGCCGACGGGGCGCCCAAGAACGCCCCCTCCGGCCCGGCCGCCGCCGCATCCCCGTCGCGCGTGATGCGGGTGGCGGCCGTCCCCGCGACGATCAAGGACGTCACCTACACCATCGAGGCGGTCGGATCGATCGAGGCGCGCGAGCAGGTCCAGGTCGTGGCCGGGGTGGAAGGAGTCGTCGCCAGCGTCCGCTTCCGCGAAGGGGACGCCGTCACGCCGGCCACCGTCCTCGCGACCATCGATCCCGATCGCTTCCGCATGCTCGCCGAGCGGGCGAAGGCCAATCTCGACAAGGTCACGACCCAGCACCAGCAGGCGATCGCCGACCTGAAGCGCCGCGAGGAGCTCCTGAAGCAGGTCCCCCCGCTGGTCTCCGAAGAGGAGGTCGAGCGCGCCCGCCAGTCGGCCGAAGGGCTGCGCGCCTCGGTGGCGGAGGCCCGGTCGCAGTTCGAGCTGGCCGACCTCGACCGGCAGCGCTCCGTCGTCCACGCCCTGGTCCCCGGGGCGATCAACAGCAAGACGGTGGCCACCGGCCAGCACGTCGACGCCGACGCGGTCCTGGCGACCCTGGTCGACACCCGCGCGCTCGACGTCCGCTTCCGCATCTCCGAGCAGGAGTCGGTCCGCCTGAGCGACGGCGTCGAGGTGCGCTTCACGACCTCCGGGCGCCCCGGCAAGGAGTTCACCGCGCGCGTGTTCCACATCTCGTCCACCGCCGACCCGGCCAGCCGGATGGTCGAGTGCCTGGCGCGCGTCGACAACCCGGGCGGCGTCCTGAAGCCCGGCTTCTTCGCCGAGGTGAAGGCCGACGTCGAAAGCCACAAGGGGGCCGTGGTCATTCCCGAGCGCTCCGTGCTGTCGACGGATCGCGGCTTCGTGGTGTTCGAGGTGAAAGACGGCAGGGCGGTCGAGCGCCGCGTCAGCCTGGGCATGCGGACCAGGGACGGCGGCGTCGAGATCGCCTCGGGCCTCGAGCCCGGCGCCCAGGTGGTCACCGACGGGGGGAGCATCCTCAAGGACGGCGCCCCGGTCGAGGTGGTGACCCCCGGCCCCTCGGGGGCCGCGCAGTGAGCCCGGAGACGGCATGACCCTCTCGGACATCTCGATCCGCAACCACGTCTTCGCCTGGATGCTGATGGCCGGCCTGATCGTCTTCGGAGGGATCGGCTTCGCGCGCCTCGGCGTCAGCCAGAACCCCGACGTCGACTTCCCGGTCATCAACGTGCAGGTCACGCTCGAAGGGGCCTCCCCCGAGGTCATGGAATCGGACGTCATCGAGCCGCTCGAGGACGCCGTCACGACCATCGAGGGGGTCAAGTCGATCTCCTCGACCAGCAAGCAGGGGCGCGCGACCGTCATCGTCGAGTTCGACCTGAAGCGCAATATCGACCTGGCGCTGCAGGACGTGCAGACGCGCGTCGCCCAGGCGGCGCGCATCCTGCCGCGCGAGATCGACCCGCCGACCATCGGCAAGACCAACCCGGAGGACCAGCCGATCATGTGGCTGAACCTCTCCGGCAACAAGGATCCCCGGGCGCTCGCCGACTACGTGCGGAACGTCCTGAAGGACCAGTTCCAGACGCTCCCCGGCGTCGGCGAGGTGATGCTCGGCGGCTACCAGGAGCGCAACGTCCGCGTCTGGGCCGACGCGCGCAAGATGGAGGCGTACGGCATCACCTCGGAAGACCTGGTCACCGCCATCCAGAGGCAGCACGTGGAGGTTCCCGCCGGCCGCATCGAGACCGCCGACCGCGAGATGAACGTCCGGGCCGAGGGGGAGGCGATCGACGTCCAGCAGTTCGCCGAGCTGATCGTCGCCAGCCGCGCCGAGTCGCCGATCCGCCTCCGCGACGTGGCGGTCGTCGAGGACGGCCTCGAGGACAAGCGCCGCGTCTCCCGGGTCATGGGCCGTCCCGCGCTCGGGTTCGGCATCAAGAAGCAGCGCGGCTCGAACGCCGTCGAGGTGGGGCACGCCGTGAAGGCGAAGATGGCGGAGATCGCCCCGACCCTCCCCGAAGGGCTGGCCATGGGGATCTCCTTCGACAGCACGACCTTCATCGAGGACGCCGTCCACGAGATCGAGATCGCCCTGGTCCTGGCGGCGGTCCTCACCGGCATCGTCTGCTGGCTGTTCCTGGGGTCGTGGTCGTCGACGGTGAACATCCTGCTGGCGATCCCGACCTCCATCGTCGGCACGTTCATATGCATCTATTTCTTCGGGTTCACGCTGAACACGTTCACCCTGCTCGGCCTGTCGCTGTCCGTCGGCATCGTGGTCGACGACGCGATCATGGTGCTCGAGAACATCTACCGGCACCGCGAAGAGGGTGCGGACCGGATGCAGGCCGCCCTGGTCGGGGCGCGCGAGATCACCTTCGCCGCCATGGCCGCCACCGCCGCCATCGTGGCGATCTTCCTGCCGGTCGCCTTCATGAAGGGGATCATCGGCAGGTATTTCTTCGAGTTCGGCGTGACCATCTCGGTCGCGGTCCTGCTGTCGCTCCTCGAGGCGCTGACCCTGACCCCCATGCGCTGCTCGCAGTTCCTGGAGGTCGGGGCCCGCGCGGGCGGCTTCGGCGCCGCCGTCGACCGCTTCTTCGCGCGCCTCGCGGCGGGTTACCGGCGCTGGCTCGAGCCGAGCCTGAGGCACCGCATGCTCGTGCTCGGCTCCGCAACCGTCGTCTTCATCGCATCGCTCGTCATCGCCTTGTTCCTGCGCCGCGAGCTGGTCCCGTCGCAGGACCAGAGCCGCCTGTTCATCCGCCTGCAGACGCCGGTCGGCTCGTCGGTCGACTACACCGACCGGATGCTCAAGCGGGTGGAGGACTTCGTGATGTCCCGCCCCGAGCTCGACCGCTACATGGCCTCGGTCGGCGGGTTCGGCGGCGGCGACGTCAACACGGGCGTGGCCTTCGTCACCCTGAAGTCCCCCCGCGAGCGCCCCGTCGATCCGCAGGCCGGCCACAGGCTCTCGGCGCAGGAGCTGATGGCGATCGCCCGGCGCGAGCTGAACGCGATTCCCGGCCTGAAGGCCACCATGCAGGACCCGTCGCAGCAGGGGTTCACGGCGCAGCGCGGCTTCCCGGTGGAGCTGTCGCTGCGCGGCCCCGACTGGGACCGCCTGGCGGAGTATTCCGCGACGCTCATGGATCGGATGCGGGCCACGGGACTTGTGACCGACGTGGACACCGACTACCAGGTCGGCATGCCGGAGGTGCACGTCAAGCCCGACCGGCAGAAGTCGGCGGACCTCGGGATCAGCATGGACACCATCGGCTCGACCGTGAACACCATGATCGGCGGCGCGCGCGTCGCCCGCTTCAAGGACAAGGGACGGCGCTACGACATCCGCGTGCGCCTCCTGGCCGAGCAGCGCTCCCGCCCGGACGACATCAACCGCCTCCTGGTCCGCACGGCCTCCGGGAGCCTCGTGCACCTCGGCGACATCGTCCGGATCGTCGAGAAGCCGACGCTTCAGGTCATCACGCACCAGAACCGGCAGCGCGCCATCGGCATTTTCGCGAACGTCGCCGAAGGGGCGTCGCAGGCCGCGGTCCTCGGCCGCGTCAAGGACATCGGCCGCGAGATCCTGCCGGAGGGCTACCAGGTCGTTTTCTCGGGCTCCTCCCAGCTGTTCGGCGAGGCGATGGGGTCCCTCGGTTTCGCCCTGGTCCTCGGGCTGGTCGTGGCGTACATGGTCCTCGCCTCCCAGTTCAACTCGTTCGTCCACCCCTTCACCGTCCTGCTCGCCCTCCCCTTCTCGATCACCGGGGCCCTGATCGCCCTGAAGATCGGCGGCTGCTCGCTCAGCATCTACTCGATGATCGGCATCATCCTCCTGATGGGGATCGCCAAGAAGAACTCGATCATCCTGGTCGATTTCACCAACCAGCTGCGCGCGCGCGGGCGGCCGCGCCAGGAGGCGCTGCTCGAGGCCTGCCCGATCAGGCTGCGCCCGATCCTGATGACCTCCGTCTCGACGATTGCCGGCGCGGTCCCCTCGGCCCTCGCCCTGGGCCCGGGGGCCGAGACCCGCATCCCGATGGCCCTGGCCGTCATCGGCGGCATCATCGTCTCGACCTTCATGACGCTGTTCGTCGTGCCGAGCGCCTACTCGGGACTCGACGATCTCACCCTGTGGGTCGCCGCGCGGCGCGAGCGCCGGAAGGCGCTCGCCGGCGGTGCCGCGGGCGCGGCCCCCGCCGCCCGCGGCCCCATGAGCGCTCCCGGCTCGGCGCACGCCAGCGGATCCGTGTCCGGAGCGGGCCCGGCGCACGCGTCCGCCCGCGTCCTGCCGCGGTGAAGATTCTCCAGACCAACTTTCATCGCGGGTGGGGCGGGCAGCCCTCCCGCATCCTGATGATGTCGCGCGGCCTGGCGGCCCGCGGCCACCAGGTCACCGTCGCCGCGCCGCGCGGATCGCTCCTGGCCGTGCGGGCGCGCGAGGCGGGCCTGCCGGTGTTCGACGAGCCCGCCTTCCGCAAGCCGAAGTTCCTGCATGCCGCCCTGCGCGACGTCGCCGTCATGGCGCGCCATCTGAAGTCGGAGCGTTACGACCTGATAGACGCCCATGGATCCCAGGACCTGTGGACCTGTGTCGCGGCGCGGCGCTTCGCCGGCCGCACCGCCCCCCTGGTCTTCACCCGTCACAACACCAAGCGCGTCGTCGAGCACCCCGCCAACGACTGGCTGTACCGCCGGCAGGTGGACCACCTCATCGTCGCGAGCGGGAGCGTCCTGGAGCGCTACGAGCCGTTCTTCCGCTCCGGGGCCTTGAGCCGTGAGAGGGTGTCGATCGTGCAGTCCGCCTACCGCCCCGATCGCTTCCATCCCGGCGTCGATGGCGCGGGCGTGAGGCGGGAGCTCGGTCTCGGGACCGAGGCCCCTCTCGTCGGGGTGATCGGCCGACTGGTCGAGGACAAGGGGCAGGACGACTTCCTGCGGGCCGCGGCGATCGTCCTGGCCCGCCGGCCCGAGGCGCAGTTCGTCCTGGTCGGGACCGGCCCGCGCGAAGGGGCGCTGCGCAGCCTGGCTGAGGAGCTGGGAGTGGCCCGCTCGGTCCGATTCCTCGGGTTCCGCGACGACGTGCCGGAGATCACCGCCGCCCTCAGCGTCTCGGTCCTCCCCTCGATCGACTGCGACGCCTCGTCTGCCGTCCTCAAAGAGGCCCTCGCCTGCGGCGTCCCGGCCGTCGCCACCTCGATCGGCGGCGCCGCGGAGATCCTGCAGGACGGCGCGACCGGCCTCGTCGTCCCGCCGCGCGATCCGGGACGGCTCGCCGAAGCGATCCTTTCCCTCCTGGACGATCCCGCACGGTCCCGCGCCATGGGACTGGCCGGCAGCCTCGACGTCGCCGCCCGCTTCACCCCCGATCGCCTGGCGGACGGGACCCTGAAGGCCTACCAGGAGGCGCTGCGGAGGTTCCCGGGCCCAGGGTGAACAACTCCGCTTAGAATGCTCCGGTGACCGTCGCTTCCCAGGACCCAAGAGCGCCCCGCTCCACCTGCTTCGGCGCCGGCGGCCTGGCGGACGTGGCGATTCTCGTTTCGCCCCTCGCCCGGTGAGGCGACCGCTGCTGCACGCCGCGTTGGCCCTGACGAGCCTGGCCACGCTCGTTTACGAGCTGGCCCTGATGCGGCTCTTCTCGGTCACCCTCTGGTACTACTTCGCTTTCTTCGTCATATCTCTCGCGCTGTTGGGCGGTGGGGCGGCGGCGGCCATCCTCTACGTGCGGCGATCCTGGGCTGCCGAACGACTCGCGATGATCCTCCCTGCCGCCGCTCTCCTGCACGGTTTCACCTGCGCCCTGGGCCCGGCCATCTATCTGAAGTCCCACTTGGTGATCTTCGGAGGAGGGGCCAGCTCCATCCTCTGCTTCGGCCTGATTCTTGTCCTTTTCTTCCTCCCTTTCCTTCTGGGAGGGGCTGTCATCGCGGCTCTCCTGTCGTTTTTCCCGGACCGGGTCGGTAGTCTCTATTGGGCCGACCTGGGTGGTGCGAGCCTCGGCTGCCTCCTGATTGTTCCCCTGCTGTGGCACGTTCCCGCGCCGGAGCTCCTCGCCTGGATCGGACTGCTTCCGGTCATCGCCGCCCTGCTCCTGCACCGCGATCTGGGCCGGCCCGGGGTCCCGAAGGGGCTTCTGGCCGGCGGGGCGGCCTGCCTCCTTCTGGCTGCCAGCAGCCTGACGCCGTGGAATCCGTACCGTGTGACCTTCTCCAAGGTCCGCGACCTCAACGAGGGACTCGTCTACACGCGCTGGACGCCCCTGGCCCGGCTGTCCGTGTACCGCTCCATCTTCTTCGAGCAGGGACGTTCCCCATTCGGCTGGGGGATGAGTCCGCGCTTCCGGGGGGGCGAGCTCGACCAGAAGTGGATCGAGCAGGATGAGTGCGCGGGGACGCCGATCACACGCTTCGACGGCGACCTCTCCGGCCTGGGGTTCCTCGACTACGACGTGACCAACTTCGCCTACCACTACAGGACCTTCCCCCGCGTCCTGGTGATCGGCGCGGGCGGAGGGCGGGACATCCTGGCGGCCAAGCGCTCCGGCGCCGACCGCATCACCGCCGTCGAGCTCAACCCGGGGATGGTGGACATCGTCAACAACGTGTTCGGCGACTTCTCCGGCCGGCCGTACAGTCTCCCCGGTGTCGAGGCGGTCGTCGACGAGGCGCGCAACTACCTGGCGCGCCAGAGTATTTCGTGGGACCTCATCCAGATCTCGCTCATCGACTCCTGGGCGGCGTCGATGGCCGGCGCCTTCGCGTTGGCCGAAAACAACCTGTACACCGTCGAGGCCTTCGGCACCTACCTGGATCGCCTGTCGCCCGACGGGGTGCTCACCGTCTCCCGCTGGTACTGGCAGCGATCGGTTACTGAGACGGCACGCCTGGTCAACCTGGCCGCCGAGGCGCTCCAGCGACGGGGTCTCCGGCAGGTCGCCGGGCACATCGTGGTGGTGAACGGGAACCACATTGCCACCCTTCTGGCCTCAAAGCGGGCTTTCACCGACGACGAGCTGCGGCGCATCGATCAGGCCGCAGGCGATCTCAGGTTCCGCAGGCTCTGGATCCCGGAGATCGCGGCCGAGGACCCGCTCGTCGGCAGGATCCTGTCATCTCCCAGCCGCGCGGACGAGATTGCACGTCTGCCGCTCGACCTGTCCGCTCCGAGCGATGACCGGCCGTTCTTCTTCCTCAACGTCAGGTCGATCCTCGACCCGCCTCCGCTCCAGCTGCCCCATGGCCTCAACTACGGTTACTGGCCGGTCACGTCGCTCCGGATCCTTTTCTTCCTGCTGGGGGGCGCGGCGATCGCCTGGACAGTCGTCCCGCTCACCCTGGCAGCAGGGGGCGGGAGGATGCTTCTCCGGATCGTCGTCCACAGACCTCAATCCTGGCTCTACTTCGCCAGCATTGGCGCCGGGTTCATGCTGGTGGAGATGTCCCTTCTGCAGCGCTACGTGCTCTTCCTGGGGCACCCCACCTATGCGTCCTCGGTGGTCCTGTTCTCGATGCTTCTCTTCGCCGGTCTCGGCAGCGCCACGACCGACCTGATCGACCGGCGCTTCCCGTCGGCTCGCACGGCGCCCCTCGCGCTCGCCGCGATCGGCGCCCTGGTGTCGCTTCAGACCTGGGTCGTCCCCGGCGTCCTGAGCTCCGCGATGGGGTGGCGAATCGGGCCCCGCATCGTTCTGGCCGCGCTGTTGATCGCGCCGCTGGGCTATGTGCTCGGCATGGCGTTCCCGCTCGGCATCCGCGACCTGCGCAGGAAGGGGGAGGTGGAGATGATTCCTTACCTCTGGGGCATCAACGGGGTCTTTTCGGTCTTTGGATCGGTGGCCGCCATGATCATCGCCGTCTCCTCAGGTTACAACGCGGGGCTCGTGACTGGCCTGGGCGCCTACCTCCTGGCCCTGGTCATGGCGTTGTGGTCCGCTCCCGGGCAACCGGCCGTGCGGGGGGTCTAGTTCGCGCGGCGGCTCTTGAGACGCTCCAGGTTCCCCAGGGCGGTTGCGTTGCCCGGATCGATCGTGAGCGCCTTGTCCCAGGCGCTGCGAGCCCCTTCCCGGTCTCCTGATTGCACCAGCACCACGCCGAGGTGGTTCCAGGCTTCCGCGTCGGATGGATCGAGCTCGGAGGCGAGTCGGACCTGCCGCAGGGCCTCTTCCGCGTTCCTTCGGCGTGAGGCGATCAGCGACAGGTAGAGGTGGGCTCGGGCCAGACCGGGGTCGAGCTCCACGGCGTGGCTCAGATCCGCTTCCGCCTGTTCGAGGCTGCCCAGGCGAAGTCGGGCGGCTCCCAGGTTGAGCCATCCCTTGGCAAAGCCCGGATCGATCTCCAGCAGGCGCAGAGCCTCCCGCTCCTGTCCCGCGAAATCTCCGAGACCGCCCTTCGCCGTTCCGAGGCTGAGAAGAGCCGCGGTGTCATTCGCATCCGACTCCAGAGCGCGTTCTGCGGCATGCGCAGCCTCCTGGTAGCGACCCGCGCGCGAGTAGGCAATCGAGAGGTTGGTCCAATGACGAGGCTGACCCGAGCCCGTGGCCAGGAGGCGTTCGTACATGGCAATCTGGCTGCCGGGGTTCCTGGCTTCACGCAGGATCCGCAGATCCGCGGCGAGCGCCACGGTCCAGGGATCCTGAGGGTCGAGCTCCATCGCCTGCCTCATGACTTCGTCCGCCTCATCGAAGCGGCCCGTTTCCTGAAGGACGTGGACGAGGATGTGACGCATGCGCACCGATCGTGGTTCGAGCGCAATCCCCGCACGGGACAGGGTCTCGTTGTCTCTCCACATGGTGGCCGCGGCGACCGTCCGGGCCGCTGAAGTCGCGGTGACGAGGACACATGCCGGGACCAGGACGCTGCGCGAGACCCGAGCCGGCAGGCGTCTCCACGCCCAGGCCAGGGCCTCCGCCAGGAGCAGACAGGCGCCCAGCGAGGGAACATAGATGTAGCGATCCGCCTGGACATCCGCGCCCACGTACTGGACGTGCAGCGCCGGCAGGAGCGGCAGAACGAGAAGGCCGATCCCGAAGCACGCTGTCGGCGCGGACCGCCCGAAGGCCACAACCACCCCCAGGGCGCCGGCGAGGATGAGCGCCCCCATCAAGGCGGCGGGATCAAGAAGACCGGCTGCAGGAACAAACACGTGGTCCGGCATCACCTTCCAGGGGAAGAAGGCGAACAGCATGTGGCGTGGCACCAGGGCCAGACCGTTTGCGACAAGCTGGAGCGTCGTGAAGTCCGCATGCCTGATGAGAGGATTCAGGCCGCCCAGGGCATGGAATCGAATCGGCACATAGAGAGCCAGAGAGGCCCCGAACGCCACCATGACCCGCGCCACCTCTCCCCACGGGCCGCCGAAGCGTCGCGGACGGGCCTGCGAGCCGAGGGGGCTCCGAGGCAGGCCGAGCGCCAGAATCGGCGTCACGACGGCGATCTCTTTCGCCAGCAGAGCGAGAAGAAACAACAGGCTCGAACATCCCAGAAGGACCACCCGGCGACGCCCCGTCGCGTCGCGCGCGCAGGACCAGGTCAAAAGGCACGAGAACATGAAGAGCGCGCAGTTGACATCGGTCGAGCCTGCGATCCAGGCGACGGACTCGGCATGGGCCGGGTGCACTGCGAAGAGAACCGCGGCCAGGGCCGCGTGACTCTCGCCTGCGAACCGGCGCAGGAGGAGAAAAGCGGCGGCCGAAGCGGCGGCGTGGACCAGGACGTTCGTGAGGTGAAAACCGAGGGGACTTCGTCCGAAGATTTGCGCGTCCAGGAAATAGAGCAGCATCTGAACAGGACGATAGGAATTGGAAGGGCCGTCATCTCGGAATGACCAGACAGCCTTCGTCAGGAGGTTGAGGAGGAACCGGGGGTTCCAGATCCATGGATTGTGGAGAATCTGATTGTCGTCGTCGTATACGAAGTCGTGGCCGAGGGTGCCCGCGTAGACCACAAACCCCAGGACACCAATGAGCGCAGCGCCGAAACGAGGAGAGGTCAGCCGTCGAAGGCCGCCTGCGGAATCCGGCATGTTGCGAGAGTACCACGCAGCGTGATTCGCGCCTCTCCTGCGTCCGCTTGCGGCGCGGCGCCGGGGGATGGTAATCTCCGGCCTCTGTCCAATCAGGGGAGGTGACAACCGCCATGCTCTCAGTCGGTTCCGCTGCGCCCGCGTTCAAGGTGAAGGACGACCATGGCCGGGACGTCTCCCTGGCCGACTTCAAGGGGAAGACCGTCATCCTGTGGTTCTACCCGAGGGCCGACACCCCGGGCTGAACCATCGAGGGTTGCGGGTACCGCGACCTGGCGACCGAATTCGACAAGAGAAACGCCGTGATCCTGGGAGCGTCGTTCGACACCGTGGAAGAGAACCGGGCCTTCGCCGAGAAGTTCGGCTTCCCGTTCCGCCTGCTCTGCGACACGCAGCGGGAGATCGGGATGGCCTACGGCGCCTGCACCACGCCCCAGGACGGGAGCGCGAAGCGCATCTCCTACGTCATCGATCCGCAGGGCCTCATCGCCCACGCCTTCCCGAAAGTCGACGCGAAGAGCCATCCGAAGGCGGTGCTCGAACTTCTCGCATGAGCGTGCCGATGCCGGTCGACAACCCGCGCCCCGCCCCGGATCTGGCGGGCCTCAGGATCCGACGCGAGCCAGACCGCCCGAAGCGCCCGATCGGGCTCCTGCTCCTCGGGGCGGTCCTGGCGTTCGCCCTCGCCGCGGGCGCCTATGTCCTGATGTCCCCGGCCCTGCGGGCGGTCGCGGTGGAGTCGACGACGGCGGCCCTGATCACCGAGGGGCAGGCGCTGACGGTCCTGTCCGCCTCGGGGTACGTCGAGGCCGAGACCCGGGCCGATCTCTCGCCGAAGATCACCTCGCGCATCACCGACCTTCGGGTGACCGAAGGGTCGCGCGTCAAGAAGGGGGAGATCATCGCCCGCCTGGATCACCAGGACCTGGACGCCCAGCTCGCCGAGGCCCAGGCCTCCTGGGCCCAGGCGGCGGCCGATCTCACCAGGCAGCGGACCCTCTTCCAGCAGGGACTGGCGACGCAATCGGCCCTCGACGCCGCGATCTCCGGCGAGGCCGCGACGCGCGCCCGGGCCGACTACATCCGGGCGCTTCTCGACTACACCGTGCTTCGGGCCCCGTTCGACGGCGTCGTCGTGGCCAAGCGGGCGCACGTCGGCGAGGCGGTCTCGCCGTTCGGCTCTCCCGGCCAGGGCTCCTCGAACGGGGGTGCCATCGTGACGCTGGTCGACTTCTCGACCCTGTACGTGGGCGTCGACGTCAACGAGTCGAACCTGGCCCGCCTCGCCCCGAAGCAGCCGGCGGAGGTCACGCTCGAGGCGTATCCCGAGCGGGTCTACAAGGGGTACCTGAAGCAGGTGATCCCGTCCGCCGACCGCCAGAAGGGGACGGTGAAGGTCAAGGTGGCGATCGTCGACCCGGACGAGAACATCCTCCCCGACCTGTCGGCGCGCGTCAGCTTCACCAGCGTGGCGACAAAGGGGACGTCGGCGCGGACGCAGATCGAGGTCCCGAAGAGCGCCCTGGCGACGCGTAACGGGAAGACCGGGGTCTTTCTCATCCAGGACCGGAAGGCCGTCTTCCGCCCGGTCGTCATCGGCCGCGAGAAGGACTCGACCGCCGAGGTCACGGAAGGACTTCGGGGCGGCGAAGCGCTCGTCGCCGACGCTTCGAAGGACGGCCTCGAGGACGGCGTCCGCATTAGGATCAACCGTTAGGCTCGGCGCCGCCGTCGCGGCGACAGACACAGAGGACCGACGCACAGGAGGCTCCGTGGCACAGCCGCTCATCTCCATCGAGCACGTTTCGAAGGTCTACCGCCGTGACTCCCTGCAGATCCCGGTCCTCGAGGACATCAGCCTCGACATCGGCAAGGGGGAGTTCGTGGCCCTCATGGGACCCTCCGGCTCGGGGAAGACCACGCTCCTGAACCTGATCGCCGGGATCGACACGACGACCAGGGGGCGCATCTCCGTCGACGGGCAGAACATCGCCACGCTGGGAGACAACGCCCTGGCCCGCTGGCGGGCCGACCACATCGGCTTCATCTTCCAGCTGTACAACCTCATTCCGGTCCTGACGGCGTTCGAGAACGTCGAGCTGCCGCTCCTCCTGACGCGCCTGTCGCGCCACGAGCGCCGCGAGCACGTGAAGATGGCCCTGAGCATCGTCGGGCTGGCCGACCGCATGGACCACTACCCGCGGCAGCTCTCCGGCGGCCAGGAGCAGCGCGTCGCCATCGCGCGCGCCATCGTCGGCGATCCGGCGATCCTGGTGGCCGACGAGCCCACCGGCGATCTCGACGCGAAGAGCGCCGAGGAGATCCTCGACCTTCTGAACCGGCTGAACGCCGAGTTCTCCAAGACGATCGTCATGGTCACCCACGACCCGAGGGCCGCGTCGCGCGCGCACCGGATGCTGCACCTCGACAAGGGGGTCCTGTCGAGCCAGACCGCCGCCTCCGGCATGGAACGCGTGCGGGAAGGGCGCTAGGAGTGTCCTAGACCATGAAATACTTCCGCTACGTCTGGAAGAACGTCTTCCGCAAGAAGAGCCGGGCGTTCCTGACCATGGCGTCGATCGTCCTGGTCCTGGTGCTCATCGTCGTCCTGTCGTCGCTCCTCGAGGCGATGGAGTACGACCCGAGCGGCGGCCGCGGCTCGACGCACATCGTCGTGCAGCACGCCACCGGCCTGGCGAATTTCATGCCCCTCGCCTACCGCCAGAGGATCGAGCAGGTCCCGGACGTCGTCGCGGTCGCCCCGCAGATCTGGTTCGGCGGCACCTACATCGACGACCGGCCGGAGAACTTCTTCGGCCAGCTCTCGACCGACCCGGACGTCTGGGCGATCCTCCACGACGACTACACGATCCCGGACGACCAGCTCAAGGCCTGGCAGGCGGCGCGCGACACCTTCATCGCCGGCCAGCAGCTGATCGACAAGTACCACTGGAAGATCGGCGACCGGATCCAGGTGAAGGGGACGTACATCTCGATGACCCTTGACCTGGCCCTGGCCGGCGTCTACCGCGGACCCGACGAGTCGAACATCTTCTTCCACAACAAGTACCTGGAGAACTCGTTCATCGGCCGCATGAGCCAGACCGGCATCTTCTTCCTGCGCACGAACCAGCCGGCGCAGGTGCCGGTCGCCTGCGACGCCATCAACCGCATGTTCGAGAACAGCGAGGCGCCGGTCAAGGCGATGCCCGAGCAGCAGTTCATGCTGCAGTTCGCCGAGATGATGGGGAACATCAAGCTCCTGGTGCGGTCGATCGGCCTCGTCGTCCTGTTCACGGTCGTCCTCATCGTCGCCAACTCCGTGGCCATGAGCGCGCGCGAGCGCGTGACGCAGATCGCCGTCATCCGCGCCCTCGGCTTCAGGCGCGGGCAGGTCCTGGCGCTCGTCCTGTCCGAGGCGCTCGTCCTGGCCGTCCTCGGGGGCCTGGCCGGCGTGGCGCTGTCGATCCCGTTCACCCACGCCCTGGTCGAGGGGATGAAGCACTCCCCCGTGGCGCCGTTCGCCTTCAACGTGCGGATCTCCGCGACGACCCTCCTGACCGCCTTCGGCGCGTCGGTCGCGATCGGGATGCTCGCCGGCTTCGTCCCGGCGATCCGCTCGGCGCGGATCCGGATCGTCGACGGCCTGAGGCAGGTGGCGTGATGGGGATCCCGCTGAAGTACAACCTGCGCAACCTCGTGGTCCGCAAGGTGTCGACCGCCATGACCGTGCTCGGGATCGCCCTCGTCGTGACCGTGTTCCTGCTCGTGATGTCCCTGGCCGAGGGCGTGCGCAAGACCCTGTCCACCACCGTGTCCCCGCTCAACGTCGTCGTCCTCAGGGTCGGGGCCCAGTCGGACGTCCAGAGCTACGTCAGCCGCGATCAGTTCGAGGCGATCCGCTCCCTCGACGGGATCGCCAAGGGGGAGGACGGCCAGCCGGTCGTCTCCTCCGAGATGGTGGTCCTGATCAACATCCCGCGCCGCGACGGCAAGAGGACCAACGTGATCGTGCGCGGGGTCGACCCGATCGCCTTCACGATTCGCGGGAACAACGTGAAGCTCGTCGAGGGGAGCATGTTCCGGCCCGGGACCAGCGAGGCGATCGCCTCGACGCGCCTCCGCCAGCGCTTCGCCGACATGCAGATCGGCGGGACGATCAAGTCCGGCTCCGAGCGCTACACCATCGTCGGGTTCTTCGACGCCTCCGGGTCACCGTACGACTCGGAGATCTGGGGTGACCTGCACAACGTGCAGGAGCAGGCGCACCGGGGGACCGGCTTCAGCAGCGTGATGGTCCGGGCCACCGATTCCGGGGGGCGGGACCGGGTGATCGCCGGGGTCAAGGGGGACCAGCGGATCAAGCTCGAGGCGACGCCCGAGACCGAGTATTTCGCGAAACAGATGGGGACCGCCAAGCCGATCCAGTTCCTGGCCTACCTGGTGGCTGTGATCATGGCGATCGGCGCGTCGTTCGGGGCGATGAACACGATGTACGCGCAGGTGTCGGCGCGCACGCGCGAGATCGCCACCCTGCGGGCCCTCGGCTTCTCCCGTACCGTCGTCCTGATCTCGTTCGTGCTCGAGTCGACGTGCCTCGGGCTGCTCGGGGGTGTCGTCGGGGGCGCCCTGGCGGCCGTCATCGTCAACATCTTCCTGACCGCCCCTACGGGTACCAACAACTTCCAGACCTTCGCCGAGATCATGTTCAACTTCGAGCTGACCGCCCCCCTGCTGGTCGCGGGCGTGATCTTCTCCCTGGCGATGGGGCTGTTCGGCGGCCTGTTCCCCGCCGCGCGCGCCGCGCGGCTGAAGATCACCAGCGCCCTGCGCGAGGCGTAGCGGACGTGGGGCAGGACGCCGCGGCGCGCCCGCGACCGCAGGTCCCGGGGGCGCCGGCCGTTTCGCGCGCCGAGGCCATCGGCCTTTCGGTCCTGGGCGCCGCGATGATCCTGCTGCGCGCCGCCTACTGCTTCGCCTTTCCCTTCGACTCCGACGAGCCGCAGCACCTGCACATCGCCTGGGCCTGGACGCAGGGACTTCTTCCCTACAGGGACGTCTTCGACAACCACGCGCCGCTGTTTCATGTCCTGAGCGCCCCCCTGGTCGCCCTGATCGGCGAGAACCCGCGGATCCTCGTGTTCATGCGCCTGGCGCTGATCCCGATTTCCGCGGCGACCCTCTGGGGCTCGTATCTCCTGGGGCGCCGCATCTTCGGGACGCGCGCCGGGTGGTGGGCGGCGATCCTCTGCGGGCTGAGCCCGACCTTCTTCTTCAAGTCGGTCGAGTACCGGACCGATGTCCTGTGGGCCGCTCTCTGGGTCCTGGCGATGGCCGTCTTCCTGTCGGGCCCT
>Ga0070694_100001059_pt1 | contig 15719 bp, 11 predicted proteins | sample KBSK1251metaG_FD_65470 | JGI IMG/M metagenome (GOLD analysis project Ga0070694, IMG submission 65470) | Corn, switchgrass and miscanthus rhizosphere microbial communities from Kellogg Biological Station, Michigan, USA - KBS K1-25-1 metaG | ecosystem: Host-associated > Plants > Roots >... | reverse complement strand
TCGTTTCATTGTGCTATAGTGGCGACGCCGAATATTCATACCTAAACGAGCTTAACTCACGAGTGGCACGCTGGAAGCGTGCGCTCCCAGGTTTACTCCCAAGCTCAATCCGATTGCTGCGCTGTCTTCATCATCAGCGCCGAGTTCGCTTCCCGCGGACTCGAAGAATCGCATCCAAAGGATCACGATGACCAAACTTGCATTCTTATTACTGCTCTCGCTGCTCTCAAGTCTATTGCTGTTTCAGTCCAAACCCCTAACCAAATCGCTGGCCTTCACTCATGTCACGGTCATTGATGCCACGGGCAAACCGGCGCAGCCTGATATGACGGTGGTTGTGACCGCCGAGCGCATCACGGCGCTAGGCAAAACGGGGCGCGTCAAGATTCCGCCCGATGCAGAAGTCGTGGACGCAAGCGGCAAATTCCTCATCCCCGGCTTGTGCGATATGCATATTCATTTGACGATTACGCCAGATCAGGCAGTGAGCCGCGATGTCATCTTGCCGATGCTCGTCGCTCACGGCGTAACCACCGTGCGCGATATGGGCGGCGACTGGCAGCGCATTCAGCAACTGCGGCAGGAGATCGCGAGCGGCAAAGTGACCGGGCCGCGCATCATCGCGCCCGGCCCTTTCGTTGATGGACCGCAGCAAGCGAGCGCAGCCGTCATGCCAGTCAGTAATGAAGCCGAAGCGCAACAGGCTGTGCGTAAGCTGCAAGCCCAAGGCGTGGACTTTATCAAGGTGCAGAGCGGGCTTTCGCTGGATGCTTACCTGGCTGTAGTTGCCGAAGCGAAGGGGCTCTCGATCCCGGTCGAAGGCCATGTGCCCGAAGCCTTCAGTGCGATGGAAGTAGTGCGCGCCGGGCAGCGCAGCATCGAGCACATCTCGCCCGTTTTGCCCGGCGATGCTGGCTTGCCGCTCGCTTGTTCGGCCAAAGAAGCGGAACTGCGTGCAGAACTCGCGGAGTTGAATCGTGCGGTGCAGCAGCCCAACGCTGACCGGCAGCAATTGCGCACCAAGCAACGCGCGCTGCAAGCGCAATTCTTTTCCACCTACAGCAAAGAAAAAGCGGCGGCGCTCTTTGCGGCGATGATCAAAAATAAAACCTGGTCGGTCCCGACTTTGATTTGGTCCAAGACCTTCGCGCCGCTCAGCGAGAACGATCTGCCTGCTGACTTGCCGATCAAATCCATTCCGCCTGCTTTGCGTGATCGCTGGGCGACGCGGCGCAGCAACGTCGTCAAAGCGAGCACGCCCGAAGATTTCGCTTTCCGCAACATGATCTTTGAAAAATCACGCGACTTTGTGCGTGAATTGCACCACGCGCATGTGCCGTTGCTGGCCGGAACGGATGCGATTGATGCCTACGTGCTGCCCGGATTCAGTTTGCATCAAGAGTTGGAACTGCTGGTCGCCGCGGGCCTCACGCCGATGGAAGCCTTGCAAGCGGCGACGCGCGATCCGGCGCAATTCCTCGGCGTGCTCAATTCGCGCGGGACGATAGAAACAGGCAAGATCGCCGATCTCGTCTTGCTTACAGAGAATCCGCTGAGCGATATTCGACACACGCGGCGCATTGCGGGCGTCGTGCTCGGTGGAAAATATCTGGCGGAAGCGGCATTGCGGCAGTTGTTACCGGAACGTTGAACTGAACGAAGTCTTCAAATAAAACTGACTCAAGATGTATCTGGTGGATGGCAACAACGTCATGGGCCAGCGTGTGGGTTGGCATCGCGACAAACCAGCGGCGCGGCGGCGCTTGCTGGATGACTTGGTGCGGCTGGCGCGCGTGAAAGGGGCGCGGTTGGCAGTGGTCTTCGATGGCGCGCCGGAAGCGAACTTTCCCGATGGATCGAGCTATCGCGGCGTGAAAGTCTTTTATGCCCGCCACGGTTCGGACGCTGATGCGCGCATCATCGAGATCGCTGAACGCGAACGCAATCGCAAAGGATTGATCGTCATCACTTCGGATGCGGCGCTGACGGCGCGTGTGCGGGCGTGTGGTGTGCGCGTGATTCGTGCGGGCGAATTCCGCCGCCAGCTTGAAGCCATTCCGGCTGGTCAGGACGAATCTGAGGCGCCCACGGTGCGCGATCAGGAGATGGGTGAGTGGCTGCGTTACTTCGGTGTGGCAGCAGAAGAGGCCGATGAAGAGACTGATAACGACGACTGAATCAGCGCTTCGCAAAATAATTTTCTGAATCGCAGGCGTGAGAGGTTTGGAGCTTGCAATGCTTGCATGCCTCTCATATAATGCGCGACGTTTTTGGATCAAGTAATAAACAAGAAACAAGCGCCTAATGGAAACTGATGGGAAAGCCGACACACTTTCCCGCCCCCTGTCGTCACTGTTCCGTTCGTTAAAATGACTTCGGACCCCCGTAATCTGCAGCTTGCCGTCTGCCCCTACTGTAACAGCACTGGCTGGGAGTTGGTGGAAGGCAAAGGCGTCCGGCCATGTCGCTGCCGCGTCACTGACCGGCGCGCGCAGATGGTTGCTGCTGCGCACATCCCCAAACGCTACGAGGATTGCTCATTCGAAAATTACCACCCGCAGGGCGCGCCGACCATGCCCAACTTCCTCTCGCAAGCCTACGCGCTGCGTGATTCCAAGCACCTGGTTGATGAATATCCGAATCTCGATGTGGGCTTGCTGTTCCTGGGGCCGTGCGGGGTAGGGAAGACACATCTGGCGACAGCAATCATCAAGGCGCTGGTGCAGATCAAAGGCGTGTCGTGCCTGTTTTATGATTTCCGCGATCTGCTCAAGGAGATTCAGGACAGCTACAATCCGATCTCACAGACTTCGGAATTGAAAGTGCTTCAGCCGATCTACGATACAGAAGTGCTGGTGCTTGATGAACTCGGCGCATCGAAGCCGACCGCCTGGGTGTGCGACACAATGACGCAGATCATCAATACCCGCTACAACGACCGCAAGACGACCATCTTCACTTCCAACTACCTTGACGAAGCGGCCACTCCGAACGATGAAACGCTGACCGACCGCGTGGGCGTGCGGCTGCGCTCGCGCCTACACGAAATGTGCAAAGTCGTTATGATTAAGGGTGAAGATTACCGCCTCAAGATCCGCAACAATCGCGGCTTCAAGTTTTAGAGATCACCTGCTCATCTACGCTTCGTAGATGAATACTCGCTTGTGGAGGCGCATGCCCGATTGGTTTTATCGCACAGTTTCACAGCCAATCCTGTTCCACCTTCCGGCACACCGCGCTCGCGATCTGGCTCTGGGTTTTATGGGAGGTTTAGCCCGGCTGCCTTTCGGCCCGGCCATCATTGATTTCTTCGGGCATATGCGTGCCGACGCGCGGCTCAGACAATCGTTCCTCGGAATCAATTTCCCGACCGCGGTCGGCTTGGGGCCTTGGCTCGACACGCGCGCCGTCGCTCTCCCCGCGCTGGCCCGGTTCGGATTCGGCTTTCTTGAAGTTGGGCCGATCCAGGGAACTGTCGCCAAGCGGCCAGTCCAACGTCTGGCCGATGAGCAAGCTCTCTGGTTCGATGACGCGCCCGACAGTCTGGGCGTCACGGAACTCGCGCGGCGACTGGCAGAGGGCCGGATGGGGGATCTTCCCATCATGGTCCGGCTGGGATCTCCGTTCGCCGTTGCTCTGGAACGAAGCGACGACGAATGGCAGCGGCTGATCTGCGAACTAGCCCCGCACGCTCATCTTTTCTCGCTGCCCACGCTGGCGTTGGCTCTGGCGGAGGGCTGGACGATGGAACGCTGGGCCGCACACCTCCAAGCAGTTCTCGAAGCAGCGAACGCATCTCTGCCGCCACGGCCCGTATTGCTATGCGTGGCATCTGACCAAGATCTCAACACGATCATCCCGCTGATCGAGGCTGGGCTGATGGCCGGGATAAAGGGACTCGTAGTTGATGGCAGCATCGCGGCGAAGCCGGACGGCCGATGGATCGGGCTTCCTGCTCGGGAGCCGGTCCTGGAGCAGGTGCGCGGCCTGCGCCGACGCTGTGGCGATGGCCTTTTGATCATCGCTTCGGGAGGCGTCCACGAACCCGAACACGCGCTCGAGTTGCGTGCTGCTGGGGCCAATTTGGTGCAACTTGATAGCGGTCTTGTTTACACCGGGCCGGGCCTGCCAAAACGGATCAACGATGTGTTGCTCTTTGACGCCACTCGGAGCGCTTCTCTACCTGACCCACAGGTGAGGACTTCGGAACTGACCTGGTTCTGGACAACCTTAATGGGGAGTGGGATGCTCTTCGGAAGTCTCCTGGCGCTCATCATCGCCGCCACTCAGGTCGTGCTGCCTTATGACGAGGCGTTTGTGGGAAGATCACGGGCGGAGTTAGCGGCGATCAACCCACGGCTGCTGGCTTTCATGGCGCATGATCGAGTCACGCTTGCCGGAACGATGCTCGCCATTGGAGTCATGTACGTCGGGTTGTCGGTGTTCGGCGTCCGCCAGGGTTTGCATTGGGCGCGGCAGTCCATCTTTATCTCCGCCTTCACAGGCTTCGCCAGCTTTTTCCTCTTCCTGGGATTTGGATACCTGGACACCTTCCATGCCTTTGTGACGGGTGCGCTGCTTCAGCTCTTGCTCTTGGGCGTCCATGCCCGGCTTGGGCCTTACACCCCCACCATCCGCCCGGATTTGAGTGGCGATTGGGCATGGCAATGGAGCCAATGGGGTCAATTCCTGCTCATCATCCACGGGTTCGCCTTGCTCACGGCAGGCCTGGCAATATCAGTCATCGGCGTGACGCAGGTGTTTGTTCACGAAGATCTGGAATTCATGCAGACGGCAGCCGAGACCTTGCTCACGGCCAATCCACGGTTGGTGCCATTAGTCGCTCATGATCGCGCGACCTTTGGCGGCATGCTCTTAGCCAGCGGATGGGCCTTATTGCTGCCAGCCTTGTGGGGTTATCGCAAAGGGTCGGCGTGGTTGTGGTGGGCTTTCCTGATTGCTGGCCTGGCGGCCTACTCGGCAGCGATCAGCGTACATTACGCGGTCGGTTACCTGAGCCTCAAGCATTTGCTGCCGGCATTCGGAGGTCTCACTCTCTTTTTGCTCGGTTTGATCCTCTCGTATCCATTTCTCTGTCGGAAGGTTTGACCATCTATCTCAAGTCGTCGCCGGTAGTCATCTCTATGAAACGAGCTTGAGTGCCGCAGGTTTTGGCTGTGGCTCAGTTTCTGTACTGGCATTGGACAAAGCTCCGGCCTTGAACGGGAGACCGAGTATTTCTCGGCTCAGCCGGCTGAAGTCGGTCGCCGCCGTATTGAGTTGACTCAGTTCGATGGCGGCCATGGCATGGGCTGAAGCCTCGACGATTCTGACCGTGGTGCGAATCTGGGTCTGATACAAATCCTCGCCAAAGATGTACTCGACCTCATGCTTGAATTCGCGATCATAGCGCCGCCGCTCATCATAGTTATTCATGACGAGCTTGATCTGCGGCATGGCCTTGCCCACTTGAGCGCTGTTTTCGCTGATCCAATCAATCACTGCCGCCATGCCCCGGAGCGCGTACTTGCCGCAGGAAAGGACGATAATCACCTGGTCAGCCGCATCAATCCCGATGCGCGTGGACTTGCACAAACCAGCGGGCGTATCAACCAGGATGTAATCATACTGCGTCATGACCTGGCTTAATTGCTTCCTCAGTAAATCTCCGCGATTAGGCAGCCGGTCTACGCCGTCGTGCAGCTCTCGATGAAAGCGATTCGGGATGAGGTCAACTCCTGGACGCAATGAAATGATGTATTCAGCCGCGTTCACTTTGGGAACGAGCAGCAGCCGGTCAGTGGTTTTAGTCGTGGTGAGAGGAATCGAGAGCAATCCATCGCCGAGGTTTCCTTGCGGGTCGAGATCAACACATAAGACCCGCTGGCCATGGAGTTTGGCAAAACAAACCGCGAGGTTTTGCGCCGTGGTGGTTTTGCCAGTCCCGCCTTTCTGATTGACGAAGGCTAGGATCGTTGCCTGCTTGTCCTTTGCGGAACCGGAGGTGTATCTGGTTCCGGCGCGAGGATCGGCCATCCCCGCCGGGGCGTAGCTTTTTTCGGGCATAAGCTCAGCTCATTTGCTTTTTCGATCATTGCCATTAGTTTTGAAGCTTTGACTCTCGTGCCGGGGATTATACTACTGCCGCCGCGATCAATCACGCTCTGGCACGCTCTGCGCTCGTTTCTAATGAAAAATTTTACAAAAATCGTTTTGGGTTACTGATAAACGACGAAGAAGTCGTTGCTCAGGAAATCGTATTTTTCGATGCGCTTGAAGCCCGCCCCTTTCATCCAGCCGTCCAGATCGTCGAGCGAATACTTCATGGATTCGTGGCCCTGCGGCCAGGTCACGGTGAAGTCAATCACGGCGATGCGTCCGGCGGGGCGCAGATAACGCTTCAGATTTTTGAGATAGGTGGGTTGCTGGCCGATGTGGTGGAGTGTATCGAAGATCATAATCAAATCTACCGGTTCGGGCAGCTTAGGATCATCTTCGGCGGCCATGATTGTGCGGATGTTGTTGAGCTTTTGCTCGCGCGCAGTTTTCTCGACGTGTTTGAGGAGTTCAGCGTCAATATCAATGGCGTAGACGATACCTTTGTCGCCCACCTTGCGAGCTGCCGGGCGAGTAAACAGGCCGGAGCCTGCGCCGAGGTCGGCGATGCGCTGCCCGGGCGTGATTTTTAGCGTCGTGATGACGCGTTCAACTTGAAGCTCCGTGACGCGCCGCTCCGATTCGAGGAGCTTGATGTAGTCTTCCGGCGTGCGGTTTTGCCGCGATTGTTGCGCGCCGAGGAGGAAGCCAAGAAGTAAGATTGAGAGCAGCAGTAGTGAGAGCTTTCGGGTTCGCATGGTTGGTCTCTGTCGTCAGTGTCAGAAGCCCGCGCGTGAGCAAGGGCGTTGATTGCTCGATTGACGCCCTTGCTCACGCGCGGGCTTCTGACACTTTGCAAGATGTCTAATCATTGCCAGTTTCAGGTTCTGCTACGGCTTCAGTAGAGATGTGATGCGTCGGCGCGGGCGCATCGGCCAGCCATCCGCAGGCGCGGCACACGAAGTAGATGACAATGCCGACGATAATGGTCACCAACGCCGCGCCGGTGGCCTTAGGGCTTTCTTTCAAGCCATAAATCCAAGCGACGGCAGTCAGGATTAAAAAGATGGCGGGTGTGAACGGGTAACCAGGGACGCGGAAAAAGCGCGGCGTTTCCGACGTGCGATCACGCGGCACGAAGTAAACGGCGGCTACAGTCAAACCCGCAAACAGCAGCAGCGCCGAGCCAGCGTAGGTCAACAGGTCTCTAAAGGCGCCGGTCAATGCCAGGATGACGGCGACGACGGTCTGTGCGATGGTGGCTACGGCGGGCGCGTGAGTGTGACGGCCCAGACGCGAGAGCGCGGCGGGAGCGAGGTTATCGCGCGACATGGCGTAATAAACACGCGGCCCGGCAGCGGTCATCGCGCTGACTGACCCGACAATCGTCAGGGCAATAATCGCGCTCACCCACTTGGCTCCAACCGAGCCGAATAAACGTTCAGCGGCGATATTGCCGACGGCGATGGTTGGCGTCCAGGCATCGGCGGGCAGCGCGTAGAAGAAGAGTATATTCAGCGCCAGGTAGAGCACCGCGACCACGAGCGTGCCGCCGACCAGGGCGCGCGGCAGCGTCTGCAGCGGATTCCTCACTTCGCCGGAAAGATAAGCCGCCGCATTCCAGCCGCTGTAAGCGAAGCTGACTTGAATCAACGCTACCCACCAGAGGCCCGTTGGCTCCGAGCCTTTTGTCAAACCGCTCCAATCGCCATGCCCGCTGCCGATGCCTGCGATAATAAACAGCCCAATCGCGCCGATGACCAGCACGGCGATAATCAACTGCAAGCGCCCACTCGGTCGCACGCCGGTGGAATGGAAGATGCCCAAAGCGGCGACGAGCACTGCCGCGGCCATCGCGTCCTGCGAAATACCCCACCCTTCAGCCAAGAGTGCCGATGGACTCCAACTCGGGAAAACCACACTGGCATAAGCCACCGCGCCCAATGAGGCTGCCGCAATCGAAGCCGAGAAGCCCACGAAGAACGACATCCAGCCGCTCAAAAATCCCCACAATCGCCCGTAGACGCGATTGAGATATTGATACTCGCCGCCCGCTTCGGGCATGCGCGTCGCCAACTCGGCGTAACACAGCGCGCCCGACAAGGCCAGCCCCGCGCCGACAACCCACACGCCGAGCGCGGCCAGGCCGTTGCCGGTCGTCGTCCGGACAAAGGCCGGTACGGTGAAAATGCCTGTTCCCACCATGTTGGTCACGACGAACGCGGCGGCGCCAGAGACGCCGAGCGCGCGACGCAAACCGTGCTTTGCCGGATGATGCTTGGATTGTTCCTCAACCGGCGCTAGTTGTTCAGGCATTTCGATGACCTCCGTCGAGCTGTTGCCGCAATTTTAGCCGTGGCAAGATGGGCGCCTCCGGCCAATCAAGTTTGCCATGTTCCGCCAGATCAAAGCTATCAGAAAAAATGCCCAGCAAATTTTCCAGTTGGCCTTCACAACGACGCTTGGCGAAGACGGCAGCAAACTGGAAAGTTCGCTGGACAATCATTCGATTAGGGCATTCGATTCTGATTCTTTGTTGACAGTGCAATGCTCTGCCCGCCGCCACGCATCATCGCTGATAACGAACCGAGGCGGACGCTGGTTTCATCTCTTGCCTACTTGATCACTTCTTATGCTTATTAATTAGCTCCTGTAAGCCTTTGGTCGAGCCGTTATTCAAGAATTTGTAATAAGACTCCAGTTCAGGCTTCACTTGATCGTGCAAGGCTTTGTATTGGGGATCACTTTCCGAGCGCGCGACGACTTGCGCGTAAATATCAATCAGTTGCTGCATCTTGGCCAACGCTTCTTTGAGCTTCGCCTCTTTGGGCGCTCCATCCGTCATTTCTTTATGCTGTTTGGCGAGAGCCTGATATTCATCATTGACCAGACTGCTCAGGAGCAGATAGTTGAATGGATCGGTTGGGTTGAGAGAAATGGCTTTCTCAAGCTTGGTCTTGGCGTCGGCGTTGTTGCCGGTCATGAGCGAGATGAGGCCGGTGGATTGATAGAGCGCCGGGAGCCAACGGGTCTTATACTCAGCCCACTGCTCAGCATTGAGGTTCGCCGGTTTCTTGTCGGCTTCGATCAAGGCGATTGCCTGGCCAGCGTACTGCCCGCTTTGAACGGCGAACTTATTGTTATTGCGCTTGACCTGGTCAACGCCGAGCAAAGCCATCTGCGTCAGCGTGCCCACATCTTCCGGATTCTTCTCCAGCCAGGCCGGAGCGACACGGAAAGCGTCATCGAGTTGATTCGCTTTCAGGTATCCATCGAGGAGGATCGCGGTCATCATGTCCTTCTCATTCGCCTCGGTGAAAATGGTCGAGAAGTTTTCCGCCAGCTTGAGTTTTTGCGCTTGATCTGTTTGTTCGGAAATCTTCTTCGCTACACCTTGGGCGACCTGTTGCCGGAGCGTACTCTTGGGAAACTGCTTGATGAAGTCACCCGCGGCCTGAAGCTGGGCGGCGAGGTCAGTCGCCGCCATAATCTTCTGCGCCGCTTGCCGCTCCGCTTCGGGTACTTGCGGTTGCTGCGCGCTCACCGTGCCAAAGATCAGGCCGATGAGCAGGCTGGTGGCCAGCGCGCGCAACACCAGCGCCCGCCGTGAGAATGATGTCGTAATTTTCATGGTTTACCTCGTTCAGAATATTAAGTAGAGCGAAAAATCTTATCATGAGTGCCAGCCGAAACACGATGGCGGCAGCTTCCGGTTCAGGGTTTCCAGGTGCCGCGCGCGACAGCGGGAATATAAGTCTCCAGGTCTGACGGATTGAATTCGATGACGCGCCCTTGCTCCGCACTCATGTACGCGGTCATGAGCAGTTGCGTTACTTCCAATCCATCATAAAAACTTTCCTCTGGCTGCTCGCCATCGAGGAAACAATTAACGAAGTAGCGATTCTCATTTTCGTAGCCGTACTCCGCCGTTTCGCTCGCCACCACCGGCATCAATCCTTGCTCGGCGTTCTGTTTTTCGACCAGGTCTTCGCCCGACGCGCCTTGCACTTTGCGGCTGAAGAAGAGCTTGAGGCTGGTGTCGAGCGAATTGATCGAGAGCGCATATTCCGGCCCGAGCAATTCCATGCTCAAACGCAGACCCGCGCCGACGTAGCTCCACGAAGTCGTGGCTTCGATGATGAGCGGCGCGCCTTGTTCGTCCACATAGTTGATCATGGCGCGCGCGAAATCTTCCGCTGGTTTGTTGATGTAATCAACTTCGTGGCCCATCATCTCTTGGAGCTTGCGCGCATAAGCGGGCTGCGCCCATTTGAGGCCCGCGATCTGCGCCGAGACTTTAGTGGGGCGAATGCTGCGGCGCGGTGCGCCCGGTTTGGTAAGCATATACCGCGCGGCTTCGACGCTGTGGCACATCATATCGTTGAGCACGCCGCCGCCCTGCAATTCGCCTTGCCAGAACCAGGGCATATGCGGCCCGCTATGCTCTTCCGCCGCGCGCGCCAGATAAGGCCGCCCGGTGAGCGCCGCGCCGCGCGCCCAAACGATTTCGCGTCCGCGCTGGACGCCGGGCGCGAACAATTGGTTTTCAAGGTAGCCGTGCAGCAAGCCCGCTTCTTCCACCATCTCGACCATGCGTTTGGCTTCCGCCACATTGCGCGCCAGCGGCTTTTCGCACGCGATGCCGATGAGCCGCCCCTTGCCCGACTTGATTGTCTTAACGATGCGTTCCAGATTGTCCAGACGCAGATGATTCGGCCCACAGAGCCAGATGCAATCAATCTCCGGCGCAGCGACCAGCTCTTCAATCGAAGCGAAGGCCCGCGCTTCTCCCACGCGGCAAGCGCGGGCGAGCGCGGCGGCCTCTCCCGCGCGCGTTTGATTGGGGCTGTAGACGCCGCGCACCTCGGCATCGCGCACGGCGACGAATGATTTGATGTGAAAGCGCGTGATAAAACCGCTGCCGATGAATCCGATGCCAAGCGTTTTCCGGGTCGTCATAATTAAGCCAGTCTCCTTAGAAGAAGCAGTCAGCGATCAGCTATCAGCCGTCAGCTTTTCATTATTTTAGGGCCATGCGAGAGAGAGCCATCTCGAACGATCTGTACGATTCCGTCATGCGATGCTGCGCCCACCACCGTTTTTATCCGTTTTTATCCGTTGATAAGCACGGCGGCGTTTTCGGACGGTGGCACTGATTGAATGTGATGATGACAACTTTCAGAACGACAATTTGCGACGATTTACGAAGGCTGTAGGCTAAGGCAAAGGCGTGAAGGTGTCAATCAGTGCAGGCAGTTGGTGGCTGGCGGCCCCTCACTTTTTTTCAGTTTTTCTGAAACTGCTTAGGCTGCCAGAGCGTCTTTACCGGGGAAGCTCGCAGGCCCGATACGCGGCCTGCATTCTTTTGCGAAATATTGTGGAAGTTTTGAAAGCGCTCGCAGGCCCTAATGCTTGCTGACGCAGACTCGTTAAAGCCCGACCTGGAAGCTCAACGCTACCGGAGTCAGGTTCACACTCAACTTGCGAGGGAAGGTGCAGTCATAATGAAGAATCAAGCCTTGAGAATCATGTTCATTTTATTAGGGGCGCTATTTTTTACCTGCCCTCTGCTGGCCCAGAATGGCGTTCCAGTGCGCGGCCAAGTGCTGGACGAAGTGGGCGCATCCATTTCTGGCGCGAAAGTTACTCTTACTGCCGTGAACGGCAAGAAGACAGAGGTGACGGCCAACGCCGCTGGTGAATTCACCATCCAGAACGTAGCTCCTGGCACCTATGACATGACGGTTGAGTTCCAAGGCTTCCAGACTCACTCTCAGAAGGGCGTTCAGATCTCGCCCGCGACTCCGGCCTTCAAAATCACCATGACGGTCGCGGCGGTCAACATCACCGAAGAGGTCAAAGCCGAAACCAATACCACGAACGTCGAACCCGATCAGAACCTGACCGGAATCGTCCTCGATGAGAAGATGATTCAGGAGCTGCTGCCCGACAACGAGGACGATATTCTCGAATTTCTCCAAGCTCTCGCGGGCGGCACGGGCAACGCGCAGATCCTGATTGATGGCTTCAATGGCGGGCGCTTGCCTCCGCGCGAAGCGATCATGTCCATTCGCATCAATCAGAATCTCTTCTCGGCGGAATTCTCCGGTGGCGGCGGCGGCGGCGGCGGGCGCATCGAGATCATCACGCGGCCCGGCAACGGTCAATGGCGCGGCAGCGTCGGTTTCAATTTTCACAATTCAGCGACTGATGCGCGCAACGCCTTCGCGCTGAGCAAGCCCGAAGTGGATATGAAGCATTACACCTTCAACTTCGGCGGCCCGATCATTCGCAAGCGACTCGACTTCAACGTCAACGTAGATCGGTCAACGACTGATGGCACGGGGCTGGTCTCCGCGACGACACTCGACGGTTTGTTTACCACCAACGTGCCGACGTTTACTAAGAGCAAAGGGATTTCGCTCCGCGCCGGTCTCTTCATCAATCCGAAAAATACACTGAGCACGAACTACAACTACCGCGGCAGTGAGCGCGACAACCAGGAGTTTGGCAATGCTGGTTTCGGCGGCGGTAACTTTGGCGGCGGTGGTGGCGGTGGCGGCGGTGGCGGTGGTGGTGGTGGCGGCGCCACGGGAACCCTCACACTGCCGGAGCGCGCGTCGAACAGTGGGAGCAACAATCACTCTCTCTCTTTTACCGAGACGTTTATTATCAACTCGCGCATGATTCATGAGACGCGCCTCCGCATCCAGCATGACACCAGCGAGCGCTTTGCGAAGACGCAGGCCGTCGCGGTCAATGTGCTCGATTCTTTCAACGGCGGCGGCTCGACCTGCTGCCCGAACAATGCGCGCACGGACAATGTCGAATTTCAAGATTACCTGACCATCACGTTCAAGAAGCACAATGTCAAATTCGGGTTCCAGGTTGAGAACGAACGGCACCATAATCTGAGCGCGAGCAATTTCAACGGCACTTACACCTTCTCCACGTTGGAACTATATCGGCGCGCGGTGGATGGGGTGCTCGGAGCATTGGCGACGCAGTTTACGATCAATCGCGGCAATCCGCTCTTGCGTTACAGCCAGTGGGAAGCCTCGTGGTTTGCGCAGGATGACATTCGCTGGAGAGATAATTTGACCGTCTCGCTCGGCCTGCGTCACGAGTTCCAGGCGCATTTGGATGACAAGCTCAACTTCGCGCCGCGCATCGGCATTGCCTGGTCGCCCTTCAAGAGCCGCAAGACGACCATTCGCACCGGCGGCGGGATCTTTCTCCAACGTTTGAGCGCGGGCACCTATGCCAATGTGCTGCGTTACGATAACCAACTCCAACAAAGCATCACCATCCGCAATCCGATCTACATGAATCCGCTTCCGTCGGATCTGTCTCTGCTCGGCTCGAGTCTTACTACCCAGCAAGGGGCGAGCACCACGAGACAGATTCTCGATCCGAACCTCCAGGCGCCGTACAACATCAATTTCATGGCAGCGGTCGAGCAGCAACTTCCGAAGGCGCTGATCGGAACCTTCAACTACAGTTTCAATCGCGGTATCCATCTCTTCCGGTCGCGCAATATCAACGCGCCTAAGCCGTGTGATAGCAATACTCCTCCGGGCGGTTGTATCAATGGTTTTTATCGGCCATTCGATCCGACCCAAGGGAATATCAGTGAATATGAAGCGGCTGGTTTGTCGCGGCGCCATTCCTTGGGCTTCAGTCTCAGCCGCCGCTTCAGCACGCGCTTCACTTTTGGCACCAACTACAATCTGGCTTGGGCGAAGGATAATGCGGGAACCCCAGCTGACAATTACAATCTGAAGCCGGAGTGGGCGCGCACTTCCGGTGACCGTCGCCATCAGGTCAATTTCAACCTCATGGTCAATCTGCCCAAAGGCATCCGGATCACACCATTCGTGATCATCAATTCGGGATCGCCTTTCAATGTTACTACTGGGCTAGACGACAATAACGATACGCAGTTCAATGATCGTCCGGCGGGTATTGGCCGCAACTCGGACTTGCCCGCGAGCCTTTATTCGGCCATTCCCTTCCCGAATCGCATCGTCACCTTGGCCGACAAGTCGCAATTGACGTTGATTCAGTATCTCAACACTTACTTCCCGAATGGCATCAATGCAATCGGTCCGGGATCGCTCAATACCAATGTCTCGATCTCCAAGAGCTTCGGTTTCGGCCATCGCAATAACCCCAACCAGCAGGCGCGGAATCAAGGGCAGCAGCAGCCGGGCGGGGAGCAAGGCGATATGCTCGGCGGTCAGCAAGGGCGCGGTCCTGGCGGCCCTGGCGGTCGAGGTGGTTTCGGCGGCGCTGGTGCTGGTGGCGGTGGTGGCCGTGGCGGTGGCGGTGGTGGCGGCGGCGGCGGCGGCCGTGGTGGCGGTGGTTTCGGCGGTGGGCGTGGGCCGGGCGGCGGCAATGAGGCGGCGCGTTTCAATCTCCGCCTCTCGATGTCGGTCAACAATTTCTTGAACCACGTCAATTTTGGTTCATACTCGGGCACGCTTGGCTCGCCTTATCTGGGGCGTTCGAGCAGTGCGGCGGCGGCGCGTTCGATGAGTTTCAATATCCAGTTCCAGTTCTAAACCGAAAGATCAGCGTGAGAAGTGAGGAGTGAAGGGCAGTCAAAGCGACTGCTCTTCACTCTTCGCTTTTTGCTTTTCATTATTTGGGGAGATCAAAATGGACTTTGAACTCAAGGGCCGTGTGGCTATGGTGGCCGCGGCCAGCAAAGGTATCGGCAAGGCATGCGCACTGGCGCTCGTCGGCGAAGGATGCCGCGTTGCGATCTGCGCGCGCGGCGAGGAAGAGCTCGAGAAAACGCGCGCCGAGATCGCCGCGCAGGGCGAAGTGTTCGCGGCCGTGACGGATCTCTCTTTGCCGCAGAGCATCGAAAGCTGGCACCGGCAAACCATTGAACGTTTTGGCCAGGTGGATATTCTTGTGACCAACACGGGCGGCCCGCCCGTGGCGCGCTTTATGGAGTTGACCGATGAGCATTGGCACGTCGGCGTCGAGTCAACCTTGATGAATGTCGTGCGTCTGTCGCGGCTGGTGATTCCTGAGATGCAAAAGCAGCGCTGGGGGCGCTTGATCCATCTCACTTCGCTCGTCGCCAAACAACCGATAGATGAACTGACGATTTCGAGCACTCTGCGCGCGGGCCTTTCGGGCTTGACCAAGACCATGGCCAATCAATTGGGGCCGGACAACATCACCGTCAACGCTATCCTGATGGGCCACATCCTGACGGATCGGCAGTACCACCTCGCCGACCGGCGCGTCAAAGACCGCGGCATCACCTACGAACAATATTTCGAGCAAGCCGCGAAAGAGATTCCGTTGCGACGTTTGGGCGAGCCGCGCGAGGTCGGCGAAGTCGTGGCCTTTCTCGCTTCGGAGCGGGCGAGCTATCTCACTGGGGTCTCGCTTCAGATTGATGGCGGGTTGATTCGCGGGACGATGTGAAGCTAGGGAGGAGGGGCTAGAGGTTAGGAGTTAGGGGCCAGGGAAGAGATCCTCCCTAACCTCTAGCCCCTAGCCCCTGCCTTTCAGACTTTCATGATCTCTTCTTCTTTGTGCTTGCTGAACTCCGCGATCTTGCCGATGTATTGATCGGTCAGCTTCTGCACTTCGTCGAGACC
>Ga0070694_100001058_pt1 | contig 15733 bp, 14 predicted proteins | sample KBSK1251metaG_FD_65470 | JGI IMG/M metagenome (GOLD analysis project Ga0070694, IMG submission 65470) | Corn, switchgrass and miscanthus rhizosphere microbial communities from Kellogg Biological Station, Michigan, USA - KBS K1-25-1 metaG | ecosystem: Host-associated > Plants > Roots >... | reverse complement strand
TAGCCGCCGAACGACGCGAGCACGATCGGCTTGTCGGCCGGCAGCTTGAGCGTCTTGCACACCTGCTCGCGCGTCTGCGTCGCGTGCCGCGCGATGAACGGGATGTCCCGCACGTTCGAGAAGCTCTCGAAGCCGCCGCTCATCGGCAGGCGCAAGGCCATCGACGCCTTCGCATAGGCGCCGCGGATCGCGGGCAGGAGCGAGGGCGCAAGCCGGACGCGCGGGTAGTCCGCGTAGACCCAGTCCCACGTGAAGTTGCCGAGCCCGATCGACGGGATGCCGGACGCCCCGCCGACGGCGAACGCCAGCGGCGGGATGTCGCCGACGATGATACCGGCGCCCAGCTCGCGGAGCACGCGCGTCTCGCTCGCGGCGCGCGTCACCAGGTCGCTGTGGAACGCGGACGCTCGGCGGATGGTATCGGCTTCGTCGAGCGTCAACGCGTCGATCTGGACGACCCCCGTGTCGTTCTCGAGCGTGCTGAAGGTGATCTTCCCCTTGACGGTGAGGTCGAACAGCCACCGCGGGGCGGCCGTCCGCACGCCGATGCGCGTCTCGGGGCGCCTGGCGAGAACCGCGTTGATGACCTCGATGCAGCGCGCGGCATGGCCGAAGCCATGCCCGGATATGTAGAAGACGAGTGCGGATGATGTCGCCAAGCTACTTGCTCGCCGCCTTGTTCACTAAGGATCCCTCGAATGCGACCTTGAGTACCTGTTCGAGCGTTTCCGCCGGCACGAAGGTCATGTCGTGCCGGACTTCCTCCGTGAGCTCCGCGAGGTCTGGCTCGTTGAGCGCCGGGAGGACGAACGTCTTGATCCCCAACCGCCTGGCGGCGAGCGCTTTCTCCCGGATCCCGCCCACCGGCAGCACCAGCCCGCTCAGGGTGATCTCCCCGGTCATGGCGACGTCCTGGCGCACCGGCTCGTTTCTCGCGGCCGACAGGATCGCCGTCGCCATGGTCACGCCTGCCGAGGGCCCGTCCTTCGGGATGGCGCCAGCCGGAACGTGGATGTGGAGATCGTGCTTCGCCAGGAAATCCGCCGAGATCCCGAGGTCCTCGGCGCGCGACCGGATGTGGCTCAGAGCCGCGCGGGCCGACTCCTGCATCACGTTGCCGAGCTGGCCCGTCAGAATAATGTTCTGGTTTCCTCCCGGAAGCAAGGTCGCTTCGATGAACAGCACGTCCCCGCCGGTCTCGGTCCAGGCGACGCCCGTCGCGACGCCGGGCCTCGACACGCGGAAGGCGACCTCCTTCCTGAAGCGGGCCGGCCCCAGATAATCGTCCACGTCGTCGCGATCGATGACGGTCTTGTCCGGCGGCCCGGCATCCGCCGGGCGCGTCGCGATCCTCGCGGCGACCTTCCGCGCGAGCGCGCCGAGCTGGCGCTCGAGGCTGCGGACCCCCGCCTCGCGCGTGTACTCCGTGACGACCACGCGCAAGGCGGCGGCGGTGATTTCGAGCGATCCGGGCGGGAGGCCGTGCTCCTGTTCCTGGCGCGGCAGGAGGTACCTCCGCGCGATGCTCATCTTCTCCTCTTCGGTGTAGCCGGCGAGCGAGATGATCTCCATGCGGTCGAGCAGCGCCGGATGAACCGTCCCCAGCTGGTTCGACGTGGCGATGAAGAGCACCCTCGACAGGTCCACCGGAATCTCGAGGTAATGGTCGCGGAACGAATGGTTCTGCGCCGGGTCGAGCACCTCGAGGAGCGCCGCTGACGGATCGCCCTGGAACCCGCCGGCCGAGACCTTGTCGATCTCGTCGAGCATGAACACCGGGTTCATCGACCCGGCCTGCTTCAACGCCTGGACGATGCGTCCGGGAATCGAGCCGATGTAGGTGCGGCGGTGGCCGCGAATCTCCGCCTCGTCGCGGACCCCGCCGAGCGAGATCCGGACGAACTTCCGCTCCATCGCGCGCGCAATCGACTGGCCCAGCGACGTCTTGCCGACGCCCGGCGGGCCGACGAAGCAGAGAATCGGCCCCTTCATGTCGCCTTTGAGCTTGCGCACCGCGAGGTACTCGACGATGCGCTCCTTCACCTTCTCGAGGTCGTAGTGATCCTCGTCGAGGACGCGGCGCGCTTCGACCGGGTCGAGGCGGTCGGGCGTCGTCACGGACCACGGCACGTCGAGCAGCCAGTCGACGTAGGTCCGCAGCATCTGGTATTCCGGCGATGCGGCGCCCATGCGCCCCAGCCGGTCCACCTCGCGCGTCGCGACGACGTCGACGTGTTCCGGCAGCTTCGCGTCAGCGATGCGCTTGCGCAGGTCGGCGAGCTCGTTGCCTTCGCCCTCACCCAGCTCCTGCTGGATGGCCTTCATCTGCTGGCGCAGGTAGTACTGCTTCTGCGCGTCACTCATCTCCTGCTGCGCCTGCGACTCGATCTTGCTCTTCATCTCGAGCAGCGAGATCTCCCGCGACAGCGCGCCTTCGATCGCCTGGAGCTTCTTGAGCACGTCCTGCTCCTCGAGCAGCGCCTGCTTCTCCTCCGGCTTGATGTCGATGAGCGTTGCGAGGACGTAGACGAGCCGCAGCGGGTCGTCGATGTTCATCACGACCGCCCGCAGCTCCTCGGACAGGCCCGTCGCGAGCGAGAGCGCCTTGTCGATCAGCTCCTGGACGCGCCGGACGTGGGCCTCGACCTCGATGCTCCGCTCGACGGTCTCGGGCATCGGCGTGATGCGCGCGCGCATCGACGTGCCCGTCCGCGTGACGTCGTCCGCGCGGACGCGGGCGATCCCTTCGATGATGATGTTGATGCCGGCGCCCGCCTTCGCCATCTGGCGGACGATGGCGACGGTCCCGACGCGGTGCACGTCGCCGGGTCCGGGGTCGTCCGCGTCGGAATGCTGCAGCAGGAGCAGCACGAGGCGATCGGACCCGAGCGCGCGGTTCACGCTCTCGATCGACACCGGACGATTGACCGCGAGCGGCTGCAGCGTCAGCGGGAACGCCACGGTGCGCCGGAGCGGCAGGACGGGAAGTTCGGATGGAAGTGTCGGCGGCGTCGGTTCGGCCATTGAGGCGATTGCGGCCGAGTCGGTGCCGGCTCGCGCTCGGTTAGTATACCGAGTCAGAAACCGATGGACGAACGTCAGTTCTTCACCGAGAAGCCCGAGCAGAGGCCGGCGCAGTTCCAGTGTCCGCGCTGCCGGCGAACCAACGACTACAGCATCCGCTGGATTCGCCGCACCAAGAAAGCGCAGATCCCCGGCGGAGCTGATGCGCGCGACAGGGCGATGTTCGAGAAGGTCAAGGATCATCTCGTGCGGGTAGACGATGACGTCACCTGTAAGACGTGCGGGAAACGCTTCGAGATCCCCTCGCACCGCGCCCTGATCTTCCTGGAAGAGCTCGAAGGGCTGCCGCAGGAGGACTACGACGAGTAGCTGGCAGCGGGCAGCGGGCAGCGGGCAGTGTCGTAGAGGCGGACCTTTAGGTCCGCCTGGCGTAGGGGCCGACCTTCAGGTCGGCCCTGCTAATACGGAATCTTCACCCCATCACAATTGAGCAGGCTTGCATCGATCTCCGCGAGATACGCGATCGTGCCGCGGTCCTTCCGCGCCTGCGCGATGCAGCGCAGCGTCCGGAGCTGCTGCGCATCGAGCTTCGCCCCGCGGTCGCGCACCAGGCGAATCATGTAGGCGCGCTCGCTGACGACCGCCGCCTCGAGCGGCGTCACCACGGCCGTCTCGTGCAGCCGCAGCGGGACCCGCGCCGCCGCCGGCCGGTTCATGTCCGTCGTCGCCGACATGACGACCACGTCGGCCACGTCCCGGTTGCCGGCCGCCTCCGCCGCATTACGCGGCACCGGCGCCAGGATCAGCGGCCGGTCGGCGAGCAACGCCGAGACGCCGGACAGCCCTGTCAGCAGCGCAACGACGACACCCGGCAACGCAATCGCCGCGGTCAGAAGGATGCGAAAACGCTGCGGATTCATCAGTTCTCGCCCCACAACCGCGAATACGGCGGCCAGAGCAGATACGGGTTCGTGCGCCCGCGATGCAGCGCTTCCTCGAGCAGCTGTGGCGTCAGCCGTTCGGCAGATGCGGGCACCGGCGGATCGGAGTACGGCGGCATCCGCAGCACCCACTCGCTGCGCGCGTCGAACGCGCCGCGCTGGAGCCGATACTGCAGCCCCATGGCGCGCCAGCCCCACGCGGTGCTGACGAAGAGCACCGCGAGCAGCACGGCGGGACGCATCGATGGGCGGGTCTTCGTCATCAGGACCTCCGCCAGCTCGCGGACGGCCACGTAGAGCACGAGCGCGTAGAAAACACCCGCGGCGCTCATGATTTCGCTCTTCGCGTACGCGTAGGAGAGGACCGCGCTGCCGGCGAGCGTCGCGAGCATGGCCATCGGCGCGGGATCGAGCCAGTGCCGGCGTCCATCCGGCGCGCGCCGCCTCGCCAGGTACCACACGATGACGGCGGTCGCGACGAGCGAGGTGCCGATGTCGTTCAGGAAGAACAGCGGCGGCGCCAGCGGATCCCACGGCTCGAAGGCCGTCCACTGCCCGGCAATCGGCTGCGAGAACGGGACGGTCAGCAGCGAGCAGACGATCGTGTACGCGTAGAGCGGCCACGGGGTGCCGCCGAACCTGGCGCGGAGCTGGCTCGTCGTCAGCATCTCGGTGCCGAACCCCGTCTGACGCTCGCCGATGGTGTTGCCCACCATTTGGAGGCCAATCACGCGCAGCACGACGTAGCCGGCCGCGAGCACCGCCATCACGACGAGCGCGTTGCGCGAGATGCCGCGCGCGCCGGCGGCATACGCGGCGACGGCAATCGCGAGGATGACGAGACCCGACTCGAGCGTCAGCGAAGCGATGACGAAGATGACGCAGGCAGCCGCGTCGGTGAGGATGCCGCCGCGCGATTCCGCCAGCGCGAACGCTGCGAGGCAGTAGAGAGCGACCAGGAGGAAGTGGTTGATCGGATAGGCCTCGCGCATCATGCCGCCGAAGGTGTGGAGACCGGTCAGGACGAGCATCGCGAAGCAGAGTGCGGCGACGCCGGTCCAGTCGCGAGGGCGCGCGACGAAGGTGAAGAGCACCACGAGCAGCGCGGCCGCGACCGCGTGAAACCCGCGGAAGACGAGGTTGTACCGATCGCCGATGGCGTGCGCGACCTCGAGCAGCAGCTTCGTCGCCGCCTGCCGCATCGGGCGAAGCATCGTGCGGGAGGCATGGAGGCCCTGGGTGAAGGCGGCCGTCACCGACGGCGTGGCATCGACGGCCTCGAGAATTTCAGCGCTGTCGGAGACCTGGATGGGGATGCGGAAGACGCTCGCGGAGACCGCGACGGCCAACAGCGCGGTCAGGAGCCATGCCGCGGCGCGCGGGCTCATGTCAGAAGACGTGTGGCAGCAGTTTCCACCGGACCGCGCGCATGTAGCGGTCGTAGGCGCCGCTCGACGAGCGGCGAAGCGACCGCTCCTCGAACGGAATCGCGATGAGCAGGTAGAGGCTGCTCGTCACCGCGAAGACGAACCGCGTGGTCGTCATGTCGGGCACGGCGAACACCATCAGGAACCAGCCGGAGTAGATGGGGTGACGAACCCATCCGTACGGGCCGGCGGCTTTGAATTCGGTCGGTGGGTCCGTTGAGGACGGGGTGGCACGGACCCGCCCTACTTGTCCTACGCCTGACAGCTCCAGAATATCGATCATCAACGCACTTCGCAGAGCGAGCCAGACGCCGAGCAGCTGAGCCGCGTGGAGGAGCCAGCGGGGCGCCGGCTGGTCAATTCGCCAGATCGTCCCCGCCACCGGCTGCCACCACGCGCAGACCGCCGCGTACAGCGCGCTCGCCACCCAGACGTACGTGGAACGTTCGAGCGCGCCCACCATCCGCGTAAGACGTTTACGGAACATGTCCCGTGCGAAGAGGCTGTGATGGAGCGCGAAGATGCTGAACAGCACGACGTCGATCGCAATCGCGCGCGTGCTGATCGGCCCAGGCTGCTCGCGCCCGAACACGACGGTGTAGCGGTACGCCGAATAGAGCAGCGCGTCGATGAAGAAGACCAGACCGCCGAGCGCGACGGGGCGGGCAAGCGGCGTCGGCACCGCGCCGGTCGAGTGCACGGCCGGTATTATAGTGACGACATGCAGTCGAACGGGCTGCCGCGCGTGGTCATCAGCGGGCTCGGCGTCGTGTCGCCGTTTGGAGCGGGGCGCGACTGCTTCTGGCGCAACGTCAGTCGCGGCGTGAGCGGCACGCGCGCGATCACGCAGTTCGATGCGTCCACCTATCCGTGCCGCGTCGCCGCGTCGGTGCCGCCCGTCTCGATCGAGGCCGCGGCGCCGCTCGAGGGCGACGACGGCTCCGACGGCCGGGCGGACCCGAAGCGCTATTCGCGAGCCGCGCTGTTCGGCGTGATCGCGGGGCGCGAAGCGTGGCGCGACGCGGGGCTTCGCGCGGGCGAGCCGGACGCCGGCGTGCTGATCGGCAGCGGCGGCGGCGGCATCGACATCGGCGAGAAGCAGTACGAAGACTTCTTCACCGCCGGCGGCAAGCACGTCACGCCGTACGCGATCGCCGTCGGCATCTGCGGCATGGTGTCGAGCGAGATTTCGATCTCGCTCGGTCTTCACGGCATCAGCCACGTGCTGTCGTGCGGCTGTACCAGCTCCACGGACGCCATCGGCTACGCCGCGGCGCTCATTCGCGCCGGCGAGTACGAGGTGCTGCTGACGGGCGGGACGGACGGATGCGTGCTGCCCGGCATGATCTTCGGCTTCTCGCGGATGCGCGCGGTCTCCACGCACTACAACGAGCGTCCCGCCACGGCGTCGCGCCCGTTCGACCGCGGCCGGGACGGGTTCGTCCTCGGCGAGGGCGCGTGGATGTTCGTCGTCGAGCGCGAGGATCGCGCGCTGGCGCGCGGCGTCCGCCCGTACGCGCGCATCGAGGGCTACGGGTCGACCTGTGACGCCTACCACCGCGTCCAGATGGATCCGGACGGCGTGGAAATCGTCCGCTGCATCGAGATGGCGCTCGGCCGCGCGCATCGCCGGCCCGAGGACATCGGCTACGTCAACTATCACGGGACCTCGACGCAGCTGAACGATGCGATCGAATCGAAGTGCGTGCGCCGCGTCTTCGGCGCGCACGCCAATCACGTGCCCGGATCGTCGACCAAGTCGATGATCGGCCACCCGCAGGGGGCGAGCGGCGCCGCCGGCGTCGCCGCCACGGCGCTGGCGATGCGCCACGGCATCCTGCCGCCGACGATCAATCTCGAGGAGCAGGATCCCGACTGCGACATGGACTTCATTCCGAATGCGCCGCGCAGCGCCGAGATCGACGCGGCGTTGTGCAATTGCCTTGGCTTTGGATCGAAGAACAGCGCGTTGGTTCTCGGACGGGCCGGCTGAAGCCGGCCCCTACGTCCCGTACGTGGAAGCCGGCCCGTACGTCCCGTACGTGAAGGCCGGCCCGTACGTCCCGTACGTGAAGGCCGGCCCGTACGTCCCGTACGTAGAGGCCGGCCCCTACGTCTCGTACGTAGAGGCCGGCTTCAGCCGGCCTGCCGCATGATCCCCGGCGTTCTCGTCGTCGGCGCGGGGCCAGCGGGCAGCATTGCCGCGCTCGTGCTCGCGCGCGCCGGGGTTCGCGTGCGGCTCGTCGACCGCGCGCGCTTCCCGCGCGACAAGCTGTGCGGCGACACGCTGAACCCGGGAACGCTGTCGATTCTCGATCGGCTCGGCATCGCCGCCCCCGTACGCCATCGCGCCATCGCCATCACGGGGATGAACATCACCGGACCGGACGGCGCGCGCGTCTCGGCCGACTACCCCGACGGCATCCGCGGCGCGTCGTTGACCCGGCGCGAGCTCGACATCCTACTGGTCGAAGCGGCCGCCGCGGCGGGCGTACAGTTCGAGCCCGGCGTCATGGTCCGCGCGCCGCTCATCACGACTGATACCTCGCGCGTCATCGGCGTTCGTGTCGCGGCCAGCGGCGACGACCACGACTTCCACGCGCGCGTCGTGATTGCGGCCGACGGCCGCCACTCGAAGATCGCCTTCGGCATGGGGCTCGCGCAGTACGCGGCCTCACCGCGCCGATGGGCGTTCGGCGCCTATTTCACCGGCGTCGACGGGCTCACGACGCACGGGGAGATGCACGTCCGGCACGACGGCTACATCGGCATCGCGCCGCTGCCCGGCGACGTCGTGAACGTCTGCGTCGTGCGCGACCTGAGGACGATCTTCCGCGCCCAGCGGGTCAACACCGAGAGCATCGTCGACCGCGCCGTGCGCGAGGACCCGGTCCTGCGCGAGCGGTTCACACGCGCGCGCCAGGTGTCGGACGTCAGCTCGCTCGGCCCGCTCGCTGTCGACTGCAAATCGGTCGGCTATCCGGGCCTTCTGCTGGCGGGCGACGCGGCGGGGTTCATCGATCCGATGACCGGCGACGGTCTGCGGTTCGCGCTGCGCGGAGGCGAGCTGGCCGCGGAGGCCGCGCTCGAGGAACTGTCCACGGGCGCCGCCGCGTGCACGGGCCTGCAGGCAGCGCGCGCGAAGGAGTTCGGCACGAAGTGGTGGATGAATCGCAGCCTTCGCGCGCTGGTCGGTTCGCCGCGCGGCGTCGCGGTCGCATCGACGATCGCGCGAGGGTGGCAGGCGCCCGTTCGCGTGCTCGTTCGACTCGCGGGCGACGTGAAGCTGGCCCGGCATGCCTCCTGAAGTCGGAATCGCGCTCGCCTCGCTCGCCGCGGTCGTCGTGATGATGCTCGCGGAGCTGAAGCGGTCGCGCGCCAACGAGCGTCTCCTCAGGCAGCGCGGCGCGTCCGAGCCGCAGGGCGACCCCTACCGCGCGCTCTCCCTCGTCTATCCCGGCATGTTCGTGCTGATGGCGGCGGAAGGCGCGCTCGCCGGCCCGTCGCCGGATGTGCTGCTCATCGCGGGGTTCGTCATCTTCGTGGCGGCAAAGATTCTGAAACTCTGGGCCATCACGGCGCTCGGCCCGCGATGGAGCTACCGGGTACTGGTGTTGCCGGGGCTGCCGCTCGTCTCGACCGGACCGTATGCGTACCTGCGCCACCCCAACTATGTGGCGGTGTTCGGTGAGATCGCCGGCTTCGCGCTGATGGTCGGGGCGCGGCTACTGGGCGTAGTGTCGCTGATCGTCTTCGCGCTGCTCGTGCGGAGACGCATTGCCGTCGAGGAGAAGGCGCTGGGATCCCGCTATACTTAGCGCGTGAAGAAGCTCTTGATTTCCTGCGTCCTGTTCATCGCGATTGTCGCGCTGGTCGGCGCGCAGGTGCGCCCCGGCGCCGGCGATCAGGGCCTCGACGCGGCACGCAAGGCGCTCAATCTCGGTCACTACGACGAGGTCGCCAGGCTTACCGGCACCTCCACCGCCCCGGGCGCCATCGCGCTGCGCGCGCGGATCGACATCGATCACGGCCGCTACGCGGAGGCGGAAAAGCTGCTGACGGCGCCGGCTGCGGCCGCGCCCGGCAGCGACGCGGCGCTCGAGCTCGGACGCCTCCAGTTGTATCTCGGCAAGCGCGCCGAAGGGACGCGGACGCTCGAGCGGCTGATCAACTCGAGCCCGCAGAATACGGCAGCCGATTTCGTCCGCCTTGGCGAAGCCGAGCGCGCCCTCGGACAGTTCCAGCAGGCCAACGGCGATTTCCGCCAGGCCAATTCGCTGTCGCGTGAAAACGTCGCGGCCAACATCGGGTGGGGCGAGCTGTTCCTGGAGAAATACAACCGGTCCGACGCCGCCAAGTCGTTCCAGGCCGCGCTGATGGCCGAGCCCGACAACGTGCAGGCGAAGATCGACATGGCGAGCCTGATGATGGACGCCAATCCACCGGCGGCGCGCCAGGCCATCGAGGAAGCGCTCAAGTTGAACCCGAGCTACGTGCCGGCGCACGTGCTCATCGCGCAGGTCTCGCTCGACGAGGGGAAACGCGACGAGGCCAAGGAATCGCTGCGCAAGGCGCTCGCGATCAACTCGAACAGCCTCGAGGCGCGCTCGATCGACGCCGCAATCGCCTTCCTCGAGGACAAGACGGCCGACTTCGACGCGAAGATTGCCGACATCCTGAAGATCAACCCGCGCTACGGCGAGGTGTATCGACTGGCCGCCGAAGTGGCCTCGCACAACTACCACTACATCGAGGCCGCTGATTTCGCGAAGCGCGCCGTGGCGACCGAGCCCGAGAACGCCAGTGCGTCTGCGGCGCTCGGCCTGCAGCTGCTGCGCACCGGCGACGAGCCGGGCGCGCGCGTCGCGCTCGAGCGCGCGTTCAAGGGCGACCCGTACGACGTGGTCACCTTCAACCTGCTGTCGATGATGGACTCGCTCGACAAGTTCGTCACCATCCGCGACGGCGACGTCGTCGTGCGGATGAGTGCCGAGGAAGCGCCCGTGATGCGCGAGTACGTCGTCCCGTTCGCGAAGGAGTCGCTCGAGAAGCTCTCGAAGCAGTGGGACTTCAAGCCCACGGGCCCGATCATCGTCGAGATGTTCCCCAAGCACGACGACTTCGCCGTCCGCACGATGGGGCTGCCGGGGATGATCGGCGCGCTCGGTGTGTGCTTCGGCCAGGTGGTCGTGTTCGATTCGCCGAAGGCCCGGGCGCCCGGCGAGTTCAGCTGGCAGGAGACGCTCTGGCACGAGCTGACGCACGTCATCACGCTGCAGATGTCGAACAACCGCGTGCCGCGGTGGCTCACCGAAGGCATCTCCGTGTGGCAGGAGGCGCAGGCCCGTCCCGACTGGGGCCGCGAGACGACGGTGCCGTTCGCGCAGGCGCTCGAGCAGGGCAAGCCGCTGAAGCTGAGGAACCTCAACGAGGGCTTCCAGGATCCCGAGCTGATCGTCCTGTCGTATTACCAGGCCTCGCAGGTCGTCGATTACCTGGTGAAGACGTACGGCGAGGCAAAGCTGCACGCCTTCGTGCGGTCGTTCGGCCGCGGCATCGATACCGAAGCGGCGCTCAAGGAAACCTACGGCGTCGGCATCGATCAGGTCCAGACCGGCCTCGACGCGGCGTTCGACCGCGACTTCGGTCCGCTGCGGAAGGCGCTGAGGAAGGTGGACGTTCCGCAGAACGCCACCGCCGACCAGCTCGCGGCGATGGCGCAGGCAAACCCCGACAGCTTCGTCGTCCACATGCGGCTCGCCGACGCGCGGCGCAAGGCTGGCGACAACGCCGGGGCGGTCAGGGCGCTCGAGCAGGCCGCGCAGCTGCTGCCGGCGCTGCAGGGCAAGCAGAACCCGCATGTCGCGATTGCGGAGATTTCGATCGATCAGAAGAACATCCCGCGAGCCATCCAGGCGCTCGATGCGTTCCTGAAGGTGGACGGCAACGACGTGGATGCGGCGCGTCAGCGCGCGCAGCTGCTCGAGCCGATGGGCGACGCGACCCGCACGGCCGCTGCCTACCTGCGCGTCGTCGACGCGGATCCGTTCGACTCGCACGCGCAGTCGATTGTCGGACGCGCGGCGTTGCAGCGGAAGGATGCGCCGTCAGCGATTCGCGCGTTCCGCGCGGCGCTTGGCGCCAAGCCGGCTGACGTCGCGGTGGCGCACTACGACCTCGCGCAGGCGTACGTGCTCGGCGGACAGAACGCGGAGGCGAAGCGCGAAACACTGGCCGCGCTCGAGGTCGCGCCGTCGTTCGAGCCGGCGCAGGAGCTGCTTCTGAAGATTGTGAGTGGAGGGTAAGGCGAATTAGGGGCGGCTCTGAAGACCCGCCCCTACACGTCGTGCCACCACTCGACGCGCTGGCGTTCCGGCCGTCGAAACACGACCACACCGCTGATTCCCGCGACGAACCCCGCCACGTGCGCCCAGAACGCAATCCCGCCCGTGCTGCCGGCGACGGTGACGATTGATCCCAGGCCGCTGATGAACTGCATGAGGAACCAGATGCCGAGGAACAGGATGGCCGGCACCTCGATCACCTGGAAGAAGAAGAACAGCGGGACCAGCGTGACGATGCGCGACTTCGGGTAGAGCACGAAGTACGCGCCCATCACGCCCGCGATGGCGCCGCTGGCGCCGACCATCGGGACCACCGAATCGGGCTGCGTGATCGTCTGCGCGAGCGCCGCCGCCGTACCGCACAGCAGGTAGAACACGAGGAAGCGGCCGTGCCCCATGCGGTCTTCGACGTTGTCCCCGAAGATCCAGAGATAGAGCATGTTGCCGGCGACGTGCATGATCCCGCCGTGCAGGAACATCGACGTCAGGACCGTCACCCAGGAGAAGGCCGCCGGCACCAGCCCCCAGTACAGCGTGAACGCGTCGACCGCGCGGCCGAGCGACAGCTCGTACAGGAAGACGAGCACGTTCATCGTGATGAGCGTGATCGTGACAACCGGCGTCGTACGGGAAGGAATGATGTCGCGCAGCGGGATCATGGTTGGCTACAGGCTTCGGGCTACAGGCTACAGGAAGTTCGAAGTATAAGTACCTGAAGCCTGAAGCCCGAAGCCTGAAGCCCGAAGCCCGAAGCCCGAAGCCCAAAGCCGACCTGTAGCCGTCAATGATCTGCAAATACTGTGGGACCGAGATCGCCGACAAGGCGTTGATCTGTTACAAATGCGGCAACGCGACGACGGAGCCGCGCATCAAGCCGCCCGCGGAAGGGCCGCTCTTCGAGCGGCCCCGCGGTTCGCGCCTCCCCGTCCTCGTCATCGTGCTGATTCTGATCGCGGTGCTGCTGCTCGCCTGGTTCGAGCTGTATCGCTAACCGCGCTCCTTCACGCCTTCCGAGATGTGTTCCAGCGTGTCGCCGATGCGCTTGTCCCTGGCTTCCTTCACGGCGAGGTCGCCGAGCGACACGATGCCGACGAGCCGCTCGTTCTCGACGACCGGGAGCCGGCGCACCTGGTGCTCGCTCATCAGGTCGGCGGCTTCGCGCGTGGACATCTCGGGCGTCGCGCAGACGATGTTGCCCGTGACGATCTCGCGGACCGGGCGGCTGAGTTGGCCGCCGTCGGCCACGGCGCGGATGACGATGTCGCGATCCGTGACGATGCCCACAGGCCGGCCGTTATCGACAACCGGGACCGCGCCGGTATCGCAGTCGCGCATGATGCGTGCGGCGTTCTGAATGCTGTCACCCGGGGTGACGCACTGCGGGTTCGGTGTCATGACTTCTCGGATATTCATGGGTTGCTCCTCCGGCGGGTCGGCCGTCGCATGGGATTCATGTCGCTCGGCCGGACCCGCCCTACGTCGGGTGTACTACTGCTCCGGCGGGTCGGCCGTCGCATGGATTCATGTCGCTCGGCCGGACCCGCCCTACGTCGGGTGTACTAGTCCTTCGGCGGGTCGGCCGTCGCATGGATTCATGTCGCTCGGCCGGACCCGCCCTACGTCGGGTGTAACTAGTCCTCCGACGGGTCGGCCGTCGCATGGATTCATGTCGCTCGGCCGGACCCGCCCTACGCCGGGTGTACGTGGGGCGGGTCCCGCGGAGCACCGGTGCCACGCGAACGCGGACCCGCCGATCTCGATAGCCGTTCTGTCACTAGCAAACCGGCCGCCGCCGCAGCGGGACCGTATAATCGAATCGATGGCCCTCCGCCCGCGTCTGGTCCTCATCGTCACCGCCATCGCGGCATTCATCGTGTTTGCAGTGGTGCAGGACCGCGTCACCGCGGCCGGCGCGCGGCGGTACGTCGCGCTCCAGCGTGACGCCATCGCGGGGCGTGGCCCGGCCGTGACGGTGGACGAGATCATGCGGCCGGCGGTCGAGCGGTCGGTTCAGCAGGGACTCATGTGGGGCGGCGCCGTGCTCGTTGCCGGCGCGAGCGTCGCCGGGGTCGTGTCCAGGCGGCACAGGCCATGAACAAGGCGCTCATCTACGACTGGAACCGCGACACGCCCGTCGAGCCGCCTTCCGTCGTGATGCTGGACGACGAGACGCTGCGCGACGGCCTGCAGTCGCCATCGGTCCGGGCGCCGTCGATCGATCAGAAGCTTCGCATCCTGCGGCTGCTCGACCAGATCGGCGTCGACACCGCGGACATCGGCCTGCCCGGCGCGGGCCCTCACGTCGTCCGCGACGTCGAGCGCCTGGCCCGCGAGATCGTCGAGTCGAAGCTCAAGATCAGGGCGAACTGCGCCGCCAGGACCGTCGTCAGCGACGTGCAGCCCATCGTGGAGGTCTCGCAGCGCGTCGGTCTGTCGATCGAATGCTGCTGCTTCATCGGGTCGAGCCCCATCCGCCGCTACGCGGAGGACTGGACCGTCGATTACCTGCAGCGCTGCACCGAGGAAGCCGTATCGTTCGGCGTCAACCACGGCCTCGAGGTGATGTACGTCACCGAAGACACGACGCGGTCGGATCCCGAGACGCTCCGCCGGCTGTTCACCACCGCGATTCGCGCCGGCGCCTCGCGCATCTGCATCGCCGACACCGTCGGTCACGCGACGCCCGCGGGCGCGCGCGCCGTCGTCACGTTCGCGAAACAACTCGTCGAGGAGGCGGGCGGGGGAGTGGGCATCGACTGGCACGGCCACCGCGATCGCGACATGGGGACGATCAACAGCCTGGCCGCGCTCGAAGCCGGCGCCTCGCGCGTGCACGGCACCGTCCTCGGCATCGGCGAGCGCGTCGGCAACACGCCGATGGACATGCTGCTCGTGAACCTGGTGCTCATGGGCTGGATCACTCGCGACCTGACGAAGCTCGACGAGCTGGTGCACGCGGTCTCCGAGGCGACCGGCGAGCCGATCCCGGACAACTACCCGGTGTTCGGCCGCGACGCGTTCCGCACGGCGACCGGCGTGCACGCGGCGGCGGTGGTGAAGGCCTTCAGGAAGAACGATCGGGAGCTGATGGACTCGGTCTATTCAGGCGTGCCGGCGCAGATGGTGGGCCGCGCGCAGCAGATCGAGGTCGGTCCGCTGTCGGGCAAGTCCAACGTCGTCTTCTGGCTCGAGCAGCACGGGTTCACGCCGGAGGAAGAGGTGATCGATCGCGTGTTCCGCCGCGCCAAGTCGTCGCCCCGCGTGCTCACCGAGCAGGAAATCCTCGACGAAATCCACGTCGCGCAGACCTACGCGTCTACACGGCTGGACGCGTAAACTTCCAACTCCCAAACTCCAACTCCCAAGGTGTGTGAACGCCGCAACACCGGCGCGATTCGCGGTGCAGCGGGTGCTGGTCACCTTGGGAGTTGGAAGTTGGCAGTTGGGAGTTGATCTACAATCCGCCGCACAGGAGGACTCCCATGCGCGTTCTGCGTTACACCGCGCTTCTGCTCGTTGCCGGAGCGATTGTCCTCTCCGCGCAATCTGCTAGCCTGACCGCGGACCAGCGGGCGCAGTTTCACGGGCCGTACAGCCAGCCGGAAGAGGCGTTCCGCCTCGTCGGCAACATCTACTACGTCGGCGCGAAGAACATCGCCTCGTACCTGATCACGACGCCGCAGGGGAACATCCTCGTCGACACGGGGACGACCGAGATGACGCCGGTCATCACGGCGAACGTCGAGAAGCTCGGCTTCAAGATGCGCGACATCAAGATCATGCTCTCGAGCCACGCGCACTTCGATCACATCGGCGGCCACGCCGCGATGAAGAAGCTGACCGGCGCGCGCGTCATGGCCATCAAGCAGGACGCCGACGCGCTCGAGGCCGGCAAGGATCTCTCGCCGCTCGGTGACGAGGGCTGGGCGCCCGTGAAGGTCGATCGTGTGCTGAAGGACGGCGACACCGTGGCGCTCGGCGGCACGACGCTGCGTGC
>Ga0070694_100001056_pt1 | contig 15737 bp, 11 predicted proteins | sample KBSK1251metaG_FD_65470 | JGI IMG/M metagenome (GOLD analysis project Ga0070694, IMG submission 65470) | Corn, switchgrass and miscanthus rhizosphere microbial communities from Kellogg Biological Station, Michigan, USA - KBS K1-25-1 metaG | ecosystem: Host-associated > Plants > Roots >... | reverse complement strand
CTTTTCCAGAAAGGGCAGCTGGTAGTCGGCGAATCTGTGGCCGATCTCGGCGGCCTCACCGTTGCCTTTGCCGCATATCAGAAATCTATCGCGGGCAAGCCACGTCCGAAAGACATCAACGGCTTCACGCCCGAGCAACGCTTCTTTCTCGGATGGGCACAGATCTGGGCCCAGAACATTCGGCCCGAAGCGGCGCGTCTGCGAAACGCGACGGATCCGCATCCGCTCGGGCGGTTCCGTGTGAATGGGCCGCTTTCCAACATGCCGCAGTTCGCATCCGCGTACGCCTGTAAGGAAGGTGACGGAATGGTGCGTCCGCCGGACAAGCGCTGTCAGATTTGGTGAGAATTTGGCCGCAGAATTGGCGGATGAACGCGGATTTAGATAGAGAGACGTTTCTCGTTTTGAATCCGCGTTTAATCTGCCTTCATCCGCGGCTAACTCTTTCCCGCAGCCAGCGTTTTCAAGTCCGCAACGATCTCTTCCGGCTTCCACTCGTTCCCGCGATACAGTTTGAACACCTTGCCATCCGGACCAATCACCGCGGTGCGCAGAGAGTGAATGACCTGCTCGTCGCCTGATTCGGTGTCATGAAAATATCGCAGGCCGAAGAACTGCGCGATTCCCTTAACCTCGTCCTTCGAGCCGGTGAGAAACTCCCAATGCTGGAACGTTTCATCTGAGTATCGGCCGGTGTGCCCGGCGCCGTAACTCCGCATCACTTTCGGCGTATCGTAATCAGGATCGAAACTGATGGTCAGCAAGTGTGTCTTGTCGTAAGTAGCGGCATCGCCCTGCAACTGCTTGTCGACGGCGGCAAAATTGTTGCTCATCAAAGTGCATTGATCAGGTTGCGGACAACGCGTGTAGACAAAGGTCAGCGCCAGCGCTTTGCCTTTGTACTGTGAGAGATGAATGCGTTTGCCGTCCTGGTTGACCAGGCCGAAGTCAGGAACGTCGTCTCCGGGTTTGGGTTCTCCCGGAACCGTCGAGGTCGGCGTCAGCGGCGACCCGCCCTCGACAATCGCCGTAATTTCAATCCACGAAGACAAATCGTCCACAACCAGTTGCGCGGTGACCTGATCGCCCGGCTTGAGCATTTCCAGATCGGCATCGTTTTTGATCTTGAACGGCATGGTCATCCCCGGCATGAAACCGGGAATGTCTTCGTGCGTGATGGTTGCGGTGCGATCGGCTTTGTCGACCGCGATGACTTTTCCTTTGAGCGGGTATCGTTTTTCGTTAGCGGAACGGCGCGGGCCACATGAAATCCCGAGGAAGAGAACTGACGTCAGGATTAAGAATACCAACAGTGCTTTATGTTGAATCATGGTGATTTACGATTTGATACGGGAAGGTTAGCCGCTCGCGATGAGCATCTCAAGTGGCGAGCGCTGCGCCAACCGCGAAGCGATTGAGGCTCAGAGCCCAACGTTGCCGAAGGCTAGGTTGGGTCACAACATTCGTCGCGCTCGCAACCCTGTCAGGGTTGCGACAATCGGGAATCGTAAGCCCAACGTAGCCGCTGCGCGACAACGTTGGGCTGAAGGTCGAAACCGCTTCGCGGTATCGAGCTAAGATCAGTCAAAATGGATCTTGCGCACGCCTCGGACGCGGAAGTTTATGAAGAGGTTCTGTGCTAGGATTGGAAAAATGGTAGCCAGGGAACGTCAAAAAACAGAGATACTCGATGGCCGCGCGGTAGCGGACGAAATCAAGCGCGAAGTGGCGGGAGAAGTACAACGGCTCAGAGTTGAGCATCGCACTGGCCCGCGGCTCGTCGCCGTGCTGGTCGGAGATGATCCCGCCTCTGCAGTGTATGTACGCAACAAGGTCCGTGCGTGTGATGAAGTCGGAATCGGCTCTGAGCAGATTGCCTTGCCTGCTTCCAGCTCAACTGAAGATTTGCTGGCAACGGTGAACGTGCTGAAGCGAAACGACGAGGTGGATGGTATCCTCGTGCAATTGCCTTTGCCAAAACAGATTGATGACGCCGCGATCATCGAAGCCATCGATCCGAGTAAGGACGTTGACGCGTTTCATCCGACAAATGTCGGCTTGTTGGCGATGGGCCGGCCCCGATTCGTGCCCTGTACCCCGGCAGGAATAATCGAGCTACTCGATCGCAATCGAATTGAGATTGCCGGCGCCAACGCCTGCGTCGTCGGCCGCAGCCAGATTGTCGGACGACCGGTCGCCAGTCTGCTGCTGCAACGACACGCCACCGTGACTATCTGTCATTCCCGGACTCGTGATTTGCCTTCGGTCACGAGGCAGGCGGACATTCTGATTGCGGCGATCGGTCGTCCGGCGTTCATCCGCGGTGAATTCATTAAGCCGGGAGCGACGGTGATCGATGTCGGAGTGAACCAACTGGGTGATGATTCAGAGCTTGCTGCGCTCTTCGGCGCCGACGCCCAACGTCGACGCGAAGCCATCGAGAAACGTGGCTATACCTTGATTGGCGACGTCCATCCGGCTGAGGCTGACAGCGTAGCCGGGCGGAGAACCCCGGTACCGGGCGGGGTTGGGCTCCTTACGGTTGCCATGCTGATGAAGAATACTCTGCAGGCTGCGAAGTGGCGTAGGAGTTGGTGATCGGTACGCACGCCCCTGGCGTGCTTAGTGAGGATGTACCGCAGGTTGTCTAACCTGCGGGGCCGGATTGTGAACAGCGTTGAAGTAATGCGCAGACTGGACAGTCTGCGCTACATCAGCACGCCGGAGTGCGTACCAAAAATGCTGAAAGTTGGTCTCACCGGATCGATCGCCGTCGGCAAGTCCTTTGTATTGAGCGTCCTGGCTGAGCTTGGCGGGCACGTCATCGATGCCGATGAAATCGCTCGCGAGGTAGTCCAGCCGGGAACCAAAGGCTTGAAAGCAGTCTGCGACGCGTTTGGCGAGGGGGTGGTCAACGCCGACGGAACTCTCAACCGCGCACAGCTCGGATCGATCGTGTTTGCGGACGAAGCGAAACGGACGCGTTTGAACAACCTGCTGCATCCTCTCATCATTGCTGTTCAGGATGATCGAATTCGCGAATTGCAGCAGCATGACCCGGGCGGAATCGTGATCATCGATGCGGCTTTGATGATCGAGTCAGGTGGCTTCCGTCGCCTTGATAAATTAATAGTCGTGCACTGTCGTCCGGAGATTCAGTTGCAACGCCTGATGTTGCGGGATGGGTTATCACGTGAGGCGGCGGAACAACGCATCAACTCTCAGATGCCGCAGGAACAGAAAAAGAAATATGCCGATTTCCTGATTGACACCTCAGTGGATTTCGACAGCACCCGCGCTCAAGTCAAAGCGGTGTACGAGCAACTTCAAAGAATCTCGCGTTAACGGTGGAGATCGATGCGGCCCCGCATTGCGAGAATTACCGTTGGTCGTAGCCCAGCGGAAATCAGCTGCGTAGTCAGCGATCAGAGTTTAAGCCCAGGGTGAGGCTTTTGCGAGTCTTGGGTACGGCTCGTAGATTTGGAGAGCCGCGAAGCGGCGTCAGAAAATTCATAACAAGGGTCCCGCAGATTACCAATGATCGCTGTCGCCCTTCGGAGTCTGTCGGGTAAAACAAACTCTGTGGTCCTCTGTGCGATGTCGGTGTCTCTGTGGTTCATTTTCTCTGCGTAATTTCACCACAGAGGCACAGAGATTCCACAGAGTTGCACAGAGAAAATCCTTTTTCCGACTCTTCGGGGCTTGATCACTTTAGAGGACGGTGACCCAGGGCTCGCAAAGCCTCACCCTGGGCTTGACTCTGATCGTTGCTCCGCAGCTTTCTCCGGGCAAGAAGTATATTGATGAAGCGCGGTTCTCGTGGTAACTTTCAGCGTCCGTTAGAACGTTGAGCATGCACATGTCGCACTCGGGCTCGCGGTTTGCCATTGTTCTCACAGTCCTGGGATGCCTGATCACGGCTGGCTGCATCGCCTCGGCAAGAGACAAATCCTTCTTTGGCACGACTGCGCCGCCACGCGAAAACGTCCTGCGTTATGTTTCGGGATCTGAACCTGAAACCCTCGACCCTCAAGTCACGAACCTGCAAAACGAAGCGCGCATCTCGATCGCCCTGTTCGAAGGGTTGGCCGAATACGATCCCAAAACCAGCGAGCCGGTTCCGGCTTTAGCCGAACGTTGGGTGGTCAACAAAGATTGGTCTGAAGTAGTTTTCTATCTGCGACATGACGGGCGCTTCTCGAATGGCGATCCCATTACCGCTCGCGATTTTGCCTATTCGATTCGCCGCGGCCTGGCGCCGGAAGTGGGCTCACGTTCAGCGTCTCTGGCCTACCCGATCAAATATGCGCAGGCGTTCAATGAAGGCGGCGTCTTTGTCTTCGACTCAAACAGCAAGTCGTTTCTGTTGGAGAAAGATTTTGCCGAAGTCCCAGAACCGCCGAAAACAGAGGCACCTTCGTCTTCGCCAGCCAGCCTGAAACCGGTCGAGCTTGCCCCAAATACCGTTCCGGAAACTGAGTTTCACCGTTTCATGCAATCGCCGGCCCGGCTGGTTCTGCCGGGGAAAGAGAAGGCCCGCAACGCTGCCCTCGACGCCAATCCTAAATTGAAAGCTGCGGTGTCCGGGAAAGAGTTGTTGCCGGTTCTGGCCGAGGCCGTCGGCGTGGAAGCGGTGGACGATTACACGCTGCGAATTTCTCTGATGCAGCCGGCGCCCTATATCCTCAGTCTGATACCGCACCAGTTCTTTCGCGCCGTTCATCAACCGACCATCGAGAAATTTGGCGGCCGCTGGACGGATGCTGACAAGATCGTCACCAGTGGTCCTTTCAAGCTTGAATCATGGAACCACTACGATCGGATTGTGGTGACGAGAGAACCTCATTACTGGGACGCCGCTAACGTCCATCTGGACAAGATCATTTTCTATTTGTTGGATAGCAACACGACAATGTTGAGCCTATACAAGTCAGGAGGACTCGACGCTACGTACAATCACACAGTGCCCTCGGCCTGGCTGGATGGAATTGGGCCAATGAAGGATTTCATGGATGCGTCGGAAGCGGCGATTGATTACTACAACTTCAACACGACTAAGGGGCCGACCAAAGACGTGCGAGTGCGCAAGGCTTTGAACATGTCGCTTGATAAGCAGGCGCTCGCTGATTGGCGCCATGTGCGCCCCTTAATGTCATTCATTCCGGACGGGATTTTTCCTGGTTATCCTCAGAGGAAGGGTGATCCTTTTGATCCGGAAAAGGCGAAAAGCCTTCTGGCAGAGGCCGGATATCATGACGCTTCAGGGAAATTTGATCCGCAAAAGTTTGAAGCCAGCGAGATTGAACTTATCGTCAATCCGGACGCGAACAACATTGCCTATGCGGAATTCATCCAGGCCCAATGGAAACAGAACCTGGGTACGACCATCCCCTTGCGGATCATGGAGGGCAAAACATTTTTCAAGGCGCAGGCCCAGCTTGAGTACAAGGGCGTGTCACGCACCGGCTGGTCGGCAGATTATTTGGATCCATTTACTTTTCTCGGAATTTTCTACGCCAGTGCCAATGCCAGCGGCTGGTGGGATGCGAAGTACGTAGAGTTGTTGGATCGTGCGAACCGGACGACCGATCATCAGAAGCGTTTTGAGCTGCTGGCCCAGGCCGAACAAATCCTGCTGGATGCGCAGCCGGTGATTCCGATGACTGTGGGCACGACACGTTGGATGAAGAAGCCTTACGTTAAAGGCCTCTTTCCGAACCCGGTGACGCTCCATTCATGGAAGGCCGTTTACATCGAACGCGACCCGAGCAAGTGGGACTATGGAATGCCGGACATGAGTAAGTAGATCGCAAAACATGCTTCGCTTCATCATTCGCCGAGTCGTCATCATCATCCCAATGTTGGTTATTGTGATCTCCCTCACGTGGGTTCTGGTCCGTCTGGCCCCCGGAAATTTTTATACCGGCGAAAAAAAACTGGCTGCCGGTATCGAAGCCAACTTGCGCGAGAAGTACGGTTTGAATAAGCCCTGGTACGTGCAGTATGGCAAAGTTCTGATGAATGCCGCCCGATTGGATTTCGGCAATTCGCTCAAGTACGAAGGGCAGTCCGTCAGTCAGATTCTCTGGCGCGGATTGCCCGTCTCAGCCGCAGTCGGTGTGAGCGCCTACCTGATTGCTCTGATCGTCGGCATCAGCACAGGCGCACTCTCAGCGCTGAAACAAAATTCGTGGATTGATTATTCGAGTATGACCCTGGCAATGTTGGGCATCTCGATCCCGAACTTTGTCCTGGGCCCGCTGCTCGTCCTGGTGTTTTCGCTGACGCTGTTTTGGTTCCCTCCGGCGTTGTGGGACGGATTTCCCAGCCGCAGCCTGGTGCTTCCCGCGCTCACGTTGTCCGCCATCTATATCTCTTACATCGCGCGGCTGACGCGATCGGGAATGCTGGAAATCATGCGTTCAGATTACATTCGCACGGCTCGAGCGAAAGGATTGAGTGAAGGCCAGGTCGTGATGCGCCACGCGCTTCGTGGCAGTTTGTTGCCGGTGGTCTCCTTCTCCGGGCCAGAGTTGGCTTTTCTGATTACCGGCACGGTGGTAGTGGAAAAAGTTTTCGCGCTGCCGGGACTGGGAAACTACTTTATTAATGCCTGTTTCAATCGCGACGAGCCGCTCATTATCGGAATCGTGGCATTCATGTCGATTACGGTTCTTGCCTTCAACTTGCTGGTAGACATTGCGTACGGATTTATCGATCCAAGGATCAGATACAGCTAGCGTGGAGCTGATTTCGCGACTGGCAATTCCTATGACTGACGAGAGTTCAGCAGCCAATGAAGTAATCGAGGGCAGTTCGCTTTGGCGCGATGCGCGGCGACGATTGCTCCGGAACAAGCTTGCGGTTTTTGGCATGGTCGCCGTCATGGTCATTGCGCTGGCCTCGATCGTGGGACCAGCCCTGCTAAGCAAGTGGACCGGATCCGCGTACGATTCGATTCCGCGGGACTCCAGTCTGACTAAGGCCTTTGCTCCGTTCCGGGGGCCCGCAGGGCAGTTTTCCTGGGCGCATCCGATGGGTACCGACAACGCCGGCCGGGACATCCTGGCGCGGGTCCTTTCCGGCGGACAGATCTCGCTGATGGTGGCGTTGATTGCCACGCTGGTTTCATTGGTGATTGGTGTTTCCTACGGAGCGTTTGCCGGCTATCTGGGCGGACGGATTGATGATCTGATGATGCGCATAGTTGATGTGCTCTACTCCTTGCCTTACGTGATCATCGTGATCGTCCTGCTGGCTTTGCTGCCGGCGAAAACACCTACAGGCCAACTGACGCAACTGTTCGTTGCCCTGGGCGCCGTTTCATGGCTAAACATGGCTCGGATTGTCCGCGGGCAAATCATTTCGCTGAAAAACCAGGAGTTCGTCCTGGCAGCTCGCGCCACAGGTGTCTCGACACCAAGAATAATTTTTCGCCACCTGGTGCCAAACGCGCTGGGACCGGTGATTGTCTACACGACTTTGACCATTCCCACAATCATGCTGAGCGAGGCTTTTCTTTCGTTTCTCGGACTTGGTGTGCGACCGCCGAGGGTTTCCTGGGGCAGCCTGGCTGCGGAAGGCGCGCAGAACCTGGCGGTTTATCCCTGGCAATTGATTTTTCCCGGCCTGACGATGGCGTTGATGCTGTTCTCTTTGAATTTTCTGGGCGATGGGTTACGCGATGCACTGGATCCGCAGATGAGAAAGGATTAGGTCCTGGGTCTTTGATCTTTGGTCTTAGGTCTTGGTGTTCGTGGCGAGAGGTCGCTCAACGCCAAAGACCAAAGACCGAAGACCAAAGCCCGATAGCGATCAATGACACAACCAGAAACATTCAACTTGCTGGACGTCAAAGACCTGCGTGTCCATTTTCGTTCCGAAGAAGGCACGGTCAAGGCTGTTGACGGAATCAGCTTTGAGGTGAAGCAGGGCGAAACCCTGGGTATCGTTGGAGAGTCGGGCTCAGGCAAGACCGTAGCTAATCTTTCACTGATGCGTCTGATTCCCGAACCGCCCGGCGAAATCGTCTCCGGCTCAGTTATGCTGCACGGGCGTGATGTGCTGAAGCTTTCGGCCCGTGACCTTCGCCGGCTTCGTGGCAAGCAGGTCGCGATGATCTTTCAGGACCCAATGACCGCGCTCAATCCGTTCATGCGCGTGTCAAAACAGTTGATGGAGGTAACGCAGCTGCATCTCGGTCACACAAGAGTCCAGGCTCGCGACCACGCAGTGAAGATGCTGGAGCATGTCGGCATTCCCGACGCATCCGAGCGCATTGACAGTTACCCGCACGAATTTTCCGGAGGCATGAGACAACGCGTCATGATTGCCATGGCATTGTCCTGCCAACCGGATCTACTGATTGCAGATGAACCGACCACCGCTCTCGACGTCACGATCCAGGCGCAGATACTTGAATTGATTAAGCGTCTGAAAGCCGAAAGCGGCGCCAGCGTGATTCTGATCACGCATGACCTCGGGATCGTGGCCGGGATGACCGATCAGGTGATTGTCATGTATGCAGGCAGGATTTTTGAGCGAGCGCCTACTGCCGAACTCTTCCAGAATCCCGGCAATCCGTATACGCGCGGCCTCCTGCGCTCAGTTCCCAATCCAACTGACGAACAAGGCCAACTCTATCAGATACCAGGGCAGCCTCCCGACCTGGCGCGTCTGCCGGCTGGTTGTCCTTTTGCTCCGCGCTGCGAACGCGCCGAGGAGATTTGCCGCCGGGAGTTTCCGCCATTTGTCCAGCTAACGAGCGAACACTATTCACTTTGTCATTTCGCGAACGAGGTTTATGCCGAATCGAAAACTGTCTCATGAGTGATCGCGAACCAGCTCTGATTTCAATCAACGACCTTAAGGTTCATTTCCCGGTAGGCGTCCGGCGTCTGTTCGGCGGTTCCCGGCAGGTAGTGAAGGCGGTGGATGGACTCAGTCTCGACATCCGTCAGGGCGAGACGATGGGATTGGTAGGTGAGTCGGGATGCGGTAAGACAACTTTAGGCCGGGCGATCCTGAGATTGATCGATCCGACCTCGGGCGAGATTATTTTTCGGGGGCGGGATTTGGCGCAGCTCTCAAACACCGAGATGCGGGCCCACCGGCGCCATCTTCAGGTGATTTTTCAGGATCCTTATGCTTCGCTCAATCCTCGCATGACGGTCAGTCAAATCATCGGGGAGCCACTGGAGACTTTTGGCCTGGCAAGCGGCGAGGCGAAGAAACAGCGCATCCAGGAACTGATGGAGATGGTTGGGTTGAGCCCTCGCTTTTTGAAAAGATACCCGCACGAATTCTCCGGCGGACAGCGCCAGCGCATCGGCATTGCCCGCGCGTTAGCGGTCGACCCCGAATTCATTGTTGCCGACGAGCCGATTTCGGCACTCGACGTTTCCATCCAGGCGCAGATTATGAACTTGCTCGACCGCCTGCGCCGGGAAAAGAACCTGACGTATTTATTTATCTCGCACGATCTGCGCGCTGTGCGGCACGTCTCAGATCGCCTGGCGGTCATGTATCTCGGGAAGATCGTCGAACTCGGTGAATCTCGCGCGATCTATGCAAGTCCCTTGATGCCATACACCCGGGCTTTGATCTCTGCGGTTCCGGTGCCGGACCCGAAAATTGAATCCACCCGTCAGAGAATGGTCCTCGAAGGCGATGTTCCTTCACCAATCAACCCGCCTAACGGCTGCCGTTTCCATACTCGTTGTCCATACGCGATCGAGGCGTGTCGTGAAATTGAGCCTCAACTGATTGAGATTAAGCCCAATCATCTCGCAGCTTGCATCAGAATCAGTCCGGAGGAGCCGGACATTGACCGGATCGCCCCCGGGTACGCGCCGGGTCTGCGCCAGCGATAGATGGTCGAATTGGGGTGAAAAAGCCCGCCTATTAGTCGTTTAACACCAAGGTGACTTGAATGAAACCGCTCGCAGGTGCCCTTCCAGGCTGACTTGAGGAGGGTTTGAGTTGAGGCAGTGTGCCAATATACTCCCGAGCAGAAATGATTGTTTGCGCGTCTTTATGAAGCGATCACACAAAACAGAGGAGCTGCCAGGTCTTATTTCAAAGGAGGCCTCTGAACAATCGCCCTCCGGCTGGCACGAGGTGCAGAGGTCCGTCGCGGAATCGTCCGGCATTTCGCTGCTGCTGGTGCAGGGTCATCAACCACCCGCACTGGCCGTTTCCAATAACAACTCAATTTGTAACGCGCTGCAATCGTCGCCCCGTCATGTGGGCCTTTGCGATCCCTTCTGTGGCGAGGCGCATGCCAGAGCCATGACGGCCGGGACCATCACCCATTATCGCTGTCACGCCGGCCTGCAATGTTTTGCGATGCCCGTTGAGATTGAGGCGGACCGCCGCCTTGTGGTCATCGGTGGCCGAGCGTTTGGGCGCAGCTCAGACTATCGCGAGCTGGCCGAGCGCTTTCGATCGGGTGACCTGCAGGATCTGGAGTCGGAAGAAACCTTTCAGAACGTTATCTTCGCCGACGCATCGGACCTCGATCATGCCGCGTTGCGTCTGACCCAGGCGGCGACCACATTCCTGAATAAGTCGAATCAAACGAATGCGGCCGTGGAAACAAGCCCGGAGGAAGTGCCGGCTACCGTAGTCATCGACGCTGAAGAAGAACAAGTGGTTGAAGAAGTAGCAGACCAATCATTGGTTCCCCGGCACGCTTTCGAAATGAGTCTCGCCGAATCAATCCGGAACTTTGCGTCACACATCGACGCCAGCGATCCCGCGCAGACTTACAAATCGATCGTGGCTCAGTCCGCCGATCTCCTGCACGCTGAACGGAGCTCGCTTTTGTTGTTTGATGAAGCGGCGAATCAGTTGATGATGACGGCAGCGCAGGGGATCCCAACTCGTTTGAGCGAGGTAGCGCCAATGGCCATGGGCGAGGGCATTGCCGGAACTGTGATGCGCGAGAATCGGCCGCTGGTGGCGACTGTGGATGAACTCGGCCGCACCAGCAACGCCGAACGCCGCTACAAAACAACGTCCTTCATCAGCTATCCGATTACCATCGGTTCCCGTCGCTTCGGGGTATTGAATCTTGCTGACAAGGTGGGTGGCGGAGCTTATGACCTTCATGATTTGAGTGTCATTGATTTGGTCGCGCCACAAATTGCGCTGGCGCTCGAGCGCGCGGCCTGGCAGCAACGGGCAAACCAGTTTCAATTGATGTCAATCACCGATCCGCTTACGGGATTGCACAACCGGCGATATCTCGAGGCGCGTCTCGCAGAAGAGCTGAGCCGCTCAAAGCGTTACGATTACCCGCTCAGCTTCATGATGATCGATATAGACGATTTCAAAGTCTACAACGATCTCAATGGACATCAGGCCGGCGATCGGGCGCTGGAGATCACGGCGCAGTGTCTACACGCCGCGCTGCGCAAAGTCGACGTGGCCTCGCGTTATGGTGGCGAGGAATTCTCGATCCTGCTGCCGCAGACCAGTCTCGAAGAAGCCGGCGTCATCGCTGATCGTATTCGGCGAAAAATCATGACTACGCCATATCCTCACGGACGTACCCAGCCGTCGGGAGCGGTCACGGTGAGTATTGGTCTTTCGACTTTTTCTTCGGGGCTCGATTCTGCGGAAGCAATTGTGCGAGCTGCCGATCGCGCGTTGTATCACGCGAAGGGACATGGCAAGAATCGCGCTTACGCCTACCAGGGTGTTCAGCAAGCGCCAGGCCCCGAACAGCAAGGACAGCGCGGACGAAATTCTTAATCGATGAACCAACCTCGCATACTTTCCAGAATCAATCAGGATGAGTTTTTCGGCCGCGATGCCGAGGTGCGGGACATTGTGCGGCAGTCGTCGGCTTTTCCCGACGCCCGCACGCTGGTAGTGATGACGACACCCGATGCCGGATCATCTGAGCTTTTGCGCCAGGCTTATGATCAATTATTCAGAAGGCGCGGCGATTTGGTGCCGATTCATTTTGCGTTCAGACGAAGCGATGGGACCGCGGTCGAAACTGCGAAACGTTTTTTTCACACCCTGCTGCAACAGTTCGTGGCCTATCGCCGCGTTAATCCCGCTCTATGTAAAGAAACGTTGACGTTTCATGACCTGTTGGAAGTGGCGCTGCCCGGCGACTACGAATTAATAACCAACCTGATTGACGGTTTTCATCGCGAACAGGCGGTGGAAAAAGACCTGATCGATTTCTGTCTGAGTTTGCCAAATCGCCTGCTGGCTGAGGGCCGGACGGTGTATCCGCTGATCGATTGCACGAAGATCGGGCCATTTCGAGAAGACCTGGTGAGTGGCCAACACTTGCTGACTGAGCTGTCTCAGGCTGAGTTGCCCTTCGTGGTGGCCAGCTTACGGCGTCAGGCAAACAAGCTGATTCATGGTGCCGACGACCGTGAGTGGGAAGCGAATGCAACTCTCCGCGTTGACCACCTGAGTGAAAGCTCAGCGCAAGCCTTGTTGGAATCATTGGCCCGGCGATATGGAATTGAGCTAAACCAGACCACCCGTGATTTGATCGTACAACAGCTAAACGCGAGCCCCCTCTTCATTACAGAGTTTATGCGGGCCGCGCGCAGCACGCAGACGAGTCTCACCAGCTATCTGGCGTGCCAACGCCTGTACGTGGATGAGTTGTTAGGTGGGAGCATCAAGCGTCACTTCGATCGAATTCTTCAGACGATCGCCCCGGCGGCCCAAACAAATAGAACTCTATTAGGAGTCTTGTACGAATCAGCGATGAGCGACACCGGCAGGGCGTCGCTTTTCGCATGGAAAGAGCGCCTCGGCCTGACGGCACCCGAATTTGAGGACGTGATCGACGCGCTGCATATCTATGAACTGGTCAATTCAACCGCTGCCTTCATCGAGGTCAATTCGCAATCGCATGTGTGGATGGACTATTTGCATGCCCACTATCGCGTAGAGGTTGAGACCGAACCGCGGGCCAAGGTCGTGGCTATGACCCTTTTGGAAGCGCTTAAACGGGCGCCTCAAACCATGAATCAAAAGTATCGCCGCGAAGCCGCCGTGGGCTTGCCCCGTTTGTTGCCGCAGTTCAATTGTCAAAACCTGCCGGCTTCTTTGTTTCACTACGACCGGTTTGCCGCCGCTTACAAAGGAGAGGACGCGGCTGCTGTTGACGCGGGGCTTGATGGTGAAACCGATCTGATCCAGTTGCCACAGGTAATCCAGACGGCCGCCTGTGCCTTCTACGCTGCGAATATGGAAGGCGACCGGGATCGCTGTGTCGTGGCGCACGCTTTCGAATCGGCAAAGTACACTGACGAAAACCAGGTTGTATGGGTCGTCGCCGAAATTGAGTCCAAGCTTGAGGCGAGCAGGGAACTGACTGAAGAATGGTGCGATCGCCTCGCAAGTTTCTCCCGTGAATCCGGCTTTGCCCGGTATCGGATTTGGTTGATCGCGCCCGAAGGGTTTTCTGAGCCCGCCGCGGAGCTTTTGAGGGAGCGTGAAGCTTTTGGTTCGAGTCGCCAACAGGTTCAGCTGATCGCCTCTCGATTAAGGGCTGAGACCAAAGTTGAAAAACCCAAAGCCGATGAGTACGAAATGATCATGCCGATGGGCGATGATACCGAGCTAATCGCTGCTTCCACGGTTGAAAAGATCGCCCGCCGGGTGAACTTTAAGCCGGAAGCCGTCAATCAAATTAAGACCGCTCTCGTCGAGGCATGCATCAATGCCGCCGAGCATAGCCTGAGCCCGGATCGCAAGATTTACCAGCGTTTTGTCGTGGAAGATGATAGATTAGTCGTTATTGTTGCGAGTCGCGGCGTGTTACCTGCGCGGTTGTCCGGTGAGAACGGCCAGGGTGTCAACGGCGGCCAGAATGGCGGCAAGGGGCGTCGCGGATGGGGCTTAAAGTTGATTAAGACCTTGATGGATGAGGTTGAGTTCGAACACGTTGACGACGGCACGCAGCTTAAGATGACCAAGTATATTCGGTGAGTGCCATAGACTTCAGTCTGTGCTGACGGGAGTAATCACAGACTAAAGTCTGTGCCACAGTAAGGGGGGCTTACTGAAAATGGCAGAAACAACCGGGGATAACTCCATCCAAACGCGGGCAGTCGGCGACGCGGCGATCATCTACGCGAGCGACTATCTAAACAAGCTGAGCGGTGAAAGAATTGAGCGAGAGTGCCGGCGGCAGTTTGATTCCGGCCGGCGTGCGCTGATCATCAACTTTCGAGATACCGAGCTGGTCAACAGCATCGGTGTTTCAATTCTGGTTGGTCTGATAGACGCCGCCGAACAAAACACCGCGCGGCTGATTTTTTCTGACGTCAATTCACACACCGCAAACTTATTCGAGATGCTCGGCCTCACGCGACACGTAAGCGTGGCTGCCAACGAAGACGAAGCCTTGTCGTGGATTAGTGCGGGTGACGCGGTGGCATAGAAGTGTCAGAAGCCCGACCGTCAGGGAGGGCAGCGACTGGCCCGAGCCGCATTGAGGTCAGTACCGGAGCGATAGCGACCGGGTAATCGGGACACACGCGCAATAGAATCTACCAAATGGACACGAACACACAACGATTAATTCACACCTTTTCAACTCTGGCCGATTTGGGGCAGGAGATTGCCGACGCCGGTGATTTCGAAGACATGCTCCGCAACTCGTTTCACTTACTGCTGGGGTCGCTGGCAATTCGACGCGGCGGGGTGGCCGAATACGCCCGGGAGGCAGGTCAACTAAGATTGGTCGCCGCACGCGGTTTGGGAGAATCGCCGATCGATACTTTTCCGCTTTCGCCTGAACATGCTCGACACCTGGTTACCCTGGGTTCGGCGAAGTCGCTGGCCGTTGCCACCAACGAAGCGGCACGGTTCCTCGAAGATCACAAGCAGTTCTTTGCGACAGTTGAAATCGATCTGCTTCTACCGCTCATCGTCCGTGAACAACTGATCGGCGTGGTTCTGCTGGGAGAGAAAGCTTCAGGCGAAAAATACACCGAAGAGGATTTGGAGGTTCTCTCGGCGCTGTCGCGACACATCGGCGTTGGCATTCATAGTCATCGTTTGATTGAGGACGTCGAACGGAAGGCTGCGGAAAACCTGCGCCTGTACGATGGCCTCAGGACAATTTACAAAGAGACCGTGCACGCGTTCGCCGCCGCGATTGATATGAAGGATCGCTACACGCAAGGGCACTCTGTGCGTGTGGGCAAATACAGCGAGGTTATTGCGCGCGAGATGGGCTGGCCCGACGAAGAAGTTGAAGGCATCACCATCGCAGGTTACCTGCACGACATCGGGAAACTAATCGTAGATCTCAGCGTGATTAATTCTCCCGAGCGCTTCAGCGCCAAGGATTCCGCCGAGATGAGTCGTCACCCGGCCGCCGGTTATGAAATTCTCGCGCCCATCAGTCACCCTTACGCAGACATTCCGCTGATGGCCCGCAATCACCACGAGCGGATGGACGGCAATGGCTATCCGGACGGCCTCAAAGGCGATCAAATTCCGCCCGGCGCAAGGATCGTCACCCTCGCTGATTCGTTCGACGCCATGACAACCGATCGTCCGTATCGCAAGAAGCTTCCGCTGGAAGATGTCCTGGAAGACTTTCGGGTCAACACCGGAACCCAATTCGACCCCGAAGTCGTCTGCGCTTTCTGCCGCGCGTTTCTAAATGAAATTGAAGGCAAGAAGGAAAGGCGACTGCTCAACATGCTGAATCGGAATTACAGCAACATCGAACAGTTGAG
>Ga0070694_100001055_pt1 | contig 15742 bp, 15 predicted proteins | sample KBSK1251metaG_FD_65470 | JGI IMG/M metagenome (GOLD analysis project Ga0070694, IMG submission 65470) | Corn, switchgrass and miscanthus rhizosphere microbial communities from Kellogg Biological Station, Michigan, USA - KBS K1-25-1 metaG | ecosystem: Host-associated > Plants > Roots >... | reverse complement strand
TCGTCGAGCACTTCGAGCGCGGCTGGGAGGGTGGCGATGCCGGGTAAGAAGTATCGGTCGATCAAGAACCCGAAGGTGTACGAGTCGTTGCGTGGCAAGGGGATGAGCAAGGAGCGTGCGGCACGGATATCGAACGCCCAGGCGGCCAAGAAGCGCGGGACCAAACGGACCCGACGGAAGAAGTAGACGACCCGTTCGCGGTCGAGTCCTGGCCGGAAGGGGTCAGCGATGACGAGGCGTCCGAGCGGATCCACCAGCTCTTGCGCCGCTACGAGGATGGTCGACTTCTGCTCGGTGGGTGGCTGCTGGTGCACGAGTGGATCGACGAGGACAACGCGCACCACATCGGCTACAACACGCCGCCGGGGGCGGACTGGCCGCGGACGCTGGGGCTGATGACGGCGGCCAAGCTGCTGGTCGAGAAGGACTACCTCACGCCGGACGACTCCGAGGACTGAACGGTGACCAAGGTCTCCGCCACGCCGGGACTTGGTGGACGGCCGATGTCGCCGGCCAACCAGGAGAAGTTCACGCGGTGGGTCACGATGATTACCGGGGACGGCGCCGACTATCTCGCGGCCGCCCGCAAGCTCGGAGTGCCGGAGTCATCGGCGTACCAGTGGTGGCAGCGGGCCAAGAGGCTCGGCCTGATCGACGACAACACGCCGGGGGGTCCGCATAGGCGCCTGACGCCCGATGCCGGCAAGAGGCGGAACGAGCTGCTGTGGCGACTCGTGGTGCTCGAGGGCCTCAAGGTCGAGGCCGCGGCGCGGCGGGTGGGGCTGTCGGCCAACCAGGCGTACCGGATCTTGCAGGGACGCGGGTGGCGCGGTTCCGAAGCCGAGCGCTCCGAGCACGCGCCCGATCCGATCCCGATGGACAACCTGAAAGGGTGGGCCGCCGACGCCCTGGCTCCCGATGGATCCGGGTTCGCGCTGTTCCGCGGCAAGGCTCTGGGTCGGTCGCACAACCCGCCGTGGGCGGCGATCCTGGCCCGCCAACTGCTCGAGCTGTACTTCTCGCCGGACGACGAGTACGTCTCGGTGAACGCGCCGCCCGGGATCGGCAAGTCGACGCTGATGACGCACGACCTGGCCATCTTCATCGCCACGCTGGTCCGCGCGATGGGGGGCGAGCCGACGATGCTGCTCGGCCACCGGGCGTGGCAGAAGTCGACGTGGTACCTCAAGCGGATCCGAACGACGCTCGTGACCAACACCGAGCTCATCAAGGCGTTCGGACGGTTCAAGCCGGACGACAACTCGCGGTGGTCGGTCGAGGAGCTCGAGATCGAGCTGCTCCGCGGCGTGCGCCGAGCCGAGAAGGAACCGACGTTCGCCGCCGGCTCCTACGATGCGTCGCTGCTGTCGGGGCGGTTCAAGGTCGTCATGTGGGACGACCTGATCGACAAGACCAACTCCGGCACCGCCGAGCAGCGGGGCAAGCTCGAGAGCTGGAACGACAACGAGGCCGAGTCCCGACTTGAACCCGGCGGACTTTACATCCTGTCAAACGCAAGGTATGGGCCCGAAGACTTGAGTTTCACCGTGACCCAGGACGTCGACGTCGAGGACATCGACGAGAACACCGGGTCGCCGCGGCCGTTCTACAAGCGGATCCGGTTCAAGTCCCACGACGAGACCAAGTGCGACGGCGCCCATCACACCGGGCCGTGGCCGGACGGATGCCTGCTCGATCCCGAGCGCGCGACGTGGAAGCGGATCCGCCGCCAGATCGCCAAGGACGAGGGGCGCTACCTGCTCGTGTGGCAGCAAGAGGACACCGACCCGATGGGGTCGCTGGCTCAGCGGGCGTGGTTCGAGGGCGGCACCGACGATGCGGGGGCGAGGGTCTCAGGGTGCTTCGACTACGAGCGCAAGTTCGGCGAGCTGCTGTGGGATCTTCGCGTGAAGGCGCCGCACCTGTCCGCGGTCTCGGTGGACCCCTCGAGCTCGCACTACTGGGCGATCGGGCACTACCTCGGCTACGGAGACCGCGAGCACGTCGTCCACCGGGCCATCCGACGTCCGATGCAGGCGCCGGACCTGCTGTACATCGACGAGTCCAACCCGGGTGGGTACGTCGGGCTGCTCGAGGAGTGGTGGCAGGCGTCGATGGCCGAAGGGGTGCCGTTCCACTACGTCATCATGGAGAACAACGCCGCCCAGAAGTGGGCGATGCAGTACCCGTTCTTCATGCGGTGGGCCAACTCGCGGGAAGTGGCGATCGTCCCGCACACGACCACGATCAACAAGACCGACGCCGAACGTGGGGTGGAGATGCTCCGGCCGGTCTACCAGTTCGCCAAGATCCACATTCCCTACGGCGGCTACGAGGAGAAGCTGATCGGTGACGCCTGGCGGCGCGAGGCGTGCTCGTGGCCGGACGGACAGACGTCCGACCTGGTGATGCAGCACTGGTTCTACACGCACCGGATGGACGTGCTGACCTCGACCGAGATCTTCGAGGCGTCCGAGCCCGACACGTCCGGGATCCCCCAGTGGGCGGCCGACGCGCTGGACATCGGGGCCCCGGCGTGGGTGGACCGGCCTCAAGAATCCCTAGACAGGGCGGCGAACCTGCTGCTCAGATGAGCCGAGCCGATCGCAGGCGCGCTCTCCGGGCAGCCGGGGCCCACCGCTCGTCCTCGAAGAAGGGGCGCCGAGCTCCGATCCGCGCGGCCTCAAACCCGGTCGAGAAATCGGAAGTCGTGATCGCGCGCAGCAACATCATCATGCCGACGCCGGCCGAGATCGCCGCCGCGTCCGACGTCCACGCACTCGAGCGAGTGCGGCGTGGTTGACACCAAGGCGCTGACCGACGAGATCGTCGCGTGCTACCGCTCGTGGCGCGATCGCTGGCAGGGGTGGGCCCAGCGCCGGCAAGACATCAGGGCTCTCGCGTCTGGGGACTGGGGCTCGGTGTTCACGCGCGACGTGGACGACACGAACCTGCCGATGGTCGCCAACTTCTTCCGGGACACGATCGAGGACGGCGGCAGGATGTTCGCCGAGCAGCTCCCGATCGAGCGCCGCTACGCCGAGGGCGCACGGGGCGAGGCCAACGCCGAGGACGTGGAGCAGGTCATCAACGGGCTCACCCAGGGGTCGGGGATCTTCAACTACCCCGAGTTCTTCGGGATGGACATGATCGCGTGCGGCCTGACGGCCATCAAGATCTGGCCGCGGTACTCCCGCGCGCGGGCGGAGGGCGGGCTGTTCCCGCGGTTCCGCCGGATCGACCCGGACTTCGTACTGCCGGACCCCAACTACCAGCCCGACCAGCCGACCGAGCGAGCGCTGCTGTGCTTCTCCGAGTCGACCGCCAGGCTGCAGCGGGAGTACCCCGAGCAGATCGAGCGGCTGATGACACGGGTGAACGCGCCGCTGTCGGACGACCGGATCCGCCAGTACGGCTACGACCTGCAGAAGCTCACCCAGGTCGCCGGCCCGCCGGCGGAGATGACGACGCTCGAGTGGTACTCCGGCGAATACATCGCCCGGATCGCCTACTTCGAGTCTGACCTGGGGTACGAGGCCGAGCTGCTCGCGCTCAAGGACAACGAGACCGGCCTGTGCCCAGTGCAGTTGGCACATCGGCCCTCGTGGGCGAAAGAGCCGCTCGGACAGCTCGACGACTCCAAGGGCGTCGTCCGCACCGAGAACAGGTACATGAGGCTGCTGATCGACTACTTCGTCGAAATGGTCTACGGCGGCAAGCTGGTCTGGAACGTGAAGAACCCGACCGACCGCGGACCCGGGACCAGGTACTTCGCGCTCGGACCTGACGCCAAGATGGATCCGGTCGGCCCGGAGATCCCGAGCTTCCAGGCGTTTCAGATCATGGATCGCCTGGACGATCACGCGCGCGAGGGGATGAACAACCCGCGGTCTCGTGGCGGCGACGTGGAGCTCAACAAGGCGACGGCGGCCTTCCTGACCAAGGCGCAGGGAAAGCTCGCTTCGTCCACCAGGGGGCACCAACGATCGTTCGCCGTCGCCAAGCGCTACGCGAACGAGGTCGCACTCGCCCAGGACGAGGCGTGGTGCAACCAGCGGAAGATGATCGTCGGACTCGCACGAGGCAAACGATACCGGCTCACCTACACGCCGAAGGCGCTGATCCGGGGCGACTACTCCAACTTCGTGTCGTACGGCACATCGTCCGGCCTGGACGCTCCGACTCACTCCGTCCTCATGCTCGAGAAGCGCCAGGCCAGGACGATCTCGCTCGAGACCTACCTCGAGAACGACCCCGCGATCGACGACGTGCCGGCCGAGATGGCCAGGCTCGGCGCGGACGAGCTCCGCGAGTCGATCCTGCTGGGGATGAAGCTCGATTCCACACCGCTCGCGGACCGGCTCGTCGCCTACACGATGTTCGCCGAGGAGCGGCCCCTGCAAGACATCGCAAAAGCGCTGCTGGCTCTCCAAGCCCGGCGGATGTCCCCAGCCGGCGGCGCGATTCCGATGGGCCCAGGGGCCGCACCTGGGTTGCCCGCGGGTGGCTCACCGGCCGCCGCGATGGGCGCGCAGCCGGGCGTTCCGGGCGCGGAGGGTCCACCCGGACCCGTGCTCCCGCCGATGGAGCTGCTGCGTCGAGTTGGCCCCGCCAGACCGGCGGGCGCCGGGAGGAGGTAGCACCATGCCAGGTCGGAAGAAGTCCACGGCCACCAAGCGCAAGAGCACGGCCCGAAAGAGCACCCGGCGCGCGGCGGTCGCCGGCGAGTTCGGATCGCGCCACTACGCCATCGAGGTTCGGGCCGGCGAGCTGTACGGCACCGGGCCCGACGGCCAGCGGTTCGAGCCGGTCGCCTGCGGCGTGCATCGGTCGGCGGCGGTGCATGAGACCGCGACCGATGACGAGGACGAGACGGCGCCGGGGTTCGATCCGACGTGCGAGGACTGCGTTGCCCAGGCCGAGTCCACGGGCAACTACGCGGTGAACCACCACACCGTCTGAGGAGGTCCGGTGGCGGCGAAGAAGAAGGCCAAGAAGTCTGGCGCGCGTAAGGGGATGGGGTTCGACGCGGCAGCTCGTGACGTGGCCAAGCGTCAGGGCGTGTCGATGAAGCGAGCTCGCGCGATCATCGCGGCCGGAGCTCGCAAGGCATCGCCGGCGGCGAAGAAGCGCAACCCGAATCTCCGCAAGGTGAAGGGCTGACGTGGCCGGCGACGACCTCCGCAAGCCGGAGGGCGCCGAACACGGAACGGGCGTGGCGCTGCGGCGACTGGCCGGTGCCGTGCAGGCGCCGCGTGCCGAGCCTGCTCCCCGCCCCGAACGTCGACCCGTCTCCGACGTAGAGCCCGTTGAGGGGCCCGGGGCGGAGGAGCAGGACGAGGACTCCACCGGCGGGTACGACGACGCCGTGTTCGCGCCGTCGGATCGACCCGACGAGCCGATCACTCACGGCGCGCCGTTCGGGCCGGGGGCCAACTTCGTCGCGCTCCCGTACGAGGACGAGTTCGCCTTCCGCCGGCGTGTGGCCGACGAGCTCGAGAGCTCCGGCCCGGCGTCGCTGGGGCCGTACATCGAGAAGCTGCGTACCGGGGGTTAGCCCATGCCGCGTGACATCGGCGGCGGGCCGACCTCTCTCGAAGCTCCCGAGACCTCTGAGACCAACGACCGGATCCGCCGCGTCGAGGAGAACACCGGCGGGACGCTCCCGTCGCAGATGACGCTGACGCTCGCCCAGTCCCCGCTCGACGACATCCGCCTGGACCGCACGGCCCGGATGCTGTCGCGCTACTTCGACCTACCGCCGGCGTGGTTCCTGCGGCCGTACGGAGTCTCGATCTCCTCGCCGGGGGCGGCCAACACGTTTGCCGATCCGATCACGGGCGAGCAGATCTCCCTGGCGACGGCTCGGCGGTTCCTGCGCCCCCACGAGCCGGAGGTCATCGCCCGGATGCTGGACGAGGCCATGCCCGAGGGCGAGGTAGCGATCCAGCGCCGGGTCGGGCTGCCGGAGGGAACGATCACCGACTCCAAGCGGACCGCCCAGGCCGTCCGGGCGATGGCCCCGCTCGCCGGCGAGAGGATGCCGTTCGGCGCCGCACTCGCCATAGCGATCGCCGTCGGCTCGAACCGTCGCATCGACATCGACACCTTCGCGGCGAACCTGCAGATCACGGCGAACCTCGAGGGCCTGTCCCCACCGATGGCCGCCGAGATCGCCAGCCGAGCGGCCGACGACGGACTCGCGTTCCGATCGGTGCACGACGTGGCCCGGTTCGTCGCTCCGGGAGCCGCGGCGGGGATCAACCTGCAGCGCTCGCGCACGGCGCTCGCGGTGGACCCGCGAGGGATGCCGCACCGGGTCTCCACGACGAGAGAGGCGCAAGCGCTCGGTCCGCTCGCCGGTACCGAGGACTACACGCGCGCGGGCCCGCTCGCGCCGCTGCTCGCCCAGTCGAACCTGGCCACCGAGGTCGTGGCGGGGCTGTCGATGCCCGGGGATTTCTTCAAGTCCCTGCAAGAGGCCGAGGACAACTACATCGCCGCCGGGAAGGAGATCGCCGCCCGGGTGAAGATCCCGTTCTCGGACTCGATGCTGGGGCACTTCGTCGGCGACGTGCTCGACTACACGTTCCGCCCGTTCGACGCCATCTACCGGGTCATCACGAGCTCCCCGACGATGGGCACGTTCACCGAGCAGTACCTCGAGGAGCATCCCAAGGCCGGCGCGCCCGAAGTGTTCGCCGCCTACGGCAAGGATTTGGCGCTGGATGCCTGGGACATCCTGAACGGCCGGACCACCGCCGCGAAAGAGCTCGAGACCCTCGGAGTGCCGCCGTGGCTGACCGTGACCGGCGAGCTCGCCCTCGGCTTCTGGGCGGACCCGGTGCAGATCGGGTTCAACCTCGCGTCGCTCGCGCGCGCGGGCAAGACCACGTTCGGCCTGCTCGAGGCCGGCAACATCGAACGCCGAGTCGAGCTCGTCGACGAGTTCCTGCACTCCCCGGTCGCGCGACTGGGCCGCGCCCGCAACTCGACGATCGGCGAGTACCTGGTGCAGGAGGCGTCTCGAGCCGACGACGCCGAGCGCTTCTTCGCCCGGGCCGTCCGGTCGTTCCGCGCGCGGTTCGCCACCGAGGGCATCCACCCGATCGTGGCCTCGAGGATCTTCCGGTACGTCAAGAGCGCGCGGAAGCTGGGGCTGAGCGAGCGAGAGCTCGTCGAGGGCGTGAACACGGTGCTGATGGCGGGGCTCGGCGTGGTCCCGCCGCCCGGGTCACTCGCCGCCCAGATCGCCACCCACGTCGAGGAGGTCAAGGCCACCGGCGCGCAGCAACTCCCGCTCCTGCTCGCCGATGGCAGCGCGTACGTCGCGCCGACGACGCGACTGAGCCATGACGCCGAGACGGCGCTCGGTGCACTGGATGACGCGGTGGGCGACATCGGCCGAGGCCGGTCGTGGATGGTCGAGATCCCGCACGTCGGCTCGCCCGTCACCCGCGCGGAGATCGCGCTGTCCACGTCGAAGATCGCCGACACCGGGCTCGGTCGCACGATGCGCTCGGTGTTCCAGCAAGTCCCGAAGTCCAAGGGGCTGCGGTACGAGGTCAGTATCGAGGAGGGCACGCTCGCGGTCCGAGACTTCGAGCGAGGGCTCCGCGGCTACCAGACGCTCTCGGTGCAGGAGCTCGCCGACGCCCGCCTGTCGTTCACCCACGCGCTCGAGTCGGCCAACCCGTACCGCGAGCAGCTCCTCGCCCGGACGGTACAGACCTGGGAGCGCCGAGCGCTCGAGCGGATCAACACCCGCTACGGCATCGACGAGGAGATGTCCAAGCGGATCCTCGACGCGCTCGAGGCGAAGATGGGCCGACCGTCGGAGAAGGCGTTTGCCGCGTTCGCCGAGCCCGGGGCCGAGACGGTCGAGCGCCTGCCGATCCTGTCTCGAACGCAACAGGCCAACTACCTGCAGCTCATCGACCCGTACGTCTACCGGCAGGGGATCGCCGAGACCATCGGCACGTTCAAGAAGTGGACGCGCGCCCACCTGTCGGCGTTCGGCGCCGAGCTCGGTCCGGCCAAAGCGGCGCGGATCCCGCTCCGAAAGTTCATGGACCGATCGTTCGATCTGCTCATCGGCGACCTGTTCCTGTCCTGGTTCAAGCCGCTCGTGGTGCTGCGGCCGGCCTACGTGCTCCGGGTGGTCGGCATCGAGGAGCAGGGCCGGTTCCTAGGCACCCTCGGCTTCTCGCGCCGCATGGCCGCCGGCAAGCTGATCTCCGGCGAGCGCATCGCGTCGCGCGAGGGGCGCCTGGGTGAGGCCGTGGCCGAAGGCGCGCGGACGCGGATCGAGGTTCCCGAGCTCGCCGCGGCCGGCGGCGCCGACGCGATCGAGTTCATCCGGCCCGGGTTCCTGCCGGACGAGCCCCTGTTCAACACGGCGATGAGCCACTACGCGGCGTCGAGCTCGAGCGGCATGGACAAGATCGTCGCCGACGCGCTCTCACCGAACAAGTGGGGCGCCATCAGCCGTGACGAGCCCAACTTCGTCGACTGGTGGTTCAACACGCTCGCCCACCAGTTCGGCCTGGACCCGCTCGGCCGGCGGTACCTGGACGACATCGCCAAGGGCGTCGACCAGGAGACCTCGGTGCGCCGGACGATGGAGTGGCTCGGCTCCCCCGGCGACGGACTTGCGGAAGCTCAAGCGCTCATGGGCGGTCCGTTCACCCGGGAGGCGCTCGAGCTGCAGGTTCGCAAGGGCGTCCGATACGCCGACGATCTCGTCGGTGAGAATCGTCAACTCGCCGGCGCCGCCCGGGACCAGACACTCACCGCGGAGATCCTGAACGCCGTCCCCCTCGAGAACCGCCCGCTGCTCGTGCACGGGCCGCTGACCACCGCCGCGGTGCTCGGCAAGTCGAGCCCCGTCAAGCGGTTCATCTCCTGGTGGGGCAAGTGGATCCTGCAGGAGCCGACGAACCGGCTGACCCGCCAGCCGTACGGCAAGGCGTGGTACGACCGGGTGTTCCGGTCCCTCGTCGAGGACGCCCGCGCCCAGGGGATCCCGCTGACGCCCGAGCTGATCGGCGGTTTCGAGTCGACCGCTCGGAAGTTCGCTGTCGAGCAGGTGCAGCGGATCATGTTCGACTTCTCCCGCACCGGGCGGATCGACCAGCTCACCCGCCACTTCCTCATGTTCGTGCAGCCGTTCCTCGAGTTCCCGGTGGCGTGGTCCCGGGTGATTCGCCAGAACCCCGCGACGCTGTGGCACATCGTCCGCATGGGGCGGGCGGCGATGGAGTCCGGCTTCATCAAGACCAACCCCGAGACCGGCGAGCTCGAGATCCCGCTGACCTGGTGGGCGACCGCCGCACCGCTGCTCGCCGCGGTGACGGGGGGCCGGCTCGGCCACGAGGCAACGGGAGGATGGTCGCTGTCGGCGCCGCTCACGTCGTTCAACCTGTTCGCGCAGTCGACGTTCCAGTTCCCCACCGGCGGCATCGCCGGCGAGGTTCCGATCCCGCTGCCGTCGTTCAACCCGGAGGCGCTGTTCGGCCTGCAGCAACTCGTCGAGCACACGGACATCCGGGCCGACGTGAAGGCGCGGATCTCCTCGTGGCTGTTCGCCTACGGTGGGTTGGACCCCTCGAGGCCGGCGAACCTGCTGCCGGCGTACCTGCGGCACGGACTGACCGCGGCGTTCCCCGACTGGTTCGCCAACGAGGCCAACCTGCAGACCACCCACTTCATGCAGCTCCAACAGGCGATGGGCCTGCCCGTGGACGCCGAGGCCGCCGAGGGCCAGTCGCGCGAGTTCTCACTCCTGCGGGGGTTCTTCTCGCTCGTGTTCCCGGCGGCGCCGCGGATCTCGTTCCCGACCCAGCAACTCGAGGACGAGTGGCAGCGGCTCTACGAGACCAGCGGCGACTACGGCAAGGCGCGCGAGGCGTTCCTCAAGGCGCACCCGGGGCTCGATCTCATCGTGACCTCGAGGACGATGTGGGCCGAGGAGAACGACTCGCCAGTGCCCATCCCCCCGAGCCAAGCCGTGAACGAGCTCCTGAGCGGCAAGGGCGCCAAACAGTTCGCGCGCGATCACCCGCAGTGGGTGTGGGCGATCATCCCGACCGAGCTGCGCGACGGCACGTTCGACCCCGGCGCGTTCTTCTCCCAGATCGCGTCCGGCCAGCGCGTCGCTCTCACGCCGAGCCAGTTCGAGACCAAAGCGTCGGTGCAGCGTGGGTGGGACGCCTACTTCGCCCTGCGCGAGGGACACCTGGCATGGCAGGAAGCGCACCCGAACATCGGCATCGGGGATCCCCCCTACAAGGACGAGGATCTCGACTACAACGCGATGCTCGACAAGCTCAAGCTCACGAACCCCGAGTGGGCCAAGGAGTACAACACCTTCGAGCTGGGCGGCGTCGACCCGAAGGTGATGGGCGAGGCGCGGCGGCTCGCGGCGAACAAGCTGTTCACCAAGACCGACGCCGGCCAAGGGCTCGTCGAATACTTCGCGCTGCGCGACCCGATCGAGCGCGAGATGGCCAAGCTGGGGACGCACTCGATCCTGACCGTCGCCGCGGAGAACGCCGGCCTGGCCAAGCGCTACAACCAGGGCATCAAGGACATCCAGCAACGCCACCCGGACTTCGCTACGGCGTACCGCCTGTTCTTCTCGAGCGACCTGCAGCACGTCAAGACCACTGCCGAAAAGTCCCTCGACAAGCTCCCGGAGGGCCTGTTCGACAACCGGCTCACGCCGTGGTGGAACACGTACGAGGATCTCCGCGAGGCGCCGAACATGGCCGAGCTCGAGGGGCCGCGGTCCGAGGCGTACACGGCGCTGCGGATCTACGTGAACGAGGCGTTCGCCAGCTACCCGAAGAACCAGAATCCGATGATCCTGCGGTGGCGCCTGGCCGATCCGAGCTACCGCTCTGACATGGTGGTGAGTCTGCTCGGCCGGCCGTACCCCTACCTGACGCTGTTCGAGAAGGGCACGTTGCTCGGCGACAAATCCAACGCCAAGACCGAGGATCTGTGGACGCTGTGGTCCCAGGCCCGAACCGACATCGCCGAGCGCGAAGCCTACGATCCCAACTACGGATCGGGCGACGCCTACGAGCGGCTCGAGGGCCTGGTGCTGCAGTGGGCCCGGCGGAACGAGACCTTCCGCAACCAGGTGGTCGCCGCGTCGAAGTGGGACGCGACCTTCCGCAAGGTCATCGAGAACCGCGAAGTCGTCACGTCGCTGTTCGGCGCGCCGCTCGATTCAGAGTCGCGGGCGCACTGGGAAGCCTTCCTTGACGCGACCGATCAGATACAACGAGTCGTGGATGCCGCCAAGCTCGCTGACCCCGCCGGGACCAGGTACGACCCCCGGTCCAAGGTCGCCTACAACGTGCTCCGCGTGAAGCTCGTGAGCTATGCCAACGCGCTGTCCAAGAGCTCGCCCGAGTTCAAGGCCCAGTGGGATTTCCTCGAGGAGGCGTCCGGCCCTGACCCGGCGGTGAGCTACTTCATGCCCGAGTTCGACAGCTACTACGGCCCCCTGTGGGGCTACCCGGGAGACTGACCGATGCCCGGTGGCGCGAGGCGTGGCGGCGAAACGGGTGGGGGAACACCGCCCCCCGGTAGCGATGGTGGCACGGCGCCACCCGACGAGAACGCCCCCCCGCCGCTTGACCTGAACGACCCGATCATCGCCGCGCTGCTCGGCAACATCGTCGGTGGTGGCGGGTCGTCCTCGAGCGGCGGGGGATCCTCGAGCGGCGGCGGCGCTCCCGGCGACCCGCAGGTGGCCGAGGCGACGTCGTTCTACCTCGAGCTGTGGGGCAAGATGCCGCCGAACGGGTACGTCCAAAACTTCATCGGCGGGGAGACCGACATCTTCGACTTCATCCGGTTCCAGCTCTCGCGCCCGGGCGCGCGCAAGACGCGCTTCTACGCAGGCCGCCTGGCTGAGTACGCGGCCCAGGCGGCGTCGATCATGGGGCGGCGCTGAGATGCCACCCAGGAACCGCCGCAACGTCCCGGACGTCGAGGCCGGCGAGCTCGCGGGGATCCTTCGCGGCTACGGCCTGAACCCCAAGATGTTCGACGACCTCATCAACGAGGCCGTCATCAACCAGTGGTCGAGCGCGCAGTTCGCCGCCGAGCTCTACAGCTCCGACGAGTTCCAGCGGATGTTCCCGGGGATCTTCAACAAGGACGGCTCCCTCAAGATGAGCCCGTCGCAGTACCTCCAAATGGCGTACGGCATGAACGGCTACCAGGACATCGCCAAGCAGTTCGGCATCAGGGTCGGGCCCAAGAAGATCGGCAGGCTCGTCGCCGGCAACGTGTCGCCGGACGAGTGGGCGTTCAAGGCGATGGTGCTCCAACAGGCCCGTCAGACCGAGCAGTACCGCACCGAGTTCAACAGCGTGCTCGAGGCTTCCGGCGGGCAGCCGCTCTCCAAGGGCGACTGGTTCAACTTCATCGCCAAGAAGTCCCACGCCCGCGTCGAGAACCTGTACGAGGCGGTCGCGCTCCGCATGGGCGATCTCGACATCACGCCGGGCGAAGCCCTCGAGGCGGCCAAAGCGATCGGCGCCGAGTCCCCGACCGAGAAGGTGGACATCAACGCGATTATCGGTGAGGTCCGTAAGTTCAAGAACAGCATCGGGCCGGAGCTAGAGGCCGCGGGCATCACCGACGCGGATCTGGCGGTCCTACAGGCCGGCGGCGCGGATCCGCGAGGACTGTCGACCACGCTGCAACAGATCCTCCGAAACCGGGAGAAGCTGGTCGGATCCGGTCTCGGCGGCGCCGGCCGCCAGTCCCAGTTCGCGCCCGCGCGTGAGGGCCTGTAGCGGCCCAAGTCCTTGACGCTTCGCTGAGACTGCCCCTCGACCGCGAAAGCCGCGGCGCCGCCCGATGCGGGCGGACCGATCCCCAAGGGGGTGAGGCGCGTGAGCATGGACCCAGGCGACCTGGGCATGGACCCGGGCCAGGGACCAGGCGATGCGGGGACTCCGACCCCGGCAGCCGCCGATGACCGCGACGCGGAGATCGAACGGCTGAAACAGGAGAACGCTCAGCTCCGCGAGCAGCGGCGCGGTGACAGGGCGAAGGCGCTAGGCGCCGAGCATCGGCTCACGCCGACGCAGGTCGAGCTCCTCGCGCTGGTCCCAGCGGACCAGATGGAGGGCAAGGCCGCAGCGTTGGCCGCCGAGCGAGGCAGCGCCCCAGCTCCGACACCAGCCCCCGCCGGCGATGCGCCGACCGGAGACCAGCCGCCCGCCGAGCCGCCAAGCGATCCAGTCTTGGAGAGCTTCGAGGACTTGCCCGGGCCCGACGCCGCGGCACGTCACAAGGCGTTCCAGGACGAGCTCGCCGAGCGGATCAACGGCGCGAAGTCGCTCGAGGAGATCGAGCAGATCCAGCGCGAAATGCGCGACAGGCAGCGCGCGGCTCGGAAGGGCGTCACCACGTAGCCCGAACCTCCGGCCGGCGCCCGAGGTCGGAGGGAGCAAGTAGATGCCAGCACCGTCCATGACCACTGCGGACGGCGCAGGGACGTTCGGTGGAGACACCGTGAAGCAGGTGTTCAACCGAGCGGCCCTGGATGCGTTCCGAGCAGCCAACGTGTATCGCGCGGTGGCCGACGTGAAGTGGGACGAGTCCGACGATCCGATGCCGGGCAACCCCGTCACGTTCACGATCGTCAGCGCCATCGCGCCGGCGATCACGCCGATCTCCGAGACGGTCGAGCCCACCCCGGGCAACATCTCGGACACGCAGAAGTCGATCACGCTGGCCGAGTACGGCAACGCGGTCAAGCCGTCGAAGAAGTTCAAGCTCACGTCGTTCCTGAACCTGGACACGGCGATCCCGCGCGAGATCGGCGCGCACATGGAGGAGTCCATCGACATCGTTGCCCGTGACGTACTCGTGGCCGGGACCAACGTCCTGTACTCGGGTGCGGCGACCTCGCGGGTGACGGTGGCGGCGACCCACACCCTGACGGCGAACAACGTCAGGCGCGCTCGCGCGTTCCTGGCCGGGAAGAACGCGCCGCCACCGCCGGGGTCGGAGGACTACGTGTCCTTCATCCACCCGGACATCAGCTACGACTTGCAGGCTGAGTCCGGGCAGCAAGCCTGGTCGGCGCCGCACACGTACGGCACCGACACGATGGCGATGTACTCCGGCGAGATCGGTCGGCTGTCGGGGGTCCGGTTCGTGGAGAACGCGAACGCCAAGAACTTCGTGAACGCGGGCGTCGGCGGGACAGTCGACGTCTACATCACGTTGTTCTGTGGGTTGCAGGCCCTCGGAGAGGCTGTCGGCGAGTCGCAGCACGTCGTCATCGCCGGCCCGTTCGACGACCTGCAGCGGTTCGTGTCGATCGGTTGGTACGCGATGCTCGGCTACGGCCGGGTCCGCGAGGACTCGCTGACCCGGTACGAGTCGGCTTCCTCGATCGGCGCCAACTGATCGGGAGGAGCGCTTGGGGGGCCGGGTTCGACGTCCCCGGCTCCCCTGAGCACCGACCATGCCGAGCTACTTCATGCCCCCGGTCACCAAGCGGGTGCCGCCGCCGGAGCGGACGCCCGAGATCCGCTCGGCCAGCTACCGGCATTTCCTGTGGTACTGGCGGGGGGTCTCGCCGGTCATCGCCGGCGTCGAGTACCAGGGCGGTCGCTGGCACGGGCCGCTGTCGTCGGCGCAGATCACCGACATCACCGCCGCGGGGTTCGCCTCGAGGATCTTCGCGGTGAACGACCTGATCGAGCTCCCGGCCAACATCCCCGAGGACATCGTGTGATGGGTTCCTTGACCTGGCCGACAGGCTTGCGCCGATGAAGTGCTGGTGTGGCGCAGACGCCACCGCCAATGGGACCGAGTGCTCGACGCACTACCTCGAGCGCCTTCGGTCGGTGCAGAGCTCGTTCGCGCCGACCCGTTCGCTCGGCGCCGGGAAGATGGACACGACCGCGAGCCGGCGGCAGGAAGCCCGGCTCGAGGACTACCGCCGCGTCCGGTACGAGGGAAGCCAGCCGGCGTCGACGCGGCGCCGCGACATCGAAGCGACCAAGCGTGAATCCGATCGAACCGGCGCCGCTCATCGTGCAGACCGCGCGGCGCTCGAAGCTGCGGGGAGGATGTAGATGGGTGCGAAGGCGGAGATCGCCAAGGCCGAGGAGCGCAAGCAACCGCTGAGCAAGGACGAGATCGCGCTCGAGGAGGCGCGCGACAACCTCCATGCGAAGCGGAGCGACAAGGCGGCGGCCAAGGCGTTCAAGAAGGCATCGGCGAAGGTGCACGAGGCTCGCAAGGTCGCGCGCGCGAAGCGAGAGGCCGAGGGCCCACCGGCCGCGGCGCCGGGCGATGCAGTCGTGAGGCTGGGGGGTCCGGCATGAATCTGATCCGACCACGGTCCATCGAACGACCCGTCCGAGCCGAGCCCGACGGGCGCATCGGCGGGGTGCACACGGAGCACTGGGACGATCACGTCGACGCCAAGGTGTTCGCCGGCCGCGGCATGAAAGTCCACATCTCCCCGAACGGGCTCCTGTTCCCGGGCCACGGGTTGCTGCTGCCCAAGCCCCCGGAGCCGGTGGAGACCATCGTCACCAAGAGCGGGCGGATCGTGCCGGTGATGTCGGGCGGGGCGTTCTCGGCCTCCGGCCTGTACGTCGACAACTGGGTCGACATCCTGGACGCGACGCAGCTCGCCATCGACACGTCGCTCACGACCCACAAGTGGGCGCTGTTCCTGGACGCGCTGACC
>Ga0070694_100001053_pt1 | contig 15762 bp, 10 predicted proteins | sample KBSK1251metaG_FD_65470 | JGI IMG/M metagenome (GOLD analysis project Ga0070694, IMG submission 65470) | Corn, switchgrass and miscanthus rhizosphere microbial communities from Kellogg Biological Station, Michigan, USA - KBS K1-25-1 metaG | ecosystem: Host-associated > Plants > Roots >... | reverse complement strand
CATAACCGAACATGAGCGGATCGGTCAATTGCGGGCGGTAGATGAATGGGCGCAGGTGAAATGCTCCTTGCTCATCGAAGAAGTGAATGCGCGTCGGCGGCAGAAACGGCGTCGAGCGCGACTGCGAGCTGAAATTGTAAGGCGCGAGAAAGCCGCCGAGCAGCGAGAGAAAATAAAACGTGATGAGCAAACCCAGGCCAATGCGTTGGCCGCGCAGTTTATGAAGTGATCGCCAGTTCATGCTCATCCTCTCGTTCTATGCTGCCTCTTCGCGCAACCGCGGATCAGCGACGACTTGTAAAATGTCGGCGATCAGATTGCCGAGCAGAATCATGACTGAACTCAAGAGCACGACGCCCATGAGCACCGGGATGTCGCGCAAGCGCACCGCCTGTACGGCCAACTGCCCGACACCAGGCCAGGCCATGACCGTCTCGACGATGATCGAGCCGCTCAAGAGCGCGGCAATCGCGTAACCGAAGAGTGTGATCAGCGGATTGATCGCGGCGCGCATGGCGTGGCGCATAACGACGACGCGCTCGCTCAAGCCTTTAGCGCGCGCTGTGCGGATGAAGTCAGCGGATAATGCTTCGATCATTCCGGCACGCATCTGACGCAAGTAAACGGCGGCGAGCGGCAGGCTCATAACGAGCGCGGGCAATGCCAGATGGCGCAAGCTGTCAGCCAATGAAGCGAACGAAAAATCGTTGGGCAAATTGAGTGAGCGAATGTTGCCTACGGGAAACAACCCGGTGCGCGCGGCGAAAAGCAGCGCGAGTATCGCGAGCACGATGCGCGGCGTCGAGACGCTGACGAGCGCGAACGCACTGCTCACTCGATCAATCCACGAGTTGCGCCGCACAGCCGCGAGTACCCCGAGCGGCAGCGCCAGGAGCCAGGCGAGCAGCGTCGCGGTAAGGGAAAGTTTGAGCGTGTTGCAGAGTCGCGAGCCGATCAGCGATGTCACCGGAATGTGCTCCGTCAACGAAGCGCCGAGATCGCCGCGCACAACACTGCTGAGCCAGCGGACATAACGCACAGCGAGCGGCTGATCCAGACCGTATTCCTGGCGCAATCGAGCGATGGTCTCCGGCCCGACGCGCGGGTCTTGTTCGAGCGCCGAGAGCGCATCGCCCGGCGCGGCTCCGATCAAGGCAAAGCTCAGCGCAGACACAAGCAACAACGTCGGGATGGCGCTGACGATGCGTCTTAACACTAAGCGCGTAATAGTTCGGGCAAGCAAGGCGTTCCTCGACGGAAATCTCGGCGGTTGAGCCGCCAATCGAGATTTCAAATTTGAACTTCGAGATGATCAGACGGGGCGCGATGGTGCGAGAGCGAAGCGCGATTATAGCTTCGCTTGAGGAGGTGTGACAATGTGAGTTTGGCGGCGACTCTTCCGCCTACATCGCGTATTCACTGACCACTGGATCAAAGGCTTCTTGATGCACCGGCTCGATGGCAGGGATGAACGCTCGCCACTCCCGCATCTGCCGCACGATTTGACCGGCAGCTTCGGCTTCGAGCGGTTTGGCAAAAAGATAGCCTTGCCCGTTTTCGCAGTCGAGCCGTTGCAGGTGTTCCATCTGTTCTTTCGTTTCCACGCCTTCCGCGATCACATCCAGGCCGAGTGTTTTGGCCAGCGTGACGATGGTGCGGACGATTTCGGCGTTCTCCTGACTCTCGACCATGCGGATGACAAACGAGCGGTCAATCTTCAGAGTGTCAATCGGCAACTTATGCAAGTAGCTTAAACTCGAATAGCCGGTGCCGAAGTCGTCAATGCTCAGCCGGACGCCGAGCGTGCGGAGTTGTTCGAGCATGCCGGTGGCGACTTCGATATTTTCCATGACCACGCTTTCGGTGATCTCGAGCTTCAATTGGTGAGGCTCTAACCCTGTGCGTTTGAGGGTGAGCATGATTTGTTCGATCAGATTACCCTGCGCGAATTGTTTGCCGGAGAGATTGACGCTCATTGAGAGCGGCAGTTTCTCTCCGCATTGTGTTTGCCATTCGCGCATCTGGCGGCAAGCTTCTTCGAGCACCCATTGACCGATGGGCACGATAAAACCGGTCTCTTCAGCGACTGAAATAAAGTCGCCAGGACTGACCAAGCCGCGCTCTGGATGACGCCAGCGCACCAAGGCTTCAAAGCCGACCAGCCGGGCCGTTTCGAGCGACACAATCGGCTGGTAAACGATGAAGAACTCTTCCCGCTCCACGGCGCGCCGCAAATCGTTTTCCAATTGCAGGAGCTTGAGCGCGCGCGCGTGCATGCCTTTATCAAAGAGTGCGTGGCGCGCTTTGCCCGCTGACTTGGCTTGGTACATCGCTGTGTCGGCATCGCGCAGCACTTCTTCCGGCTTCTGGTAACCGATGTTGCTCGGCGCAATGCCGATGCTGGCGGAAGTGAAGACTTCGTTGCCGAAGAGATTGAACGGCGCCATCAAATCATTCTGAAGCCGCTCGGCGAGCGCGACGGCCTCTTCGGGATGAGTGAGGTCTTCGAGCAAGATCGTGAACTCATCGCCGCCAAGCCGCGCCACCGTATCACCAGGGCGTAAGCCGTGTTCCAAACGGCGTGCAATCGCCACGAGCAATTGATCTCCGGCCATGTGACCCAGGCTGTCGTTGATGATCTTGAAGCGATCAAAGTCCAGAAAGAGGACGGCGAACATTTGCTCCGGATGCCGCTGCGTGCGCGCAATCGCCAGCTTCAAGTGATCCATAAAAAGCGCGCGGTTGGGCAGCCCCGTAAGCGCATCGTGAAAAGCGTCGTGCAGCAATTGCTCTTCGGCGCGCTTACGGTCAGTAATGTCTTGAATCTGAAAAATCAGGCGCGGCGAATGGCTGTGAACATCCCGCACTACTGACGCGCTGAGCAGCACCCAGACGGCGTGACCGAGTTTGTGAATGTAGCGCGTCTCCATCTGGCTGGCGGGAATGCGATCCACCAGCAATTGCGCGATGTAGCGCCGCGCCGGATCCAGATCGTCGGTATGCGTCAGATTCTGGAAATCCGTCGCGAGCATCTCTTCTTCGGAGTAACCGAGAATCTCACAGAGCGCGCGATTGACTTGCAGCCATTTGCCATCCGGCGCCACCAGCGCCATCCCAATTGCGGCGTAATCGAAGGCACTGCGGAAGCGTTCTTCGCTCTCCTGCAATTCGGCCAGGTGACGTTCGGCCTGCTCGGCCTGCGCCATCGCTGCTTCAATGCGCTGCTGCTGCGCTTTTTCCCGCTCGTCAGCTTGCTTGAAATAGAAATGGCAAGTCGCAAAGATGATCGCCACCAGCGGCCCGGCCGCAAACAACGCGGCGAAGCCATAATTCACGTAACCAAGATAAAGCAGCCCTGCGGCTGAAGCGCTCGCGGCATAAGTCACACTGGTCCAGGAATAATTCTCCCACCACAAGGCAAAGAGCGAAGTGCGCTGTTTGAGCGCGAAGATGCTGGCGAAGAGCAGCGAGTTAAGTAAAAAGTAGACGAGCGAAATGACCAGCAGCGTGGCGAGCAGTGAAGCGCTATTGAGCAATTGGAAATCGCGGAGCGAGCCGCGCGCCCAGTTGAGCAAACTGGCTGAAGTGAAGATGGCAATGGCCATGACCGCCGGGCCGCCGAGACGGCTGGTCCAGCGCCGTGAAGTCCGGTAAGAAGCGAGGAAAGCGTCCATGACGGCGATCAGCGTGGCCGCTGGCGCGCCTAATAAAAGAGCCGTGAGGAAAACGAAAATATCGCCGGGAGTGATCGAAGTCTTCGTGCCTGGAACCTGGATCGGACGTAACCCGGCTAGATAGACCACCGCCATCATCGCCAGCACTTTCAATTGCCCGGTGTAACTCAGGCGCAGAACGCCGGTGATGGAATAAGTAAGTGCGCACGCGCCTACCAGGATGATTGACCTCCAGTAGGCGCGCGCGCTGCGGTTGTAATCCGACATGTCAATAAACCGCATGCACTTCTCTCCTCGGCTGACTGGCTGCGGAACAAGCGCCGGTTAAGAGGCTCAAGGCTCCCCCCGAGCGACCGATTCGCTCATGGTGATGCCCTCACTCATGGTGATGCCTTCACTCATCGTGATGCCTTCACTCATGGTGATGCCTTCACTCATCGTGATGCCTTCACTCATCGTGATGCCTTCACTCATCGTGATGCCTTCACTCATCGTGATGCCCTCACTCATCGTGATGCCCTCGCTCATCGTGATGCCCTGGCCGAGCGTGAGCCCGTCGCTGATGGTGACGCCTTTGACAAAGATGCTATCGTTGCCCGCGATGGCATCAGCATTAATCACCCCCGACGTGATGAGCTGGGCGTTTGTGACGCGAGCCCCATTGAGCGTGACGCAATGTCGCACCCAGACTAAAGCCGGGTTGTAGATCGCCTGATAACGCTTGAAGAGTTCGGCACCCGCCAGAATGTGCGAGCCGCCCGCAAAGATGTAGCCGCCCCACTTCACGCGCTGACCGTTGATGTCAGAAAACTGATCGGGCATCGGCGTCAGGGAGAGCAGCAGCGGATCGCCGACTTTGATTGTCTTGGCCGTGACCGCACTGGCGACATCGCGGCGCAAAGCGCCAGCCAGGCGCACGGCGCCTTCAACGTTGAGTAGCCCTGCGCCCTGCTGACAGATATTCGCGTTCGGCAGTTGCTGCGCGGTGTATTGCAGAATGGCTTTGATGAGCGGCGGCGTGAGGCTGGGATTCTTTTGCAGCAGGAGCGCTGCCGCACCAGCCACGACCGGAGAAGCAACGGAGGTTCCACTCAACTCCATAAAGGCGGATGATCCGCTGCCGGTGCGATGAAGCTGCGGGTAATTGCTCACCAGCCAGCCTTGATAAGATTCAGCCGCGACGATGCGATTGCCGGGCGCGACGATGTCGGGTTTGAGCAGATTGTCGTACTGTTTGACGCCATTGCTATTTAGCGCGTAACCACGTGTTGGACCGCGCGAGCTGAAGTAGGTGATAGTCTCATCAAAGCGCGCGTCGGTTTGGTGAGTATTCACAGCGCCCACAGTGATGACTGTCGGATCGTTGCCTGGCGCGGTGATGCTGCCGTAGCGCTCCAATCCTTCAGGCGTCGAGCCAAAGTTGCCCGCTGCCGCCACGACCGTAATGCCCGCAGCGACTGCGCGACGTGCGGCGCGACACAGCGGATCGGTGACGTAAGTCTCACTCGAAGCCCCGCCGAGGCTGAGGTTCATGACCTTGATTTTGTATGTATCTTTGTTCGCGATCACCCAGTCAATACCCGCCAGCACGTCACTCGTTTGGCCGAAGCCCAGGTTATCGAGCACGCGCACATCAATCAGATTCGCGTTGGGCGCCATGCCATCGAAGCCGCGTGAGGTGGAGTTGCCGAGTGAGCGCCCGGCGGCGGCACCCGCCACGTGTGAGCCGTGACCATAAAGATCCGCATTCACAGAACTTGAACTGCTTGAGCCTAAACCGAGTAGACCGGTCACCAAGTTGAGGACGCCGCCGACGAGGGAAAGCAGTCCGAGTTTCCGTTCATAGTCAGCCAGATTGGTGTTGCCCGAAACGGTGTCGGTGGCGGCCACGATACGCGAAGTACCGTACGCGTTACCGAACTCGTTATGGCCGGACATGATTCCCGAATCCAGCACTGCAATGCCGATCCCGCTACCATCAGGACCGCTGAAGGTTTTCGTCAGAGACGAGTAGTGCCGCACCACGTCCGCGCCGGTGGCCGCCTCGACATGGCTAGAGCTTTTTTGAGCCAGGTGGTCAGCCGTCATGCGCTCGACATCTGAGCGGGCAGCAATACTGAGGACGCTGCTCTTTGGAAGCTCAACCAACACCGCATTAATCGAGGTGAATTTACGAACTACTTTTCCGCTGGCCGAAGTAATAGCCGTAAGCAAACTCGACGAGACGGGGCTAAAGGTTTGGATCAGGACGCGCACGGTGCGCTTCTCTTGATCCGCCCAGACGCAACTTTCATAGCTGTCCTGGATGCCAACCTGCAAGGCGGGCGACAGCTTGCTGAAGGTGGCGCTAGAATCTTCTTGAGCCTGGAGCTGATTGAGCGGCAGCATTGTGCTCAGCAAAACCAGTGAGAGACAAATGGCAATCAAACGGCGAGGGCGACGATTCCGTAATGAGATATTCGGCATAGATTACTGGTCAATGATTACTGGTCAACTACTAATTTCAATTTCAGCCGTGCAGACCGGCTTCTTAGCACCGTGCTTTTGGCAATCACCGTGCCCTGACCAACGAACACGCTTATTTCTCTGCTAGACCAAAGATTCACCACTGGTTCTGCGTTCTGTTGTGACTGCGACAATTCTGTTATCGGCCTGTCTTGGGCCGCAGAAGCGGTCAGCCTGACGACCCGCATGAACATCCAAGCAGTCAAGTTGACCGAATCCATGAGCTCTGAAACCGATGCCCAATGTAATGATGGCTTTACTTCATCGCTGCCCTTGTGGTGTAATGCGCGCGTCCCGAAACTCCAATTCATTTCAGATGAGCCGACCGGCAAGAGAGGTCTTGGTCTTAGTGTTTAGTGGAGGTACATCAGTGCGATTACATAGAGTTTTGGCTGGCCTTTTATTCTTCCTGCTTCCGCTGGCAGCCTGTCAGTCACCGGAGAGTAAGCCATCAGCAGGAGGGCGTGAAACCGGTGTGCGCGGCGGGCGGCTGGTGGTCGCGGAGCGCAGTTCGCCGCTGACTTTCAATTATCCGCTGGCGGGTGATGTCACGACCATCAACACGAGCTTCTTCTTGATGAGCGCGCGGCTAGTCGAATTCGATCACGACAAACAGGAGTTTGTGCCGGGGCTGGCCGAATCGTGGCCGATAAGCGAAGGGCAGCGTGTGGTGACGGTCAAGCTGCGCGATGGGCTGAAGTTTTCCGACGGCGCGCCGCTTACGGCTGATGATGTGCTCTTTACGCTCCGCGTCTTTTACGATAAGACCGTGCAGTCGCCCACTTTCTACGACTCGATGCTGGTTGGCGGCGAGCCGATCAAAGCGTCCAAGCTCGATGAACGCACCATTAAGCTGGAGATGCCGCAGCCAGTCGCCGTGCCCGAAAGTTATCTTTACAACGTCGGCGTGTTGCCGCGCCACAAACTGGAAACGGCACTCAACCAGGGCGAATATAAGAAGGCCTGGGCTACGACCGCAGCTCCGACTGATTTCGCCGTCTCCGGCCCCTTCACACTCAAAGAGTACGTGCCGGGGCAGCGCACGATCCTAGTGCGCAACGCGCATTACTGGAAGAAGGACAAGGCGGGCAATCAATTGCCTTACCTCGATGAGATCTCCATCGAAGCGGTTGATAACCCGAACACCGGGCTGCTCAAGTTTCAGCAAGGTGAACTCGACATTCTCGACAACATTCGCCCGGCTGATTATGCGACGCTCAAAGATAAGCCTGGCCCTGTGGCCGTGCGTGACATCGGCCCGTGGCTACAAACGGATGTGCTCTGGTTCAATCTTAACGAGGGCATGGATGAACAAGGTAAACAGTTGGGAGACCCGGTCAAGCGCGCCTGGTTCAACGACGCGCGTTTCCGCCGCGCGGTAGCTTATGCGATTGACCGGCCAAGCATCATTCAAAACGTGCTGCGCGGCCTCGGCACTCCGCTCAGTGGCATCGTTTCGCCGAGCAACAAACGCTGGGTGAACGCGAATATACCGCGCTACGATTACGATGTTCAGCGCGCTAAGGACTTGCTCAAGGAAGCGGGCTTTCAGTTACGCGACCAGGGCGGCACGCCGCAGCTCGCCGACAGCGCAGGCCATCCGGTTGAATTCACGTTGATTGTGTCGGAGAACGTCGCCGTGCGGAAACAGATGGCGACGATCATTCAGGAAGACCTGGCCAAACTCGGCATCAAAATCGTCGTCTCGCCCCTCGAAGACAAAGCTTTCTCGGAATACATCAAAAAGACGCTCAATTACGACGCAGCCATTCACGGTTTCTCGGTGAGTGATACCGATCCGTCGTCAATGTCGGGGGTCTTCAAGACCGGCGGCCAGCTTCGCTACTGGTCGCTCGCGAACAAGAAGCCGGGGGCCGAGTGGGAAACGAAGATTGACCAGTTGATGAATGAGCAGGCAGTGGAGAGTGACGGGGCGAAGCGGAAGGCGAAATTCGACGAAGCGCAACGACTCTTCGCTGAGCAATTGCCGGTCATCCCGCTCGTTGTGCGCCATTTCGTGTCAGGCGCGAAGACAAATCTCGGCAACTATCGTTCGAGCTTTCTGCCGCCGCGCTCGCTCTGGAATGCCGATGAACTTTTCTGGAAGAAAGGCTAAAAGGCTGCGCTCATTTCTCGACGCTATGGCTAAAACTGAACTACCCGTTCTCAACCCCCAATCCAACAACGGTCATGCGAAAGCGCCCGCCCAACTCTACGATTGCACGCGCTGTCCCGCCTATTGCTGCTCGTATGAGCACATCATCATCACGCCCCGCGACATCAAACGCCTGGCCAAGCGCTTCGGGCTGACGCCGGAAGAGGCCGAGCAGCGCTTCACGAAAATGGCTCCGAGCTATGGCCGTGTGTTACGCCACCGCCAGGATACCGTCTTCAAAAGCGTCTGCCGTTTCCTCGATCCGACCAATCGCCGCTGCACGGTTTACGAGCACCGGCCCGAAGTCTGTCGCAGTTATCCTGAAACGGAGCGCTGCGGTTACTATGATTTTCTTCAGTGGGAGCGCGAGCATCAGGATGATGAGACGTTCATCCCGTTGATGAGGTGAGCAGTGAAGCGAGAGTAGTCTAGAAGACTATTGGACGAAGGGGCCGAGCAACCCCTCGCGTTTGATGTAGGCTTTCAGCTTTTCGTAGCTGAAGAAGTAGCGGCCTGACGGCTCCAATGCTTTGATGGCGTGCGGGAAGCCAAAGTCGTAGAGAAAGGTCACGCCTTTATCGCTGACGGAGAAGTGGTCGAGATTTTTGCGGCGAAATTTGACCCCCTCAAGATCACCAGTCACAATCCCCCTATATTCCTTATCCATCTCCTTCATCTTCCTTTGCACTTCAGCTTGCATCGCCTGATTGACCATTCCAACTAACGTGTTCAGAGATGACGGATCGAAAACGTCAGAGGCACTGAGCAGATTACCCGTTTTGAGATTGATGACCCGGTGCTCTGCCATTTCAGAAGGATAGGCACCCATGCCGCTCCGGATGAATGTCAGATCCAGAATGAAATGTTTGTTATAGTTTACTTGGTAACGGATTTCGGAGAGCCACCAATCCTCTTTGACTTCAGCCCGCAATTCATCTAACGAACTACCGAAAATCTTCTTCAGGCTTACGGCCGTCTGCACACGCTGGAGCACAGCACTATCTTTGAGGCCAGTCACGACAGGGTAATTGATGAGAGCTTCTTTCCTGTGTGCCGGCGCAGATTCTCCTCTCTTGAGCACCTCAGTTCTCTTCTCAATCAGCACGCTGTCTTCAACTTCAGAGCGGGGGTTGGATTGAGCGCCCAAAGCGCCTTGACTGAGTAGCAGCAGAATGGCGAGCAAGGATTTCACTAACATACCAACGTGTGGCGCATTTACTGATTGTGTGCCGTCATGACTTTCGATGTTGATTCTTCGTTGATGAGCCGGGCAAGCCTGGCGCTCAGTTCGCGCTGAAGCGGCCCACAAATGTTTTTGAGGTCTATGGATGGCGCATCATCGAGCAGGCAGCGATAGAAAGTGATCGCGCCGAGGATGGCTCCGCTTTCATCCGTGAGTGGCAACCGCAACGTCCAAAACTGATGCGACGCAAGAATCTCTTCCAGCGGCGTGTCGCCTCGTTCCCAAGTCCACACGACCTGGCTGGTGCTGGTAGTTGGGAAATGCCGGCTGTAGCGGGCCGAGTATAGCTCGAAGGGTTGCGCGGGCTGGCTGACTTCGAGCACGGCACAATCGAACTCGTTGGTCATGAGCATGTCCGAGAGCGCAGCGAAGAATTGATCGGTGGTCTTGGTGCCGCTCAAATCATCGCTTGTGCGGCGGACGCGCACATTGACCGCCAACGCGCGGCGGCGACGGGCCACTCCTTCGCGAATCTGGCTACCCAGTTCACTGAATTCAGCGTAACGCAGATGCTGCACGCCGAAGACGATCCCCACGCCGAGCACGAAGAAGATCAACGCCGCCAGATTGCGCTGCGGATTGAGCAGCATCAACCCGAAGAGCGAGCACATGGCGCAGATGCCATAGAGCAAAATCACCGCCTGGCGCTGATTTAAACCGCGCCGCAGCAGCATGTGATGGATGTGCCCACGATCGCCCTGGAAAAGCGGCTGGCCGCTCAAGAAACGCCGCGCGAGCGAAAGACCGGCTTCGGTGATCGGCAACCCGAAAGAGACCAGCGGGATCGCAATGGCCACAATGGTCGAGCCTTTTTGCGAACCGGCGAGCGAGAGCACAGCCGCGATAAAACCAAGAAACAGGGCGCCTGAATCGCCGAGAAAGATCGTCGCCGGATTGAAGTTGTAACGTAGAAAACCGATCACTCCGCCGACGAGCGCGATGGCGATAATACTGATCTCCGGATTGCCCTGTGCAATGGAGAAGAAAAGAATCGAAAGCAGCGCGAAGACCGACGCGCCTGCCGCCAGCCCATCAATTCCGTCAATCAAATTAAAAGCGTTGGTGATGACGACAATCCATACGGCCGTAAGTAGAAAGCTCAGCCAAATCGGCAAATCCCACGCGCCGCCGAATGGTAACGAGATGCTGCTGATGCGGAACCCCAGTATATAAGTCAAAGTGGCGACGAGGATCTGCACCGTGAGCTTGAGCGTCGCGCTCGAACCACGGAAGTCGTCGTAGATGCCAAACAGAAAGATCAATGTCGCCGGCAGGAGCAGCGCCAGCAGTTTTGGCAAACTTTCGAGAAAGTGCTGGCTGATGGTCGTGCGTAGCAATGGCACACAGAGCAAAGTGAGGATGAAAGCGAGATAGATGGCGATCCCGCCCAGCCGCGGCGTGGGCCGCTTGTGAATGCGGCGATAATTGTCCGGCAGATCTACCGCGCCCCAGAGCGTCGCTTTGCGACGCACGAAAGGCGTGAGCAAAAACGCCAGCACGAACGAAGCTGTAAAGATAAAGACGTATGATCGCATGTCAGTGGGTGGTGGTCAGTAGTCGGTAATCAGTGGTCGGTGGTCGGTGGCGCGTGATCCGTGGCAACGGGCAACTGACCACTGACCACTGACCACCGGCCACTGACTACTGTGGCAAGCGCATCAAGGTAGCTTTCCGCGAGCGTCGAACGCAGATAGTGCGCTTTGACGAACCGCTCGCCGTGAGCACTGAACTCCTGCGCCAATTGCGGCTCGGCGCGTAATCGTTTGATCGCTGCCACGAGCGCTGCAGCGTTCTCCGGCTCGATACATAATCCGGCTTCAGCGCGCTGGACGAGCGCGGCGGCTTCCCCCTCGACACTGCAAATCAGCGGACAGCCCACGCCCATCAACTCGAAAAGTTTTGATGGCAGCACCTTCTTGAAAATGGGCAAGCGCCGCAACGGCACCAGACTCACATTGCTCGCCCGGTAGAAAGCCAGCAACCGCTGGCGTGGCTGTGCATCGAGGAAAGTCACATTCTTCAACTTCAAGTCAGCCGCGAGCCGTTTGAGGCGCTCTTTCTCCGCGCCTTCGCCGATCAAGAGGAAATGCGTTGCCGCGTCTTCATTCAACATCTCCGCCGCCCGCAGCACTACGTCGAGCGCGTGCGACATGCCGTGCGTGCCGATGTAAGAGATGATGAACTTATCTTGCAACCCCATCTCGGCGCGCACGCTCTCCGGCGTGGCGGAAGCTTCTGCAAGGTAGCGCGCATCTATCCCGTTCGGAATGATCTTGATCTTCTCTGGCGCGATACCTTTGCTCATGAGATAGGGACGCGTGGATTCAGCGACCGGCACAATCAACGCGGCGCGGCGGTAGAGGAAAAGTTCGATGGCTTCGAGCGCGCGGATGAGCAGGCGATTGCGGAGCGCGCCCAATTCGACCGCCGACTGCGGCCAGATGTCGCGCACCTCGAAGACGAACGGCACGCGCTTGATGCGACTGAGCAAATAAGCCGCCACTGCACAGAAGAATTGCGGTGACGTGCCCACCACCACGTCAGGCCGTTTAGTCACCAGCCCACCGAACACGAGCGACGAGCAAAAGAACGACAGGAAGTTGAGCACTCGCCTCACGAATCCTTTATTCGGCGTGACGTAGATCCAGGTGCGCAACAAATCAATGCCTTCGACGCGCTCCTGCTTGGCCAAGTAGCCGCGATATTCTGGCCGAATGATCCCGGTTGGATGATTTGGGAAACCGGTGATGACTGTCACATCGTGACCGAGGCTCGCCCAATGCCTCGCGTGCTCAAAAGTGCGGGCTGACGGCGCTCCCATTTCCGGCGGAAAATACTGACAGAGAAAAGTGATTCTCATTGAGAATGTTGTGTGGTGGTGCCGATGGCTACCGTAGTTTTATCAGGCTAAAACCGTTCGTCAAACGCGTTGCTCACATTCGTGGTGATGGAGAATGACTCTTGGGGTTTTATTCTATAGCCAAATATTCCGTTCGCTCTCAGCCGGTACTGAAAGCAAATCGCCACGCTCGGCTCTGCAACACCGAAGTTGGGGAAATACCAACCCTGAATCGGATTCTCCGTCCCGGTCATAATCTCTACGCTCTCAGCCGCAAAAGGCTCGATCACGACCTTGAGCGGCCCTGATTGACATTCAATCGCCAGGCTCTCGCTGTCCACTCTCCGCGCGGTGATTTGCGGATGCAAATGGATGAAGCTTGCTGCGCGCTCAGCCGTGCTGTAGCGCACGACATCGGTGACCACCCATTGCCCATCAGCTTCACGCTGGATGCGTCGTTCGTGGGTCGCGTCCTCTTCCTGGTAAAGGCCATACGCGCCTTGAAAATTCCAAGTCCGCTCATCTCCACGCACTTGCGCATTGAGCAACTCCGCGCGCCGGGCAAGACGAAATGTGCCCCACACCTCCGATTGCTCGTGCCCGTCAACGCTCACCGTGTTGTGTGCTCGCGTCGAGCGCGCGTATTCGCGGAAGTAGTCGCCGTCATAACCGTGAACGCCGGAATCAACAATGAACGGGCGTCCGTCCAGCCATAGCTCATAGCTCAACAGATCGCAGTGCGCATGCCCACCGTTGTAATCAACGGCTGGCGGCCCTGCGTCCACGATGATCCGCTCCGCGCCATCACGGGAATTCCACAGATAGTAACCAGTCTGTGGGAAATTCTGTGGATAAGCACGCAGGTCGCCGCCCAGAATGCGTTCAGCCGCCGCGATGATCGGCAAAGGCTGCGCTTCCTCCGCATTGGCCGAATCGTTAAAGAGCGCCAGCGTGCCATCGGCATAAGTCATCGCCGCCAGAAAGCGCGTCATCGCGCGCAGTTTGAACCAAATGCGTGTGGTGGCCCCCGTGGTCAAAGGTTGCTCGGCGTCCGCAGCGGTGACAGCTCCTCGCCCGCCTCGACAAGCTCGCAGCAACGCGAAGCATTCGAGGAAGTCGGCCAGCGCAATCGCGTGATACATCGGTGCGCGTTCATAATGTCCGCCGTCATCCAATATCTGCTCATCGAACTCATCCCAGAGCAACTTTTCTCCCGCCGCCAACCACTCTGCGCTGCGCGGATCATCGGCAAAAAACAATCCACCGATTACCAGCGCCTTCGCATTCTTGATGAGGTGATTGGCGAGCAGGTGATACTCGATGTGACTGCGCAAAAAATCCAACTGCTGATAGATGCTCGCGCGCCACCGTTCCAGAAACCCGCGATCATCGTAGCGTCCAGCGAGAAGCGCATAAGCATAAATCCAGTTCACCACACGCAACGACACCGGATACGCCTCCCACCCATCACTGCGTCCGATACGCGCCGTAGCGATCCATTCCTCAATCAGCGTCTGGCAACGCCGCATCGGGCGCTCATCACCGCGCTCAAGAAAAGCCCGCGCACACCACACGCTGTAGTCAAAGTAGTGGAGATGATAATTCCACAAATGGCCGACGTAACGCCGATTCCAATCCACGCGCCTCAAATCGAGTGTCCGATCGAGAAACGTGAAGCTGCCTTCCAGCAAACCCACGAGGCGCGCGTCGTGCTCACGCAGCGGGCGGTGAAGATGCGGGAACGAAGATTCAAAGAGCGAACGGATTGTTTCAATCGCGCGGGGGGCGGCCTCTGGCGCGTGATCCGGCACAACCCAGCGCTTCGTCAGTTGCGGAATCGCGCGGTAGCAACGATACTGCGCTACACGCCACGCCCGATAAGTCAGTTGTTCGCGGCGCAGATGTTCAAGTGATCGTAAGAGAAGGAGCAAGCTCAAAGTCTCAGCTCCAAGTTTCAAGTTCCCGCGCTCTGAACTCCAAACTTGAAACTCAAACCCTGCGGGATGCCGCTGCCGAGCGCATCCACAATACGCAGTGTAGCAAGCGTGGTCAGTGTCAGGCTGCGCCATGAAATCGGCATCTCTCCGCCGGTTCGTACCGCTTCGATGAAGGCCGACAATTCACGGTCGAACCCTTTGTCTTGTTGCAGCCGCTTCACTGTCTTGCGCTGTCCGCCGCGCCACACTTCCAGCGCGCGAAAATCATCGAGCACGGCGACGCGTCCATCACCATACACTTCAATCCGTTCTTTCGGAAACGCACGATCACCGTTGGCTAGATAGTTGATGTTGCCAACTGAGCCATCGCTCAACTTAACGATGATGCTCAGCGTATCAGTTGCGGCTGAACAAGCATAAGCGAAGACTTCAACCGGCTCGGCATCCGTCAGAAATTGCAGATAGTCCACGAAGTGACAAACCTCGCCCACAATTCGCCCGCCGCCCTCTTCACCTTGAATCCAACTTTCCCTCGGCACTTCGCCAGCATTAACTCGGTAAGTGATCGCCAGCGGCCCCGCGCCATCAGCAAACGATTGCTTGAGTTCAACCGAAAGCGAGGAGAAGCGGCGATTGAAACCAACCATCACGCGCCCGCCTGTCTGTGCCATCGCACACGAGATCTCTTCCAATCCTTGATCACTGATCGCTAGCGGCTTTTCGACATAAACTGTTTTGCCCGCGCGCAATGCCTCAGCCGCCATCACCGCGTGCGTGTCGTGCCGCGTAGCGATGAGCACAGTATCCACGTCGCCACGGAGCAGCAATTCGCGGTAATCGGTCGTGCAAAATGCGAAGCCATACTGCTCGCCGAGAGCTTTGGCGTTACGGCCCGTAGCGGTAGCAATCCCGACGAGGTTCACGTCGGATGCTTTGGCCAGACGAGGCAGCAACACGCTCTTGGCAAAATTACCGGCGCCGATCACTCCAAGTTTGACCGCGCCATCACGGCGCGACATCGTGCGCCGCGCGTTCAGCTCAACCACCCGCGAGCTACCATTATTCGTTTGTTCTTCGGAATAAGTCAGGAGAATGCCGAGGAAAGTTTGCCGATCTTTGCCGGTGATAATGTCGTAAGCGTGCTCTGCTTCGCCAATCTCGAAGCGATGGGTGATGAGTTTGTCGAGCCGCACCGCGCCCGCCGCAATGAGCCGCAAAAACTCCTGCATATTGCGGCGCTCAGTCCAGCGCACATAACCGATCGGATAATCAATTCCCTGCTCTTCGTACTGCGCGTCATACCTTCCTGGCCCATAAGACCGTGACAGACGCAGTTGTAGTTCCTTCTCGTAATAAATCTTGCGCGGCACATCCATGCCCACTGCGCCAACCATCGCGATCACCGCGCG
>Ga0070694_100001052_pt1 | contig 15766 bp, 17 predicted proteins | sample KBSK1251metaG_FD_65470 | JGI IMG/M metagenome (GOLD analysis project Ga0070694, IMG submission 65470) | Corn, switchgrass and miscanthus rhizosphere microbial communities from Kellogg Biological Station, Michigan, USA - KBS K1-25-1 metaG | ecosystem: Host-associated > Plants > Roots >... | reverse complement strand
CTTTTCGCGTCGGCTCTTAGGCGCGATTCGCAGAATTGGCGTTAAATGCTAGCAACAAGCCCCCCGGCTGTCTACTTAATTCTCCACAGGGGTAAGGGGTTATGATCCGCCGTACCGCGACCCCTTGCAACAAGGCTCCCTTCCGACGGCTCTAACGTCCAAGAAAATGTGGATCCGGTTCGTCGCTTTTCCGCTCGCCATCGCGGCCGGCCTGATGGTGGCCGGCCTGCTTGCGGTCGGCCTGGTCGTCGTCCTGGCCTACCCCCAGCTGCCCTCCCTCGAAGCCCTGACGGCCTACCAGCCCAAGATCCCGCTGCGCATCTATACGGCCGAGGGGGTCCTGATCGGCGAATTCGGCGAGGAACGGCGCGCCGTGGTGGCGATCGCGGAGGTCCCCGAGCGGCTGAAAAACGCGGTGATCGCGGCCGAGGACGAGCGCTTCTACGAGCACCCCGGCATCGACTATGTCGGGGTGATGCGCGCGGCCTGGGCGAACCTCGTCGCGGGAGGCCGGCGCCAGGGCGCGAGCACGATCACCATGCAGGTGGCGCGCAACTTCTTCCTTTCGTCCGAGAAGACGCTGACGCGCAAGCTGTACGAGGCGCTGCTCGCTTTCAAGATCGAGCACAGCCTCTCCAAGGAGCAGATCCTCGAGCTCTACATCAACCAGATCTATCTCGGCCAGCGCGCGTACGGCTTCGGCGCAGCCTCGCAGATCTACTACGGCAAGGCGCTCGCCGAGCTCTCGCTTGCCGAGACCGCGATGCTCGCGGGCCTGCCGAAGGCGCCGTCGCTCTACAACCCCGTGTCCAACCCGCAGCGCGCGAAGCAGCGCCAGCACTACGTGCTGCGGCGCATGAACGAGCTGGGCTACATTGATGCAACGCAATATGAAGACGCGCTGAAGGCGCCGGTGCGCACGCGGCGCGAGGTTACCGAATACTCGGTGCACGCGGAATTCGCCGCCGAGATGGTGCGCCAGGCGATCGCCGAGCATTACCCGGAGGACGTCTACACGCGAGGCTTCCGCGTCTACACCACTCTTCGCAAGGCGGACCAGGAGGCGGCCTACGAGGCGCTGCGCAAGGGCGTGATGGAGTACGACCGGCGCGCGGGGTACCGCAGCCCGGAAGGCTACGTCGAGCTGCCGGCGAATCCGGAGGACGACGACCTCGAAGAGGCGCTCGCCGACCATCCGGACAACGACGACCTGCTCGCCGCGGTGGTGCTCGCCTACGACGGCAAGCAGGTGCAGGCGGGCCTGCGCACCGGCGAGCGCATCGCGATGCAGGGCGCGGGGCTGCAGTTCGCCGCGCGCGCGCTCGACGCCAAGGCGGCGCCGCAGCGGCGCATCCGCAAGGGCGCGATCATCCGCGTGCAGCGCGAGGGAAAGAACTGGCACATCGTGCAGCTGCCCGAGGTGGAGGCCGCCGTCATCGCGCTCGACCCGCAGGACGGGGCGATCCGCGCGCTGGTCGGGGGCTTCGACTTCGGCCGCAACAAGTTCAACCACGTCACCCAGGCCTGGCGCCAGCCGGGCTCGTCCTTCAAGCCGTTCATCTACTCGGCCGCGCTGGAGAAGGGCTTCACCGCGGCGACCGTGGTCCCCGACGAGCCGGTGGTGCTCGAAGCCGAGCAGACCGGCAGCCAGCGCTGGGAGCCGAAGAACTACGACGGCAAGTTCGAAGGCCCGATGCGGCTGCGCACCGCGCTCGCCAAGTCGAAGAACATGGTCTCGATCCGGGTGCTCGACGCGATCGGGCCCAAGTATGCGCAGGAATACGTGGCGCGCTTCGGCTTCGACATGGAACGCCATCCGCCGTACCTCACCATGGCGCTCGGCGCGGGCTCGGTGACGGCGTGGCAGCTGGCGCGCGCGTACTCGGTGTTCGCCAACGGCGGCTTCCTGATCCAGCCCTACTTCATCCACAAGATCGTCGACGACCGCGGCAACGCGCTGGCGCTCGCCGAGCCGCGGCGCGCCGGCGACGAAGCCCTGCGCGTCCTCGATCCGCGCAACGTGTTCATCATGGACAACATGCTGCAGGACGTGACCAAGTACGGCACCGCGGCGCGCGCCGCGCGCCTGGGACGCGTCGACCTCGCCGGCAAGACCGGCACCACGAACGAGTTCGTCGACGCCTGGTTCGCGGGCTACCAGCCGGCGCTGGTGGCGATCGCCTGGGTGGGATTCGACCAGCCGAAGACGCTCGGGAAGAACCAGACCGGCGGCGTGGTGGCGCTGCCGATCTGGGTCGGGTACATGGAGCGCGTGCTCCACGACATCCCGGAGATGACGCGCACCACGCCGCCCGGCGTGGTGTCCGTGCCGACGATGCAGTTCCCGTCGCAGCCCGGCGAAGCGGCGCGCACGGTTCCCGAATACTTCTACCGGGAAGCCGTGCCGCCGCCCGAGGTGCTGCAGCCGCCGCCGCCCGAGCCTCCGCCCGCGCCGGTGCTACCGCCCGAACAGGCGAACCCGCCGACCTAGCTCGACCGAGATCAGCTCCGAAAGCGCGGCGAAGAGCTCGGCGCCGCTCTTGCTGTCGCGCCAGGCCGAGCCATCGTAGCGGTAATGAAAGCCGCCCGAGCGCGCGGCGACCCAGATCTCGCGCGCGCCGCCGTGGCGGTTGACGATGATCTTCGCGCCGCTATCGAACTCGATTTCCACGATGCCGCCCGGCTTCAGCTCGAAGTCGAGGTCGTCCAACGCCTCGAGCGAGCGCTCGAGCTGCTCGAGCGCCGCGCCGGCGAGCGCTTCGAATTGCGCCTCGTCCATGGGGTAGCATGCAGATTTTATGCGCTTCCTTCGGCGTATCGTCCCCGCGGTCGCGGCTTGCGTGCTACTCGCTGCCGGCTGCGGGCAGAAGGGGCCGCTCTACTTGCGCGACAAGCCGCCGCCCGGCGTCAAGCCGCCGAAGCCCAAGCCCTACGAGCCGGTGCCGTACCCGCCCGATCGGGGTGCGGAACAGCAGGGCAACGAGCCGAAGTAGGCGCCGAGGTGCCTTTCACCTATCGCAACGGCGTGCTGTGCGCCGAGGAAGTCGCGTTGAGCGACATCGCGGGCGAGTTCGGCACGCCGTGCTTTGTCTACTCCCAATCGGCGATCGAGTCCGCGTACCGCGAATTTGCCGAGGCCCTGGAGGGCCGCGCCGCATCGATCTGCTATTCGGTCAAAGCCAACTCCAACCTCGCGGTGCTCGCGCTGCTCGCGCGCCTCGGCGCAGGCTTCGACATCGTTTCGGGCGGGGAGCTCGCGCGCGTCATCGCCGCCGGCGGCGATCCGCGCAAGACGCTGTTTTCCGGCGTGGGAAAGAGCGAAGCGGAGATCCGTTTCGCGCTGGAGAAGGACATCGGCTGCATCAATCTCGAATCGGAATCCGAGCTTGCCCGGGTGGAACGCATCGCCAGGCAATTGCGCAGGCGCGCGCGCGTCGCCTTCCGCGTCAACCCTGATATCGACGCCAGGACGCATCCCTACATTTCCACCGGGCTGCGCCATACGAAGTTCGGCGTCGCGCATGCCGAGGCCGAGCGTCTCTACCAGAAGGCCGCGGCGCTTGCCCACCTCGAGGTGGTCGGTATCGGCTGCCACATCGGCTCGCTCCTGCAGGATGCCGCGCCGTTCGTCGCCGCCGCCGAGCGGCTCCTCGCTCTCGTGGACCGGCTCGAAGCGGGCGGCATTCGCCTGAAGCACATCGACGTCGGCGGCGGCATCGGCATCCGCTACAAGGACGAGCCGCAGCAGCCGCCGGCGGCGTTCGTCGGCGGGGTCCTCGCCGCCCTCGGCAAGCGCCCGCAGGCGCTGATCCTCGATCCGGGCCGCGCGATCGTCGGCAACGCGGGCGTGCTCGTCACCCGCGTCGAGTACCGCAAGCCGGGCTTCCTCGTGGTCGACGCCGCCATGAACGATCTCATCCGCCCGGCGCTCTATCAGGCATGGCACGAAGTGAAGACGGTCAAGGAATCCTCTGCCGGCGGCGCTGTTTACGACGTGGTCGGTCCGGTGTGCGAGAGCGCGGATTTCCTCGCCAAGCAGCGCACGCTCGCCGCGGCGGAAGGTGACCTGCTCGCGCTCATGTCGTGCGGCGCCTATGCGATGGCGATGAGCTCGAACTACAACAGCCGCCCGCGCGCCCCGGAAGTGCTGGTTTCCGGGAAAGACGCCGTTTTGGTGCGCCGCCGCGAAACGGTCCCGGAGCTGTTTGCCGGAGAGCGCATTCCGGGCTGACAATCGCCCGTTTCCCATGACCGCCCGCCGCTTCGTCATGCTTGGCCTGCTCCTCGCCGTCCTGGTCGGAGCGGGGCTCGCCACGTATTTCGTCACCGACGGACGCGCCAAGGAAGGCAAGGGCTCGAAGGGCAAGGGGCCCCCGCCGGTTCCGGTGACGGTCGCCGCGGTCCAGCAGCAGACCGTGCCCGTGCGGCTGCAAGCGATCGGCAATGTCGAGCCTTTCTCGACCGTCGCCGTGAAAGCGCGCGTCGGCGGGCAGATCCTCGAGGTGAACTTCCGCGAAGGCCAGCCGGTGAAGAAAGGCGAGATCCTTTTCCGGATCGACCCGCGGCCATTCGAGGCCGCGCTGCGCCAGGCCGAGGCGAATGCGCTGCGCGACCGCGCGGCGCGCGACCAGGCGCGCTCGCAGTCGAAGCGCTACCAGGAGCTGCTCGACAAGAATTTCATCTCCAAGGAGGCGTACGCGCAGATCCGCACCAACGCCGAGACCGCGGAGGCGACGGCGAAGGCGAGCCAGGCCGCGCTCGAGAACGCGCGCCTGAGCCTCGAGTACTGCACCATCCGCTCGTCGCTCGACGGGTATGTCGGCCGGGTGCTGCTGCAGGCAGGAAACGTGGTGCGCGCCGATGACGCCGCGCCGCTGGTGGTGATCAACCAGGTGCGGCCGATCTACGTCAACTTCGGCATCCCCGAGCAGCACCTGCCGGAGGTGCGCAAGCGCATGGCGGGCGGGCCGCTCGCTGCCGAGGTCGTACCGGCGGATCCGCAGCAGCCGGCGCCGCAAGGCACGCTGATCTTCGTCGACAACGCGGTCGACCCGAGCACCGGGACGATCCGGCTGCGCGCGCAGTTCGAGAACGCCGATGCCGCGCTCTGGCCGGGGCAGTTCGTCAACGTGAGCCTGCGCCTGTACGAGCAGGCCGATGCGCTGGTGGTGCCGGCCACCGCGGTGCAGACCGGGCCCGATGGCCCGTACGTCTACGTGGTCGACGACGAAATGGTCGCCGACGTGCGGCGCATCACCGTGCTGCGCACCGAAGGCGAGCGCGCCATCGTGGAGAAGGGGCTCGCGAAGGGCGAACGCGTGGTGACGCGCGGCCAGCTGCGCCTGGGTCCGAAGACGCGCGTGCAGATCGCCCGGCCGGCGGCGGAGCCGGCGTGAATTTCTGCGAGCTCTTCGTGCGCCGTCCGGTGATGACGGTGCTCGTCATGGTCGGCATCCTGATCTTCGGCCTCGCCGCCTACCGGCTGCTGCCCGTGTCGACGCTGCCCAACGTCGACTTCCCGACGATCCAGGTGAGCGCCGACCTGCCCGGCGCGAGCCCGGAGACCATGGCGTCGTCGGTCGCCACCGTGCTCGAGAAGCAGTTCTCCACCATCGCCGGCATCGACGAGATGACCTCGGTCAGCGGCCAGGGCGTGACGCGGGTGACCATCCAGTTTGCGCTCGACCGCGACATCGACGCCGCGGCGCAGGACGTGAACTCCGCCATCGCGTCGGCGGCGCGCCAGCTGCCCGCGACGATGCCGGCGCCGCCCTCGTTCCGCAAGGTGAACCCGGGCGACTTCCCGATCTATTACCTCGCGCTCACTTCGGACACCTTGCCGCTGTCGACCGTCAACGAGTACGCCGAGACTTACCTCGCGCAGCGCATCTCCACCATCAGCGGCGTGGCCCAGGTCAACGTCTTCGGGCAGCAGAAGTACGCGGTGCGCGTGCAGCTCGATCCGAACGCGCTCGCGGCGCGCTCCGTCGGCATCAACGAGGTCGAGCAGGCGGTGGCCAGTGCGAACGTCAACATTCCCACCGGCTCGCTCTACGGCAAGGAGCGCGTGTACGCGGTCCAGTCCACCGGACAGCTGCAGAACGCCGCCGCGTTCCGGCCGGTGATCGTCACCTATCGCAACGGCGCGCCGGTGCGGTTGCAGGAGCTCGGGCGTGTCATCGACGGGGTGCAGAACGACAAGGTCGCCGCCTGGTTCAAGGGAAAGCGCGGCATCGTGCTCGCCATCCAGCGCCAGCCGGGCACCAATACCATCGAGGTCGTGAACAACATCAAGCAGCTGCTGCCCACGTTCCGCGCCGAAGTGCCGCCGTCGATCGAGCTCGAGGTCTTGTACGACCGCACCGTGTCGATCCGCGCCTCGGTCGACGAGGTGCAGTTCACGCTCTACCTCGCCCTGATGCTGGTGGTGCTGGTGATCTTCCTTTTCCTGCGCAATGTTGCCGCCACCGTGATTCCGGCGCTGGCGCTGCCGATGTCGATCATCGGCACCTTCGCCGTCATGTACCTCTTCGGCTACAGCCTGGACAACATCTCGCTCATGGCGCTCACGCTTTGCGTGGGCTTCGTGGTGGACGACGCCATCGTGATGCTGGAGAACATCACGCGCCACATCGAGAGCGGCAAGAGCGTGATGCAGGCGACCCTCGACGGCTCCCGCGAGATCGTGTTCACCATCGTCTCGATGACGATCTCGCTCGCCGCGGTGTTCATCCCGGTGCTGTTCATGGGCGGGATCCTGGGCCGCCTGCTCAACGAATTCGCGGTCACCATCATCGCCGCCGTGCTGATCTCGGGATTTGTCTCGCTCACGCTGACGCCGATGCTGTGCAGCCGGATTCTCAAGCCGCATCGCGCCGAGGCGCGCCACGGGCGCCTCTACATGGCGTTCGAGCGCGGCTTCGACGCCTGGCGCAACGCCTACGACGTGTCGCTCTCCTGGGTCTTGCGCCACCCGCGCGTGGTGCTGTTCGTTTTCCTCGGCGTGTGCGTCGCGACCGGCGTTCTGTTCCACCGCGCGCCCAAGGGCTTCCTGCCGAGCGAGGATTCGGGCCAGCTCTTCTGCTTCATCGAAGGCCCGCAGGACGCCTCGTTCGAGGCGATGGCCGAGCTGCAAGCGCGCGTCGCCGAGATCGTGCGCAGCGACCCCAACGTCGAGGCGGCGATGTCGTTCGTCGGCGCGACCGGCTTCTCGCCGTCGCTCAACGTGAGCCGCATGACCATCACCCTGAAGCCGTTCCGGGACCGCAAGCCCGCAGACGAGGTGGTGCGCGGCCTGCGGCCCAAGCTCGCCAACGTGCTCGGCGCCAAGGTCTTTATCCAGAACGTGCCGGCGATCCGCATCGGCGGCGGCCTGACGAAGAGCCCTTACCAGTACGTGATGCGCGGCGCGTCGTCCGACGAGCTCTACGACTGGGCGCCGCGCATCGAGCAGAAGCTGCGCACCCTGCCGGGGCTGGTCGACGTCACGAGCGACCTGCAGATCACGCGTCCCGAAGTGACGGTCGAGATCGCGCGCGAGAAGGCCTCCGCCCTGGGCGTTTCGGCGCAGCAGATCGAGGCGGCGCTGAACAACGCGTATGGATCGCGCCAGGTGTCGACGATCTACACCTCGACCAACCAGTACTGGGTGATCATGGAGCTCGCACCGCGCTACCAGACCGACCCGTCGGTCATGCCGATGCTCTATGTGCGCTCGACGAACGGCGCGCTGGTGCCGCTCAATGCGGTCGCGAAGTTCTCCTTCGGGGTCGGACCGCTGCAGGTGACCCACCTCGGCCAGCTCACCTCGGTGACGTTCTCGTTCGACTTGCGGCCGGGCGTCGCGCTGTCGCAGGCCATCGACCAGGTGCAGGTGGCCATGCGCGATCTGCAGGTGCCGGCGACGCTCACGGGCACGTTCGCCGGCACCGCCCAGGCGTACCAGAGCTCGCTGCAGGGCATGGGGATCCTGATCATCCTGTCGATCGTGGTGATCTACCTCGTGCTGGGCATCCTGTACGAGAGCTTCATCCACCCGCTCACGATCCTCTCCGGCCTGCCGACCGCGGGCCTCGGTGCCCTGGTCACGCTGATGGCGTTCGGCGTCGAGCTGAACATGTACGCCTTCGTCGGCATCATCATGCTGATCGGCATCGTGAAGAAGAACGCGATCATGATGATCGACTTCGCCATCGAGGCGCAGCGCAAGCAGGGCAGGCACCCGCAGGAAGCGATCCACCAGGCAGGCCTGGTACGCTTCCGCCCGATCATGATGACCACCATGGCGGCGCTGATGGGCAGCCTGCCGATCGCGATCGGCTTCGGCGCCGGCGGCGGCGCGCGCATGCCGCTCGGCCTCGCGGTGGTGGGCGGCCTGGTGCTGTCGCAGGTGCTCACGCTCTACATCACGCCGGTGATCTACCTCTACTTCGAGAGGCTGCAGGCGTGGTTCTACGGCCGCAAAGACGTCGCGGAAGCTCCCGGTGGCGAGCCCCGAGTCGCGTAGCCTCGCGGTGTTCTGCGACTTCGAGAACATCGCGCTCGGCGTGCGCGAAGCGAGGTATGCGCAGTTCGAGATGGAGAAGGTGCTCGAGCGGCTGCTCGCCAAGGGCTCGATCGTGGTGAAGAAGGCCTACTGCGACTGGGACCGCTACAAGGAATTCAAGGCGACGATGCACGCCGCGGCGTTCGAGCTGATCGAGATCCCGCACGTGCGCCAGTCGGGCAAGAACTCGGCCGACATCCGCATGGTGGTGGACGCGCTGGATCTCTGCTACACCAAGTCGCACGTCGACACCTTCGTCATCGTGAGCGGCGACTCGGACTTCTCGCCGCTCGTGTCCAAGCTGCGCGAGAACGCGAAGACCGTGATCGGCGTCGGCGTGAAGAACTCGAGCTCCGACCTCCTCATCAACAACTGCGACGAGTTCATCTACTACGACGACCTGGTGCGCGCCGACGAGCAGAAGCGCCGCGCGGCGAAGAAGCGGCGCGAGGCCGCGCCCGCCGGCACCGGCCAGGACAAGAAGCAGGAAGCCTTCGACCTCATGCTTTCCACCGTGGAGGCGCTCGCCGCCGAGCGCGGCCCGGAGGAGAAGATCTGGGGCTCGATGGTCAAGCAGGCGCTCAAGCGGCGCAACCCGGGCTTCAACGAGACCTACTACGGCTTCCGCGCGTTCTCCGACCTGCTCGAAGAAGCGGGCGAAAAGGGCCTGATCAAGCTTGAGCCCGACGAGAAATCCGGCGGCTACATCATCCGTCCGGCCCAGTAAGGAAGAGCTTCGCGCCGCCGCGAACCGCGGCATCCGCGACGTGATCGCCCCGGACCTGAAGGTCCTCTTCGTCGGCATCAACCCGGGGTTGTACTCGGCCGCCACCGGCCATCACTTCGCGCGCCCCGGCAACCGCTTCTGGCCTGCATTGCACAAAGGGGGCTTCACCCCGCGCCAGCTGCATCCTTCCGAGCAGGAAGAGTTGCTGAAAAACGGCTACGGCATCACCAACCTCGTCAACCGCGGCACGGCGACCGCGGACGAGCTCTCAGCGCAGGAATTCGTCGCCGGGCGGCGCCGGCTTGCCGCGAAAGTGCGCCGCTACCGGCCGAAAACGGTGGCGTTCCTCGGCGTCGGCGCCTACTGCCACGCCTTTGCCTGCAAGCACGCGAGCTTGGGCCCCCAGCCCGGGCGCTTCGAAGGCGCGCAAGCCTGGCTGCTGCCGAATCCGAGCGGCCTCAACGCGAACTACCAGCTGCCTGAGCTCGTCCAACTCTTTCGAGACCTATGGCGACAAAGCTCGAAAAGCCGCTGAAACGCGAGGTGATGATCGCGGACCAGCCTTACATGGTCACGATCAGCCCCGAGGGCGTGAAGATCGTGCCCAAGGGCAAGCGCAACGGCATCGAGATTGCATGGAAGGACCTCGTCAGCGGCGACGCCGCGCTCGCCACTGCCCTCAATGCCTCTCTCCAGAAATAGGGACCTCCACGGCGCCGCGCCCGATAAGTCCCCGGTGGCGCTGCTCCTCATCGACTGGATCAACGACCTCGAGTTCGAGGGGTCAGACCGGCTCTTTCCGCAGGCCTTGGCCGCGGCGAAAGCGACCGCCGCGCTGCGCCGGCGCGCCAAGCAGGCCGGCGTCCCCGTCATCTACTGCAACGACAACTTCGGCAAATGGCGCTCGGACTTCCGCTCGCTGCTCGAGCACGTTCTCGACGATGACGTGCGTGGACGGCCGATCGCCGAGCTGCTGGCGCCGGACGAGCACGACTACTTCGTCCTGAAGCCGAAGCACTCCGGCTTTCACTCCACCTCGCTCGACGTGCTGCTCGCGCACCTCGGCGCCCGCACGTTGATCCTCACCGGCATCGCGGGAAACTTCTGCGTGCTGTTCACCGCGCACGATGCGTACATGCGCGACTTCCAGCTGCTCGTGCCCGGGGACTGCATCGCGTCGGAGGAAGACGCCGACAACCGTCACGCGCTCGAGCACATGACGAATGCCTGCAAGGCCGACACGCGCCCATCAGGGGGCATCGACTTCGCGAAGCTGAGAAAAGCGGCCTAGGGCGGATTCAGCTGCTGGTAGGCGGCGTTGGCGACGTTCAGCAGGTCTTCCTTGCTGATGTCCGCGGAAGAGATCGCATAGCCGAGCTTGCTGTCCACCCAGTAGAACACGCCGACGTTGCCGTCGCGCGCGTAGCGGAACGCGGTCGAGCGGTTCGCTCCCATGTCGCTGCGCACGTAGAGCGTGATCCGCGTGCCGCCGTTGTTCTGGTACATGAAGTGCGCCACCGGACCGTTGTCGCCGGGAAGCAGCCGGCCGCCGACCAGGTGGTAGCCGACCGATTCGAGCTTCGGCGCGCGCAGCTGCGTGCCGAGCCGCTTCGACAGCCAAGCGACGAGATGCGCTTCCTGGTCGGCGCCGACCTCGACGGGATGGCGCACTTCGGGCGAATACGTGGCGTGTGCCACCGCCGCGCGCCGCGCGAGCGCCGTGGCGCCGTCCAGGGCAATGGCGACCACCGGCTGCGTCGCATGCAGGTGCCACCCGCCGATGGCGCCCAGGGCCGCGCCGAGCGCGATCCAGGACGCGACCAGCGCCGCCTGCCGCATGCGCGCCGGCTGGAGCGCGCGCCGCAGGCGGTCCGGTACCGGCTCGGCCAGCACGGGCTCGTAGGTCGTGCGCAGCTCCTCCGCGATGCGCCGGTAGCCTTCGATGCGCTCGGCGTCGTCCGGGTGCGCGGCGAGCCACGCGGCTACCGCTTCGCGGCGCTCCTCCGGCAATGCCCCGTCGGCGTACGCCTGCAGATCGTGCTCGTTGACCGGCTCGGTCATTTGACGACCTTGAGCTTCGCGATCACGGGTTGACCGAGCATCATCGCGCGGAGCTTCTCGCGCGCGCGCGACAGGCGCGACATCACGGTCCCGATCGGGATGCCGAGCGTGCGCGCCACCTGCTCGTAGCTCATCTCTTCGAGCGTCACCAGGAGCAGCACGGCGCGCTGCTCGTCGGGCAGGCGGGTGATCGCGCGGTCGAGGTCGCGCACGAGCAGCGCGTCGCCCTGCGCCGGGCGCTGCGCGAGCTCGGGCATCTCGTCCTCGAGCGTATCGGTGAGGCGAGTGGCGCGTACCCGGTTGACGTGGACGTTGTGCATGACGGTGAAAAGCCAGGCCCGCAGGTCGGTGCCGCGCCGGTACAGGTGGAGCTTCGCCCAGGCGCGCTCCAGGGTGTCCTGCACCAGGTCGTCGGCGGTGGCGCGGTCCCCCACCAGCGCGCGCGCATAGCGCCGCAGCCGTGGGATCAGCTCGACCAGGCGCTGGGCTTCGTTCATCGGGAAAACAAGGCTCCTCGCATGCTATTCCATGCGTCGGTATTTCACGTCATTTACCTTCGTCAGGCAATGGCGGCAGGGAGCGCAGGTACGCCACCATCGCGTCCAGGTCCTGGGGCGTCAGCTGGCTGGTGGTATTGGTGACGACCTCGCCCATCTCCTTCGCCGCCACGTCGCCATCCGGGGTCATCGCCGTTCGCAGGAATTCCTTGATTTCGCCGTCGCCCTTCTTTTCCAGACGTGTGGGGGTGAGGTTCGGCGCAATGTCCTTGGCCCCGGCGAGGAACCGGTCCTTCTTCGGCCCGCCGAGGAAATTGCGCGGCGTGTGGCATTCGCCGCAATGGCCGAGCGCCTGGACGAGATACGCGCCGCGGTTCAGCACGGCGCTCTTGCCCGGATCGGCTGCAAACGGTCCCGGCGTGAAGTTGAGCCACTTCCACACGCCGACGAGGAAGCGCCAGCGGTAAAGGAATCCGAGCTCATGCTCCTGGTTGGGGCGCTCGCTCTGCGGCAACGACTTCAAGTACGCAAACAAGTCGCGCAGGTCGGCCTCTGTAATGCGCGTGAACGAAGGGTAGGGAAATGCCGGGAAATAGTGCGCGCCGTCGGGCCGGCGCCCTTCGCGCAGCGCGCGCACGAAGTCTGCTTCCGACCAGCGGCCGATGCCGGCCTGAGGATGCGGCGTGATGTTCGGACCGTAGAACGTGCCGAAGGGCGTCTTCAGCGCGCGCCCGCCCGCGAACGGCGTCGCCTTTTCTTTCTCTTCGGTGTGGCAGCCGAGGCAGCCGCCGGCCTTGGCGAGATACTCGCCGCGCTTCGCATCGCCTTGCGCGAAGCAAAGAGCGACCGCGAGAAAAAGGCCCAGCCCCGCAAGCGCGGGGCTTCCTCGCACCACTTGGCCCTTACTGCTTCTGGCGGAAGTCTTCGTGGCAGGCGCCGCAGACCTTGCCGACCGCGGCGTACTGCTGCTTCACACCCGCTTCGTCCTTCGCGCGCGCGACCTGCCCAAGCTTCGCGGTCTCGCTTTGCAGCCGCTGCGCGAGCTCGTCGAACTTCGCTTTCTGCGACCAGATCGCCGGCAGCGCGCGGTTGTTCTTCTCGTCCTTGGTGCTCTCATGGAATCCGTCCCACGGCATCTGGGACAGGTTCTCGAGGTAGGTGGCATTGCGCGACACTACGTCGGCGTTGTACGGCGAGACCTTGCCCGAAGCCATGCCGGCGATCGGCCCCCAGTACTTGCCGATCAGGGTCATCGCGGACTGCCGCTGCTTCACCAGCACGTCGGGCTTCACCTGTGCCGAAGCGATCCCGGCGGCGGCGCCGAAGCTGATCGCGATGCCTGCTGCAACAAGGGTTTTCGTCATTCGCTCTCCTCGGTTCGCGGCAAGAGCCGCATCGGGTAAAAACACTTCGACCGGATCGACTATTCCGTCAGCGCAGCCCCGCCGCGTACTCCGCGACCGCGCGGATCTCGCGCTCGGTCATGCGCGCGGTCACCCCGCGCATCATGCCGTTCGGGTCGTTGGCGCGCGCGCCTTCCTTGAAGGCTTTGAGCTGCGCAGCGATGTATTCGGCATATTGGCCGCCAAGCCGGGGGTACTGCGCCGGCATGCCGGCGCCCGCCGGACCGTGGCACCCCGAGCAGGCGGGGACGCCGCTCGCCGGGTTGCCGCCGCGCCACAGCTTCTGGCCGGCCAGCGCGAGGTTCTTGTCGGCTGCGGCGGCGGGCTTCAATTTCTGGCCCGCGTAATAGGCAGCGAGGTTCTTCATGTCGGCCTCGCTCAGATTCGCCACCATGCCCTGCATCACCGCGCTCTCGCGCGCCGGCTTGTTGCCGCCCTGCGGCTTGAAATCCACGAGCTGCTTGTGCAGGTACTCCGGGATCTGGCCGGCGATCTTGGGATTGGCGGGCGCCGTGCTGTTGCCGTCGGCGGCATGGCAGGCGGCGCACACCTGGTTCGCCGTGTTTTGCGCCTTGGCCAGGTCTTGCGCCTGCGCGCTGAAGAGCGCCGCCACGCCGGCAGCGCACGCCAATGCACGTATCATCCCCTCGCCCTCGGTCCCATGGGAAAGGCGCGATTCTATTAGATTATTTTCGCAAGCACAGTTTCTCGCGTCGGTCGGCCGTCCTGGCGAAATGCCGCCGCCGGGACCGCCCGAGATCGCGTTCGCCGGCCGCTCGAACGTGGGCAAGTCGAGCGCGATCAACGCGCTCGCCGGCCGCAAGCGCCTTGCGTTTACGAGCAAGACTCCGGGGCGCACGCAAACCATCAATTTCTACGAGCTCGGGAAGCTCGCGCGCCTGGTGGACCTGCCCGGCTACGGCTATGCGCGCGCCCCCCAAGCCCTGCGCGAGCAGTGGCGAGGCCTGGTTGGCGCCTACCTTGAGTCGCGGCCCGCGCTCGCCGGCGTGGTCGTCATCATGGACGCGCGCCATCCGCTCACCGCGCTCGACGAGCAGCTGCTCGCGTGGCTCGGCGACACGCGCAAGCTATGTCTGCTGTCGAAGGCGGACAAGCTCTCGCGCGCCGAGCAGTCCGCGACGCTCGAAAAAATCCACGCTTCGTTACATGTCGAAACAATTCTCTTCTCGAGCGTGACGCGACAAGGGGTCGAGGAATGCCGCGCCCTGCTCGAGCGCTGGCTCGAGCAGGGCGCAGAAATAAAAAGCCCCCGGTAAAGGGGATATAAACCGGGGGCAAAACGCCTTAATTTTGGATTAAGGCACCCGCTCAGGGAGGAGAAGCGGGAGACGATCAACTCGTCCGAAGGGTAAGATGGCTTTCGCCGCGGAAAAGTTCCCCCGGCGCCAACCCAGAAAAAACATGAATATTTTCGGCAGCTTCCCGGCGGTGCGGATGCGTCGCATGCGGCGCGACGAATTTTCGCGGCGGCTCATGCGCGAGACCACACTCACGCCGGGGGATCTCATCTACCCGGTGTTCGTGCTCGACGGAAAAGCCCGCACCGAAAAAGTGGCTTCCATGCCGGGCGTAGAGCGCATGACGGTGGACCGGCTCCTGGCGGTGGCCGAGCAATGCCTCGAGCTGCGCATCCCGGTGCTTGCGCTCTTTCCCGTCATCGACGCAAGGCGAAAAACGGCAGACGGTCGCGAAGCGTTCAACGCGAAAGGCCTCGTGCCGCACGCCGCGAGCGCGCTGAAGAAACGCTTTCCCGAGCTCGGCCTGATGACCGACGTGGCGCTCGACCCGTACACCACGCACGGCCAGGACGGCGTGATCGACGAGAGCGGCTACATCCTCAACGACGCCACGCTCGAGGTCCTGGTCAAGCAGGCGCTCACCCAGGCGCAGGCCGGCGTGGACATCGTCGCGCCTTCCGACATGATGGACGGCCGCATCGGGCGCATCCGCGCCGCGCTCGAGAAAGCCGGCCACATTCACACCAGGATCATGGCGTACTCGGCGAAATACGCCTCGGGCTTCTACGGACCGTTCCGCGACGCCGTCGGCTCCGCCAAAGCGCTCGGCAAGAGCGACAAGCAGACCTACCAGATGGATCCCGCGAATTCCGACGAAGCGCTGTGGGAAGTCGGCCTCGACCTCGCCGAGGGCGCGGACATGGTGATGGTGAAGCCCGGCTTGCCGTACCTCGACGTCCTGCGGCGCGTGAAAGACGAATTCAAGGCGCCGACGTACGTCTACCAGGTATCGGGCGAGTACTCGATGCTGCGCGCGGCGATCGCCAACGGCTGGCTGCCGGAATCGTGCGTGATGGAAACGCTGCTCGCTTTCAAGCGCGCCGGCGCCGACGGCATCCTCACCTACTTCGCGCTCGATGCGGCTAAGGAGCTCGCGCGAGAGAAAGGGTCTTCACGAAGCGCTCGGCGTTCTGGTAGCCGATCACGCGCAGCCCCTTGATCTCGCGCCCGTCGGCATCGAAGAAGACGATGCCCGGCGGGCCGAAAAGCGAGAA